>Ga0137415_10000048_pt1 | contig 87752 bp, 91 predicted proteins | sample CZODoug3_1_1_16f_FD_183082 | JGI IMG/M metagenome (GOLD analysis project Ga0137415, IMG submission 183082) | Vadose zone soil fungal communities from Angelo Coast Range Reserve, California, USA - CZODoug3_1_1_16fungal (Hybrid Assembly) | ecosystem: Environmental > Terrestrial > Soil > Vadose... | reverse complement strand
GTCCTGCAACCCGCCTAACAGGGGTGCACAAGATTGCATCTTTAGACTCTGTCTACAAACGACCATGAATCCATCAACTCCGGACCAGTATTACTGCTCAACACAAAGTGTCAGTCCGACAGACTCCTAGGCTGCCTTGATTTCGTCCGTCCAGACCTTGAAACTGGTCAGCACCGTCGGACCGAAGGTCATACTGATGGCGACGTCAGCGGCGTCACGTCCTCGGGCTATCAACACTCGGCCGATTCGAGGCACGTTGTGTCGTGCGTCGAACGTGTACCAGGTGCCCCCAACATACGCTTCAAACCAGCCTGAAAAGTCCATCGGTGCATCAACAGGCGGCACGCCGATGTCGCCGAGGTACCCGGTGCAGTAGCGGGCCGGGATGTTGAGACACCGGCAGAACGAAATGGCGAGGTGGGCGAAGTCGCGACACACGCCCTGGCGCTCGTTGTAGGCTTCCGAGGCGGTCTTGGTGGGGCGGGCGTACTGATAGCCAAACTTCAGATGCTGGTGCACGAAGTCGCAAACGGCTTGCACGCGCGGCCAACCCGGGGTCGTGCCACCGAACAGCTTCCAGGCGGCCTCTGACAAGTGCTCGGTATCGCAATAGCGGCTGCCGAGCAGGTAAACCAGAGTCTCTTCCGGCAGATTTTCCACGCTGAACAGGGGTGCGTTCGGTACCACCGGATCCGGCACACCACGGTCAGTGATGATGGCGTCTGAGGTGATCCGGATTACACCGGCCGGCGCCACGAGACGGGTGCACCAGTTTCCGAAGCTGTCCCGATACAGAGTCAACGGCACCCACGGCTCCGTCATCATGTGATCCGCACGCACCAGATCCGCCGCCCGGGTGTAATGGACGTTCAGATTCAGAATCATCGGAGTGGGTTGTGCCGACTGGTAGGTCAGCTCATAGCCGAGTCGAATTTGCACCAGGAATCTCTCCACTGCCGGCAATAGAAACGAGTGCGCGCGCCAATCGTTCCGCCCACTCGCTCTGCCCGGCAGCGGCCGCGATCAGGTCCTGGCGCAGCTCGATTCCGACATGTAGGAGACCCCGCCGTTCACCGTGCTCGGGGATCGTGTAGTCCGTGGTATCGCCCACCGAATAAGGCTCGTTATCTCCGATCACCAGACCGGGTTCTGCTCGCAGACGCTGAAGCAACTCGGTGGCGAGGCGCGCGTCTCTGTTATACAGCAGTCCCGCGTGCCACGGACGCTGGTTGCCGTGAAATTGCGGCGTGAAGCTATGCACCGAAATGAGGACTGTCGGCCGCTGTTGGGCGAGGCGCGTGTCCAATTCGGTGCGTATACGATCGTGATAGGGCCGAAAAACCTCACGCTCACGGGCTGCAGCGTCTGCCGCGCTGACATTCTCGTTGCCGGGGATACGGGTTGCCTCGCTGATTCGAACTATCGAGTCAGGGATACCCGGTCGCCGATTGCAATCAATGACCAACCGAGAGTAGGTCTGCAGAATCGCGAACGCATCGAGCGCGTCAGCAAGCTTGACGGTCACCCCCGCCGCACCGATATCCCACGCAATATGCCGCCCCATATCCTCCACAGACACTCCCAACGAGCCCAGCTTCCGAGGGACGCGGGCACCGGCGTGGTCACAGGTCAGGAAGTAGGGCGACTTGCCGTTGGGTCTTTCCAACCGGAACGCGGGAGGCTCGTCGGCTTCGAGCAACGGGCCGGTCACGTAATGGGCTCACCGGGAGGCGGTACGGCTGGGAGGCTGCTGAATACGGAGCGAACGCCTTCACTCCACGCTTTGCTCAAGCTCGTGAAGTAAGCATCGCCCGGGGCGAAGCGGTGCCGGATGCTGATACGTAGCGAATTGCGCTCGTAACAGACCAGGTCGATGGGCATGCCTACCGACAGGTTGCTGCGCATGGTGGAGTCGAACGACACGAGCACGCACTTCATGGCGTCGCTCAGGTTGGTTGCTGGCCTGATGACGCGATCAATGATGGGTTTGCCGTACTTCGCCTCGCCCGTCTGGAAAAACGGTGTGTCGGTGCCGGCTTCGATGAAGTTGCCCTCGGCAAACGTACGGAACAGTCGCGGCGGCTCGCCCTTGATCTGCCCACCGACAATGAATGAGGCGTTGAAAGGGGTGGTACTCGCAGCCAGATGTTCGCCGTCGCGTCGTTCGACGGCCCTCACAGCGTCAGAGACAGTCGTCGCGACGTCGAACATGGTCCGTGCGGTCCAGATGTTCGTTTTGTCGGTGTCTTTGGATTCGCCGCGCTGCTTGAGCTGGCTGATGACCGCCTGCGTCCCCGCCAGGTTGCCGGAGCTCAACAACACGAGCACCCGGTCTCCCGGTCGCTCGAACACATTCATTTTGCAAAACGACGCGAAGTTGTCGACGCCCGCATTCGTACGCGAGTCCGAAGCAAAGACGACGCCATCGTTGAGCAGTACGCCGACGCAATAAGTCATGGCGCCGATGATACAAGATCAGACAGCCACGCAGCCCGGGTAAGGTGCCTAAGTAGTCGTTATAGTTGCGCCGCAGCGAAGGTGTCGCACGAGTCGATCTGACCGCCGGAGGCGCCTCGCTTGAACCAAGCTACGCGTTGCGCGCTGGTGCCATGTGTAAATGATTCAGGTACCACCGTGCCGCGGGACCGGCGCTGCAACGTGTCATCGCCGATCTGTGCTGCCGCGTTCAGCGCGGTGGCGATGTCGCCATCCTCCAAGCGCCAGCCTTGTTCCTTCTGCGACCGCGTGGCCCATACGCCCGCGAGGCAATCCGCTTGCAGCTCTAGTCGGACACTTAGCGCATTGGACTGCGCCTCACTTCCCCGCGAGCGCTGCGCGTCGACTTTATCAATGATGCCCAGCAGGTTTTGCACGTGGTGGCCAACCTCATGCCCTATTACATAGGCGTGGGCGAACTGCCCCGGGGCTCCAAGCTGTTGAGTCATCACGTCGAAGAACGTCAGATCCAGGTACACGATGTGGTCCCTGGGGCAGTAGAACGGCCCCGCCGCGGCGTCACCCTGCCCACAGGCGGTGGGGTAGCTGTCGCGGAACAACTTTAACTTCGGCTCTTCATATGCGGCGCCGCGCTCCTGAAAGGCCGTCGTCCATACCTGCTCGGTGCTTCGTAGGACCTGTGAGACGAACTTTGCCTGGGCGTCGCCCTCTGGCGGGGCTTGGCCAGGTTCGGCGGGGGCCTGGACGCTGCTGGTGGTACCGCCGCTCAGCAGGCCGAGGATTTGCAAAGGGTTGACGCCGAAAAGCCAGCCGCCCACCAGGGCCACGACAATCGTGCCGAGGCTGATGCCGTGAACGGGCCTGAAACCGCCGCCGCTGGAGCCGCGAACGTCCTCGACATTACGGCTCTCGCCCTGATCGTCCATTCGCATGGTGAATCTCCCCCGGAATCGAGCTTACAGGTTAGCCTGACTTGGCCTGCGCTGCAGCTTTCATTCCCGGGGGAGCCGGGTCACCCGCGAGGACCCGCCTTTACCGCTGGGTGTACAGGTGGGCTTCCAGGAACCACAGGTCCTTGTCGATTTCGCGGGACATCCCCGTGAACAGGTCGGAAGTATCCGCATCGCCTGCCCGGGCTGCCTCATCGATTGCCTTGCGTACCTTGGCTCCAAAGTCAGCGACGGCGCTCGACAGAGCGTCTGCGTGGTGAATGCCGTCCGAAATGTCCTCAGGGTACGGGGCGAGGGTGGAAGTGCGGGAAACTGCCGAAATTGTTCCGTGGGCAGTACCGCCTAGGGCAGTGATCCGCTCGGCCAGCGTGTCGACGTGGTCCTCGATGTGCTCTGCAACCTGGTCGAACAACTCGTGCAGGGCGATGAAGTTAGGGCCCTTCACATTCCAGTGCGCCTGCTTGGCCTGGGTGCCGAGATCAATGGCGTCGGCGAGCCGGCTGTTCAGCAGTTTCACGATGGGTGTGCGTACCGTGGCCGGTAAGTCGTTCCGAGTGTCGTACATTAGCGCGCTCCTGATTCCTCTATCTATAGCGTGAATTCTCCGCTGACCCTGCGCCCCTGGCCAATGAGCTGTTTGGATGACGGCGATAGGCTGCCTCTATCAACCGCCGGTTGATCTGTCACAATTGGCGGATGAGAAAACTGACTCGAGTGCTGTTGATCATTTCCGTAGTAGTTGTCCACGGCGCGTTCGGCGCTGAGCCGCGGGCCCGGGATCTCGGAATTCCGTTCGATGGCACGCCCGGGCCCTTGAATGCGATCACCGACGTCGCCGGAGTTACGGTCGGACATACCACACTCATTTCCGGCAGCGGCAAGCTGCGTGTCGGCAAGGGCCCGGTTCGAACCGGTGTGACCGCTATTTTGCCTCGCGGCAGCGAATCGCTGGATTCTCCCGTGTTCGCCGGTTGGTATGCGTTGAATGGCAACGGTGAAATGACCGGGACCGCCTGGGTGGAAGAATCCGGATTTCTGGAGGGTCCCGTCATGATCACCAACACTCACAGTGTGGGTGTGGTGCGCGATGCCGTCATTCAGTGGCGGGTTGCACGGGGCAACCCGGATGCCACGGATTACTGGTGGTCGCTGCCCGTAGTGGGAGAGACCTGGGACGGCTGGCTCAATGATGTCAACGGTTTTCATATCAAACCGGAACACGCGATCAGCGCGTTGAAAACCGCGGCCGCGGGTCCAGTACGGGAAGGCAGTGTTGGGGGCGGCACCGGCATGATTTGCAACGGCTACAAAGGCGGGATCGGCACGTCCTCCCGTCGGTTGGCCGATACCGACGGCGGATTCACCATCGGTGTGCTCGTTCAATGTAACTACGGGACCCGGCAGAACCTGCGGATTGCAGGCATTCCCGTGGGGCGTGAGATCGAGGCGCCGGAGCCTTACACCTTCATGCCGTCTGACATTGCCGAGCGCGGCTCAATTATTGTCGTGATCGCAACCGATGCGCCGCTGCTGCCACATCAACTCAAGCGGCTGGCGCGTCGTGTGCCACTCGGGTTGGGGCGCAACGGCAGCATTTCCGGTAATGGCTCGGGAGATTTGTTCATTGCGTTTTCCACGGCGAACAAAGACGCCGGCGCAACATCGGGCGTGCGTGACCTGAAGATGTTGCCCAACGATTCGCTGGATGTCGTGTTTGGTGCGACCGTGGCCGCGATCGAAGAGGCGATTGTGAACGCGATGGTGGCGGCCAAGGATATGACCGGGGTGGACGATCATCGGGTCATCGGGATTCCGCACGAGCAGTTGCAGGAAGTTCTGCGGAAGTACAACCGCCTGGTGCCGTGACTATTTCTTCAGGCACTCCTGAAAGCGCCCATCGACGCGATGGGCGTACCAATCAGTCGTGAGAGTGCGCGAGAGCTTCGGCCCCTGGAGTTTGATTCTCGGGACCAGCGCTTGGGGAACCGGGCGTTTCTGGGCTTGGTCGGCCATTGCAAACACCCTCTTGTACAGGGGCGTGCGCTCGAAATCAGGGCTTTTACCTTCCTGTAGGGCGCTATGAATCGCGTCGTCGCTGACGTTGAGTCGGCCGCCCAGCCCCCGTACTGCTGATTCCGTGCTTCCCAAGTCACCGTTGTTTGGAAGGAGGGCGCCATCGGGTACTACCGGGGTGCTCGAGAGGGTGCCCACTGCGCTCTGGAAGGCCGCATTGCGGCTCGCATACTGACCGGCGTTGTAATCGGCGAAACGAAACAGGTACCGCGGATATGGCGCGCTGTATCCCAGCAGGTGCGCGACTCCGAAATAGACGCTCCCGCGGCGTGTAAACAACTCGTCAGCGAGGCTGCCCTTCACGGTATAGGGATAGGTGCGTACCGCCGTAGTCTGTTTGAGAAAGGACACATTGACCTGCATCGGCCCGCGGGTATGAATCGGGTTGTGGTCTTCAAAGAGCGTATGTCCCAGCGGCACCGAGTTGATGAAATCCTCGTAGATGTCGCTGAGATCCTTCTCGGTTTTCGCGCGGTCGATCCGATCGCTGTAGCTGCGTCCGGTGGGCGACTTCAGATCCAACGCACCTTTCACCAGCATCCATGGCACCAGTGAATGGTCGGCACGAGTATGAATTTCCTTCCACGCAATCGACGGCAACCCCGGAACCACTGAATTGACGTGGAAACCGGACTCCTGTTCGATGACCGAGACGACCGCGCACACATTTTCCTTCGTCGGCTCAATCTGCTGCGCGGTGAATGCGGCGTAGATGTCGTCAGCCCAGCCGGGCTTGTCGGACACGGTTGCCGGTATCGAGCTCTCGATCAACGTGTGCGCATCGGCCTCACTGATTTTGGGCCCGTTCGCACGCTCACTGGCGCAACTGGCCAGCAGTGTCGCCACTGCTACCACTGCGAGCCGGGTGGCCCGTGCTGCGAGGCGGATGGTCAGCCCAGTTGGCGGCGAGGCCGTCGCAGGCTGCGGCGTTGCGTTGAGCGGCGTGGCTTTAATAGCGGTATGGAATGGCCGTGACACGTTCAATGGCCGCATCTTTGCTTAACGCCACGGGGATTGGCAACATACCGCGCATGGACGATAAGCCACGCCACCGCGACTCGATGCCGGCTGATGCCGACCCAACGGCATTTCCCCAGGCCGGCCGTGAGCGGATGATTCTGCCCCAGCCCATCAGTGCCCTGGGGACAGGCCAGCCGAACATGGAAGCGCCGTTGCTGGCGCGGATGTCGCCGGAGCGGGTCTTCATGATGGGGGACAACCCGGCACTGCCACGCATGCCGCAGGCTCCGACGCTGCTGGATTTCTTTCGGCTGCGGTTTTCGGAGATTACTTTTCGTCACCTGCTGCAGAGTGCAAAAACCGCCCTGGAAGCGGGCCAGGATGAAAAGATCGTCATCGCCTGCCTGCTGCATGACATATCCAACGGCGCGCTGCTTCGGACCGAGCATGGTTACTGGAGCGCGCAGATTGTGGCGCCCTATGTCAGTGAAGAGGTGGCCTGGGCGATTCAGTACCACCAGGCGTTGCGCTATTTTGCCGACGAGTCGGTTGGATTCAAATACCCGGATGCCTACAACCGTTTCTTCGGCACGGACTACGAGCCGCCGGAGTACATCCAACAGGCGCATCGCGAGGCGCGGGCGCACCGTTGGTATATGACGTCACGCCTGATCACGATTTACGACCTGTATTCTTTTCAGGATGACGTGAGCATCGATCCTGAAATGTTTACCGACGTGATCGGCCGCAATTTCAGGCAGCCCAAGGAAGGACTCGGGTTCGATGGTTCGCCGACAGCCCACATGTGGCGAACCATGATCTGGCCGAATAATTTTCTCTAGGAGCCTGTCTGACTCATGGGCGCCGTCGCCGCAGCAGGCGAACACTAGTCAGACAGGCTCCTAGGTGGGCTCGCGGAGCGGCGCCGGCTATTCGTGCAGGTTGCTGGTTCGGCGGATAAAGCCGGCCACGTTGTCGTGCAGCATCTTCAACGAGGTGTCCTTGGCATACACCATGTGCCCGGACTCGTAGAACTCGTACTCAATGTTGGCCTGCAGGCTGCCCGGCATCGGCAGGTGATGCATCTCGTACACACCCTGATAGAACGGCGTGGCGAGGTCGAAGTACCCCGCATTCAGCTGTACCTTCAGGTTCGGGTTGATCTTCATCGCGTTGGCCAGGTCGGGCATGACGTTCGCGCCCTGGCGTGACGACAGTGCCATCTGGTTCTGGCCCGGCTGTTGGTGTTGGAAATTCCAGGTGGCGAAAGTCCGGATGCTGGGCTTGAAGGATTTGCCCTCGCCGTAATGCAGGTCCCGCCGCGCGTAGTCATTGAACGCGGACACATACGCGGAGCCCAGGGCCGATGCCTGTGGGTCGTAGTCGGCGCGCTGTGCCAGTGGGTCGAGCTCCGGACCGGAGAAGCGGGTGTCCAACCGGCCCGTTGCCATGCCTTCGGCCCCTTGCAGGTTCTGACGGAACTCGCCGCCGTCGATGCGCAGATCGGCTTTGAGGATGTAATCGATCGGCAGTCCAGTGTACTGGTGGAGCTTCTCGGCTACCGCGGCCTTATCGTTTGCTGACAGCTGCGACCCAGCGGCAAGCGCGCGGGCATACTCGCCCATCGCGAACTGCTCAACCTCGGTCAGCAGCGCTTCGACGTTAGCATGCTCGCCGGGCAGCTTCTTGTGGTACCAGGCTGTTGCTGCGTAAGTCGGCAGCACCGTCTCGTACGGGACATCGACGCCCGGATTGCCCGTGGGGCGATCGGGGCTCAGGTCAAAATTGAGAATCTGCGAGAGCAGGATGACGCCGTTGAAATCGACCGACCGATCCGCCTCGAGTTGGTTGATCAACACCGCAGCGCGCGGCGTGCCGTAGCTTTCACCGAAAATGTACTTGGGCGAGTTCCAGCGCGAATATTTCGACAGGAACTGCGAGATGAATTCCGAGAACGCGTAAGCATCCGCGTCGATCCCGTAGAACGCCTTTTCCTTGTCCTTGCCTGCGATGCGGCTGAAGCCTGTTCCAGGTGCATCGATAAAGACCAGGTCGGATGCGTCGAGGAGGCTCGACGTGTTGTTGACCAGGGAATAGGGTGCGGCCGGAGTGTGTGCGTCCGTGGAGGTCACGATGCGGCGTGGGCCGAATGCACCCATGTGCAGCCAGAATGACGCCGATCCAGGGCCACCGTTAAATATGAAGGTGACAGGGCGAGTGCCTTTGCCACCCGTGTCCTTGAAGTAGGCAACGTAGAACATGGACGCTTCGGCGGTCGGGTTTTTGCCCTCTGCACCGTCGTCCGCCGGGCCGGGACTCGGCTTATCAGTACCCGGGTCGCGCGGTACGTCGTCCCAGTCCTTGGGATGTATTACGAGCGTACCCGCGATCGCCTGATACGAAATCGTCTTGCCGTCGATGCTGACGGAGCCATTGCTGGTCGTTGCTTCCGGCTTGAAGGGCTCGAAGTGGTGGCTTTCGGGTTTGTCACCCGCGTTGGGCGGTGATGAGCCCGGCCCACCCGGTGGTGGAGGGGCAGCTACGATCAAAGGCGCGCACGACAGACCCACAATGCCTGCCATCACGCAGGCACCCAACACGAATCGATTCATCAGCCGCCCTCCGAAGGCAAACGCGTTCTCGTGGGTGTGAGTCTAATGCAACGTGCCCCAGGTGTTATCTGAAGAACCGTGCCTGTACCTAATGACAGGTTGAGACCATTGCCCGATTGGCGGAGCCTGTCGAACGCCTGAGACTAAAGGCGAGGTGCCCAAAAACATGTCGCTCAAGCTACTCGTCGTCGATGATCACCCCCTGTTTCGCGAGGGAATCAGCTCTGCGTTGAAGGCGTCCGGGAAGGACTTCGACATCATCCAGGCCGCCGACGCCCGCGAAGGCATTGAGCTGGCCGAGGGCAGCGGTGACTTTGACGCCGTGTTGCTCGACGTTGCGCTCCCGGGGATGAATGGGCTCGTGGCGATCCGGGAGTTCCGGTTGCGCTGTCCGCTGCTGCCGGTGGTGATTATTTCTGCGCTCGACAACGCTTCAAACGCACGCCGCGCGCTTTCCGCGGGTGCCGCAGGATTTATTCCCAAGTCGACCCCGACCCCACAGGTCATCGAAGCGCTGCACGAGGTGCTGGCAGGAGGCGTTTACCTGCCGCCCACGGTGGAACCGGGTGAGTCTGCGACCGAGATTGAAAACTCCGCGTTCCCGCAAATCCCGCCCAGTGAGCCGGAGGCAGGCTCGTTGACCGTGCGCCAGATTGAAGTGCTGGGTTTCCTCTGCCAGGGCAAGGGCAACAAGGAGATTGCGGCTGACTTCGGGCTGTCGGAGAAGACCGTGAAGACCCACCTGAGTGCCATATTCAAGGTGCTCCGCGTGGTCAATCGGACGCAGGCAGTGTTGGCCGCGCGGCGAATGGGACTATTTATCGGGTGACGATGACTTTGCCAGCCGCAGGCTGGCGATGAGCGCCCGCAGCCGCGCAGGGTTCAGCGGCTTATGAAGGATATGCAACCCGCTGGCCTGGGCCTCCCGAAGCCGTTCCGGACCCGTATCACCCGTTACGATCAGCGCCGGAATCTCCGCGTTGAATTCTTCGCGCAGTCGCGCAACCAGCTGGATTCCGTTCTCCTCACCGCGCAGCCGATAGTCTGACACGATGAGATCGGGCGGATGCTGGAGCGCTGCGGCCTTCTCGATGATCTCTTCCCCTGATCCCGCGCTGATGACCTCGCAGCGCCAGCGGCGCATCTGTTCCTGCATGCCATCACGAACTGCAATCTCGTCATCAATCAGCAGAATGAGAGTGCCGGCGACATCGGCATCCAACGGGGGTTGCACCGATGCGGCAGTCGAAATGCGATCCTCAGGACGTCCACGGGGCACGGTCACACTGAAGCGCGAGCCCTTTCCCACAACGGAGCGCAGCTCGATTCCATGGTCGAGCAACCTTGCAACGCGCTCAACAATCGCCAAACCCAACCCCAGGCCATTGCGTCGGTCCCGCTCTGGATTGTCGAGCTGGCAGAATTCCTGAAAGATCTCGTGATGCTTATCCGCGGGTATTCCCCGACCCGAATCCAACACTTCGATGCGGACCACGCCGGTGCGCTGACGACAGCCGACCACAATTCCGCCCCGGTCGGTGTAGCGGACGGCGTTGGAGACGAAGTTTCGAACGATCCGTTCCAGCAATGCCGGATCGCTACGGACCAGTGCGCTCGTGGGCATGATGGTCAGTGACAAGCCTTTCTGGCGTGCCTGCGGTTCGAACTCAAACCGGACGCGCTCCAGCAGGGAGGCAACGGGAACGGTTGCCATGTGAGTTTCAACGACACCTGCATCCAGCCGCGACACATCCAACAGTGCGTTGAACAGGTCGTCCATGGCCGCGAGCGAGCGACGGATATTGTCCACCACAGGCATGCCTGCTGGAGCCGTATGTTCGGGAAGCGCGTCAACAAAAAAGCCGAGTGCATGCAGGGGCTGGCGCAAATCGTGGCTCGCCGAGGCCAGGAAGCGCGATTTCGCCGCACTGGCCGCGCGCAACTCATCAATCAGGTCGAGGTTCTCGAAACGCAGGGTCACTGCATTGCGGATGGAGCGCGAGATCCCGACGGCGAATTGCGTGGTGGCTGCCATGAACATCAGCATCATGACGCCCAGGGTGATGTGGACGGCGTCACCCGCCGCGAAGAACGGAAACGAGGAGAGCAACAGGCACGGATAGAAGTACAGCAGGAACGAGGGCAGGGAGGAGGCTGAGGCATAGATGGCCCCGGAGCCCATGCCGAACTGAACGATCAGCAGGAGGAACTGGCTCGACAGGCTCCCCGGCACGTACAGGATGATGCCGCCCACGCCATAGATGATTCCGTTTACGGCGGATCCGACGATTCCGTTCACTCGCCAACGTGCGATATTCGATGCGGCCGGTTGCGCCCGCCAGAAAGCACGCCACTGCGCAAATCGGGACGCCACCCAGACGTATTCCGCGGCCAGCCATCCGATCAGGGTCGTTGTGGGTACGCTGTTCCGCAGTGTGAAGCACAAAATCAACGACACGCAGGCATTCGAGATGATTGCGGTGGGCATGTTTCGGTACTGAATGCGCACCTGCTCCGCCGCAACGAGCGGCGCGCGAGTGGCGGGTTGTCCTACCGATACTTGCTCAGCCAGTCCCATGATCCGCACGATGCGATGTATATTGGGGCGCCGGCACTGGGGGCACGGGGCGCCTCAATATGACAACGACTCTCATATGACTACGACGGCGGCGATACTATTATTTTCGTACGGGACTCTGCAGGACAAGAAGGTCCAGGTTGCTCATTTCGGGCGCGAGCTGCGGGGTCGTCCCGATGCCATCCCGGGTTATCGGCAGACCTTGCTCGAGATCACCGATCCCGAGGTCATTGCCACGAGCGGCAAGACTCACCATCCCATCGTCGAGCCCAGTCCGGATCCCGCCGATGAGGTGGCCGGCAGTGTTTTTGAGATCACCGCGGAGGAGCTGGCCGCGGCCGATCAATACGAGGTTTCCGACTACGAGCGGGTAGCGGTCGAGCTCAAATCAGGTGCACAGGCGTGGGTGTATGTACGCGCCTGACTGGAGAAGTCAAGAATGGTCCTTTGCGTTCGACGGTCTGCCGTATTCGTCCTTTCGACTCTCGCCTGCTCAGCTGCGCTCGCAGCAGGGGCTGATAGTCCGCCGGTGTTGTTCGGTTTCACAGCCGCGGATTCAGCGACTCAACAAGCCCTGGAACAACGCTTTGACGCAGCGCTGAATCCCGCGGATCTGAGCGCGTGGATGAAGAGCCTCGCCTCCGAGGCGAACCACGTCGGCTCACCGCACGACAAGGCCAATGCCGAGTTTGTGCGTGATCAGTTCCAACAGTGGGGCTGGGACGCGAAGATCGAGGTCTTCTACCCGCTATATCCCACGCTGAAGCAGCATTCACTCGAGCTCGTCGCACCGACGAAGTTTGTTGCAGCGCTGAAGGAGCCGTCAGTCGAGGGGGATGCCACTTCGACGCGGACTGACGGAATGGGGCCGTACAACGTGTACGGAGCGGACGGGGACGTCACCGGCGAATTGGTGTACGCCAACTTCGGTATGCCGGACGACTATAAGGATCTCGCCCGCCGCGGGATCGACGTCAAAGGCAAGATCGTCATCGCGCGGTACGGAGTCGGCTGGCGGGGCCTGAAACCCAAACTGGCGCAAGTCCATGGCGCCATCGGCTGCCTCATCTACTCCGACCCGCAACAGGATGGCTACGGCCAGGGCGACACCTGGCCAAAAGGCGGCTGGCGGCCTGCCGATGGCGTGCAGCGGGGATCAGTGGCGGACATGCCGATCTACGCGGGTGATCCGTTAACCCCCGGTGTTGGGGCAACGAAGGACGCCAAGCGACTCGCCATCGCCGATGCCAAGACGATTCTGAAGATCCCCGTGATGCCAATCTCGTACGCGGATGCGCAGCCGTTGCTGGCCGCGCTCACGGGGCCGGTTGCGCCACCGCATTGGCGCGGCGCGCTGCCGATCACGTACCACATGGGGCCGGGAGCTGCGAAAGTGCACTTGGCGATCAGCTCCGACTGGGGTCAGAAGCCGTTGTACGACGTGATCGCGAAGATTCCGGGATCCCAGGTTCCGGATGAATGGGTGGTACGTGGTAACCATCGTGACGGGTGGGTCTTCGGCGCTGAAGATCCTCTGTCCGGACATGTGGACATGATGGCGGAGGGTAAGGCCATCGGCGTGCTGTTGAAGTCGGGTTGGAGGCCGAAGCGGACCCTCGTCTACGCGAGCTGGGACGGCGAAGAGGCGGGATTGCTGGGCTCTACGGAGTGGGCCGAAACGCATGCCCAGGAACTGCAGCACAAAGCCGTTCTGTACCTCAACTCAGATGGCAACGATCGTGGGTTTCTGTCCGCGGGGGGCAGCCACTCCCTGCAAAGGCTCGTCAATGACGTTTCGAGCACGGTGAAGGATCCCCAGACCGGCGTCAGCACACAGGCACGACTTCGCGCCAAGCTCATGGTCGACGGGTACGAGAAGGGTGCCTCGGAGGACGATAAGAAAGCGGCCAAGGTGGCTGCCGCGGGTGGCGACCTGAATATTGAGGCGCTGGGCTCCGGGTCCGACTTCACGCCCTTTCTGCAGCACCTGGGGATTGCCTCGCTCAACATTGGATTCGAGGGCGAGGCCGACGGTGATGGGGTGTATCACTCCAACTACGACTCCTACGATCACTACCTACGCTACGGCGATCCTGGCTTTGTGTATGGGATAGCGGAAGCGCAGACAGTTGGACACCTCATTTTGCGCATGGCGGACGCTGATGTTCTGCCGCTGCAATTCGCAGCATTTTCGAATGTAGTGGATGGGTATGTTGGGGAGTTGCACGAGCTTGCGGATCAGAAACGCAAGTCGGCGGTGGAGCTTGGCAGGCTGTTCGATCAGAATTCCTTCGCATTGGCCGCGGACCCGACGCGCCGGCTATTGCCGCCGGAGCGCGATCCCGAAGTACCGTATCTGAACTTCGCCCCGCTCGATAACGTCGTGGACCGCTTGAAGAAAAGCACCAAGGCCTACGACGATAGCTACGCCAAGGTACTGGCCGGTCAGACGAAACTGACGGCTGCCCAACTCAAGGAGATCAACGGCGATCTGCGTGAAATGGAAGCCGCATTGACCGATACACACGGCCTGCCGGGGCGCGACTGGTTCAAACATCTCGTGTACGCGCCGGGCCTTTACACGGGTTACGGCGTGAAGACTCTGCCCGCCGTGCGCGAGGCTGTTGAGCAGAATCACTGGGATGAGGCAAATCAGTACGCAGTCACGACCGCCGCGGCATTGGCAGCGTACTGCGACCGACTCGACAAGACGACCAAGCTGCTCAGCGGCGCCAAGTAGTTACTGAGTTGAGTGTCGCGCGATCTTGACGGGTATCGACTTGTAGGCCGGCGTCCCGCTCTGCTCATCCTGATAGCTGAGCGGGACGAGGCAATTCGCCTCGGGATAATACGAGGCGACCGAGCCGCGTGCGATGTTGTACGACACGACCGTAAAACCTTTGAGCTGCAGATGCCCAAACGAAGGCAGTGCGGTCGTGATGTCGACGAGATCGCCATGCCGCAGCTTTCTCTCGGCCAAATCCGCGTCGTTCATGAACACGACATCACGGCGGCCGAACACGCCTCGATAGCGGTCGTCGTTTCCGTAGATGGTGGTGTTGTACTGGTCGTGACTGCGAAGGGTGGTGAGGAGCAACGCGCCTTCGTTGCTGACCGGAGCCTGCGGCAGCAGGAATTCAGCCCTGCCTGACGGGGTCTTCCAGACCCGCTCCGTGGCATGCAACGGCAGGCGGAAACCGCCGGGATGGCGAATCCGTTCGTTGTAGTCTTTGAAGTCAGGAAACACTGACTCGATGCAGTCGCGGATCTTGTCGTAGTCGTCGACCAGCTGTTCCCACGGCACCTTGCTGTCTGGAATCGTTGCGCGCGCAATTCCCGCCACAATCGCCGGCTCGGACAACAGGTAGCCGGAGGCGGGTGGCAGCTTGCCGCGGGACGCATGCACCATCGACATGGAGTCTTCCACAGTGACCGACTGTGGTCCCGTCGCCTGTATGTCCTGCTCGGTTCGACCGAGGCAGGGGAGAATGATCGAGTCTTTGCCAATCAACAGGTGCGACCGGTTGAGCTTCGTCGCGATGTGCACGGCCAGATCCAGATTGCGCATCGCCTCGAAGCACTGCCCGGGATCCGACAGGGCCACGGCCAGATTGCCGCCCAAGCCGATAAATACTTTTGAGCGCCCGTCGAGCATGGCTTCCATCGCCGCGACCGCATCGTGACCGTGTTCGCCGGGAGGCTCGAATCCAAACGTTCGCTCGATGCCCTCCAGCAGCGCCGCGTTCGGCTTCTCCGAAATTCCAACAGTGCGATCACCCTGGACGTTGGAGTGGCCCCGTAACGGGCAGATACCGGCACCGGGTTTCCCGATATTGCCGCGCATCAGCAGCAGGTTGGCGAGCTGCTGTACGTTGGATGTACCCGACACATGCTGGGTGACGCCCATGCCGTAGCTGATGATGGTTGCGTTCGATTTGGCGTAGGCGGCGGCAATCGTCTCCAGGTCCGATCGTGTCAGTCCGCTGCGAGCTTCAATGTCAGCCCACTCAGCAGCACGCAAGCTCGCGGCCAACACTTCGAATCCGTTCGTATGTGCGGCAATGAATTCATGATCGATGACTTTGGTCTGGGCCGATTCGCCAGCATCGTCGGTCGCGAGCAGGGCTTTCATGATGCCCTGCAGTGCAGCCGAGTCGCCTCCCACCTTGACCTGGTAGTAGGACGAGGCAATCTGAGTTGAGCCCAGCGTGCTCATCTCTATCGCGTTTTGCGGATCGGCGAAGCGCTCCAGCGCCCGTTCCTTGAGGGGGTTCAGAACGATGATGGGGATGCCTCTTCGCGCGCACTCATGCAGTGTGCCCATCATGCGCGGGTGGTTGGTTCCCGGGTTGTGGCCGATGGAGATGATCAGCTCACACTGGTCAAAGTCGTCGAGGGAGACCGTTCCCTTGCCGATACCGATGGATTTCGGCAGGCCGACACTGGTGGCCTCGTGGCACATGTTCGAGCAGTCGGGGAAGTTGTTCGTGCCGTATTCACGGACGAAAACCTGGTACAGGAACGCCGCCTCGTTGGAGGTTCGCCCCGAAGTATAGAACTCGGCCATGTTTGGATCAGGCAGCGCGCGCAATGCGGCGCCGATCTTGTCGAAAGCGGCCTCCCAGGTGATTGCCTGGTAGGTATCAGTGGTCGCGTCGTAAGCGACGGGGTGTGTCAGCCGCCCCTCGCTTTCGAGCTCCAGGTCCGTCCACTCCAACAGTGATTTCACTGTATGGGTGTGGAAGAAGTCCAGTGTCACACGGCGTTTGGTGGCTTCCCACGTGACCGCTTTGGCACCGTTCTCGCAGAACTGGAACGTGGAGGTGTGATCCTTGTCAGGCCACGCGCAGCCCGGGCAGTCGAAGCCGTCCGGTTTGTTGGTGCGGAACAGGAGCAGCGGCGCGACGTGTACGTCCATCTGCTCGCGAACTGCCCTGGCAGTCGCTCTGAGGGCACCCCAACCACCCGCGGGACTCCCGTAGGGTTTGATGCCAGGAACATTGGCTCGCTTTGCCATCAGTTACGGAATTTCAAGCTCCGATTGAAGCTCAACGCGGCGAGCGTGCAGGCCGCGCCCGAGAGCAGATACACACTGACATAGGCCAGCCCGAAATGAGCCGACAGCCCCAATGCCACCAACGGCGCAAAGGCCGCCCCGATCAGCCAAGCCAGGTCGGATGTGAGGGCCGCGCCCGTGTACCGATACTTGGGCTCAAAATTGGAATTAACAGCCCCCGCCGCCTGCCCGTAGGAAAGGCCCAGGAGACTGAAACCCAGGAGGATGAAGATGTCCTGCCCAACGGGGCCCCCGCCCAACAGCGTGGGGGCGAACCCGCTGAACACCGCGATCGTGACTGCAAGGGTCCCTAGAGTCGTGCGCCGACCATATCGATCCGCGATCTTGCCGGACGCAATGATGCCGATGGCGGCGAGTCCTGCGCCGAACATCTGCACGCCCAGAAACTGTGGAATCGATTGGTGCGAATATAGCCGGATCCACGACAGCGGAAATACCGTGACGAGATGGAACAGCGCATAACTCGCCAGCGCCGCGAAGGCACCGATGATGACTGTGGATCCTTGGGCACGCGCCATCTCCACGACATTGGTCGGCTCGAGCTCGCGCTCATCGAGGAGCTTTGCATATTCGTGAGTGGCCACCAGCCGCAGGCGCGCAAACAGGGCTACGACATTGATGGCAAATGCAACATAGAAAGGATAGCGCCAACCCCAGTCGAGAAAATCGTCAGGCGTGAGACTGGAGTAGAGGAATGAGAACAGTCCGCTGGCAATCACGAAGCCCACCGGGGCGCCCAACTGACCCAACATCGCGTACCAACCGCGGCGGTGCTCCGGTGCATTCATTGCCAGAAGTGAGGGCAAGCCATCCCACGAGCCGCCCAGCGCGACGCCCTGGCCTACGCGGAATATTGACAACAGCACGATGGCAGTGAATCCGAGGCTGCCGTAGGAGGGCAGGAAGGCAATTCCCGCCGTCGAGATACCGAGCAAGAACAGCGCAACAGTCAGCTTGGCTTCGCGTCCGAATCGCCTCTGGATGGCCATGAAGGCAATCGAGCCGATGGGTCGCGCAATGAAGGCGAAGGCAAAGATCGTGAAGGCGTACAGCGTGCCGTCGAGGCCGTTCGCGAACGGGAAGAACACGGCCGGAAAGACGAGCACCGCGGCGATTCCAAACACGAAGAAGTCGAAGTACTCGGAGGCGCGGCCAATGATCACCCCGATGGCGATTTCGCCGGGCGCGACCTGCGAATGATCCGCGGTCTGCCGCGCATCGTTGCCCGGAATGTGCTGTGGCAGTGCGTCTGAGTTGATGTTGGCCATTTTTTGGTGCAATGAGAATGGGTGCGTCGAGTCGGGACTTCCTGCGCACCTGTAGGGTCTCACTCTGCGGCCGTCGCTGCGATAGGACAAAACGTCCAATGCCGGTGCGCCTGCGCCGGCACTAGATTAGGCGCTCCTTCGCAAGTGTATCTGTCGCATGTCAATTTCCAGACTAATCAAAGGACTCGTTGCCCCGGGTGCCTTTGCGTTGTCGGGATGCAACACCGTGTTGTTGCATCCGTCAGGCGCCGTTGCAGCGCAACAGGGGCATCTCATCGTGCAGTCCACGGTCCTGATGCTGATTATTGTAATCCCCGTCATAGCGCTGACTGTGTTTCTTGCCTGGCGCTATCGGCAGTCCAACAAGGACGCGACCTATACCCCGGATTGGGACCACTCTACACAGCTGGAGCTGGTCATCTGGGCTGCACCCCTGCTCATCATCATCGCGTTGGGTGCCCTGACCTGGATCAGCTCGCATACACTCGACCCCTACCGGCCGCTGCGCCGACTGGACGCGGCTCGCGCGGTTCCCAGCGGCACGAAGCCGCTGACCATCGAAGTCGTGGCGCTCGACTGGAAGTGGCTGTTTATTTATCCGGAGCAGGGTATCGCCGTGGTGAATGAGTTGGCGGCGCCGGTGGATGTGCCTATCAACTTCAAGATTACGGCCTCCTCGGTGATGAACTCATTCTTTGTGCCTGCGCTGGCGGGGCAGGTCTATGCCATGCCGGGCATGCAGACCCAGTTGAATGCCGTAATGAACCAACCCGGCGAGTACGAGGGATTCTCGGCCAACTACAGCGGCGCCGGGTTCTCCGGGATGCATTTCACGTTTCGGGGACTCAGCAGCGCCGGGTTTGACCAGTGGGTGCGGTCGGCCAAAGGTGCGGGACAGGAGTTGGGCAAGGAAGGTTATCTGGAGCTCGCACGGCCCAGCGAGCGGGATCCCATACGTCGCTATTCAGGCGTCGATGCGTCGCTGTACGACGCGATTCTCAATCAATGTGTAGCCACGCCCTGCATGGCGTCGATGGATTACTCGAAATGAGCAACCTGTTAGGTCGACTCGACTGGAATGCTATCCCGTTCCACGAGCTCATCCTGCTATACACCTTCATTGCCGTTTCGCTCGGCGGAGTCGCGATACTCGCTGCAATCACGTACTACCGCGCGTGGGGCCCGCTGTGGCGTGACTGGATCACGAGCATCGATCACAAGAAGATCGGCATCATGTACATCATCCTGGGAGTGGTGATGTTGCTGCGGGGTTTTTCCGACGCGCTGATGATGCGTGCACAGCAGGCACTGTCCTTCGGGAATTCGCCGGGCTACCTGCCACCGCATCACTATGACCAGGTTTTCACGGCCCATGGCGTGATCATGATTTTCTTCGTGGCCATGCCGCTGGTCACGGGGCTGATGAATTTCGTGGTGCCGTTGCAGATCGGCGCTCGGGACGTTGCGTTTCCATTTCTCAATAATTTCAGTTTCTGGATGACGACCTTCGGCGCCGGTTTGGTCATGATGTCGCTGTTCGTCGGCGAATTCGCCCGCACGGGCTGGCTGGCCTATCCGCCGCTTTCGGGTATCGCTTACAGCCCGGATGTCGGGGTCGACTACTACATCTGGGCTTTGCAGATCGCAGGTGTAGGAACCTTGCTTTCGGGTATCAACCTGATTGCCACCATTGTGAAGATGCGGGCCCCCGGCATGACGCTCATGAAGATGCCGGTGTTCACCTGGACCGCGCTCTGCACGAACGTCCTGATCGTCGCCGCCTTTCCGGTGCTCACCGCGGTGCTGGCGATGTTGTCATTGGATCGCTACGCCGGGACGAGCTTCTTCACGAATGAGCTGGGCGGCAATCCGATGATGTACGTGAACCTCATCTGGATATGGGGACATCCGGAAGTTTACATCCTGATTCTGCCGGCGTTCGGTGTCTTCTCGGAAGTGGTGGCGACTTTCTGCGGGAAGCGGTTGTTCGGTTACGCCTCGATGGTGTACGCGACGGTGGTGATCACGATCCTGTCGTACCTCGTGTGGTTGCATCACTTCTTCACGATGGGCTCGGGCGCGAGCGTCAACTCGTTCTTCGGCATCACGACGATGATCATCTCGATTCCAACCGGGGCGAAGATATTCAACTGGCTGTTCACCATGTACCGCGGCCGTATCCGCTTCGAGGTTCCGATGATGTGGACCCTCGGCTTCATGATCACCTTCGTGATTGGTGGCATGACCGGCGTATTGCTGGCCGTGCCGCCCGCCGACTTCGCGCTCCACAACAGCCTGTTCCTGGTGGCGCATTTCCATAATGTGATCATCGGCGGCGTGTTGTTCGGGATGATGGCCGGGATCACGTATTGGTTTCCGAAGGCGTTCGGCTTCAAGCTCGATCCGTTCTGGGGCAAATGCTCGTTCTGGTTCTGGCTCGTCGGCTTCTGGTTTGCCTTCATGCCGCTGTATGTCCTCGGCCTGATGGGCGTGACCCGGCGGCTCAGCCACTTCGACGATCCGTCGCTGCGAATCTGGTTCCTGATCGCGGCTTTTGGTGCGGTGTTGATTTTCCTCGGCATCCTCTCGTTCCTCATCCAGCTGTACGTCAGCTTCCGCAATCGCGAGTCGCTCCGCGACACGACCGGCGATCCGTGGGACGGCCGTACCCTGGAGTGGTCCACGTCCTCCCCGCCGCCGGCTTACAACTTCGCGTTCACGCCGGTGGTTCGTGACAACGACACCTGGGATGACATGAAGAAGAACGGGTATGTGCGGCCGCAGAGCGGGTTCGTCCCCATCCACATGCCGAAGAACACGGGCGCTGGCTTCGTGCTCGCGGCTCTGAGCGCCGTTGTCGGGTTTGCGCTGATCTGGCACATGTGGTTGCTGGCGTGCGTTGGGTTTGCCGGGCTGTTGATTTCTATTGTCGTTCACACGTTCAACTACAAACGTGACTTTCATATTCCGGCTGAGGAAGTGGGGCGCGTTGAGGACATTCGTACGCGAATGCTGGTTGGTAGTCATGTCTGAAGGTAATTTGATGGCGGCTGAGGGTATGTTCGCTGCAGGCGCTGGCGTTGCCGGCGGGACTGTTGCCGGCGGGGCGGCCGGGGCGGTGCCGCGGTTCTACTTGACCCGGGAGCACCATCCCGAAAACGGCACGTTGTTTGGGTTCTGGCTCTATCTGATGAGCGACTGCCTGGTGTTCGCGTGTTTGTTCGCCACGTATGCGGTGTTGGGTCGCAGCTACGCAGGCGGCCCCACGGGAGGCGAGCTGTTCAATCTGCCGCTGGTGGCGGTCAACACCTCGTTGCTGCTCCTGTCATCCATTACCTACGGTTTTGCGATGTTGGAGGTACAGCGGGGACGCTTGCGGGCCACCCTGGTGTGGCTCGGCATCACGGGCCTGCTCGGCGCCGGCTTCATTGGCATCGAGCTCACCGAATTCACGCACCTGATCCACGAGGGCGCCGGACCCCAGCGCAGCGCCTTTCTGTCGTCGTTCTTTACGTTGGTCGGCACGCACGGGCTTCACGTGACGTTCGGTATCGTTTGGCTCATCACGCTGATGGTGCAGTCGGCCAAGCACGGGCTCATCCCTGAGAACCGCAGGCGTTTGATGTGCCTGTCGATGTTCTGGCATTTCCTCGACGTGGTGTGGATTGGGGTGTTTACGTTTGTTTACTTGATGGGGGTGCTGCCTTGAACGCGAGTGCCGATGTGGCGGGCGGGACCGGTGAGGCCGGCGGGCGAGGTCGGGCAGGCGGTCGCAGGCGCTGGCGCGATGGGCGTCGTGGCGGATTTGATCACGGGCATGCCAATGGTGCGTATGTCGACGGTGGTGCTTTGGAACATGGGCCTGGCGGCAGTGGACGCGGCAGCCACGGCGGCGATGGGCCCGGCCATGGGGACGGCGGCGCTGCCCACCTGACTTTGCGCGGTTACGCGACGGGTTTCTTCGCGGCTGTTTTTCTGACAGCCATCCCGTTCTGGCTCGTCATGGGCAAAACCTTCGGCAGCTCCAACACCACCGCTGCCGTGATCCTGGCGTTCGCGGCCGTGCAGATCGTGGTGCACATGGTGTACTTCCTGCACATGAGCCCGAAGTCCGAAGGAGGGTGGAACCTTCTGGCACTCCTGTTCACGATCATGCTCGTGGTAATCGCGCTCAGCGGGTCGCTGTGGGTGATGTATCACCTGAATCACAATATGATGCCGGACTCGATGATGAACATGCACAACATGCCGTGAGCCCGCCTGGCAATCCCGCGATTACGTCCGGCACGCCCGTGCGCGGCGGGCACGGCGCGGGCGCCGGGCGTGGAGCGTACGGCGGTGAGTGATCTCGACGCATTGTCTCGGCGTCGCCGCTCGCCGTTGTTTTTGGCGATTGTCGGCACCGTGGCCGTTCTGTTCTTCGTATTGTTCGTGGCGCTCGGGACGTGGCAGGTCAAGCGCCGAGTCTGGAAACTCGACCTAATCGCACGTGTTGAGCAGCGCGTTCACGCGCCGGCAGTCGCCGCGCCGGGCCCGGCACAGTGGCCGAATGTCACCGTGGCCGCCGACGAGTACCGGCACGTCACCGCCACTGGCACCTTCCTCGATGGCTCGCAGACGCTAGTACAAGCCGTCACCGACCTCGGCGCCGGCTACTGGGTGCTGACGCCGTTACAACTGGCGGATGGGAGCATCGTGTTGGTGAACCGCGGGTTCATCCCGGCGGACGACCGCAATCGAGTCAAGCCAGGCTCGCCGCCACGATCGGCCCCGGCGACGGTGACTGGCTTGCTCCGCATAACCGAGCCCCACGGCGGATTCCTTCGCCACAACGACCCCGCGGCGAACCAATGGTATTCGCGCGACGTCCAGGCGATCGCGGCGACGCGTGGACTGACCCGCGTCGCGCCGTATTTCATCGACGCTGAAGCCCTCGCGAGCGCCGCCGCGGCCCCGCCGGGCGCGCCGTCGCCGCCCATGCAGTCAGAGGTGCACCAGCCAGCGTCGTCCACGGCGCCCGTGACGGCACCTCCATCACGCGAGCCCGATGCCCAGGCAGTTACCGATCGCGCTGTGCCCACCGGCCCAGCAACGCCCGCCGGCACGACGGTACCCCCCACCCCAGGCCTAACCGTCGTCACCTTCCACAACAGCCACCTCGTCTACGCAATCACCTGGTATACGCTTGCGCTCATGGTCGCTATCGCGGTCCCATTGGGGCTCCGCAAGCAATGAAGCCCGCCAAGCAATGAAGCGCGTCCGGGGCGCGGAAATCGATCCGCACGCATTCGACGACTCCACCGGCCTGGAGAACATGCGGCAGCTCATCCAGCTCCGCTGGATCGCCGTCGTCGGCCAGATCATCACCATCGCCGTCGTCAATTTCGCCTTCGACATCCATCTGCCGCTGCGGCAGATGTCCGTCGTTCTGATATGCCTGGTCGCGTTCAACATCGGCAGCATGCTGCGATGGCGGGCGCATCACGAAGTGACCAACGGCGAGTTGTTCTTCGCTTTGCTCGTGGATGTGACGACACTGACCGCGCAGTTGTACCTCAGCGGCGGCGCGACGAATCCATTCAGCTTCCTGTACCTACTACAGGTCATCCTCGGAGCCGTCCTGCTCAGGGCCTGGTCGGTATGGACGATGGTAGGTATCACCACCGCATGCTTCATCGGCCTCACAGTCTTCTTCAGGCCGCTGGCACTCCCATCCGATTATTACAGCGGTCCGTACATCGAAGGCACCCTCATCTGTTTCGCCCTCATAGCCTCGCTCCTGGTCATCTTCATCACCCGCATCAATCGAAATCTTCGAGCGCGGGATGCACGACTGGCCGATCTGCGAGAGCGCGCGGCCGAGGAAGAACACATCATCCGCATGGGGTTGCTAGCCTCGGGAGCGGCACACGAGTTAGGGACACCGCTGTCCACCGTGTGCGTGATCCTTGGGGACTGGCGTCGAATGAAGGCCATTGCCGCCGATCCCCAGATGCTGGAAGAAATCGACGAAATGGAAGCGCAGGTCAAACGCTGCAAAACCATCGTCAGCGGCATCCTCCTTTCAGCAGGTGAAGCACGCGGCGAGTCGCCAGTCGCAACAACCATCCGAACGTTCCTCGACGACTTGGTTGAAGAGTGGCGCGAAACGCGGCCTGTCACGCGCTTCACGTACGAGAATCGTTTCGGCCAGGACCTCCCGATCGTCTCCGACTCGGCGATCAAGCAAATGATCCACAACGTGCTCGATAACGCGCTCGAGGCGTCCCCAAGCTGGGTCGGCTTCGACGTTGCGCATGAAGGCGATGCGTTGAAGCTCACCATCACAGACCAGGGTCCCGGGTTTCCCCCGGAGATGCTGGCGCAGTTGGGTAAGCCGTATCAGTCGAGCAAGGGCAAGGCAGGTGGCGGGTTAGGGCTGTTTCTAGTGTCCAACGTAGCCCGCACCCTCCATGGCAGCGTTTCGGCTCATAATCGATCGGAGGGTGGCGCCGTAGTGACGCTGACGCTACCGCTTGAGTCAATTACGTTGGAGGAGAGCACAGTCGATGGAAGTTGAGCGCCTGCTCCTCATCGTCGAGGACGACGCAGCGTTTGCACGTACGCTGCATCGCTCATTTGAGCGCCGCGGCTATACAGTGTTCGTTGCATCGACGCTCGAAGAAGTGGCCAAACTTCTAGAGACGCAGACACCAGAGTACGCCGTCGTCGATCTGAAGCTGGCCGCAGGGGCGTCCGGTTTGGCGTGTGTGCAGAAGCTGCATGCGCACGATCCGGGGATGCTCATCGTCGTGCTCACCGGGTATGCGAGTATCGCCACCGCAGTTGAGGCGATCAAACTCGGCGCATGCCACTACCTGGCGAAGCCTTCCAACACCGACGACATCGAAGCAGCGTTCGGTCGCGCCGAAGGGGATGCCGACGTCACTCTAACCGAGCGGCCCACGTCGATTAAGACGCTGGAGTGGGAGCGCATCCACGAAACACTCGCTGAGACGGGATTCAACATCTCCGAGACGGCACGGCGCCTGGGCATGCATCGCCGGACGCTGGCGCGAAAGCTGGGAAAACAGCGGGTCAAGTAGCCGTTTCAGGGCAGCCAGCGCACGCTGAACAATTTTTTCGGCCGATAAACGTCTACACTTGGATGAGCACACGCAATCGTTACTACGGCGGCCCCACGAGCGATCATTTCGACGGCTTGCGTTTCTTCAATCCGGGGCAGCCGGAAACAGATCGGTCGCTGCGGGACCTCTGGCGGTGGAGGGCAGAGCGGGCCGCAGTCCGGTGGCCCGCCCATGTGGCGGTGACACCCAATGTACCGGAATCTCGTGTGGAGCAGATGCGGATAACCATGGTGGGCCATGCCACCTTGCTGATCCAGGTTGCCGGGCTCAACATTCTGACCGACCCGGTTTGGTCGGATCGCATCAGCCCGGTGAAATTCGCGGGACCGCGACGGCTCAGGGAGCGGATGCGATGATTGAGTCATTCAGCGAAGACTACGCAGAGGCGAGACAGAAGTTCCTGGCCGCCGCGGGCAGAGCAGGGGCACAGACAACACGCTACTCTTTGGATCAACGCGGACCAGACGGGACTGAATTGTCTGTCGATGTGGCTCGCGTCGGTCCGTCGGACTCCGGGAACGTGCTCGTGACTATCTCGGGAACCCACGGTGTGGAAGGGTTCTTCGGATCCGCCACTCAAATCGAATGGCTCAATCGTGCTTCGACGGAGCCGCCGCTGCCGCAAGAGGTTGCGGTGGTTCACATCCACGCGATAAACCCTTATGGATTCGCGTGGTTGAGGCGCACCAACGAAGACAATGTCGATATCAACCGCAACTGGATCGACTTCAAACAGCCGCTACCCACCAATCCCCTGTACAACGAATTGGCGGATGACCTTTGCCCGAGCGATTGGTCCCAGCAGTCGCAAGCGCAGACGGGCGCTCGCATGATGGCCTGGATCTCCGGACACGGGCCTGCTGTCTATCAAGCGGCGGTCTCTGCAGGGCAGTGGCAGCACCCAAGCGGTCTTTTCTATGGCGGCACCCACCCGAGTTGGTCTCGTCAAACCTTGGAGGCCATTCTCACCTGGAACCTTCAGGAGGCTTCGCGGGTCTGTATCCTGGACTTCCATACGGGACTGGGACCCTACGGCTATGCCGAACCCATCATCGGCCGCGCACGGACAGATCCCGGCTTCGCGCGCACTCGCGCCTGGATGGGTGCTGCAGCAAAATCTCTCTTCGGGGACGGCTCGGTTTCATCCGAGATAAAAGGAGAGAGCTCGAGCGCCATTCCAGCTCTGGTGCCCCATGCGCAAGTCGACATCGTGGCGTTGGAATGCGGGATCCGGCCAATTACGGACGTCGCGCTTGCTCTGCGCGCGGATGCGTGGCTCCACGCCCATGGAGACCCGCTTGCTGTCGAAGCAAAACCGATAAAGGCCCTGATTCGTGCAGCGTTTCATTCTGATGAACCCATTTGGCAGGGGATGGCCTTAGGTCAGGGTTTGGCCGCGTGTAAGGCTGCGCTCGGGGGTCTTTCGGCAAACCCCGAGGTTACTTCTTGACAGCCGTCGCACCACCCTGCCCAGGGCTCAACAAACACGCATGCGTACGCCCCTGATAAAACCCATACGCCAAAACCTGCCCCTTGGCATTGATCCGATAGGCCGCCAGCAACACCCACCCCGACTCTGACGGGATCAGTTGATTCAAGTCATACAGATGTCTCTTTTCCCACAGAAAGGCGTGCATCTTGCCCTCGGCAACGGCTGAGCTGCCGACAATCTGACCTGCGTCGTTGATGCTCAGCGCGCTGCTGGGCTCATCGCCCAGCGACCCCAAGTCAGTGACGTGACCGTCCGAAAAGAGCACGGCCCTCGAGCCACCATCGCTGTCGTCGGCATACCCAACGGCTTGCCGCTTTTCGTTCACACCTTGCGCGCTGCTTAGCGTCCCTCCACGCAATAGCCCGAGGTCGCGGATACGCTCGTGCGACCAAAGCACCGCGTGGACCCGGCCTTGAGAGCCGCTGTTTGCCTCGCCGGCGATATCACCGTGAGCGTTCACTTCGAAGGCGCGACTGAAGTCGCCGCCAGGGAGGGTGCCTAGGTCGTGCGCCTGGCCTTCCTTCCACTCGACTGCGTGCATCTTGCGGCCGTCGGTGAGAGCGCTTCCGACCACAATGCTGTCTTTGTTGATGGATCTCGCCGCGGCAGATCTACCACCCAAGGACGGAAGTATCTGCAACGATCCGCTCCGATACATGAACGCCTGCGTATCTCGGATATCGCCGCGAGACTCGATGATTCCCGCCAGTTCGTCGCCATCGTTGATCGCAAACGCGAAGCTATTACTCGACTCCGGCGTACCCGGAATGAGCATGACACCCTCGGCTGTAAGCGTCGCGGCATCTACTCGTGTTTCCCCTACGACCTGCCACGACGCAACGTGCGCATACTGGTTCAACCCAGGACGCTCGTCGATCTCCCGCGCCATGAAGTAGCCTAAATCCACGGCGTCGAAATGGGGCGGCGCACCGGCAGAACGGGACGGGGAGGTGACGGCCCGCGGCGAGCGCGCACGGGCAGGCGATTCCGCCGCTCCCGACGTCTGCCAGGCCGCCAAGGCCAATGCGGCCGCCACAATAAAAAAATACCTCATCAGCAGCTAATTGAAACTCCATTGCTGCCAGGCCACCGATTTGTAGGGGAACTGGTCAATCTGCGCACCCGCGTTGGTGACACCGCCGTCCACGTCGAGCGCCTGTCCACTGTTCACGTTGGTCAGCTCGTAAAACCCATCGCCCACCGAAATGACATTCCACAACTGCGACGGGTTCCCCGTGTAGGGATTCTGATCGACCAGCGCACTGTTGCTCCTGGACGCCCCCGTCACCTCGAGGGCCAGGCCGCTCGATTTGTTGATCAGCGACACCACGTTGGTGCTGACGTTGGTCAGCTGCCAACTCTGGTTCAGACCGCCGTTGACTGTCCACTGCTGCAGGACCGTGCCGCCCTCGCCGGAAAAGGCGGGATCGTCAATGACCAGTTGGCTGAACCGGCTGCGAATTGTGTAGGTTCCGTTTGGAACCAGGGGTGTCTGAGTGCCGCCGCCCGGCAGCAGGCCGTAGACATTCAACGATCCCGACCCATCAGCCGCGCCCAGCGCTCCAAAGTTCGGCACAAACACCTTGCCGTCGGCGACGGTGGGCGCCACAAACTTCGCGAAGTTTCCGATGCCATCACGGCTCTTGTTCTGCTTGTCGTTCCAGAGCTCCTGCAGCGTTATGGCGTCAAAGGCGTGTAACACGCCTTCCACAGTTGCCTGCGAGGCGTCAGCCGAAAACGGAGTCGCTGCCCAGACGATGCCGTTCGTACCGCCATTGGCCGAAATCGACAGGAAGCCACCCGGCATGGCTCCATTGTTGTTCGTCTCGGGCGCCGTCATGGTACTCATCGCCCGGGGCGGCGTGACCAGCAGTTGTTTCGCCGAATCGAAGGAGTAGGCACGCAGAAAGTCGTTCTCGCCCCACACATACACAATGGGACCTGCCGCCTGGCTATTGAAATACACAGGCGTTCCATGAATGTGCTGGGTGCCGACCCCCATGATCGCCTGGAACTCCTGTTTGACGAGGTCGCCGGATTGCTCGAAGTGCCCCATGTTGGTGGTATCCACGAGGTACATCCGGCCCTGCTTGCCGCCGCCGGCAATCACAGTTGTGCCGGGAATGCTCAGCACACCCGACGAGCCCAGATCCTGGTCGCCGTTGTTCAGAGCCACGCTGTTGCTCGGAGTGAACCAGTCGAGCAGCGCCAGCGACGGCGACAACTTTACGAAGCTGTTGCCGGTTTGATGGACACCCTTCGCGGACGGCATGAATTCCCCGTTGCCCGTGGATACGAGCAAATTCCCGCTGCCGTCGACCGTCAAGCCTTGCCCGGCCTGCCAAATGCCGCCTTTGGTCCCGGTCGTGGTATCGCTGTAGGTCTTGTCCTGGGCGAGTGTGGCGGCCGCGTACGAGAGGATCCAACCGTGGTACGCGCCCAGGTCGTCGTGGGACGCATAGGCAATGTAAATGTCACCATTGGCCAGTGTCACAGCTGTGCGCTGGTTCTGAGTCTGCGGGTCAAAGGTCAGGGTGCCGTCGGGTGATGTGTAGGTCGCCTTGATCTGCACCGGGCTGCCGGATTTCGGTTCCCCCGTGGTGATGTCGAGCGCGTTCAGGAATTGAGTGAACACACCCTGATTGACGCCGGTCGATTGTGCTGCCGAGTTCCAGTTACACAGCTGGGGGTTGAAATTGGTCTCGTTGCGGGAGACAAAATAAATGGTGTTGGTCGTCGGATCGATGACGGGCGTGCCCAGGATGCCGACGCTGGAGCCTTGCGTAACGTTCTCGTGCCATTCGACGTCACAGGGGTGGACTGGCTGCCCGAAGTTCGCCTTCCAGATCTGCTTCCCACCGTTGTCTGCATCCAGCGCATACACGCTGTTATTCATGGTCGCAACGTAGACTACGTTGCGGCTCCCTTGATCGGGAATCGCAACATTCGGCACATACAGCGGTTGCGCGTAAACCTGCCCATCCAGGGTGACACTGTAAAGCTTGCCGAACTGTCCGGCATTCACATTCGCGGGCGTGAGAAGGGTCTCGTTGAGATTGGCGCCAGTGCGCAGGTTGTCGTTGTGCTGGGTAGTGACACTGACTCGGGCGACTGCGGCGGATGTGCTGAGGAAAACGGCGAAAGCCGCGAACAGCAGGCGATGCATCGTGGGCGGACTCCTTTTGCCGTGTGTTCGGGTCGCACTGCATCCTGCACGCCGCAAGCCTGGAACGCTATTAAAGTTTCGTTAATTGTTGCTGCCTGGGAACACCTTCTGATGATGTTTGATTCGCTATGTTTCCTTCCGGCGACACTTGCCGCGGCGAGTTGCACTCACGCTCTAGCCACAGGATCAGCAACGCCACACCCAGCGCCGCCATCACCGGCAGGAGCGGCCTGGCATAAATAAACAAGGTGGCTCCTTTCGAATTCAGGGGCCACCAGTGTAGAGTCCGCTGCGTTCGGGAAAAACACGCTAATCGCAAACTCATTGTTCTGCGAATGAGCACAATAGGTGGTCCATGGATCAACTGGACAGCATGCGGACTTTCGTCCGTGTCGCGGACATGCAATCGTTCACCAAGGCCGCTGATTCGCTCGGCCTCTCGCGGTCGGTAGTCAGCGGTCAGGTCGCCGATCTCGAGCGGTATCTTGGAACCCGGCTCGTGCACCGCACTACGCGACGCGTGGGTGTGACTGCCGATGGCGCCGAGTATCGCGAGCATTGCCGCCGGATACTTGCCGATCTGCAGACGGCCGACGAAGCTTTGAAGCGTACCCGGGTGCGACCGCAGGGCCGCCTGCGAGTGGATGTGCCGGAAGCGTTCGGCCGCAATCTCCTCATCCCGGCGCTCCCGAAATTCACGGCCCGCTACCCCGACCTGCAGTTGGAAGTGCAATTCAACGACCGCGTCATCGATCTCATCGAAGAGCAAGTGGATGTTGCTGTCCGGGTGGGCACCGTCAAATCACCCAATCTGATCGCGCGCCGGATTGTGAACACCCGACTGCTCACCTGTGCCTCGCCGGAGTACCTGCAGGAGTATGGTGAGCCAACGGAGTTGCGACAGCTTCGGGACCACAAGCTCATCGGCTATTCGTCCGCCAGTGGACGGCGGCCGTGGAAGTGGACCTTTCAAAAAGGGTCCGAGCGCAAAGACGTGGCATTCCGTTTCAACGTGGCTTTCAATTCTGCCGAGGCGCGCATACTGGCGGCCATGAAAGGGGTCGGAATCGTGCAGTCAATGGACCTGCTGATTGCGGAAGGCCTGGCCAACGGACATCTGCGGGCCATCCTGCCTGACTGGTCCGCCGAGGGCGCGCCCATTTCAATCGTGTATCCGGCGGTGTTGCGCGACTCACCGAAAGTCCAGGCTTTCGGCGAGTTTGCCGGGGACATCCTGCGCAACTATCGCCGCTACGTCGACCAGATTCTGGCGCGACGCGCGTAGATGTCAGGACTCATTGCGCAACCGCTGTAGTCCGCCGTACGCTAGCGCGTTCGTCTCACGGAGGCTCATCTTGAAACAGCATCTCGCCATGCTCGCGGCACTGATTGCCACCCTCAGTTACTCGACTTTCTCAGGGGCGGAGCCGCGCGCCGGCAGTTGGATCGATGTCTCGGCCCCCATTGATCCGAAGACGGCGCCGGTGTATCCGGGAAACGCGCCCGTCAAACTCGATTTTATGCTGTATTACGACAAGGGTGACAAGCTGGCCCTGTCGAGCTATTCCCTCGGCGCTCACACGGGAACTCATGTCGATGCGCCGCTGCATTTCATCAAGGGCGGTATGTCAGTTGACCTGGTGCCGTTGGATCACTTTGTGGGGCCGGCGCGGGTCATCGACTGCTCACCCGATGCGAAACTGATCGATGCGGCGGAGCTGAATAAACACGATTGGAAGGGCGCCCGGCGCATCCTCTTTCGCACCCGGAACAGTCGCAATCACTGGATGACAGACCCCACCTTCCACGAAGACTTCACCTACCTCGCACCCGATGCAGCGCAATTGCTTGCCGAAGCGGGTGTTGAGCTGGTGGGCATCGACTACCTGTCCATTGAGAAATTTCATTCGCCCGAGCCGAAGACCCACCTGGCGTTGCTGACGAAGGGAATCCCGATTGTAGAAGGCCTGTCGCTCGCAGACGTGGCGCCCGGTGACTACGACTTGATCGTGTTGCCGATTCGGATTACCGGCCACGAGGCGGCACCCGCACGGGCCATCCTCAAGCGGCGCCCGTAGTCACCCTCGCGATCGCGGGAGGCGCTCGTTGGCGAACGCGGGCTGCGATGCCCGCGCCCACTGGCCCAACTATGCCAGCAACGACGCCGCGGCCTTCTGACTTCGCTCGAGCAACCGGCCGGCGTCAGCCGCTGTTGTCCATGCAGTGAACTTCGCGGTCGGCCCAGCCCATTGCAACTCATCACTGTTGGCAAACAGCGGAAGGTCGTCTTTGAGCGTTGCCAGCTCCTTGAACTTGAGCGCCAACGCCTTGCGCTCGCCTAGCACATCTTTCGGGAACGACTCGATCGCGCCGTACTTGTTAACCAGCTTGGCCGCCGTCGCCTTGCCGATTCCATCAATACCCGGGTAGCCGTCCGCCGTGTCACCCACCAACGCCAGAAAGTCCGGGATACGCACCGGATCCACGCCGAATTTCTCGCGGACGCCGCTTTCATTGCGGACCGCCTTACTCTTGCGATCTATCTGCACCACCCGGTTGCCGCGGACACATTGGGCCAGATCCTTGTCAGGCGTCCAGATACAAATCTTCTCGACTTTTGAGTCCACGGACGCCAGCCGTGCCGCCGAGGCCAACGCGTCGTCGGCCTCCGTGTCGATCATGGGCCAAACAACTACCCCCATGGCCACCAGCGCGTCCTCGAGGGGGTGAAATTGCGCTACCAGGGCAGGGTCGATGCCGTCGCCTGTTTTATATCCCGGCCACAACTGGTTGCGGAAGGACTCGATGACATGGTCGGTGGCAACACCGACATGTGTTGCCCGCTCCTCCAGCATCTGCAGCACGGTGGTCAGCACACCGATCACCGCGCCAAATGGCTTGTCCTGCCCCTTGTTGAAGCGACGCAATCCGTAGAAGTGACGGAAGAGCTCGTAGGTCCCGTCAATGAGATGGACGATCACCGGTGCGGCGCCTCTTACGGATTGGCGATTGTAATGGGAGGGATCATACTCTTCCCGGCACCGAGGGGAGGGGCCGGCCATGAATACCAATGAGTTGACCAATCCGACCGTGAAGGCGGCCATCGAGGCCTTGCAGAAGGGCGACCAGCACGCGCACGGCAAAATCGAGCGCCTCGACATCGGGCAGGCCTGAGCGATGCATACTGTCATCGTGCTTGCGATCGGCTTCGCATTGCTGGCTGTGTGTCTGTTCGCCGGGCACTCGCTGGGCGCGGCATCCGGCCTGGCTGCGGGCGCTCTGATTTTCCTGCCGCTGTGGCTGATCGGCGCCGGAATCAACCTGTATCTGGGTGTCAAAACCGCTGGATACAGCGTGCGAGAGGAGATGCCCATATTCCTCCTCGTGTTTGCTATTCCAGCCGTCGTTGCGTTACTCGCGTGGTGGAAGCTGCGCTGAAGATCAGCGCTGCATGTCCATCATCTGCTGCAGGGGCAGCATGTTGTGATTCAGGTTGGCCATGATCCACAGTGAGCCGAAAATCACCAGGCACGCAATTAGTATGCCAAATGCCAACGCGAGCACGTTGTTAGCGTTGTCAGGGGCCGTGGTGATGTGCAGAAAAAACACCAGGTGGATGCCCATCTGCGCGATGGCAAGCACCACGATGGCCACGGAGACCCCCGGCCCATAGATCAGATGAGTCTGCGCCGCCCAGAAAGAGGCCATCGTCATCACAATGGCGAGCCCCAGTCCGATGAGGTAGGTGCGCAGGCCGCGCCGTGTGGAGTGCCCCGATCCTGGCGCATCTCCCGGAGTGGTATCCGCACCCGGGGGCGTTCCGAATTCAGCCTCGGAGCTCATACGCGCGTCCCATTCAGGTAGACCAGGCTGAAGATGGCGATCCAGATGATGTCGAGCGCGTGCCAGAACAGACTGAAGCACGCAAAGCGGTGCTGAATGTTCTCGCGGAATCCCTTGGCGTAAAACTGCGCCATCATCGTGCCGAGCCAGAGCAGCCCCGCTGTTATGTGCGCGCCGTGACAGCCCACCAGGGTGAAAAAGGAGGAGAGGAATGCACTGTGTGTAGGCCCCGCACCCCGCCCGACCAGGCTCGAAAACTCCTTCAACTCGAGACCCAGGAACGCGGCTCCCAGTAGGCCCGTAGCGAGCAGCGACAGTTGTGTCCACCGTTGGTTTTGTTCGGCCACCGCCAGGGAGGCCATTCCACAGGCGAAGCTCGAAGCGAGCAGGCATGCAGTCTCAATGGCGACGCTGTTGGTATCGAACAGTTGCGCTGGCCCGGGACCGCCATTCGTCGCACCATTCAATACCGCGTAGGCGGCGAAGAAGGCCGAGAACATGATGATGTCGGACAGCAGGAAGATCCAGAAGCCATAGCCGACAATGATGCGCCGGGAAGCGGGCCCGTCGGCGCTGGTCGGTTCCGAGTTTTCCGGGGCGTGCGAAACGGCCGCCGTATTCATGCCGGTACCTTCCGTTGTAATGCGATCAACTCCGCATTGCGCGCTGCCCGGTTGGCGCGATCGATTTTCGCAACTTCCGCGGCTGGGATCTCAGTTTCGCTCACATCCCGCCAGGCGAAGACAACGAACGTTGCGTAGGCCCCGACGAGGCCGACAATAACCAGCCACCAGATGTGCCAGATCAACGCAAACCCCGTCACGACCGCAAAGAACGCCGTCACGAACCCGGTCGGCGTATTGCGCGGAATTTCGATCGCCGTGTACTTCGGCTCTTCACTCATTTGCAGCGACTCCCGCGCCTTCTGCTTCATTCCCCAGTAAGGCTCTTCCCCGCTTACGTTCGGATAGACGGCGAAATTGAATACGGGCGGGGGTGAGGGCGTTGCCCACTCCAATGTACGGCCATCCCACGGATCGCCCGTAGGCTCGCGCCGGCGGTCCCTCGTGCGAATCGACACAAACAACTGTACAACCTGGAGAATGATCCCGGTCAGGATGAGCAGCGCGCCCACCATGGATATCAATGTCCACGGATACCATTCCGGCCGGTCGTAGTGTTGCATCCGCCGGGTCATCCCCATCAGACCCAGCATGTACAACGGCACGAACGTGACCCAAAACCCCACGAACCAGAACCAGAAGGAGGCTTTGCCGACCCGCTCATCGAGAGTGAAGCCGAACGCCTTCGGGAACCAGTAGTTGTAGCCCGCAAACGCGCCGAACAGCACACCTCCAATGATGACGTTGTGAAAATGAGCCACCAGGAACAGGCTGTTGTGCAGAACAAAGTCCGCCGGGGGAATGGCCATCAGGACGCCCGTCATGCCGCCGATCACGAACGTCACCATGAAACCCACCGACCAACACATGGCGGTGGTGAAACGGACTCGTCCCCCATACATGGTGAACAGCCAGTTGAATATCTTCACGCCTGTCGGCACGGCAATGACCATGCTCAATATGCCGAAGACGCCGTTCACATCGCCCCCCGCGCCCATGGTGAAGAAATGGTGCAGCCAGACGGTGAAGGAGAGAATGCAGATCGCCATGGTGGCCGCGACCATGGAGCGGTAGCCGAACAGGGGTTTTCCGGAGAACGTGGAGATCACTTCCGAGTACACCCCGAACGCCGGCAGAATGAGAATGTAAACCTCGGGATGTCCCCACGCCCAGATGAGATTGACAAACATCATGGGGTTGCCGCCGGCTTCATTGGTAAAGAAATGAAAGTCGCAGTAGCGATCCAGCAGCAACATCGCGAGCACGGCCGTGAGAATCGGGAAGGCTGCCACAATCAGCAGATTGGACGCGAGGGAGGTCCAGCAGAAGACGGGCATTCGGTTGTACGTCAGTCCCGGCGCGCGCAGTTTGAGTATGGTTGTGGCCATGTTGATACCGGCCATGAGCGTGCCGATACCGGATATCTCCAGAGCCCACAGGTAATAGTCCACGCCCACGCCGGGCGAGTAGGTGAGCTCCGAGAGCGGCGGATAGGCCAGCCAGCCGGTGCGCGCAAACTCGCCGACCACCAGGGAGATCGTCACGAGGAACGACCCCGAGGCCGTCAACCAGAAGCTGACCGAATTCAACGTGGGAAACGCAACATCCCGCACCCCCAACTGCAACGGCACCACAAAGTTCATCAGCCCGATCACAAACGGCATGGCGACAAAAAAGATCATGATCGTGCCGTGGGCCGAAAAGATCTGGTCGTAGTGCTCGGGGGGCAGATAGCCCGGGCCGTGAAAGGCCAGGGCCTGCTGCGACCGCATCATCAGGGCGTCAATGAAGCCTCGCAGCAGCATGACCAGCGCCAGAATGCAGTACATCACGCCGATGCGTTTGTGATCGACGCTCGTGATCCACTCGCGCCACAGATACGGGACGTATCCTTTGAGGAAGACCCAGGCCAGCACACCGATCATGACGAGCGCCACCAGCGCCGATGCTCCCAGGGGAATCGGTTGGTCGAGCGGAATGGCATCCCAAGTCAACTTTCCAAACATCAACGTTCCCCAGTCGATGGCGACCCGCCCGGGCCGTAGCCTGCTGGCAGATGCATCGACACGATCCGGTTGAACAGGCCTGCGTCGACAGCACGGTACGTGTAGGGTTGAATGTTCTGGCTCTGGCGCAGCAGTTGGCGGTAAGCGTTGTCGTCCAACACGTCACCGGCACTTTTCGTCTCAGTGACCCAGGCGGCGAATTTCCCGGAATCCACGGCTTCCAGGGTAAATGCCATGTCCGAGAAGCCGTCGCCGCTGAAGTTGGCAGACAGGCCGGGGAAGGTGCCGGGTTGGTCGGCCTGCAGATTCAGTTGCGTCGCCATGCCGATCATGGAGTAAATCTCGCTGCCGAGCCGGGGGACGAAGAAGACATTCATCACCGTCGCGGAGGTCACCCGCAGGTGCAGCGGGACGCCGGTGGGTACGACCAGCCGGTTGATGCTGGCGAGCTGCTGGTCGGGATAAATAAAGAGCCACTTCCAATCCAGTGAGACGACCTCCACCTCCAATGTCTGCGGTGCGGGTTTCACAGTGGAGGTGAGCGGCTGTGCCGGGTCCAGCTCGTGCGAGCTGATCCAGGCAATGCCTCCCAGAAAGAGAACCACGAGGGCGGGGACCGACCACACCAGCAGCTCGAGCTGGCCGGAGTACTGCCAGGTTGGCAGATAGCGGGCGCGGCTGTTGCCCGCTCTGAACCACCAGGCGAAAGCCAATGTGGCGACAATTGTCGGGACGACGATAGCCAGCATGATGGCAACGGCATCCAGCAGAATGGTCCGCTCGGCTGCGCCCACGGGCCCGATCGGCGACAGCACGGTTTCCCCGCAACCGCCCAGTGAGGCGAGCAGGCCAAGAACAACCAGGGAGCGCCGGACCGCTGTGATCATGGCAAAACCGCTTCGGTGGCCAACCCGCTGCATGGGGGGTGAATCCGTCTCAACGGTAGACGCCATCGAAGGTTCCTCCTCACCTGCAGTGCAAGATAGAAAGATCATTCCCATGGGCGATTGAACGCTTCTGCGCAAATTGTGACCTTTCAGTTCCGGCCGTCGAAGCGCAGCAATATTTTCCGCACCCGTCCGGTCTCACTCATTGAGGAGAACCCATGCTCAGAAGTCTGGTGACGATCACGCTGCTCGCCGTGAGTGCCCTGGCCAACGCGAGCCCCCGTCCTGTTGTCATCGAACTGTTTACATCGCAGGGCTGCAGCTCCTGCCCACCAGCGGATGCCTACGTCGGAAAGCTCAGCACCCGTGCGGATGTCATCGCGTTGGCATTCCATGTGAACTATTGGGATGACCTCGGCTGGCGAGATCGCTTTGCCCTGACCGAAGCCGTTGATCGCCAGAATGTCTATGCCCAAAACCTCCATCGCTCCACCGTCTACACCCCCCAACTCGTCGTCGACGGCGTGGACGACCGCGCCGGCACGAATGGCAGGTTGCCAGCTGTCAAAGATGGCGTCCCCGTCACAGTCACACTGACCGACCGGGATCTGCAGGTTGAGATTGGAACCAACCCGCAATTTGCGGGCGGCGATGTCATTCTCGTGTCATATCTGCGTCATGCCGTGTCGGCTGTCGGTCGCGGTGAGAACGCCGGCCGCAAGCTCGAAGAATTCAACATCGTGCGCAGCATCCGCAAACTCGGCCCCTGGCGTGGAGACAGCGCCCGCTTCGATGTTCCAAGAGTGTCAATTCCTGTTGACTCTACCGATGTCGCAGTGCTAGTACAGGGCACGGGTCAGAAGGCCATCGTGGGTGCCGCGGCCCGCTCTCTACACTGACATAACTTTCACTGCTGGCATCTCGACAGCGGTTGAGCCTATCATTTGCGCGTGAGCGCACCGGATCACATCGTTTTTGTCGTCGATGACGATTCACAGCTGCGTGAGGCGCTGTACGCGCTGCTGACGTCGCTTGGATTCAACTGTGCGACGTTTGGATCCGCGGCCGGGTACATGGCGTTTCCCAAGCCTGAATTGGCGGCCTGCCTGGTGCTCGACGTCGAGTTGCCCGACATCAATGGCATGGACCTGCAGCAACAGTTTGCGGGCCTCGACCATCCCCCCATCATCTTCATTACCGGCCGGGGGGATGTACGCACGTCTGTTCGGGCGATCAAGGCAGGCGCGGTCGATTTTCTAACTAAACCTTTTGCGGAGCAGGAGCTGTTGGCGGCCGTGCGGGTTGCCCTGGACCAGGATCGACGGGGACGTCGGGAACGGTCCGAGCGGGCGGATCTTTGGAAGCGCTTCTCCCTCCTGACGCCTCGGGAACGCGAGGTCCTGCCGCTGGTGGTCAGCGGTCTGCTCAATAAGCAGGCGGCCGCCCAGCTGGGCATCAGCGAAATCACTCTGCAGATCCACCGCGGTAAAATCATGAAAAAAATGCAGGCCAAGTCGTTGGCCTCCCTGGTGAGAATGGCGGGCTCGCTGCAAGCGGCCCTGGATCAGCAGTCCGCCTGAAAATATATTTTTGCGGCCCCGGGGGCCAAGCGCTCCTTTTGGCCCTCTAGTGGGTCAAGGGGCTGGTGTTCCTCAAAAGGTCGCAACCCGCGCAATGGCCTGGCCCAGGAGACCTACCTGCGGCTGCTGCGCGCGCGTGATCTTGGGGAGGTGCGCAATCCCCAGGCCTACCTGTTGCGGGTCGCCCGGCACGTCATCCTGGAATGGCGTGACCATCAGCCACAGGCGGATTCGGTGGTGGCCCTGGAAGACGAGCACCTGGTTGATGACTGCGCCCCGGAATTTGAGATCGACGCCGATTTGTCACAAAAGCGTCTCGAGCAGGCACTGGCGGCCGTGTCGCCGATGATGCGTGCGGTACTGCTGCTGAGACTTCGGGACGAGCGTTCTTACAAGGACATAGCACGAGACCTGGGCATTACCGACCGGCAGGTCAGGCGTTATCTGGCACGAGGCTATGACCGCTTGCGCGCGGCATTGGAGGCCTGAAATGGCGCACGCAGCAGGTCCTGACATTTCGATTTCCGAACAGGCGGCCCGGTGGTGGGTGTTGTTCAACGAGCCCGGCGCACAGGCACTGGAGCATCGCGAATTTGCCGACTGGGTTGCCCGGTCACCGCAGCGTGTCGAGGCTTACCTGAGGGTGGCTCGTCTTCATCAGACTCTCGGGTCACACGAGGTCCGCTGGCCTGCAACGTCCGCCGAAGAGTTGATTCGTGAAGCGCAGGCCGCGAACGGCGAGGTCCGCCAGCTGCCTCGCAGGAATCCTGCCGAGCAGTCCGCGAGCCCACGCGTATGGTTGAAAGCGGTTGCCTGCGTGTTACTGGCGTGCGCCGCGAGCTGGTATTTCCTGAACCGCCCGCAGCAGTTTCAAACGAAGTTTGGCGAGCAACGCTCAGTCACCCTCGCTGATGGATCGCGCATAACACTCAACACCGCATCGCAGGTGGAGGTTGATCTGCGCAGGGACGGCCGCCTGATTCGTTTGCTGGAGGGTGAGGCGCTCTTCGAAGTGGCTCACGACCCCAAGCGGCCATTCGACGTTCGCGTCGGCGGTGTCACTTTGCGTGCCGTTGGAACGCAATTTGATGTGGATCTGCGTTCGAGCTCGACTACGGTCACCGTTGTAGACGGTCGTGTTGCAGTGGATGCCGGCACTGGCTCCCGTGTTGGGCCTGGCCGCGGTCGTCAGGTCCTGGAGGCTGCCGACCGTCTGGTGATCAGCCGATCCCATCCGGGTGTCACTCAACACGGCGTCAATGTCACTGCGGCCCTCGCGTGGACTCAACACCAGCTGGTATTTGAAAAACGCCCCCTGGGCGAGGTGGCGGAGGAGTTCAATCGCTACAACCGCCGGCACATCGTGATTGGTGACGCCGGGTTGCGCCTGCAGGAAGTGACTGGCGTGTTTCAGTCCAATGACCCGGACTCATTCGTCGCATTTCTGTCCGGCATTCCGGGAGTGCTCGTTCGAGACGATGGTCAGGGGGGTACCGTGGTTACGCTTGGCCGCCCCGCGGGTCCCTCGAAATGAGGATTCGAACGCGCGGCGGTCGACGCAGACTTCTGGTGTTCGTGGGTCTGGGTTGGGCTTTCGTCACCGGCCGAGCGTCGAAGGGCGCCGCGCCGGTGAAATATCACTTGCAGATCGCCCCCCAGCCCCTGGACTCGGCGCTACTCACCTTGCCCAGTTCACCGGGTCCATGCGCATTCGCCGCCAATGCGCCGGGCTCTCTCCCACGATCTTGCGGAACAGCTTGGTCAGGTGGGCCTGATCCGCGAGCCCGCACTCGGCGGCAATTTTGACAATGGGCTCGCCGGTGGAGAGGAGGAGTCCCTTGGCCCGGTGCAGTCTTCTGCGGATAATGTATTGATGCGGGGGCTTGCCGAAGCTGTCGCGGAATGCTCGGCTGAAGTGCGAGCGGCTCAGGCGTGCAATCGAGGCTAACTCGCCGATGCTCAACTCGGAGTGCAGATTCTCGTCGATGTAAGATCCGAGGCGTCGCACCTGCCACGGTGCCAGGCCCCCCTTTGTTCGCTTGAAGCAAGTCGTAACCGTAAGGTTGACTGTTGTTTCCATGACGCAACTTCCAGTGGCCAGGTGTTTACCTTGCCAGCGGGCGTGCGCGCTGGGTATCACATGTTTATGTTAGGTAGGCGGCGCATGAGCATTGCGACTGTCGTCTGTTGAAAACGGGACGTCATCAGCTGAAATTTGGGGGAAAGCCCGCTCATTGGAGAGCTGGCGCCCGATATCTGAAAGTTGCAGAATACGTATATGGACCCGCAGCGTCGCCGCAATCACTTCATTTCCGCGCTCTGGTCGGGGCTTGCAGCTCCGAACTGGCTATTCAGGTCTCCTGCTCCATATCCTCATTTCGTGGCCACAAATAGCGTACGACGTAGCTTTGCGAAGGTCGGATCGTACGTGAATAACGCCGTCAGTCAGCACCGTGAGGCGCATGTTTGTCCGGATGATATGACGTTGGACCCGCCGTCCGCCTCCGACGCCTAGTTATCCGTATTCGCTAACCACTCATTTGCCCGATCGCGCCAATCCTTGTGCCACCGCGATAGAGCGGGGCGGTTCTCGGTGATATCGCCCACGCTCCAACGCAACCGCCGCTCATCCAAATCACTGGACACTGCATTGTCCGGGCACAGAATGTAGAAATCACCCGCGGTGACACCGGCAATCATCTGGTCGACAACCTGCTCGGCAGTCCATGCGCCGGCGGGTTTCGCGCCATCGGTTGTTCTGGTCATGCCCGTATGGGTCCACCCGGGAATCAATAAATGCGCTGACACTCTGTCGCCGGCTTCCTCACGCAAAGCGTGTGCGAGTTGCTCGGTCAACGTTCGTATGCCTGCTTTCGAAATGGCATACGCCGGATCACCCGGGGGATTGGTGATGCCCTGCTTGGATCCCGTGTTGACGATGGCACAGCGAGTCTGCTGTGCGACGGCACGAGCAAACCATGAGCGTCCAGTTTGTAGTCACGCTGCTCGAGCTTTTCACCGGCGGGGTTCCCCATGTACCACCCCTCGTCGATGACTGCATACGTCCAGCCGAACTGACGCAACCGGGCGAGGACTTTGGCGTTGGCTTTAAAATCCGCCTCGTTGATGGTGAAGCAATGTCCCGGAAGTTTTCCCAAGGAATTTCCGCGCCCGCTGCGAGGCGAAAGGCATCCGTGCGTCGCGCCTCTGACTGCACGAAACGCTCGCGCAGATCTTCCTCGCTGTGGAGCGGCGCGACACCGATCCCACGACGTGCGGCGCCACAGATGGGACTCATGGCCACCGAGACCCCGTCCGGCGTATGTGCGAAAGAAGAAGGGAAGACCGAACAGGACCCGAACGGTTGGCGCCCCAATGTCTGGTGGATCAGGCACTGGTTGCGGCTGCCGAGAAAACGGCAATGCTCGTTCAAAGTCTTCAGTTGCAGCCTGCCATCCGGGCGAACGGGTAGCTGCGTGCCTGCCAGCTGTGGCTGAACGTCCTGCCACGGCACGGCATCAATGAGCATTTGCGCTTCGGCAGGATGGCCGCACCGGGCGCGTGCATTTGGCAGAGCCGGCCGCCGCCTTCAGGATCACAAAGGGCTTGGAGAAAGTCGTCGAACAGCCGGATGGAGTCGGACGATTGCGGTGAGCTATCCAGGCTGACTTGCGACATGGGGCTCCCGAAACGCGGATCACACGAGTTACCCAGTATAGACCGGGTCATGGCTACGCTCATTTCAGGTGCGGTAAAGTACACCGGATGACCGTCCACAAGAACCAGCCGTTCGTTCACAGGTTTCGATTCGCCCTGATGGGTTTGGCTGCGGCCTGGCGAAGCGAGCGCAACTTCAGAATTCAGGTCGGAGCTCTTGTAGCCGTTGTGGTTGTGCTGAACGTGCTCGGAATAGAGCCGGTGTGGTGGGCTCTTGTGTTGCTGACGAGCGGTAGCGTGCTGGCGGCCGAACTGTTCAACACAGCGTTGGAGCATCTGGCAGATCATCTCCACCCGGACACCCACGCCCAGATTCAAATCGTCAAGGACTGCGCTGCGGCTGCCGTGCTGGTGGCGTCGTGCGCCGCTGTCGCGGTGGGAGTCGCTTTAATCGTCCATCTTGCGCAGCGGCACTAGCGGCTAGCGTACCGAGCTAGATGCCCTCGAGTGTTCCTCGGCGTGCTGCATCAGGATGAGCCGGGTGAGCAGCTCTGGCTGCAGCTCGTCCCACTCTATACCGATTCCATTTTCCGCCAGACGCACAATCAGCCCCTCAATGGACATGCCCGTGCGCCGCGTTCGTCCCTCAGGAACGATTTGAACGGTGACGTGCAGCAAAGGTTGGCACAGTAATTGGGTCGAGACAAAGGCACCGCTTACACTCAAATCCGCGAGGCGTCCTTTGGCCGACACCGTGGAACCCCAAGTTCGCAGATACACTTCCAGGTCGACGGCGTGTCGAGAACCAAGACGATGCTCCATAGCCCCTCCTGCCGCGTGCGTTCGGAACAGGAGCATGCGCCTGTTGTGTTACAGAGTCAGCCATCTAGTGAGCACTTACGTCGTAGGACGACTCTGACGCAGCACGATTCAAACCTTTATTGACAATTCCACGTCATTTGCAAAAGGGACTGAAAGGTAGGGCCCCCCCACCGCCCGCACCCGTGACAGGTACTCCGGGCACCAATCGGCATTGTCGGCCACGATCAGGGCGCCCTGCCGCAATTGCGGTTCGAGCAGTGCAATAACCTTCGGGTACAAGGATTTCGCCCCGTCGAGCAGCACGAGATCAATGTGGTCCGGCAGATCGGTCGCCAGCGTCTCGAGGGCATCACCGGCGCGGATCTCGACCAGGTCCGCCAAGCCCGCGACCGCGATGTTTGCCTGCGCCCTGGCGATTTTCGAAGTCTCAAACTCCGTGCTGATGAGCCGCCCACCCCCGTTATCGCGCAGAGCCGCGGCGAGGTGTAGTGTTGATATGCCGAATGACGTACCGAATTCAACAATCGAGCACGCCTTTGCGGCGCGGGCCAACATGTAGAGCAGCGTGGCGGTCTCGCGCGACACGGCCAGGTGAAAGTCCTTCATCCGTGCATACATCGCGCGGTAGTCAGTGGTACTGGTCATCAACCTGGTGAGTTCTTCGGCGGATACGGTGGTCCGCGTCTGTTCGAGGAGCGCGCTGGAGGCTTCCGCGTCCTCGAAAAGCTGCGTCAGAAGGGTGGCAAGCGGTGGGGTGGTCAGTGTTGTCATGTCACGATCCTGTTTGTTGTGGCGCATGGCCTGGAGTGGTCCTAGAATACGAATGATTCGTCGCATTCGCTATTCGCATTCGCCGCCACGCCCGTGAAAGCCGCCAAAAAACCCGTGATTTCCGCCAGGAAAAGCCCGCGCCAGCGGCGTTCTACACAGCTCGTCGAGGACATCCTCGAGGCGGCTACTCGCGTTTTGAGCCGCGAAGGTGCGCAGCGGTTCACAACCGCCCGCGTAGCCGAAGCGGCCGGTGTGAGCGTCGGGTCCCTGTACCAGTACTTTCCAAACAAGGAAGCCATCCTGTTCCGTCTGCAGACGGACGAGTGGCAGCGGACCGGCGAGCTCCTGCACTCCATCCTGGCTGACTCCAGCCTCGCACCGCTGGACCGGCTTCGAGCCACGGTAAAGGCCTTCTTCCTGTCCGAGTGGGACGAGGCGTCTTTGCGAATAGCGCTCGGGGATGCCGCGCTCAATTATCGTGAGGCGCCGGAAGTCCAGGAACACCGCAAGGCCGGACTGCAACGCTCCCTGCGATTCCTGGGCGAAGTGCTCCCCAACGCCTCGACCAAGGAGCGCCGTTTTGCCGCCGACGTGGTCATGACCACCCTGTCCGTGGTCGGAAAGAAGGTTTCCGAGCAATCCCGCTCCAAGGCCGAGGTGGAAGCCTGGTCCGAGGCCATGGGCGAGATGTTGTGTGCGTATTTATCCCGGCTGATGACCGGCCTATGATCGAGGTGCCGAAGGTCCTCGCAGGAAGTCAGTTGATCAATGCCGCAAATGTCCTGAGCCGCCTGCAGATGCACTCGCCCGCTTGCGGCCTTCCCGGTGATTTCTACCGGGACGCCGGGATCTACGATCTCGAGCTGAACCTGATTTTCTACAAGGAGTGGTTGTTTGCCGCCCATACCGTGGAGCTGGGGAAGACAGGCAGCTATTTGACGCTGCAGGTCGGGGCCTATCCCATTCTACTGACGCGCGACCGGGACGGACGGATTCACGCGTTTGTGAACAGCTGCCGCCATCGGGGCGCCCGGGTTTGCCAGGAGTCTCACGGCGTCGCTCCCAAGCTCGTCTGCCCCTACCATCAATGGACTTACGAGCTCGACGGCCGCCTGTTTGCGGCCCGCCAGATGGGATCGACGTTTGATCGAAGTCAGTTCGCGCTGAAGCGGATTCATTGCGAGATCGTTGCGGGTTACATCTTCATCTGCGTGGCGCCGGAACCTCCCGACTTCACGGCCACTCGGCGGCAAATCGAACCCTATCTGCTGCCACACCAGTTGACCGAGGCGCGCGTGGCTTTTGAGTCAACAATTTTGGAAGAGGGCAACTGGAAGCTGGTCTGGGAGAACAACCGCGAGTGTTACCACTGCGCGAGAAACCATCCCGAGCTGAGCATGACCTATCCCGACAGGCCCACCATCACGAGCACGGCCGCTGATCAGACAGTGTTGGCCCACTGGAAAGAGTGCGAGGCGCTGGGCCTGCCCAGCGAATTCCAGTTGTCAGCGGACGGCCAGGTACGAACCACACGTTTGCCATTGGTCGGCTCTGCGCTGAGCTACACGATGTCCGGAAGGCCCGCCGTGCGCAAACCACTCAGTAACGCCATCGCTCCCCGGATGAATATTGGCGCGCTCCTGCTGTTTCACTACCCGAGCAGCTGGAATCACTTCCTCGGCGATCACGCCATCTCGTTCAGAGTGTTGCCCTTGGGTCCGACGCGGACACAACTCACTACAAAGTGGCTCGTGAACCGCGATGCGGTGGAGGGAGTCGACTACGATGTCGAGGAGCTGACGCGCGTGTGGCTGGCGACCAATGAGCAGGATCGACACATCGTGCAGGAAAATCAGATCGGCATGAATACGCCTGTCTACGAGCCGGGCCCCTACTCGGAAGTCATGGAGAACGGAGTGCGCCAGTTTGTCGACTGGTATTCCACGCGCATGCAGGAGCGACTGGTCGGCGAAAATCTGACTGATGTCGCGTGAGCTGACGCCCCTGCCCGGGGGCGTGGCCGCACCACGTGCGTGACGGGAGCCTTGGAGATGGCGTCTCGAGGTAGCTTCACAAATCGGAGGCGCTGGAGCGTTGGGAACACCGGTACCCCTGAAAGGCGGATCGGGACTTCATGACAGAAAGGTGACCGTTCCGCTGTCACATTTGCTCTTGCGAAGTGTCATTCGGGTGTGCTCAAGTGACGACAGGGGTGAGGTGTGGGACGCACCAACACGCCAACAATAAGCAAGACCAGGGAGAAGCATTCATGAAGCGGCTTTCGTTTGTGAAGTCATCTATTTGCGTGCTCGCCGTATCGTTGACGGCGATCGCGGCCCCGGAATCCACCCCGGACGAGGCGCAACAGCTGGCTGAGGGCACACAAAGCGATGTGATTGTCATTCTCAGAGACCAGATCGCCGACGCCCCACCTGTACGTAAGGCCATGACCAGCCGGGCGTTTGCCGTCGCCACCTCGCAACACTCGCTGATCACTGAGCTGCAGCAGGGCAGGACGCGCAAGGTCCATTCCTTCAGCACCATCAATGCCTTCGCCACGAGTGTCTCGGCTGCCGAGGCGGCGCATCTGGCGACTCATCCTGAAGTCATGGCGGTGGTGCCGGACTTGCCGATTCGGTCGCGGCGGCTGCAGAGCCCGAACCGCTCCTCCAATGCGATACCCGCAGCGATTGCTGCGGCAGCACCGAGTGCCACGAGCTCTCTGTGCAACACGTTGGAACCCGAGGCATTGCAGATCACCAACACAGCGTTCGTGAATCCGGCAACTCCTCAGGCCCAGGAAGTACGCGACGGGAACGGTGTTCCGGTCACGGGTAAGGGTGTGAAGGTGGCCTACATCGCCGACGGTCTGGATCCGACCGTGGCGGGGTTCACCCGACCTGATGGCTCGAATGTATTCATTGATTATCAGGACTTCACGGGTGATCCGGCGGGGACGCCGACGGGGGCTGCCGAGGCGTTTGGGGATGCGGCATCGATTGCGGCCCAGGACATGCCCAACGGGAAGCCGCTGTTTTTTGATATCAGCAAGTTTGTGGTTCCCCATTATCCGTTGCCGTCGCCCTGCAACATCCGGATTCGCGGCATGGCTCCCGGCGCGTCGCTGGTGGGTCTCAACGTGTTCTCCTCGCTGGGTTTCACATCCACTTCCACTTTCGTGCAGGCGATCGAATGGGCCGTCTCGCACGACGATGTTGATGTCATCAATGAGTCGTTCGGCGGAAATCCCTTCCCCGATACCGACAATGATCCGATTTCGCTGGCCGACGCCGCCGCCATCAAAGCGGGTGTCACGGTAGTTGTCAGCACAGGCGATGCCGGAACTGCGGGGACCCTGGGCTCCCCGGGGACCGACAATGGAGTCATTGCGGTGGGCGGCACCAACTCATGGCGCGTCTATGCCCAGACTCACGATGGCGCCATTCCCCTGACGCCGCACAGCGGAGTCATCAACAACAATATCTCGGCGCTCAGCTCGGGAGGTTTTGCACAGCACAATGCGCGCACTGTCGATGTCGTCGCTCCGGGTGACTCTGGATGGTCGCTGTGCTCCTCCAATATCGATATCTACTTTGAATGCACCGACTTCAACAACAACCCGTCGGCTTTCCAGATCTTCGGTGGAACGAGCGAGTCCTCGCCGCTGACGGCCGGTGAAGCCGCCCTGGTCATCCAGGCGTACCGCAGCACCCATCGCGGCGCCGATCCTTCGCCGGCGCTCGTAAAGCAAATCATCATGAGCACCGCGACCGACCTCGGCGCGCCGTCTTTTGAGCAGGGCGCCGGGTTGATCAACTCACTGGCGGCTGTGAATCTGGCTCTGTCGATCGACGACGCACACGGCAGGCCGAAGGCACGCGGGACGGCGGTGTTGGCTTCGCCAAATGCCACGACGATCACTGACATGCCGGGCTCACGGCAGGTTCAGAGGTACACGATCAGCAATCCCGGGACGACGGCTGTGCAGCTGGCACCTGCGTTGGAGAGTCTGGGGCAGATAGTAGCCGGCAAAACGCTGAGCTTGAACCTGGATCCGGCCAAGGACGCCACTTTCATCAATTCGGGAGGCAATGCCCGCGCCTTTATCAAGCAGACCTTCAAGGTCCCGGCGGGCGTACAACACCTGGATGCGGCCATTGCATTCCAGATCGACCTGACGAGCACGGACAGCCCGCTGGTGCTGTTTGCGCTGTTGGATCCTTCCGGCAACCAGGCTGCGTACTCGCTCCCGCAAGGCACAGGCAATGGGTACGGTCACGTGGACGTGGTCAGCCCTGCCGCGGGAACCTGGACTGTCATCGTCTGGACGCGCCCCGTTGGCGCGGCCGGCAGTTATTCAGGCCCCGTGCAGTTCACCTGGAGTGCTGAGAATTATACGAAGTTGGGTTCGGTCTCACCGGCGAAACTCACTTTGGCTCCCGGACAGAGTCAGACCCTGACGGCGAATTTCTTCATGCCGTCGGAGCCGGGCGATCTGGGTGCCGCGATCCGGTTGCACCCGTCTGGTGGCGCGCAGATGCCTCAGATCCCGGTCAGCCTGCGTACGATCATTCCGACGACTTCCACCGGCGCCAACTTCACGGGGACGCTCACCGGTGGTAACGGCCGCAATGGCGCCGGTCCGACGCAGACTTTCGTGTTCGATGTGCCGCAGAACGTTTCGAACATGAGTCTGACACTCGACATATCGGATCCCGGTTACATCCTCGAGGGCGTGCTGGTAGACCCGAACGGGATGGAGTTGAGCGTGCAGCCCAACCTCGATCCGGCGGGTAATCCGGTGTTCGCGCTGCAGATGTACAAGAACAATCCGCAGGCCGGGCAGTGGCAGTTTGTACTGCTGCTCAACTTCTTCTCATCCGGCAACCAGACCTCGCTGCCATTCACGGCCCGCATTGGGTTCAATGGTGCGCGGATCGTCTCGACCGGAGTGCCACAGAGTAAGAGTGTGATGATTTCGGCGAGCCGGACCACCATGGCCACAGTCGAGGTCGTCAACACCGGCGCGGTGACCACGGCTTACTTTGCAGATCCGCGTCTGACGGCGCTGGGTGTGACTTCACTTCCGGCGGTTCAGAATCCCACTTGCGGGGTGAGCGCGACGCTTCCCGGGACTTGCGGCCAGTTCGTGCTGCCGCCGGAAACCTCCGCCATTCAGTTCACTGCCCAGTCCACGGCTCCAATCAACATGGATGCTTTCAACGACGTGGGTTTCCTGGACGGAGTGACGGGCGCGCCCGACATCTTCGCCAAGAAGACCGGTCCTAACACGGTGGTTGCGTCTCTGACAGCGCCCGTCATTCCGTGGGGCACCTGGAATGTGGTGCCGGCTTTGATCGGGCCGTTCAGCTCGGTAGGTGCACTGACGAAGCCGGTGACTATGGCTGCGCTTGCGACCATGAAGAAGTTCGATACCACCATGGCGGCGAATAGCGGTGATCTGTGGGCAGATGCCACGTTGGGTACCAACACTTTCAACCCGCTAGTGTTGGGATCAGGTGAGGTCGGTACGATCACCCTGAAGATCAAGCCGTCCGCGAGCCAGGTGGGCAAGTCAGTGACCGGATTTATCTACATCGATACTTTCAACCCCGTCGTGGGTACGGGGGATGAAGTTGTGCGGATTCCCTACGCTTACACGGTAGTTAAATAGTCTGCTGATAAAGGGGCCCCGCGGGTGCTGTATCCCGCGGGGCCTTCTCACAAGATAGCTCGAGCTGCATAACAAATCGTCTAAGTTGCCTGCAAGCTCGGCTGTCTGGTTAAATGCGTGTCGGTTGTGCGTTAGGTTGCGCACTTGCGGAGAACACGTCATGCAACGGATCGCCCTCTCCATCCTCCTCATCCTGTCACCGGTTGCCTTCGCACAAACACCGGAGCAGGAGGAAGTCCCCGAAATCGTTGCCGTTGTGGGTGCTCCCTTCAGTGCCGTGGGCGTTCAGGAGAACGTTCGGGTCACTGCGGACGGAAATCGCTTTATTCATAAATTCACCACCCATCACTATCGGGATGGGCAGGGAAGAACGCGCCTGGAGCGCGAGCTTCCGATCCGCAGGTTGGCCGGCGGTGCGTCTGAGGCCCCGCGCACTCTGGTGATGATTAACAATAAGGTCACCGGGGAAATTGATTCGCTGTTTCCCGCCGGCAAAGTTGCGACGGTGTTGCAACGTGTTGGGATGAAAGTGGTAGATGCGCCTGCCAGCGTCCCCGAAATCTTTACAATATTCGGCGGAATTCGGATCGGTCCCAACGAGCCGGGTTGGTCCGCTCCGGTGTCTTTAGGTGAGAAGTCGATTGAAGGGCTTCACGTAGTGGGCACTCAGCGTGTCTACACGATGGCCGCGGGAGTTGATGGTAACCAGAGGGCGGTGACCATCACTGTTCAACAATGGTCGAGTCCGGACCTCGGAGTCATCGTGGATAAAACCTCGACCGCCAGTTCCGGCGGCCAGGTTCACTACCAGCTGACACAGATTCTGCAGGCGGAGCCCGACGCTGAGCTGTTCACCGTGCCGGCGTCTTATAAGAAGACGGTCGTCAATCCGGGCAGCGGCACTGTGGTCGCCGTGCGAAGCAGCAGTTCCACGACGGCGACCCCGAAGCAGTAGCTAGGCGCTAGCAGCCTTCTGACGCACCGGCAGCTTCCAGTCCGGGCGAATGAAATGGCAGGTGTAGCCTGAAGGGAAGCGCTCCAGGTAATCCTGGTGCTCAGGCTCCGCTTCCCAGAAATCCCCGGCGGCCGTGACCTCGGTGACCACCTTGCCAGGCCACAAGCCCGATGCATTAACGTCCGCGATCGTGTCTTCGGCAACCCGCTTTTGCTCGGGATTGGTGTAGAAAATCGCCGAACGATAGCTGGTGCCTCGATCGTTGCCCTGGCGGTTCAGGGTGCTCGGATCGTGGATCTGGAAGAAGAACTCCAGCAGCTTGCGGAAGCTCAGCTGGCTCGGGTTGAAGATGATCTCAATGGCCTCAGCGTGGGTACCGTGGTTGCGGTACGTGGCGTTCGGCACGTCGCCACCCGAATAGCCCACCCGGGTGGAGATCACGCCTGGCATGCGGCGCACGAGATCCTGTACGCCCCAGAAACAGCCGCCCGCGAGTACTGCGCGTTCTGTAGAAGTGGTCACTGGGGGCCTCCTTAGCTGGCCATATCGGATGGGAATGGCCGCTAATCTGGGCCCGGGTCGGCCAAGGTTCAAGAGCATTCGGGGGCAGATGGAGGCCGAGCGGAAATTGCGAGGGCACGGCTAAACCACGAAGGGCTCCGGAGTGACCAGCTCGGGGAAGCCTGGGTAGTGGCGGCTGTGGTCGCCGGCGTGATTGGCCATCCCCGGCTTGGTCAACAACCCCCGCGGAGCGACGAAACTCGTGATGATGCGTTTGGGTACTTCGTGCCAGGCAATGTTGAACGCGCAGAGTTTCGGGAAGAACTGCAGCTCGCTGTAGGGCAGATGGTCATGAATCCACCAGGCCATGGATTGCCAGGTGACCTTCGGTCCCAGACGATCCACCAGCCACGGGATGACAATGGTGGTCATTGCACCCAGATGTCCTTCGGAATCACGTTGATCCCATATGTGTCTCGCCTGGTCGCGTTCGTTGGATGCGCAGCTGAGGTTGTGGGTGTTGCCGAAGCCGTTGACCTCGGGAGATCGGTAGGCTGAGCGGATGGCCAGGCGGCCGAAGGTTGCCTGGAGAGGCTCGAGGAGGTGTGCGCACAGGTGTCGGCCAGCCTCAATGGCCAGCTTCGAGTCCGCGGGAAAATTGCGCATGCCTTCAATAGCTGCGATCTCGCTGAAGAGAAAGTCTCGCATGAAGAACGTTCGGGACAGGCGAGCTCGCCCAAACGATTCCGCGCCTCGGACTGTTTTCGGTGACCGCATGTTCGGGCGACCTCGTTGTAAAATGCCTTGTGGCTGCACTCAACAATATCGGCGATCTGGCGGTGTTCCGCGACTTGAGTGCGCGAGTTGTCGCGGATCCAGCTGCTTTTCCCGACGCATCTGCCTTGGCGCGAAGCGCAGGAATCACGGTCAAGCGCCTCGGTGAGCTTCTGAGTGACCACGTCCATCTCACGCCGGCCTCGTGGCTACGACGGCTTCGCGTGCGCAAGGCGGCGACGGACTTGCTTCGAACCAGCCGCAAATCAGCGGCGATCGGCGCCGATTCGGGTTTTGAAACCGAGCAGGACTTCGAAGCGCAGTTCCTTGGTGAGCTGCGGATCACTCCTGCGGACTACCGGGCTCTCGGCCGCTCGCGATCCTTTCAGATTCCGCTGCCGGAGGGTTATCGGGCGGGGGAGGTGCTCGCATACCATGCGCGCGATCCGGAAGGACTCACCGAGCGATCGGAAGGCAACCATATCTGGAAAGCGTTGGCGACGGCCGATGGACCGGTGGTGCTGCAATTGACTCTCGAGCCCGGGCGGGTGTCGGTACAGATTCATTCAGATCACAAGATCGGCCGCGAGGCCATGGCGGCGCTCCACAACGATGCGTTGCATATGTTGGGGTTGGTGAATCAGATCGAGCAGTTCGAACGGCAGCACGCGGCATTTGTCAAACCGCGCCGGGGCCTGCGTTTGCCGCTGATTCCCCGCGGCTTTGATGCGTTGTGTTGGGCGATCACGGGCCAACAGATCAATCTCAAATTTGCCGGCCAGTTACGGCGCGCGATGATTACTCTCGCCGGCGAGAAGATTGGCGACATGATCGCGCATCCCACGCCCGGCGCGCTCGCGAATGTCGGCGTGTCGGAGTTGGCAGCTCTGCGTTACTCCGGTTCCAAGGCCCGCTACCTGGTCGATGCGGCCGCCGCGGTCGCGAAGGGCGAGTTGGATATTGAAAATCTCGCACTGGGGTCGGCGGTCGCCGCGGAACAGGCGCTCATTGCACAACGAGGGGTCGGGGTTTGGACGGCTCGGTATGTGTTGATGCGGCGCGGCTTTGCGGATTCGGCGCCGGTCGGTGATAGTGCGTTGGCGACGGCTCTGCAGCGACTGCACGAATTGCCGGAACGGCCTGACGCCGCGGCTACAGAGCGGCTGATGAGTCGATTCGCGCCGAATCGCAGTTTGGCCAGTATGCATCTGTGGACGCTGTTGAAGGAGGCACGGCAGGTGTAGCCTCGTCAGGTTCGCCGGCAACGAGGGGGGAGGCAAACATGAGCTCAGTAGACCTCAGTATTGCGAATTCAATAGCAACGATCACGCTGCGAGCAGCTCGCGCGCGAAATGCCATTGACGTCACGGTGGTGCGGGAGATGCACGGCGTGCTCGACCAGGTTCAGAAGGAAGGGTCCGCCGTTCGCGCGTTGATGATCACCGGCAGTGAAGGTGTTTTCTGCAGCGGTGTCGACCTGCATTCGGTGAGTCTGGCGGCATCAGAAACGCGGCAACCCGCGCACCAGGAGCTGCGCAAATTCATGGATCCGTTGGTGCTGCGGTTCAGCGAGCTTCGTCATCCCATCGTTGCGGCGGTCAATGGGGCGGCGGTCGGTGCTGGAATGAGTCTGGCACTCGCTTGCGACATCATCGTCGCCGCCGAGAATGCCTTCTTCTGGCCATCGTTTGCACGTGTGGGCCTGGTGCCTGACGCCGGCGTTACGTTTCGCCTGGCGAGACGGATCGGAGGAGGGCGCGCGCTCGCCTCGCTGCTTCTCGCGGAAAAGATCAGTGCTCAGCAGGCTCTGGAGTGGGGGCTCGCGTATTCGGTTGTGCCCACGGGCGAGGTACTCAGCGCGGCGCAGGCGATAGCACAGCGCCTGGCGGCGGGGCCGCGTTCGGTGCTTGCACAGATTCGGCAACTCAGTGCATCGACCTTTGATCATTCGTTGGCGCAGCAGCTTCGTGCCGAGCGCAGTGCGCAGGAGCGGGTGTTGGCTGCGCAGGAGTGTGTTGAAGGGGTGCGGGCGTTTTTTGAAAAACGGGATCCTGACTACAGGTAACACTATGAAAGCCATCAAAGTCGGTGCGCAGCCCGGGCTCGAGCATCTGCAGCTCGTGGAATTGAGTGAGCCGCAGGGGCCGGGACACGGCGAGATTCGAGTCCGCGTTCACGCGAGCTCGTTGAACTACCACGACTATGGCGTTGCCAAGCGCGGGGGGCCCAAACATACGGGTCGCATTCTCATGGCCGATGGCGCTGGTGTCGTTGAGGCGGTAGGTGAGGGTGTGACCGAGTTCAAAAAGGGAGATAGCCGTTGCAGCCGCAACGGGGGTCGCCGCTGCGCGGAGAATCCCCGGCGAAACACAAAGGGGACACAAAGATTTACAACTCTCGGGGAACGGGAATAGTATCGGAGCTCATACCACTTTCGGGAACACGCTTCAGCAAACAACTCAAACGCGCGCGCCCGCTTCATAACTAGAATTTCCGGGAGATAAAACATGATTGGCCGTAGGCTAGGGATTCTCTTTGCTTGTGTTTTGATCATGACGCTGACTGCGCTGGGTACTTCGCCCAGCAGTGCGTATTCACCGGGCCCGCGGCACAATGTGTCGAACTGGGTCGGCAAGGCGCAACGGATCGGCAGCGAGGACGACCGCAAGTCCGTCCGCTTCACCGTGTTTCTGAGCTTCCGCAATCAGACTGAGCTTATGTCTTTGGTTGCCGAGCAATCCAATCCGCGCAGTGCGCAATACGCCAAGTACCTGACTCCGGAGCAATTCCGGCAGCGTTTCGCGCCGCCTGCGGCGGATGTCGCCAAAGTGCAGAGCGAGCTGAAAAAGCTGGGGTTCGCCATCGACTTCACGCCCGCCAGCGGCTTGTTTGTACAGGCACGCGGCTCGGTTGCACAGGTTAAATACCACTTTGGCGTAACTCAGGAACTGTATGCCTACAAGGGTAAAGTCCTGCGCGCCAACGCCGAGACTCCGCGGCTTCCGGCATCCATCGCCAACCTGGTGACGTACGTGGCAGGTCTCGACGATACCGCCGCGCTGCGTAAGCCAACTCACATCCGCCTAGGGATGCACCAGTCAGCCAAACCCAACTCGGGCGACGAGGCATCTCCCGATGCGCCACCACCACCGCAGGAAGGCATCAACAGCCCGGTGTGCAGCGACTACTGGGGCGATCACACTGCAACTCTCTCCACAGCACCGAAGCCTTATTCGAAGACGCTGCCCTGGCTGATCTGTGGGTATACCCCGCAACAGGTTCGCCAGGCTTATGGCGCGGATGATGTGCGTCAGGATGGAAGCGGAGTCAAGGTTGCTATCGTCGATGTCTATGCGTCGCCCACGATCGTGCAGGACGTGAACATGTACTCGGCGAATCACCGGCTCCCGAAGCTGACCAACAAGAACTTCCGGCAGATCGTGCCGCCCGGTTTGTTCGATGTTCCAGCGGACGATCCGTGCGGCCCGCAGGGATGGTATGGAGAGGAAACTCTCGACGTTGAAGCGGTCCATTCGATGGCGCCTGGCGCGAACATCATCTACAGCGGTATCGAGTGCACGGACCCGGGTAACGCCGCGCTGTACGATCTCATCGATCATCGCCGTGCCGACATTGTGACCAACAGCTACAGCTTCAACGGCGAAGCGCTGCCGGCTGATTTCATCAACACGGAAAATCAGTACTTTCTGCAGGCCGCGGCGGAAGGCATGAGCATTCTGTTCTCGAGCGGCGATGATGGCGATCTGGCCGCGATCAACGGGATCGCATCCGGTTCGTGGGAAGCCACCAGTCCCTATGTGACCGCGGTGGGTGGCACGAGCCTGGCCTTGTACGACAAGTCCGGCAGCAAAGCGGAATGGGGCTGGGGCACCTATCGCGCTTACCTCAACGACGCAACCGTGTCAGCAAACGGAAAGAAGATCACGACCAGCGGCGCCGCGCTGCCGTTTACGTACTATTCGGGCGCCGGTGGCGGACCGAGCCTGGTGATGTTGGCCCCTTTCTATCAGGCTGACGTTCCGTACGCGCTTTCGGGCTACACAACGTTGGAAGACGGATCGGTGGTACCGCTGGAAGCACCCCATCGCGTCACTCCCGACATCTCGATGGTTGGCGATCCGTACACCGGCTTCATGACCGGCGAGACTTATGCGATCACCGGGGATCCGGTCCTCGATGTGGGCTGCGTGAAGCTCTCAAAGAAATATGAGTATTGCGAGGAGTCCGTAGGTGGGACCAGCTTGTCTTCGCCGCTGTTCGCAGGTGTGCTGGCCCTGGTTAACCAAGGGCGTTTTGAGCGGCACAAGAGTGCTGTCGGATTTGTGAATCCCGCGCTGTACCTGCTCAACGTAGGTGCCCCGGGTGCAACCTACGCGCCGATAATCGATGTCAAACCACCGACTACTCCCACCGCGGTGCTGCGCGGGTACCTGGGAGATCTCAACACAGTGCGCGTGGTGACGATAAATTCGGTGCCGTCGGATAAGAATCCCGCGAAGGCCATCGAGGGGCCGAACACTTCTTTGATGACCACGCCGGGCTATGACAATGTGACGGGGCTCGGGACTCCGAATGTTCCGGCTTTGATCAAGGCGTTTCAGATCTTCTGACGCGGCGGCATAGGCCAGCCCGCGATGGGCCAGCGGTTTCGAGGTATTCGAGACCGCTGGCTCGCCACGGCGCGGCTGTCAGAGCTGCCGCAATCAGGCCTTCCAGATTTCCCCAAACGCCCGCACGAAGTTGCCACCCAGGACTTTCTCGGTGACGCGGGCGGGATAGCCGCGCTGGAGCAGGTGATCCGCAATCACCTCGCAGCGGTTGGGAATATTGAGTCCGACCACGTACAACGGGCGGTCCTCTTCAGGCGCGGCGACACCGGCCGCGTGCCGCTTGTCCGCCGCCTTCTGAAACTCCTCCAGGCCCTTGGCAGACGTGTCGAAAGGCTGGACTGACTGGTCACTGCCAATGCCGACATGGTCCTCGCCGCAGACGCTCAGGGCGTGAGCCATGTGATCGATGTAATCCTTCACCTCGGGTTGGCGCGGACTGGCGGTCAGGTAGGGGAGGTCATAGATACCAATCACGCCCCCTTTGTCGGCCAATGCACGCAATTGCTCCTCTGTCTTGTTCCGCGGGTGGGGATGAATCGCGGAGCACCCGCCGTGGGTGATGAGCACCGGCCGGGTGGAGGCTGCCATCGCCTCCCGGGTGGTGGCCGGGTTCGCATGGCTCAGGTCGACGGCCACGCCCAGCTCATTCATCTTCGCGACCGCGGCGTGACCCAGTTCCGTGAGGCCGCTGGAGTCGGCTGAAACCATCACCCCCGAGCCGAACACCGAGGTGTTGTTATAAGACAGTTGCATTACTCGTACACCGAGTTGCCGAAACAACTCGATGCGATCGAGCTTGCCTTCGAGCATGCCCACGCCTTCGAAGGAGAAAATGATCCCGAGCTTGTTGTCGCGTTTGGCGGTTGCAAAATCGCCTGGCCGCCGCACCTGCATGAAGACGTCGGGATGCACTTCGATGAGCTGTTGAAAGAAGGCGATTTCCCCCAGCGCGCTTTCCAGGCTGTCATCGAAGCCTCCCATTGTTGACTTCATGACGGTCACACCTGAGCTGCGCAAGGTGTCGATCGTCTCTTTTGGAAGGGGCAGGTGGCCGTCGAGATCCGGGGCCAGATTGCAATCTACGACGAGCGCGCGGTGATACAGGGGGCGGGCGGCAGGCGTTTCGCGCTTGGTTGAAGCGGGCGATACGGGGGCGGTGTCGGCGATGGCAGCTCTGAGGGCGATGGTAGTAGTGCCGGCGATGCCCAGGCCCAGGAACGAGCCCGTCTTCAACCCGAATTGTCTGCGATTCATGAGCGTCCTTACTACGGTGCGGTCAGAGACATGTCGAACGTAATGACCACCGCATCCCGTCGCGTCTGCGTATTGAGAATCCGAAATTGTGCCACGGTCACGGGGACCCCCGCTGCACTGATTGACCAGGACGCGCGGCAAGCCCCGTCCTTTAGGGCGGGGAAGGATAGCGCCGACAGCGACGCTGTCATGAGTGTCAATTCGGGGACGTCTGCTGCTCGATGTATTGGCGCACGATGCTGATGGGCGCTCCGCTGCAGGAGGAAGCGAAGTAGCTGGGCGACCAGAGCACGCCTTTCCAGTAGCGCTTGCGGATGTCAGGGAACTGCTGGCGCAGCAAGCGACTGGAAACACCCTTGAGGCTGTTCACGCGTAAGGAGACGGCCACTTTGGGAGGATATTCCACGAGCAGATGCACGGGGTCGTCTTCGCCGTCCATCTGCACCAGCGGGGCGTGCGCGTCCGGGCAGACGTCGGCGAAGAGGCCGCGCAGGACGTCGATAGCCTGCGCGTCAAACACAGGGCGGCGATCCTTTGCTACGAGGATCAAATACACGTGCAACGTGAGAACACAGTGTTGGCCGCGGCGAATGTTGCTTTCATTTGTTCATAGACCCACCGTATCATGGCTTGATGAAACGCCTGCAAGGCTTCAAGTTCGAACTTCGCCCCAACGGTGCGCAGCGACAACAGATGCGCTGCTTCGCCGGGTCGTGCCGCTTTGTCTACAACACAGGGCTGGCTTTGCAGAAAACGCGCTTTGAGGCGGGCGAGAAGAAGCTCAGCTATGCCGGGCTGTCAGTCATGCTCGCCGCGACTACCTGCACAAGACCTCAACCGCGATCAGCCAAAACCACGCGATGGTGTGTATTGAGGACTTGCAGGTGCGGAACATGTCCAAGTCGGCGGCCGGCTCGAGCGAAACTCCGGGCAAGCAGGTTCGAGCCAAGGCCGGCCTGAACAAATCCATCCTCGATCAGGGTTGGTTCGAGTTCCGCCGGCAATTGGCTTACAAGCTGGGGTGGAGCGGCGGTGAACTGATCCTCGTACCGCCGCAGAACACGAGCAGACGATGTCCGGAGTGCGACTGTGTTTCGGCGCAGAACCGGCAGACACAACAACGGTTTGCCTGCATCGCCTGTGGTTTCGAGGAGAACGCCGACCTGGTCGGCGCGATCAACGTGCTCAGGGCGGGACACGCCCGTTGCGCCTGTGAAGTGAGCGATATATGAGATCGCCAGCAGCAGGAACCCGCCGAAGCGACTCGAGAGGTAGTTCAGTGCTGCCTTCCGAGCGCGGTAGGATGTCAAGTATTACCAGCTTTGGATCAAAGGCTTGATTGCATTGTTGAAGGAATATGACCTGGTAGGCGAGGACGAGGTCGCCGCCGGGCAGATGCTTCATCCCGCGCGACCAGTGAAGCGTGTATTGCACGCCGCGGATGTTCCAACCGTTTTGGCGAAGGGGACGCCGACGCTGAGGCCGGTTAACTCGGCCGCACGGTTTGCCGTGGGCGATCAGGTGCGAACGCTTGCTGCAGGGGTTGACCACCACACTCGCTTGCCTGCATACGCCCGTGGGAAGATCGGCCGCAGTGCCGAAGTCTACGGCGCGCATGTGTTCGCTGACTCGCACGCGCAAGGGCTGGGCGAGCAGCCGCAGTGGCTCTACAACGTCGTTTTCACCGCTCGCGAGTTGTGGGGCGAGGAGTGCGATGAAAGCTCCACCGTGTCGATCGACGCGTGGGAGTCGTATTTGGAGCCGGTGCCGTGAGCGGTGAGGGCGCGCCGGGCTCAGTTGGAGCCGCGGAATCGGCGTCGGCGGGCTCTGCCGGGTCGCTGGTGGCAATTGACCCCGTGTTAGATGAGCCAGTGTTTCGTGAGCCGTGGGAAGCGCAGGCGTTTGCCATGACGGTGCTCCTGCACCAACAGGGTCTGTTCACGTGGGCAGAGTGGGCACAAGCCCTGAGCGCGCAGATCGCCGCGGACAGAACGCCGTACTACCAACAGTGGTTAGCGGCGCTGGAGACATTGGTAGCCTCCAAGGGCCTGAGCTCGCCCGAGGAGCTAACTCGCTACCAGCGTGCCTGGGAACACGCGGCCCACCGCACCCCGCATGGCATGTCTATCGACCTGCAGTCAGAGGACGTCGGGGGCTAATGCGCGCGCCGCCGCGCCCGACACCAACGGCAACGCCGCACCAAACACCCGCGGCGCCTGAAGGCTGCGCACCCGCGGCTGTCCCGCACCCCGTGCCCGCGGCGCGTCGGCGCCCGACACCAACTGCATCGCCGCGCCCAACATCCGCGGCGCCTGAAGGCTGCGCACCCGCGGCGCTTCAACGCCGCATGCCCGCGTCGTCCTGGCGTCGCCCAACGATTGCGGCCCCGCGTCGCATCTCCACGGCGCTGTTTGCCCTCACGCTCTACTGGACCGCGGCCGCTCAATCGGCGAATGAGCCCGCGATTCCTGACCTCCATTGGAAACTGACCCTCGGCGAATACGCGTATTCAGGCTACGCAGGTACCGACGCGAATCTCCGCTGGCGCGCCAATGACACCAGCGCGTGGCTCGGCGTCTACACGGATCAGGCGTTTGGCACCCAAGCTCGCGGGGGCGCCGATACATCAGTCAATCTAGGCCAATATGTTCAGCTGCAACCATCCTTCCAGCTGGCCTCGCGCGGCTTCGTGGGCGGTAGTGTGAATGTGCAAATGGGTGGCCCCTGGTACGCAGTCGTTGGCCTCGGCCGCACAGACGCTCGACCGTATTTCAACCTCAACTTCGACCCCAACGACGCGGTCACGCTCGGAGTAGGGCACCAGTCCGATACGTCCGCGAGCTACACTGTATTTGTTGTCGCAGACAATCGCTTCCACACCCAACAACGCGATTGGCATGCCAACGTCAAGATTCCGGTTGGCAACACACACGGGACCTTCGATTTGCTGCGCAAAAGCGGATTGAGCGACGTGGGCTACATCAAGGCATGGGGATTCAGCGCCAATTGGGACTGGCCCGGTTGGTTTGCCCGGGTTGCGTACGATCCGTACCAGAATTTCTCCGCCCAGAACGCCTGGCGGCTCGCGGGCGGAGTGCGATTCTAAATTCCTACGGCAGTGGGACGTTGTGTCCGCCACCGAGGGACGCCGGCACGCCCGGCTCAATCTCGTAGTAATCGCCGGCCTCGGCAACAAAAATATGCGCGACGATTTTCAAACCCTGCGGCTCGTCCAACGTCCCCGCCGCAATGGAGACCCGTTCGCCCCCGACCTCTTCAAAAAACAACGAGGAGCCACACTCATTGCAGAAGCCGCGGCGAAATCCCGGGACCGCAACAAACCACTTCAGTGTGTCGCTCTTCGCCAGGCTGAACGCGCCGCGGCGACAGGCGGTCGCGGCAACAAAATGACCGCTGGTCCGGCGGCACTTCGTGCAATGACATGTAATCACATCCCGAAGCGGCCCGCGCACCTCGTACCGGACGCCCCCGCATGCACAGCCGCCGGTGATCACATTCATTTTGAGACTCCAAATAAAAACAGATGGTTACGTTGGCACGGAGAACTGTTGCTACACTAACCCGCGACGACTTCAGGAGAGGTCAACATAATGGCTGATGGCAAACCCGAGGCGCCCCTCGATCTTTCTGCCTTCGACACGCTGGATGCCCCGCCGCCCACGTCACAGCCACTGATGGCACCGCGGGCATCGGCACTCGCACCGACATCGGCAACGACACTCGCAACCGCCCCGGCGGCTGGCGAACAGCTGCCAGTCACCGTGGATGCCCGGCTCGCGCCACAGCCACGCCCCGAGCGCCTGGTCGAGATTAGCAAACTCAGTCCGAACGAGCTTGCCGCCGCACATTCGTCCGCCGAGAAACTGGATTTTCGCAATACCAAGACACTTCTCGAGCATTGTGATGGTGTGCTGTCGGCCATTGCCCAAGCGTCGCGGCAATTGTTGACCGGAGTGCGCTTGGGCGATGCTGGTGAGGTGGGGCGGATTGCCGCGGCCGTCATCGATGGCGTAAAGATTCTGCGCATTAAAGACCTCCAGGCCGAGGCAGCCGCAGGTCCGCCCGCCGCCCGCAAAGGACTGGTTGGTAAGCTGCTGGGGTTGGCCGCGGATGCACACACTGCCTTTAAGGGCTTCATGGAGAATCGCAAACGATTCCTCGACCTGATGGACGCCGAACAGGCCAAGGCACGCAAGACGAAGGCAGACCTCGCCGTGACCATCGATTTGCTCGACCAACAGGCGGTCGCCATCCGCCGCAGCCTCCACAAGCTCAAAGTTGAAATTGCGGCCGGCCAGATCGCCTTGGATCGCGGCGAAGAAGAGCTGGAGGCGCTGCGCTTGCGGGCGGTCGATAGCGGCGGTCCGGCGGAAGCGGCCGATGTCCTGGAGTTTCGCGGATCGATTGCCAACTTTCGGGGGAAGGTGGCCGAAATGCGCGAAGCGCTGGTGGGCTCCGCCATGCTCATTCCGATCATCGGCCAGACCAAGCAAGCCGCAGAAACCCGCATGATGAAGATCTCCAACGGCATGCTGGTAGTGATCCCACGGCTCATGGCTGTTGCAAGCCAAGCCGTCGTGCACGTCGAAATTCGCCACGCGGCCGATCAGGCCGCGAAGCTCGACGAAGCCAATCGACAGATCACGCTTCTGGCCGCAAAAGGAGCGCACGAAGCGGCAACCACTGCAGCGCGCAGCCTCGGCGGCGACCAGCGAAATATTGATGTGCTCGCGCAGGTAGCAGACGAAGCCATCAAAACGATGAACGAGGTGATCGACATCGAACGTGAAGTGGCCGCCGGCGATCGCGAACGCGAGGCCAAGCTGCTGGCTGTCCGGGACCGACTGGTGACCGGAATGCAAGGTGTCAACGCACGCGCAATCGAGAAGGCGCCCAACAAGTGAACACCTCCATAGCGCCCATCAACTTCGACATGCAGGCAGCCTGGCTGCGGCGATTCAACTCGGATGTGGAGAGCAACCTGCGGGCCTTTGCGCTGTTTCTGCAGGAAGCTCTGCCGCAGCTCGTGACGATCCAGGAATCCAAAGGCCTGTTCTCACGCACGGCCAAATTGATCGGTGTGACAGTGGAGCTGGGCGACTGTCGCTATATCCTGCAAATCACCCATGGCCGGCTGCAAGCCAACATTGCCATGGTGGTACGCGGCATCACTCTCAACACCCGCAGCGTCGAGCCTGCCGACTGGTTTGCCCGGCTCTGCGAAGCGACCCAGAAAGCCTCCGAGCACGCCAAGACCTTCAGTCAGTCCCTCGACCGCTTCATGGCCAGTTGACCGTGGGCTTCTTCGATCGGTTCACCGGCGGGGGCCCGGAGGCCCAGGCCGCAAGGGAAGCGTCCGCAAAGCGACAGGAGCAAATCAAGTACGCTTTGCTGACTGACTCGGTGGCTCCGGGAGCGCGCCGGCGGCTGGAGGGTGCGCGATCCGGCTCGCTGCCGTGGATTGCGACACTGACACCGGCCGAGTTGCTGATCACGCGCTCGCATGGAATAAAACCGATCGCCTCGGTGTCGGCGACGTGTTGGATGCACTATGGGTGGTCGTGGACCCTGGGACACCAGCAAGGCTGGCAGACCGCGCTCCGCAGGCTCCGCGAAGAAGCGCGGGTAGCCGGCGCAAACGCGGTGCTCGATGTGAAGATGCGCACCGTGCCGCTACGCGTTGAAGAGAGTATGGACTTCACGCTCGTTGGAACGGCAGTGCGCGTCGAAGGGTTGCCTCCGAGTGAGGAACCTATTGTGGCAACTGTGCCCGCTTTGGAATTCGTCAAACTGTTGGACGCTGATGTTGTTCCAACCGGTATCGCGGTAGGCGCTCACTACGAGTGGTACGCGGACTGGCAGGGCGATGCCAACAAGCGGTGGATGGGGAATGTCGAATCCGTGCAGTTGTCGCGACTGTGGGAGCGGGTTCGGCAGCGTGCGCATGCCGATTTACGCAAGCACGCCCGGGACCAGGGCAACGGGGTTCTGGCGCACATCAATTTCAGCCAGATGTTTGAGGGCGAAGGGAGCGAAGCGCTGAGGTCCAAGCAGTACCTCGCCAGGCACATCGTCATTGCGACGACCGTCGATGCCCGCCGGGGCGCGCGATTTTCGCATGAAATAAACATCGCCGTGGACATGCATGCGGGCGGAACGCCGCTCACCGGAACCGCTCGACATCATCAGTCGTACCAGGTCAACGAAGAAGAGGGAGGAATCTAAACATGCCAATGGAAATGCCTCAGCACGCCAAGGAACGCCTGAAAGGCTTGCGCAGTTCGGTGCATTCCGCAGGTGTCTTCACTTCCGACTTCAGCGTCAACGAATTCCTCCTGGTGCGCAAAGCCGGCTTTGAGCCGATCGGGCTGTGCGTTGGATCGTGCGTGTATCACGTAGGCATTCAGTACGGGAGCTGGAACAAAAACCAGGAACTGGATGTACTGTCGAAAGCGATGTATCACGCGCGCGAGTTGGCGCTAACGCGGATGCGCGCTGAGGCCACCGCCATGGGTGCGGATGGAATAGTCGGCGTCAAGCTCACGATCAAACGCCTGGAGTGGGACGCGCAGCTGCTCGAGTTTATTGCCATCGGCACCGGCGTCGTACACGGCGACGGTCACAAGGGATTCCGCGCGCATGACGGCGGTCCCTTTACCTCGGATCTGTCAGGACAGGACTTCTGGTCGTTACTACACGCAGGATACCGTCCGGTGGAAATGGTCATGGGCTCCTGCGTCTATCATGTGGCGCATCGCGGCCTGCTCGCGAGTCTCGGCAGCGTCGGCCGTAATGTTGAGCTCGAGAACTTCACCGCCGCGATGTACGAGGCACGCGAGATAGCGATCGATCGTATGCAGGCTGAAGCCGGCGCGGCAAAAGCGGAAGGGGTCGTGGGTGTCGATATGCATGAGGGAAGTCATGCGTGGCAGTCGCATGTGATCGAGTTTTTTGCCATTGGGACGGCCGTGTTGCCCCTCGAGCAGGAAATCGCGCCCGAGAAAATCGCCGATCCCATCATGGTGTTGTCGGTCAATGATTAGGGCGGCCGCCCAGGCTGTGGCGCCCGTATCTGCGGCGTCCGCTCAATAGCCCTACAGAAACTGGGGCGGCCGGGCGATTCCAGGCTCCATGGAATCGATCAGCACCTCGCGTCGCAGGATCGCAAACGACCGATCAGTCGCCCGCAGGCGATCGCGCCGCTCCGCGCTCCAGGCCGAATTCGCCGAGCCTTCGTGACTGATGTGCATCACACGCAAATAACTGACCACATCGTACTCATTCCGGCAATGTGCGAACGAGACGCTGACGTTGGTAACAAACCGCCGCGTTGACGGCAGGTTCGCAACCGCACCCTGCAGCTGCCGCCCGGTGCGCTGCAGCAACGCGTCCCGGCCGTTATCGACATATTCCGATGCACCGCAGCCATCGTGCTGCCGTTCGCCGAAGCAGTTGCAGACACTGTAGGTTATGTCCCGCGACAGCAGGGCGGACCATTGATCGAAGCAGCTGTGATCCAATAGGAGTGCTTCGTAAATGAGGAATTGCTGGATTTCCGAGTACACCTGGGGATTCACAGGCATGAACGGCTGTGGCTTCCAGGGCTTGGGCTGAATTGCTGCGACGGTCTGCTGCATCGACATACCCCCAACGCTGCGGTCCTGACGGACTCTTCAGCACAAGAGTAACAGCGAGCGACCGGCCCAGCTATTCTTCGTTTCGATGGCCGGATATTGAGGAGGCCGCTACATTGACCCGCCTCGCCAGCGGATGATAACGTTTACATCCGCACGTGAGGGCAATATGATTCAGCGCGGCATCTCGATCTACAGCTTCCAGGAAAAGTACTATCGCGGCGAGATGTCGCTGGAGGACTGCCTGGCAACCGCCTCCAAAATGGGCGTGCGGGGTTTCGAGATGCTGTCGGATCAGATGATCCCGGGGTACCCCAGCATCAAATACAACCTGTCCGATGAGTTCCTGGACTGCTCTGCAAGAACATCCCGCATCTGGCCATCGACGAAGCCCTGCGTGAGGGCGCCACTCCCAGGGTCGTCGACTACCTGAGCAAGGTGTACCACGAACGGCCCATGCCAACAGACCTGATGGAGAAGATCGACGCGCTGGGCGCCAACGATGTTGATCGTTGGCTGGCGTTGCGTATCAAGATCGGAGTTTGGACCTGGCACGATCCGAAGAACCTGCTGACCTACATGCCGTACACGTTCCACATTCACGGCAAGTTCTACGAGATGAAGCCCAACCTCGTGGAGCCTGGGGTGGCGTATGAGCAGATCATGCCAACACTCATCTCAGGCGGTTACAACGGTTACGTCATGAGCGAGTACGAAGGCCAACGGCTCACTCACGGAGTCGACATGGGCTACGACGAAGTAGAGCAGGTGCGCAGGCACCAGGCGATGTTGGCCAGCTACCTGGAGCAGTGAGTCGCGTATGGCGATGGGAAACGTATTCGGCTACGGCAGCTACATGATCTGCGACGACGGATTCCGCAACGTCGAGCAGAACGGCCAGCGTGTGGGATTCCAGTTGCAGATGCGACTCGCGAACTATCGCGGGTATCTGCTCTCACAAATCGAAGACATTCGCATCAGCGTGGATGGTGAAGCCATTCCCCGCGGCGACATCCGCTTCAGCATTGGCGGGAAGACCTATACGCTCGATGAGATGGAAGAAGTGGTTGATAATCGGTGGGAGCTGCGGCAGGTTGCGACGGTGACGTGTCTCAAGCCGGATGGCTTGAAGCCGGGCGACCATGAGATCAGCGCCGAGGAACACATCCGGGCTTCCTACATCCCGATGGTGGCCGTTGCCCGTCTCACCAGGACGCTCAGGTTGGCGTAAAACGTACGACACCTGAGGGGCGGAAAACCCCCACTCGACTTGGCATAGTTGCCGTCCGGCCCGCCGTAAGGGTAGGGTATCTCGGAACGGATCATACGGCTATGCCGACGACATCTGAGTCCCGCACCGAGATTTTCACCAAGCTCTTCGCCGAGAGTCGCCAGGCATTGCACAGTTATATCCGGCGCTTCGTCCGCTCCAGCGAGACGGCGAAGGAAATCGTCCAGGAGGCGTTCCTGCGTACCTACCGGCAGGGCGATTCGGTCACTACGCTCCGGGCTTTCCTCTTTTCCACAGCGCGCAACCTGGCCGCGAATGAATACCGCCACCAACGGACGGTCGAGCGCGGCGTGCTGGCGAGTCTGGAGGATTCCTCGGCCAGCGAAGAATGCGAATCGCTGGAATCGGGATTGCTGCGGGATGAAAGGAACCGGCTGGTCCAGGAGGCCATCGACCGGCTGCCGCCGCAATGCCGTGCCGCCTTTACCCTGCGAGTCTTCCACGAGTGCTCCTACAAGGAGGTCGCGGACCGGCTCGGCATCTCCGTGAAGACCGTTGAAAAGCACATCTCCCGCGCCATGCGTGAAACGAACTGCTATCTGAAAATCCGCTATAGCGCCACGAGGCGGCGTCATGGGTGAGGTTCACAGGCTACCGCATCCCGGCCACACCGAACGCGAGGCGAGCGACTGGTTCGCCCGTATGAACGCCGATGATGTGACGTCTGAAGATCGCTCCCGCTTTGAAGCCTGGCTGAGCGCACATTCCCTCAATGCGAAGGCGTATGCCGAGCTTTGCGCCACGTGGAAGGAGCTCCAGAAGTCCGGTCCGCTCGTGCGGGCGGTCAATTTCGGTCAGGCCATGAATGCCGCGTCCACAGCGCCTTGGCGGCCGCGACACTGGTTGGCAGGCGCACTGGCCGCGAGCGTGGGGGTGATCGTCCTCGCAGTGGGCTGGAATCTGTACAAGCAGAAGGAGGAGTCCCGCTTTCAAACGGCGGTCGGCGAGCAGGCTGCCGTCGCCCTGCCGGACGGCTCCTCGTTCGATCTGAATACCAACAGCCGGGTGCAGGTGGACTACAGCCAGCACAGCCGGGTGATTCACCTGGAACGCGGCGAAGCCTTTTTTAAAGTCGCTCATGACACGAAGCGGCCCTTCTGGGTGCACGCTGGCGACCGTTGGGTGCGTGCGGTGGGCACGGCGTTCAACGTTTACCTGCGGCCAACCGGGGTGGAGGTAACAGTCAGTGAGGGGACAGTCAACGTTGTCAACGCGACAGCGGAATCTCCACCTGCTGACACTGTAGACAGCAAGTTCGCTGCAGCTGTGACTGCCGGCGAGCAGGCCGACGCCCAGGGCCGTGCTGACGTCATCCGTGCGCTCAATTCAGCCCAGTTGAGCCGCCTGCTGGCCTGGAGAAAGAGCAGCCTGTACTTCCAGGATGAGCCCCTGGGAGATGTCGTGAATGAGCTCATGCGCTACACCACCCTGAAGATTGAGATCGTGGACGACTCGTTGCGGTCGTTGCCCGTCGGCGGCACGTTTCAGGCCAGCCCCGAAGGGGCGGAGGCCCTGCTCACCACGTTGCAGGATGGCTTCGGTACCCAGATTCGCCGGGCTGACCCAGGTCACGTGTACATTGAAGGACCTGCCCGGTAGCTCGGCTTCGCGGCCGCAGCTGAAAGTGTCGTTCCTGGGGTCAGATACATGAAGCTCCCGTTTGCCGCTGTTCTCGTATGGCTGAGTGTCTCGGCAGCGTCCGCTTCCGAATGCGCGCAGTCACCCGGTCACGTGATCGAGTTGTGCGTATCCGTGAAGGACGGCCACGCCAGCTATCAGGTGAGTCGCCTTGGGAAGCCGGTCCTCGCGCCGTCAAATCTCGGTCTGGATTTTGTTGATGAGTCCGAGGCGCGTTATAGCGCCATCACGAGCGTAGAACGACAGTCCTCTGATGTCAGTTGGGATCAGCCATGGGGTGAGCAGCACACCATCCGCGATCAGCACACTGAGATGAGAGTCAGACTGAAGGGCAACACCCCGATCAACCGCAGCGTCGAGGTCACATTCCGGCTGTTCGATGATGGAGTCGGATTCCGCTATGGATATGGCAGCATCCCGGCTGGCCGGGAAGTCGCCGTCAGCGCAGATCGAACCTCGTTTCATGTGATCGGGGATTATGAGGCGTGGTGGTATCAGGCGCTGGGCCAGGAGCGCGACGAATACCTCTACACGCACACGGATGCCAGGCGCATTACGCTGGCCGAGACACCCCTGACGCTCAAAGGCGCTAACGGACTTTACTTGTCCTTTCACGAGGCGGCTTTGATCGACTTCCCGAGCATGCTGCTCGCTGGAAACGGCGTTGGAACCCTTTCGGCGTGGCTGATGCCGTGGCCTGATGGCGTTCTGGCACGCAAGATAGGGCCTTTCCAGACGCCCTGGCGTACGGTGCTCATTACCGATAGCGCCGGAGCGCTCGCCGACAGTCGCATCGAGCTCAACCTCAACGAACCCAACAAATTGGGCGATGTGTCCTGGTTCAAGCCGGGTAAATTTGTGGGTGTCTGGTGGGAGATGCACCTGAACCAGTCCACTTGGGAGAGTGGACCCCGGCATGGCGCCAACACAGCCAATGCCGAGCGCTATATGGATTTCGCCCACCAATATGGGTTCGACGGCGTGTTGGTGGAGGGCTGGAACAACGGTTGGGACGGCGATTGGATCGCCAACGGCGACCGCTTCAGCTTTACCCAACCTTATCCGGACTTCGACCTGGATGCTGTGGTCTCGTATGGACGCCGGGTTGGCGTCAATTTGATTGGCCACAACGAGACCGCGGGTGCCGTCCCTAACTACGAATCACAGTTGGCGGACGCCATGAAGCTATATGAGAGTCACGGCGTCTCGATTGTGAAGACGGGATACGTGCGCCACAGCGGCGATATTGTTGACTCGAGCGGCGGACGCCAATGGTTCGCCGGCCAATACATGGTGCGGCACAATCTTCACGTCGCCGAGGTTGCGGCAGCCCACCACATCGCGATCGACGCGCATGAGCCCGTAAAGGACACGGGGCTGCGCCGAACCTGGCCGAACATGATCAGCCGCGAGGGGGCGCGGGGTCAGGAATACAACGCCTGGGGTATTCCCACCAATCCGCCCGAGCACACTGTCATCATTCCTTTTACGCGGATGTTGGGCGGGCCGATGGATTTCACGCCTGGTATCTTCGACGTCGCTCATGGCCAGCAGGATGTTACGCGCCGCGTTCAATCGACAGTAGCCACGCAACTTGCCGAATACGTCGTGCTGTACAGTCCGATCCAGATGGCTGCCGATCTGCCACGGAACTACGAGGCGAGGCTCGACGCATTTCAATTCATCCGCGACGTGCCGACCGATTGGGAAACATCGAAGACCCTGCAGGGTGACATCGGCGAATTTATTGTTGTCGCACGCTTGCAGCGCGGTGCGAAAGACTGGTACCTCGGCGCATTGACCAATGCGAATGCGCGCAAGCTGAGTCAGCCGTTAACGTTCCTCGCTTCAGGCAAACGATACGAAGCGCAGATCTATCGGGATGGACCGGGAGCTGACTACCGTACCAACCCGCAACCGGTCGCGATTGAGCATCGCGTGGTGACGAGCCGGGACAGTCTTTCGATCGATATGGCCCCGGGCGGCGGGACGGCCGTGCGGTTCAAGAGCCTGGACTAGCTGGCGAGGCTGCCCCGGGGCGCTGTTGTACGGCGCGCCAGCCGCCCGCGGTGGGCTCAATGCGTTGCGAGTATTCGCCGGCACATCGCCTGGTGCTTCTCAATCATCTCAAACGCGTCGGCGTCTGAGTACATGTGTCCCTCCCACTCGCTGGACATGTATCCCTTGAACCCGCCATCGCGGGGATCGCGGGAGATCCGCTCGAGACCGCGGATGTAGGGGGGATACAGGTTGAGAGTCACACTGACATCGTGCTCGCCGCCGTCGTGGGGTGTAGTCTCAACCTCCAGGTACGCCGAATCCAACACAAACCAGACTTTGTCGACTTGGCCTTCCATGTCAGCCAGCGAGTACGAGCGACCCTCCAGCTCGAATTTCACCTTGGAAGGATCGATGACCCGGCCGTCGATTGAGACTTCGCCCACCTCGACCGTGGATACCGGCAAGGAGCGGTACCAGGGCAGGCGCACGTCAATTCGGAAGCCCGTGGGCGTCGCCCGCAGGCCGTTGTCACTGATGACGCGAGAGGTTTGCATGGCGGGAATGTAATCCATTACACACTCTGCTACAAGCTGGCGGGAAGTGGGCTTCCGGAAGCGTTCCCGGACCCCGCTCACCCGAAGCTGAACAAAGGCTTATACTTGTGCATCGCGTCGTGGCCAGCCCGCCGAGCCGGACTCGAGAACGACGCTATTTACGGAACCCTTCGATGCCAACCATCCACGATGTCGCCGCGCGAGCCGAAGTCTCGACCGCAACTGTCTCGCGAGTACTCAGCAATCCCGAGAAGGTCTCGGAGGCTACCCGTCGCCGCGTACTGAAGGCAGTTGACCAGCTGGGCTACTCGCCCAACGCGGCCGCCAAGAGCCTGCGCACGCTGACAACGCGAAAGCTCCTCGTCACGGTGCCGGACATTGCCAACCCGTTTTTCTCACTCATCATCCAGGGAATCGAGGAGGCCGCTCTGCGGGAGGGGTACTCGGTCATGCTGGGCGACACTCACCACGATGCACAGCGGGAAGAGCGTTATGGTGAGATGCTGCTGCGCCGTGAGGTCGATGGCCTGATCTTCCTGGGCCACAGCATGAGCAAATCCGTCAGTGCCACGATGAAGAAGAATCAGCTGGCACCGATTGTCAACGGCTGTGAGTACAGCCCCAACCTGGGCGTGCCCAGCGCGCATGTTGACAACGAGGCAGCCGCTCACGAAGCGATGAGCCACCTGTACGGACTCGGTCATCGAAACATTGGTGTGCTCACCGGACCCCTGGCCAGCCCGTTGAGTCGCGATCGTCTGCGCGGCGTTCAGTCGTGTGCCAGGGAAAACGGGGCGGCCAAACAAGTGATGGTGGTCAATGGAGATTTCTCCATTGAGTCCGGCATCGCGGGCGCGGCCCGCTTGTTTGCCCAGCAGGTACCCCCCACTGCCGTCTTCTGCTTCAACGACGAAATGGCCATCGGTGTATTGGATTATGCCAGTCGCGTCGGCCGCTCCGTGCCGGAGTCTTTGTCCGTCATCGGCTTTGATGACATCCGTTTCGCGCGTTATATGCGCCCCGCGTTGACCACTATCAGTCAGCCGATGCTGGATATCGGCCGTGAGACAGTGCGGCTGCTGCTTGGAGTGTTGCAAGGCACCGTGACCACGGCAGTGTCAATTACATTGCCGCACAAGTTGGAAATCCGTTCCAGCACCGGCGCGCCGCCCCGGCCCGCCGCCAAAACCTGAGTCGCTCGACAAGCATCGTGTAATGCATTACATTCCGGCGCGTCAGACGCGACCTGCTGCCGTTCCTCTCCAAGTGCCGCCACATCCATGGCAAGACCTGGGGTCTGTCCGAGGATTGTGTCGATCCCGCCATCGACTTGTCCCAGGTCATCCCGATTCTCATCAAAGGCGGCTACGATGGCGCCATTGCCACGGAGTACGAGGGTCAGCGCATGGTGCAGGACGTCTCTCCCTTCAGCTCAGTGGAGATGGTGCGCCGGCATCAGGTGATGTTGCGGCGATTGTTGGGCGAGATCTGAGTCCTCGAGGAGGCGTAGGAATGCCTGGAATGACTTCATGAAGGGCCGGTTGAGCGTGATGATGTTCCTGGAGTTCTTCATCTGGGGCGGCTGGTTCGTCACCATGGGGAGCTATCTCGGGACCACTCTGTCCGCGAGCGGATCGCAGATAGGGCTTGCGTATGCGACCCAGTCCTGGGGCGCAATCATTGCGCCTTTCATCTTCGGGCTGATTGCTGACCGCTACTTCAACGCCGAGCGCGTGCTCGCGGTGACCCATCTGGTCGGGGGCGTGTTGCTGCTAGCGATCGCGCGCTCGGACACCTTCACCGCGTTTTACCCTCTGTTGCTGGCGTACATGATCCTGTACATGCCCACACTGGCGTTGGTGAATTCAGTTGCGTTCCGCCAGTTGAAGGATCCTTCCCGGGAGTTTTCCAGCATCCGTGTCTGGGGCACTGTCGGTTGGATCGTCGCGGGTCTGTGCATCAGCTTCGTTTTCGCATGGGACTCAGCAGGGTCCATTTCCCAGGGGGCGTTGCGCAATACCTTCGTGATGTGTGGCGTCGCCTCGCTGATATTGGGCTTTTACAGCCTGACTCTGCCAAAGACCCCGCCCGCCACGGATCGCACGGCTCGCCCCGAGCTGCGCGACATCCTCGGGTTGGAAGCCTTGCGCCTGCTGGCCAACCGCAACTTCCTGGTCTTTTTTGTCTCCTCCATTCTCATCTGCATTCCACTGGCGTTTTACTATCAGAACGCCAACCAGTTCCTGACCGAGCTGCACGTTCCCAACGCCACCGGCAAGCAAACCATCGGCCAGATGTCCGAAGTGCTGTTCATGCTGCTGATCCCGGTGTTCCTCAACCGCTTCGGCATGAAGGCGACCCTGCTCGTGGGCATGCTCGCGTGGGCGCTGCGCTATACCCTGTTCGCGTTTGGCAATGCGGGGGACCTGGTGAGCCTCCTGCTGATCGGGATTGCGCTGCACGGCGTGTGTTATGACTTCTTTTTTGTCTCCGGCCAGATCTACATCGACTCCAAGGCCGGGCCGCACATCAAGAGCGCCGCCCAGGGACTGATCACGCTTGCGACCTATGGCGCGGGCATGTTGATCGGCTTCTGGGCCGCCGGGAGGATTACCGACTACTATTCTCTGGGAGCCTCAGCCCACGACTGGAAGTCAATCTGGGAATTCCCCGCAGTGTTCGCCGCTGTCATTTTCGTATTGTTCGCGCTGGCGTTCCGCAATGAGAATGTGCGTTATGAGAAATCGTGAAACCTGAGAAAATCAAATGGGCGCTGCTGGGCGGCGGGCCGGATTCACTGATTGGCATCGTGCATCGCATCGCGGCGAGCATGGGGGATGACTATCAACTGACGGGCGGTGTATTCAACATCAATCTGGATGTGGGGCTGCAGTTTGCGCGCGATCTCGGCCTCGATCCCAAGCGGACGTATGCGGATCTCGACGCGCTGATAGCGAGTGAGACCGCGTTGCCGGCCGCCGAGCGGGTCAAGGTGGTGACCGTGGCCACCCCGAATTACCTGCACTACGAGATGGCGTCGAAGCTCATCCAGGCAGGATTCCACGTCATCTGCGAGAAGCCGGTGACCTCGACAGCCGCCGAGGCCCAGACCCTGGCGACGCTGCTGCAGACCCGGCAGCAGATTTTCGCGGTCACCCATACCTACACCGGCTACCCGCTGGTTCGACAGATGCGCGGCATGATTGCCGCCGGCATGATCGGGCCCATCCAGAAAGTGGACGCGCAGTACTACCAGGGCTGGATCAACGCGGTCATCCACGACCCCGCCAAGCGCAAAACCGTGTGGCGTCTCGATCCGAAGAAGGGTGGCCAGAGCTGTTGTGTTGGCGACATCGGCGTGCACGCCTTCAATCTGATCGAGTACACGACGGGCCTGCAGGTCCAGCAGGCGCTGTCAGACATCGATACGCTGTACCCCGACAACACGCTCGACGTGGATGGCACGGTCCTGCTGCGATTCGGCCAGGGTGTGAAAGGCGTGTTGTGCTCCAGCCAGATCGCCACCGCCGAGGAAAACAACCTGCGCCTGGCCGTTTACGGCCGCACCGGTGGCCTGAAATGGGCGCAGGAGAGCCCCAACCAGCTCGAGTTTCTGCAAGAGGGCAAGCCCCTCACGATCATCAAGCCGGGCTATGACTTCCTCGTGCCGCTGGCGCGGGAGGCCACGAAGCTGCCCCCCGGCCATCCGGAAGGGTTTTTCGATGCCATGGGCAACATTTACCGCGGTGTTGCCAAGGCGATCAACGGGCAGCCCGTGGACCCGGGGGCCTATCCCGGCATCGATGCCGGTGTGCGCGGGATGCGATTTGTCGAAGCGGTGTTGAAATCCTCGCGAAGCGGCAACGTTTGGGTGCCGGTGTAGGCGAGGGCGGCACCGCCCAACACTCAACTGCGATACGGCTGCCGCCCGAACCCCTGCACGGCAATGCCCTGCGACCCCAACACATCGTGCTGCAGCGAATACATCGCCGCCGCCGCCGCATCAATCGCCCGCACGAACGCCAGTGATCCCTCCAATGCCGTTCGGCTTCATAGATCAGCGCGTAGTCTCGAGCGGAGCCGCCAGGTAAGCGAGACATTTCCGCCGACCCCATTTTCAGCCAAAAAATACTGTACGCTGCAGCCGTTTTCACGACCACGCGTGCACGGTAAATGACCTCCAGCAAAGTTTCGATCGGGATGGGTGAATTTGTAACGTTGTCCGCGATCCTGATGGCGATTCAAGCAATCGCCATCGACGGGATGTTGCCCGGGTTGCCGGCCATCAGTCGCGAACTGCTCACGGACGGTGATAACCGCGTGCAGTGGGTCGTCACGTTCTACGTTCTGGGGATGGGTGCCGGCCAGCTGATCTGGGGCTCACTGTCGGATCGATTTGGCCGGCGGCCCGTATTGGTCATCGGCCTTGCGCTCTATGGTATTGCCGCCGTGGCCTGCGCACTGACTCGCAGCTTCGAGACGTTGTTGTTTTGGCGATTACTGAACGGCCTGGCGGCCGCCTGCGCGGTGATCGTCCGCTCGGTCATCCGTGACATGTACTCGGGGCGATCCATGGCCCGCGTGATGTCGCTGACGTTCATTGTATTCATGGTGATTCCCATTTTGGCCCCCACCGTCGGCCAGTTGATCCTCATGGTGTGGCCTTGGCGTGCCATCTTTGTGCTATTCAGTGTGTTCTCCACCTTGGCACTGGTATGGGCGCTGCTGCGGTTGCCAGAGACATTGCCTGTGGAGCTGCGGCAAACGCTTGCACCGCGCCACCTCGTTGCAGCCAGCCGCATTGCGCTCGGAAATCGCATTTCCCTGGGCTACACGCTTGCAGTCACCGTAACGTTCGGCACTGTGTTGGCCTACGTCGCGATGGCACCCCAGATTTTCGGCTCGACATTCGGTCGTGCCAGTTGGATGCCGGGGATGTTCGCGGTGTGTGCATTGGCCATGAGCCTGGCCTCCTATTTGAATTCGCGCCTCGTGGAACAGCTGGGCATGCGCTTCATCTCGCATAGCGCATTGATCGTCTACCTCGGCGTCGCCGTGTTGCATCTGCTGGTCGCGCTCGAGGGATATGAGCGGATGTGGACCTTCGTGTTGTTTCAATCGCTCGCCATGGGGTGTTTCGGACTCATGGTGTCGAATTTTGGCGCGATGGCCATGGAGCCGGTGGGTGCCGTGGCGGGGGCGGGCGCCTCGCTGCAGGGCTTCGTGACCACCGCCGGCGCGGCCGTTATCGGGGGTGCGATCGGCAAGACCTTCGACAACTCGACCGTGCCTTTCACGGTCGGGTCATTGTGCTGCGCTACAGCGTGCCTGGTGTTTGTGTTGGCCGCCGAAAAATGGCGTCTGTTCCATCCGCAGGCGGGCAGCGGCCATACGCAATTCGCGGACAGCGCATGAGCTGCAGACGGGCGCCGCCGGGCTTTGCTTATCACCCCGGGCAAAGGTATAGTTTGCACTGCATGTAAAGCTTTACATTCGAGGGGGTAAAGCCCGCGGGCGAATCCATTTATGGCAAATCTCATACGCGCCGCGCTGCGGATTGCAGCGCTGGCAGCCCTGTCCATTGCGGTGACACAGGTGGCCGCAGTGGCGGATGAGCCGCCGGCGAAACCATCCCCTTTCGAAAGTCACGATTTTGACCGGCCGCCGGGCGACCCGGCGGCGATCGCACGGGGCAAACAGGTATTCAGTGTCAATTGTGCCTTCTGCCACGGATCGGACGCCCGGGGCGGCGAGGGTGGCCCCAATCTGCTGCGCTCGCCAATCGTCCTGAACGATCAGAAGGGCGAGATCATCGCCGCCGTGGTGTTGAATGGGCGCGTCGAGAAGGGCATGCCGAAATTCAATCTGCCCATGCAGAGCGTGGCCGACATTGCAGCCTACGTTCACAGCATCAAGGTGGGCGCGGGCGGCAATTTCAATCCGAAGATGGTTCTCGTGGGTAATGCCGCGGCGGGCAAGGCTTATTTCAACGGCAAGGGCCGGTGTACTGCGTGTCACTCGGTGAAGAAGGATCTCGCGGGTATTGGCGCCCTGGATCCCAAGACTTTGCAGGACACCATTTTTACGGGCGGCGCGACCGGCATGCTGGGCATACCGTCACCCACCGCGCCGCCGCGAACAGTCACGGTCACGTTGCCAACCGGGGAGGCGATCAAAGGCAAGCTCGTCAGCCTGGATGATTTCGTCGTCGTGCTGACGGATGCCGATGGCCACCGCCGCACCATCCAACGCGCTGGCGATGTTCCGAAGGTTGACATCGTAAACCCGCTGCAGGCTCACCTGGACATGGTTCGCAGTTGGGAAGACCGGGATCTGCGCAATGTAACGGCCTACCTGGAAACAGTGAAATGAATGTTGCAACCAAGCTGCTGCTTGCAGGCCTGTGTGCAGTCCCGACGCTCGTGGCGGCCGCTGCTGCCAGTCCCTCACTGCCACCGTTGGCCGATTCCTGGCCCACGTATTCGGGTGATTATTCCGGTAAGCGTTACAGCGCGCTCACCCAGATAAACCAGTCAAACGTCAAGAATCTCACGCTCGCGTGGGCCGCGCGGCTCAAGGGCGGGATCGATCAGGGCGGCGGAATCCTGGCGGCTCCCTTGCCGCCGCAGATTGTTGGCGGAGAAGCGGCGGAAGCTGTGGTCACCGGGGGAATATTCTCATCCGATGCACCGGTCAGCGTCCGTGGGGTAGTGTTGCAGGTGAATGGGGTCCTGTACGCCTCAGCGCCTGACAACGCCTGGGCGATTGATGCCCGTACCGGGACTGTGCTCTGGCATTACTACTGGAAGACCAAGGGTGGAACCCACACTGCCAACAAGGGCTTGGGAATTTACAAGGACTGGTTGTACATGGAGACAGCGGACGACTACCTCGTCTCGCTCGACGCTCGCACGGGCAAGGAGCGCTGGCACAAGGTGATCGAAAGTTTCCCTGAGCAGTATTTCTCCGAAGCGGCGCCGATCGTCATCGGCAACCACGTGTTGGTGGGCGCCGGCAACGATTCGGATGAGCCCGGCTCGCTGCGCGCGCTCGATCCGGAAACCGGCGAGCTGCAGTGGAAGTTTCACACGACGCCCATGAACCCGGGTGACCCGGGTGCCGACACCTGGCCCAACATCGAAACCGCGCGCCACGGCGGGGGAAATGTCTGGGTCACGGGCTCCTATGACGAGGAGACCCATCTGTATATCTTCGGAACGGGTAATCCGGCCCCGGCCTATGGGTCCGCCAACCGGCCGGGTGACAACCTGTTTACGTGCTCACTGGTGGCTGTAAACGTGGATACCGGCAAGTTGGCCTGGTACTACCAGACATCCCCTCACGATACTCACGACTGGGATTCGGCACAAACACCTGTACTGGTGGATGGGCAATTCAACGGCAAGCCGCGCAAGCTCGTGCTGCAGGCCGCCCGCAACGGTCACTTCTTCGTACTGGATCGCGTGACCGGCGAGCATTTGCTCACGACCCGATTCACTCCCTGGGGCAAGTGGGTGAAGGGGCTCAACGAGAAGGGTCAGCCCATTCGCGACCCGGACCGCGATCCGCATGTCGGCGGTGTCATCATCTCGATTGACGGTTGGGCCAACTGGCCGCCGCCTGCCTTCAGTCCGCAGACGGGCTTATTCTATTTCCGCGGCTACGAGAGCTACGGCGTGTTGTATTACACGGAAACAGATCCCCGTGGTGCCATGGGGATGGGCGGTATCGCCCGGGGCGGACAGGTGTCCCTCGGAAGCGCGTTACGTGCGATCGACTACCAGACCGGGAAGATTGTCTGGGAGCATCCGTTCGAGACGGGGCACGGGTTGCTCGGTGCAATCGGCAGCGGCCTGCTGACCACGGCCGGGAAAATCCTCTTCGCCGCGGACCACGGCGACAACCTCGTGGCCTTCGATGCCGAGCACGGCAAGCCGTTGTGGCATACACGGTTGAATGGAGTTTCCAACGCTCCGGAAACCTACATGCTGGACGATCATCAGCATGTGATGGTTGCAGCCGGCGATATGATTTACGCGTTCACTCTGTACTGAGCCTGTCCAGAGCTCGCTTGAACAGTGCCGCATCGAAGTCCGGCCAGGGAAGCCGCATGGAAACCAGGCAGGCCGCGGCCGTTTCCCACAGCAGGTAGTTGCTGAAATTTCCGGCAGAGCCGGTCCGAAACAACAGGTCCACCGGCTCGAGGGATTGCTCGCGCGCGTAGTCACAGACCAGGCGCACCTGCATTCGCGAGCCCTCGGCGAGGAGATGTCTGCGCAGGAGCGGGGTGAGTCTTTGCGCAAAGTCCGGTTCCCAGTCGGCGGCTGATAGCGCGTACAGTGTCAGGGTTGTCACCTGCGCACGGGCCGCAACTTCAATTGCAGCATGTATCGCGCCTATCGCTGCAACGTGCGCCACCTTTGCCGACAGGCCGTCCCGTTCGGCCCAGGCAAGATTGCCATCCATGATGATTGCGACGTGCACCGGCTACTCATGCAGATTCTCAGGGCGTTACTTTACGGTACAAAGTATATGCGCTGCAATTGCAGCGCACTTCGCACCGCGCTGCCTCAGTCGCGTGAATATTTCTGTGCCGTCCACCAGCCGACCAGGGCCACGGCCACGCCGGCGATGAGGTCGACAAAGTAGTGAAACCGCAGGTACAGGGTAGAGAGCCAAAGCACGGCACAGGGCGCCAGAACCCACCAGAATCGCCGCCGCCAGTGCTGCCAATCGAACAATAATAAGTACAGTGAAGCGGCCACGTGCACGCTGGGGAACACATCCACGGTATTGCTCCCGCGGTTCACCAGGCTGAGCGTCGAGTTCAGCAGCAGGGGCCCCTGCAAGGGCGTGTTAAAGCTCATGAACAGATGTGGCCCACCTGCCGGGAGCACCGTGTAGCTCAGCAACGATATGCCGTAGATGGTGAACAGGCCGACGATACATTTGCGGAACGCTGGAATATCCCGAAAGCAATAGTGTCCCGGCCCGGCCATGAGGTAGTAGAAGAAGAACAGGTAACCGGCCATGGCCACGTTTTCCAGCCAGGGACGCAGCCATGCCTCCCAGGTGACGGCCGGTGTTTCACCTAATAAATCGCGGTCCCACTGCAGTAGCAGCGCGTCCGCCCGCGGGGTGCCCAATAACGGCACGGCGGTTCCCATCGAGAAGAAACACACACCCATGGCCACGTAATAGAACGACAGGCGAATCCGCCAACGCCCTGGAGTGGGATTGCGCTCCGTCCAGAAGATCATGAGAACGCAAGCTGCCAGGCAGGCAAAGAAGACAGCCGCCCAAACTCTGGCCGGGCTGTCGGCCAGTAAACGCGCTCCGGTGACCACCAGGAACGCGCTGAACACCCATTCATGCGGCAATACCGCCGCGGCCTTCGGCCGCCACCCATCCTTAAAGGCCAACGATACTTCCGACATGAGATCCGATTTGCTGCTGTTAGGGCGTGGCAGGGCAACCTCCGAAGTGGCCGCCGCGCGGCCCCACCTTCTATCACAAAGCGGCGTTTCGCCCAATTGCGCAGGTTGATGCGTGAGTGCGCCTGGCTCGCGGTTGGGCGACGTAAGCTGTGCCACGCAGAGTTCGCGGCATCATCCGACTGCCGGCGCGCTACCTCACTGAGTATGTTGCCACTGCCGGGCCCGTGCGCTCGCTTCCGACTTTGCATCCAATGGGTCACCGGCAATGTTGTCGTTGACGGCCTGAATGACGGCCGGCGGCAAGTTAGAACCCGCTGGGCGATATTCCGGGTTGGCGGTGGACGAGCCGTCCGCACGAGCCAGTATCTCGACTTTCCAGTTGCCTGCTTCATTGCAGGCCAAGCCGCTGAGCGAGGTGGACTGCGGCAGTTGGAACGTGCGGCAGTATTGACCTTTCTTGGAAAGAAAGCTGATGCCGATGTGTGCGGATGGGGCTATCGCTTGCAACCCGGACAGTTGGTTCGACAACGCCTGTTGTAATGCTCCTGCGGCCAGCAGTTGTCCGTTGCGCTCCGTGATTGATGGCGAATTGCGCAGGCTCGTCGCGAATTGCAATGCGAGCGCGCCGAGAACGAAGCTTGCCGCGAGGGCCGCCCATTTCGGCAAGGGACGAACCGGCGCAGGCGCTTTGGTGCGGCTTCTCAGCGGCACCACATTTGAGTCCGAGGATTCCCGCCGCCTGGAGCGTGCGGCGGCGAGCAGCCGGTCGGGTACCGCTTCCGCGAGCACGGGTTCGAAGCTCGAGCGCAGTGAATCCCGCAGAGCCTGGTGAGAAGCCACACGACGGGCGATTTCAGGGTCCCGGTTGATGGCTTCTCGTATTTGCTGACGGGTTGCGTCGTCGAGCTCGCCGTCGGCATAGGCCATGAGCGTTTCGTCAGAAAGGTTCATGCCGAGACTCCCTGGCCGTTGCCGAGCAATGTCTGCAGTGAGTCACGGCCGCGCGCCAGCCGGCTGGTGATGGTTCCAACGGGCGCGCCGATGATTTCGGCTGCCTCCTTATAGGAGAGCCCTTCCACCAGCACCAGGCCGATGACCTCACGTTGCTCGACCGGCAGGCGCGCCATCGCTTCCTGCACCGATAGAGCGTCCGCCTGGCCGTTGGCAGTGGGATCCGCAACGTTTGCACCGAGCTCTTCAGGCGCGAACAACCGAGTACGCCGGCCCCGTGCCCGGGACTCATCGATCCAGGCGTTTCGCAGGATGCCGAACATCCAGCTGGATAGTTGCGACCCCGGGAGCAGCTGGTTCGAGCGTGACAGGGCTCGCTCGACCGCCAGCTGCACCAGGTCGTCGGCGTCATGGACACTGTTGGCGAGGGAGCGCGCAAAGCGTCTGAGTCGGGGTAACAGCTGCACAATTTGCTCACCCAGGTCGTCGTTGGCTGCAGGCATGCGGTTTATGTCAGTAATACGAACCGTGATGCAGGTTTCTTCCCGCGCGGCACGCCCTGAACTAGATTGATCCCCATGGTGCGGTTGGCATTCATATTGTTGATGATAGCGGCACCGGCCGTGGAGGCGCAGATCGCATTGCCGAATGTGCGCCTTCCCGCGCTGCCACAGGTTCCGCTGACCCAAAGCGTTTCCACGGATGCGCAGACTGACCTGCGGATGCTCCGGGACGTTCGGCGGTTACAGGTCCGTGACCTCATTCGCCACAATCGAACGGTGCTGCAGGCAGATCGCAATGGAGCCGCCATTGTCCGCGGCGAGATACTGGCTGTCTCGCCGGAGCAGACCGCTATCGATGCGGCGCAGGCTGCCGGTTTTACGGTCCTGCGGACACGGGTACTGGATGGTCTCGATGCGCAGATCGTAGTCCTGGGCGTGCCACCTGGCATGGATACTCTGCGTGCGCTGGGGAAGTTGCGCGCGTTGGCCCCGTCGGCGAGTTTTGACTACAACCATATTTACACCAGCAGCGGTACGACGAACGCGCCGCCAGCCGGTGCGGCGGCTCTGGGTGCCAACCAACAGACCGGTGTGCCTGCTCGCGCCGCCCGCGAGCAGGCCGGTGCTGTCCCGCCAGCCGCTGTCAACCAACAGGCTGGCACGGTCCCGATCCCCGGGAAAATCGGCTTGATTGATAGCGGGGTTGATGTGGCCCACCCCGTGTTCGAGGGCGTTTCTGTTCGCCAGCACGGTTGCTCAGCGGGGCCGGTGGCCGAAGCGCACGGAACTGCCGTTGCGTCGTTGATGATAGGTCGCTCTGCTGATTTCCGCGGTGCAGATCCCGGTGCGGAGCTTTATGCCGCCGATGTGTATTGTGGCCTGCCTACCGGCGGGGCGGCAGATGCGGTGGCGGATGCGTTTTCGTGGCTTGCGCACGAGCACGTACCGGTGATCAACGTAAGCCTGGTTGGTCCATCCAATTCGACACTCGAAGCGGTAGTACGTTTGGTCGTCGCCCGAGGTCACCTCGTTGTCGCCGCTGTCGGCAACGACGGGCCCGCAGCACCTCCGCTGTATCCAGCATCGTATCCCGGAGTCGTTGGAGTCACCGCGGTTGATACGCACCGGCGAGTGTTGTTTGAAGCAGGGCGGGGGCCGCAGGTGAGATTTGCGGCACCGGGTGCAGATATGGCGGCCGCGAAATCGGTGCAGACCTTCGCGCTGGTGCGTGGTACGTCATTCGCTGCCCCGATTGTGGCCGGCCTGCTCGCTGCGCGACTGCAGGAGCCCGATCCAACAGCCGCGCAACGGGCTGTTGACGATCTGGCCCAGCGGGCGGTGGACTTGGGCGCTGCGGGGCCTGATCCGGTGTACGGGTTGGGGCTGGTGGGAGCCGACCTGGCCCCGGAGCCGCGGCTCGCTGCCGCCCACGCTCGGTAGCGGGACGTCCGGCTGCAGCGAGCCCACCGGGTTGGATTATGGAAACTCAAAAATATTGCGCTCCCCGGGAAGGATTCGCCGGGCCCCGTCGTAGTTCTCCATGAAGGTCGCGGATTGGCCGCGGTCTCTAGGAGGACAACCATGAAAACGAATCGTCTGATTGCGAGTGCCCTGGTGGCTGCCGGTCTGATCTTCAGCGCAGGCGCCCAGGCGGGTGGCCTTGCCGGTGGGTTGGGTGGAGGTGTTGGAGGCGCGCTCGGCGGCGGGTTCGGCTCCGGCATGGGCACGTTGGGTGGCGGGATGCGCGGTGCCGACATGAATGGCGGCTTCGGCGCCACGGCAATGGGCAACGGCGCGCTGAATGCGAGCTCAACGGGCCTCGGACGGGTGAAGCAGGATGTTGGCCACTCGAAGCAGCTCGCAGGCCAGGATGTTGGCCAGGGCAAGCAGGTCGCTGCCAGGGATGTTGGCAACTCGGCCAGCACTGCAAAGCGAGACGGCGGCGTGGCAGGTGAGTCCGCGACATCAGTCGCCGGCTCGGCTGCCGCAACTGCGGCTGGCAAAGCGGGGACCCTCACGTCCGGATCCCAGGGCGATGTAACTGCGGCTATCCAACATGCCGGTGCGACCAACAATGCACTTGCCGTTGCGGGCTCAGGCGCTACCAACGCGACGGCCTCTCGAGCGATGGCAACTGGTGACGGCGCCAAGAGCTCCTCAACTTCGGAACCGGCCTCGCGACCTGCTGTGCCGACGCAAACAAACTCGCAGGCGGCTGGAGGACTGACTGCTTCCAAGTCAGGCCTGGGAGCGGATGCCGCGGATCAGAGTGCGTTCAGTCACGGTAGCTCGTCGGCGAATCAGACGAGCTCCGTCGGGACGTCAGTTAGCCGTTGATTGCAACTATTGACCGCCAGCAAGGACGCTGGCGGTCATCGCGAAAGTCTGGGTGGTGTGCGGGAACGTCTCCGTGAAGGGCGCGACAGGGCGGTTCAGGTCGATGCGGTTTCGCACCGCCGCCGTAGCTGATATTATTTCCGATCCGAGGGCTACGCACCGGTCGAATCACTTGAGTGTACGACTCACTGAACCTCGCACGTTCCAGACATGCTCGGTTCAGCGCCTGCTTCGCGCTTCACTTGGGGGCACCTGTGCCCGGCTCAGCCGGTACATGGATCTCGCTGCCCATCGACGCGCAGGTCACGGCCCTCACGGCCGCCCAGCCACAGGTCATTTTGTGGCGGCATTTCAGCCGACGGATTTACCGTCGCCATCGATCCTAACAGGGCCGTGCCAGTCGTCCACCGACCATTGTCGGGCCGCCGAGCGTCCCGCTAACGCGATGACTCGAGTCGGCGGGGTCGTTACCGCCCCTGGATAACTCCAATGAACTCGAGAGGAACGTCGCAGAACACTTGCTTCATTACCCGCGTCCTGTGTCTGATCCTGCTGTGTACGGTTGCGGGTGTGCCTGTAGCTCGGGCCGACGAGTCGTCCAAGGCGGCGAAAATTGCCGAGTTGATGCAATTGACTTCGGCACGGCAGTTTCTGCGGTCCGTCGATGGGAACTTTGATCAGGAGGATGCGGCGCGGGCGTGGGGTCGGTTTTATGCTGACAATCTGACCGAGAGCGACCTCGACGCCATCCTGGCTTACTATCGATCGCCTGTTGGGCAAAAGGATGTCGGTGCGTCACGTGCGGCGTTGGCGCAGGTTCAACACTACATGGTTGAGAAGCGTAGGGCGGGCGCGGCTACCGCTGTCGCCGGCAACGCGGCGGCCACCGGGGCACCCCGTGTGGCGACGGGGACGGCCGGCGGTGTGACGCCAAGCGCGGGGGCGGCCACCGCGACGCCTCGTGCGCCGGCGACTGACGCGGCGACGACATCCTCTGCGGTGACACCCGATGTCGTGCCGGTTCATCCTTGGGATTCCAACCCGCTCGCACCAAACGGCCGAGTCATCTCCAACACCTCGGCCCCTGAGCGGTGTGAGGCGCCGCCACCAGCGGCCCCCGGCGTCCACGCCGTGCCACCGAGCGGCCGATCGGTGGTGTGTGTTTGCACGGATGAGAAGGGCGCTCTTACCCGAGACCCCATGATCGTCGAGTCGTCGGGCGATTCACGCGTTGACTCAGGGGCCTTGAAGATGGCGCGGGCGGACTCCGGACGCTATATACCGCCGACTCTGGGTGGCCGGCCTCAAAGCGCCTGTTTTCGATTTGCCATCGACTTTCGCCGCCACCAATAGCCGCCTCACGGGTCCGATTGCTGCTATGCGGCATGCTGCGTAGGTGCGCTGGCGCACTGCACCCCCGGCGTCGCGGGCACGCTGCTTGCTTAGCTTCAGTGCAAGTTGAGCAATTCGCAGTGGAGGTGAGACGTCATGAAGAAGATTCTGTTGGGAATGGCCGCATTGGCTGTGTGCAATATTTCCCTCGCCCAGGTGGGGACCACCGTAAAGGAGGGTGCCAAGGCCACAGGGGAGAAGGCACAGCAATACGGCGACCAGGCAAAAGCGGCCGTGTCCTCTGAGCCGAACAAGAGCGTGGACAAGGCGAAAGCCCAGGTCCATAAGGCCAAGGCGCATCATCATGCGAAGAATGCCAAGGACGCGGCGAAGGATATTCCGAAGTAACTGCCAAAAGTCTGGAAGTGACTGTGGCAAGTCCTCCGCGCAGATCCGAGTAGCAGCCGGCCTGGTTTTTTCTTGCAGCGCCCGCTGCGGTGTCAGTGATTGGAACCCCGAGTGGGGTTGCCGAACACTCACACCCGGCGGGTGTCCTCAGGCTCGTTATCAACTCGACCCGTGTTACGTCGCTACCTGCGAGTGGATAGGAAGCGAATTCGATTCGGGTCGGTAGGGCTGCGGGGCCGCCACGCGGATTCCAATGAGAATTTGTCGTCCCGTCTTGCTGGCGCAGAAACTCCACCGGCCACGCAGGAGTGGGTCGACGGCCCACCCTTGAAGCTGGTAGTTCCGGTGTGCGAGCCGAAGGCGGTCGTGGAGGTCCGCTCCGGCCTTCAACTCCTCAGACCGCAGGATCCGACCGTTCGAGTCGGTGACCTTGAACCAGGAGATGACATCCAGCGAGAGGGGCATTGGAGAGTTCATTGGCTCGTCCTGCGTCGGGGTGCGGTGGGCGGATCATGCCTCTACCGATATCGTCCTCAGCAAACGGTTTTCAGAAAGGCTGTATAGGGTCGGATTCGGCTGGGATGAGGCTGACGATCATGCTGCGGCCGAATCTGCCGCTGTAGGTGCAGGCACGGCTGGCAACTGCGGTCCGTAGCCGCATTGCCATACTGGTCGACTAACAATTACCTCTCAGGTAATCGACGCACGTCCTCGTCGCCAGCATCCTGTCGCCAACGACTGGAGGACAACCCTATGAACCGACGAAACCTGTTAACGAACGCCGCTGCCACTTTCGGTGGAGCTGCGCTGATCGCCACGTCCGGTGGTCATGCTTCGGCGACCACGGTAGCCCAGAAGTCCACGGCGGTTTCCTACCGTGGTCGGTCGATCATCCTGACACGGGACGGCACCGAGCTTTTCTATCGTGATTGGGGCACTGACGCCCCAGTGATCTTTCTCGCCGGGTGGGCGCTCTCGTCAGACTTCTGGGCGTATCAGATGGGGCCGCTGTCGGACGCAGGTTTCAGATGTATCGCATACGATCGTCGCGGGCACGGGCGATCAAGCGACCCGGGACGTGGCTTCGATTACGACAGCCTCGCAGACGATCTTGCGGACGTTTTGAATGCCCTCGATCTCACCGGGGTCACGCTCGTGGCGCACTCCATGGGGTTGGGGGAGGCGATCCGCTATCTCTTTCGGCATGGTAGTCAGCGTGTAACGCGCTTAGCCCTCGTGGGGCCAATCCTTCCGTTTCCAACCAAGACACCGGACAATCCTGAAGGCACCGATCCCGCGGTGTTGGAAGGGTTTCGCCGCAACGTGCTGCAGAGGGATTTCCCGAAGTGGCTCGATGACAATGCCGGCCCATTCTTCGTTGCGGATACATCGGCGGGCATGGTCAGCTGGGTCAAGCACATGATGTTGCAGTGTTCGATGAAGGCTGTAGTTGAGTGCAATCGTACTGTCACGACGACAGATTTTCGTGGGCAGCTGCCGCGGCTCAGGATGCCGACGATAGTCATTCATGGAGACCGCGACGCGTCAGCGCCGTTGGACCTCACGGGTCGTCGAGTCGCGTCACTGATCCCCCGTGCGCGGCTGGAGATTTATCCCGGGGCACCGCACGGGTTGCCGCTCACGCATTCAGCTCAATTGAACCGTGATCTGCTGGAGTTCATGACCCCACGGCCGCGGTGAATTGACGCCCCCCTCCGTGATAGCGCTACCATCGAACGGTGATCCGAGCAGGTGAATCGCAATGTACTCAGCACCTACGGCGAGGGCGGCCTCCTGAACGGCGGACCGGAGCGTGCGCTGCATTTGCCCAACGGAGAGTCGATACCTCTCAACGGTGTTTGGCAGTACCGTATCGTGCCGGCGAAAGTGGGAAACCCACCGCGCGC
>Ga0137415_10000047_pt1 | contig 88385 bp, 73 predicted proteins | sample CZODoug3_1_1_16f_FD_183082 | JGI IMG/M metagenome (GOLD analysis project Ga0137415, IMG submission 183082) | Vadose zone soil fungal communities from Angelo Coast Range Reserve, California, USA - CZODoug3_1_1_16fungal (Hybrid Assembly) | ecosystem: Environmental > Terrestrial > Soil > Vadose... | reverse complement strand
CTTGTCGACATCCGGCCTGTACTCGGCTCGGCCGCGAACGCGGAACTCGCGACCGATGCCCGGGTGCAGGTCCGGATATTTATGAATGTAACCTCAATCAGCGAACGCGAAGGCGGCCTGCACCGCGGGCTTTCGAAGGCACAGATCGTCATGATCGGCCTCGGGGGCGCCATTGGGACCGGGCTGTTCATGGGCAGCGGCATTGCGATCGGCTCGGCGGGTCCTGCCGTCATTCTCAGCTATGCCCTGGCGGGGTGTGTCGCGCTGGTCATGGTGTTCAGCCTGTCCGAGATGGCGGTGGTCCATCCGACGGCGGGCTCCTTCGGCACCTATGCCGAGACCTATTTGAACCCCTGGGCCGGGTTTGTCGTGCGCTATACCTACTGGATCTCCCAGGTCATTGCGATCGGCGGGGAGGCGGTCGCCGCAGGCCTCTACATGACGTTCTGGTTCCCGGACGTGCCCGTGTGGATGTGGTCCCTGGGCTTTTGCGTGATCCTGCTGTATTTCAACTCCCGCTCCGTCAACAACTTCGGCACGGTGGAATTCTGGTTCGCGATCATCAAGGTGACCGCGATCGTGTTGTTTATCATCCTGGGCGCGGCGAGCATTTTCGGGCTGGGCCTGCCCGCCACCGGCTTTCACAACCTGACGGGCCTGCCGGGCGGATTCCTGCCGAACGGTTTCAGTGGCGTGTGGATGGCAGTCATTGTCGGGATTTTCTCGTTCAATGGCATCGAGGTCATTGCCGTCACTTCCGGTGAGGCGCAGAACCCCCAGGTCGCGATACCTGCCGCTTTGCGCACGATGGTGTTCCGGCTGTTTGCCTTCTACATACTGGCGCTGACGATCATTGTCACGATAGTTCCGTGGACGGCGACGGGCGTCAAAGTAGTCGCGCAGAGTCCTTTTGTCAGTGTGTTCGCACATTCAGGCGTGCGGCATGCCGCCGGGATCACGAACTTTGTGGTGATCAGCGCGGCGTTGTCGAGCATGAACACCAACGTGTACCTGTGCTCCCGGATGTTGTTCTCGCTGTCGCGCGGGCGGTATGCCCCGCAGTTTCTGGGCAGGCTGAGCAAGAACGGCAGCCCGGTGGCCGCCATCCTCACCTCAGGCGCCTGTATCCTGGTCGCAGCGGCCGTCTCCATCCTCACGCCGTATGCCTATAACTATCTGCTTGGGGTTGCACTGTTTGCCGCCATCGTGGTGTGGATGATGATCCTCATCAGTCATTTGAGCTTCCGCCGGCATCACGATCCGAAGACGTTGCCGGTGCGCATGCCGCTGTTTCCCTGGATGCAGTACTTCGGACTGTTGATACTGGCGGCGGTGCTCGTCACCATGGGACTGGACACCAAGTTCTATTACGTCTCGTGGCTGGTGGGTATTCCGTGGATGCTGCTGATATCGGCGGCGTATTTCATTTGGGCGAGAATGCACAGACATCATGCAAAACTTTCAAGCGCTACGTAGCCGCTTCCCGGTCCTGGAGCGCAAGACCTACCTCAACAGCGGCTCCTACTGCGCACTGGCGGACAGTGTGAAGGAAGCCATCAACAACTACATGGACGACCGGTTGCTCGTGGGGGCCAACTGGGACGTGTGGGTGATGAAGAATGAGGCGGTGCGGTCTTTGATGGCGCAGGTGCTGCGCGCTGCGCCCGATGAGATCGCGGTGACTGCCTCAGCATCGGCCGGGATCAATGCGCTCGCCAGCGCGTTTGATTTTAAAGGGCGTCGCAACAAGGTGGTCATCAGCGACTTCGAATTTCCCACCAACGCCCAGATCTGGCACGCGCAGGAGCTGCGCGGTGCCCGGGTAGTCCACGTCCCACGAGCGGCCGACGGCTACATCCCGCTGGAGCACTTCGAGAAGGCCATCGATGAGGAGACGCAAGTGGTTGCGGTGACTCAGGTTTGCTTCCGCAACGGGGCGAAGCTCGACATTCCCGGGATCGTGAAGCTCGCGCACGCCAAAGGCGCGAAGGTCATGCTGGATTGCTACCAGGCCGTCGGTGCCATGACGGTCGATGTGAAAAAGCTCGACGTCGACTTTGCCGTCGGCGGAATGCTGAAGTACCTGCTCGGGACCGCGGGCCTGGGATTCCTCTATGTCCGCAACGAGTTGATTCCTGAGCTGACACCCACCAACTCAGGTTGGTTCGCCCAGGCAAACATCACGGCGATGGATATCACCGCGAACCGCCCCTCGGCGACGGCTCGGCGGTTCGAGGCCGGAACCCCCGCGGTGGTCAATTGCTACGCCGTGGAGGCGGGCTTGAAGATCATTCTCGAGGTCGGGACGGACGCGATCGAGGAGCGGGTCAAGTACCTCACACGGTTGTATATGGACCGGCTGGAGGAGATCGACTGGCCGAGCATCACTGCGCGTGCCGACGAGCAACATGGGCCGATGATCTGTGTTCGGGCGAAGCAGGTTGCGCAGTTGTTCGGTCGGCTGACGGAGCAGGATATCGTGACGTCGTTTCGGGATGACAACCTGCGGGCCACCTTTCACTTCTACAACTCGGAGAAGGACGTGGATGCCATCGTCCAGGCGCTCCTGGGTCACCGGGCCGAGTTTCGCTAGTACTCTAGTACTTCCGGCCTAATTTCGCGGGGGACCGCGCTGAGCGGTCCAGTATCATCGTCCGAAACCCAAGGATTGCAGCGGAGAACGATGATGAACGCACGGCTGGCAGCCTTCCCCGCGGAAACACTGCGCGAGCAATTCCCTGCATTGAAACATGCCGGCAGCTCCATCTTCTTCGACAACGCCGCCGGCGCCCAGGTGCCACAGATGGTGTTGGATGCGGTCAACTTCCACCTGATTGATCATAACGTGCAGCGCGGCGGCCGTTACCCGCAGAGCATGGCGGTCGATGCCACGATCGCGCGCTCACGCGCCAGCGTGGCCGCTTTTGTCAACGCGTGGCGCCCCGAAGAAATTGCCTTCGGCATGAATGCGACTTCCTTCATCCGCCTCATCAGTCTGGCAGTCGGACAGACTTTGGCAGAGCGCAATGAGATCATCATCACCGACCTCGATCACGAGGCCAACGTTGCCACCTGGCTGGTCCTCGAGAGAATGGGTGCGAAGTTTGTCTGGTGGAAGATGCGTGACGACGGCTGCCTGCACGTCGACGATCTGAAGCCGCTGTTGACCTCCCGCACGAGGTTGGTCGCATGCACTCTGACATCCAATGCGCTGGGTTCGATCGTGGATGTGCGTGCTGCCGCCGATGCTGCACACGCCGCAGGCGCTGAGATTTTTCTCGACAGCGTGCATTACGGACCGCACGGCCAGATCGACGTCCAGGCTTTCGACTGTGACTACCTGGTGTGTTCGGGATACAAGATTTTCGCGCCGCATATGGGGTTCATGTGGGGCCGCTATGATCTTCTGATGGCGTTACCCACCTTCCGTGAAGACTTCATTCCGGACGAGCCGCCGGGAAAGATCGAAGCGGGCACGTTTATTTATGAGAACGTCGCGGGTATGGATGCGGCCGTCAACTACCTGGCACAGGTGGGCCGGGCGCTTGCAGGCAAGACCGGGGCTTCCTTAGGTGAAGACACCCGTGTTGCAATGAATGCGATCCGCGCCTACGAGCAGAGTCTGTCCTTGGAGCTGCTCCGTGTGCTGAAAGAGAACGGCGCGCACATCTACGGCATCGACGCCGAAAAGCGTATCGCTGAACGCGTACCCACAATCTGTTTCAACATGCCCGGGATCCTGCCCCAGGAAGTGACCGAGACTGCGGCGCACGCCGGCATCGGCATCCGCGACGGCCACATGTATGCGCCGCGGCTGATGAAGCGCATGGGGCTGGCGAAAGAGACCGGTATGGTTCGTGTTTCACTCGTGCACTACAACACGTTTGCCGAAATACATCGCTTCGCAAACGTGTTGGCGGGCCTCAAAAAACGTGCTTAGCGCGGGATTCTGACGGCGAAGATTGTCCGGTTGTTTTCGCCGGATTTGACTTCGACGCTGCCACCATGCGCCAGGACGATTTGTTGCACGATGTACAAACCCAGGCCGAGTCCTTCGGTACGGCCCGTCTGCCGCTGAGAGCCCCTGAAGGGATCGAACAACTGAGGTAACAGGTCAGAGGGGATGGTTCCGGAGTTCTCCACCGTGACGACCACGGCCTCGGACCGTGTCCCATCGACTTTGACCTCGACGGCATCGCTGTCGTCACCATGTTGAAGCGCGTTCCCCAACAAGTTTGATACAACCTGGGCCAGCCGCTCGCCATCCCAGTTGCCGTTGAGATCACCGGACTGCTGAACGTCGATCCGGCGCTCCGGATACGTGGCCTGGATTTCACCCACCGCGCGATCCACCAACGCGCCGAGGTCGGCCCGCTCGCGTTTGAGAGGAATGCCGCCTGCGAGCCGTGCACGCGCCATGTCGAGCATGTCCTCGATCATGCGGCTCATGCGTTTGCCACTCGAGAGGATCCGGCCCGCGGTGTCCTTCACAGCCTGCTCGGTGGAGCGGCGCTGGATGAGGACCGCCGAGGTCAGGACCGCATTCAGGGGACTGCGCAGGTCGTGGCTCAACACGGCCGTCAGCATCTCATTCAGCCGCAGCGTCTCGGTCTTCTCCCGCAGCTCCCGGGCCAACTGCTGTTTGTGCCGGTGCAACTGGAAGAACACATCTGCCTTGTTCTGCAGGATGTGGGGCTCGATCGGCTTGAAGAGGAAGTCCACGGCGCCGCTCTCGTAGCCCTTGAAGAGCCGGTGCTGGTCGCGGGCGCCGGCGGTCACGAAAATGATGGGAACCTGCCGGGTCCGCTCGCTGCCGCGCATCAGCTCGGCCAGCTCAAAACCATCCATTTCCGGCATCTGCACGTCGAGAAAGGCGAGGGCAACATCGTGCACGAGCAGCAGCTCCAGCGCTTCCGAACCGGACTGGGCGGTGAGAATCTCCAGGTCCGGCCGCTGCAGCAACGCGGACAGCGCCAGCAGGTTTTCCTCCAGATCATCGACGAGCAGGCACTTCACTGAGTTCTCCATTTGAGGTCTTGGGACCGGGCGGGTGCTCAGGCCAGTCCGCACAGCAGCTGCGCAATTTCGGGCAGCGACAATACAAAGTCCGCCGGGTTGCGCTGCAGCGCGGACACTACCATGAGGGGTGCTTTCGCGCTGTCCGGCTGTTGAACCACGGTAACACCGCCGGCCCGGTGGATCGCGTGCAGACCCGCGGCGCCATCCTCGTTGGCGCCTGTTAGGATTACCCCGAGCAGGCGATCGCCGTACACGTCGGCCGCGGATTCGAACAGGACGTCCACGGAGGGACGCGAGAAATGCACCGGCTCATCCGTTGAGAGGGCTATTTGCCGGTTTTTTTCCACCAGCATGTGGTAGTCCGGTGGGGCGAAATACACCGTCCCCGGCTCGACCGGCTCCTTGTCATCGGCTTCCCGAATCGGCAGCGCGCAGCGTTTCTCGTAGATTTCCACCAGCAGGCTCGGGCGCTCGCGGGGCAGGTGCAGGACGATGAGCAGTGAGGGGCGAAAGGTCGCGGGGAGGAGGGGCAGGATCACGGATAGGGCTTCCACCCCGCCGGCGGACGCCCCGATGACGATGGCCTCGATTCGGCCCTGCAGGGTCTCGGGCGCAATCATGCGAAGTCCCGCTTCTGGTAGATCCGATCTTCCCGTACCAGCTCGTTGAATGAGTCGTGGTGTGCCGAGAAGCGCAGCGACTCTTTGGACCCGATGCCTAAGAATCCCTTGCGGCACAGCGCATCCCGAAACAAACCGACCGCCCGGTCCTGCAGGTCGCGGTTGAAGTAGATGAGCACGTTGCGGCAGGAAACCAGCTGCACCTCGGCGAACACGCTGTCGGTGGCGAGGCTGTGATCTGAAAAAACAATGTGTTCGCGCAGCGATTTGTCGAACACAGCGCGGCCGTATGCGGCCGTGTAGTAATCGGACAGTGAAGAGTTGCCGCCGGACTTGCGATGCGACTGCGTAAAGGCTGCGATTCGATCGACGTCATACACACCGGCAGTGGCTTTCTGCAACACGTGCGGGTTGATGTCGGTGGCGTAGATCAGGCTGCGTTTCAGCAATCCCTCCTCGCGCAACAGGATGGCGAGCGAATAGACCTCTTCGCCGGTGCTGCAGCCGGCCACCCAGATCTTCAGTGAAGGGTAGGTCCGCAGGACCGGTACGACCGTTTCGCGCAGCGACCGGAAGTAATTCGGGTCGCGGAACATCTCGCTGACCGGTACGGTGAGGAAATCCAGCAACGCGGGAAACATCGCAGGATCGTGCAGGACCTTGCTCTGCAGCTCGGAAAAGGTCTCGCAGCTGAAACGGATCATCGCCGTCGTGAGCCGCCGCTTCAGTGACGCAGGTGCATACCGCCTGAAATCGTAGTGATACTTCAGGTAGATGGCATCAATCAACAGATGCAGCTCGATATCGACGTCGGCGACGCTCACGGGCGCTACTTCGGCATCCAGACGCGTACCAGTGACATCAGCTTCTCGACATCCAGTGGCTTTGCAATGTAGTCGTTGGCACCGGCCGCCAGGCACTTCTCCTGGTCATCGCGCATCGCTTTGGCTGTGAGGGCAATGATGGGCAGCTTCTTCCACTGCGGCCGTTTGCGGATTTCGCGCATGGCGGTGATCCCGTCCATTTCCGGCATCATGATGTCCATCAGGACGAGATCGACATTCGGGTTGCGGGTCAGTGTCTCAATGGCTTCACGGCCGTTGCGTGCAATCTCGATTGCCGCCCCTTTGGGTTCCAACAGGCTCGACAACGCGAAGATGTTGCGAACGTCATCCTCCACTACCAAAATGCGTCGCCCCTCGAGCGCCGCGTCACGGTCACGTGCAACCTGCAACATCCGCTGGCGTTCGGCCGGCAGCGTTGCTTCAACCTGGTGGAGGAACAGTGTGACTTCGTCGAGCAATCGCTCAGGCGAGCGGGCGTCTTTGATGATGATGGACTTCGAGAAACGCCGCAGGCGTTGTTCCTCGTCGCCGGTCAGCGAGCGGCCGGTATAGACGATGACGGGTGGGAATGAAACTTCATCCGCGTCCGCCATCTTCTGCAGCAGCTCGTACCCGCTGAAATCGGGAAGGTTGAGATCCATGACCATGCAATCGAACGTGGCTTCACGAAGACGGGCGAGCGCATCCGCTGCGTTGCGTACCGCAGTGATCTTCACGTCGTCGTTCCGCAGCAGCTGGCAAATGCTCTCGCGCTGGCGCTCGTCATCTTCGACGACGAGTACGTTCCGGACCCCTTGAGAGAATTTCGCTTCCAGTCGCTGGAGCGCTTCTGCCAACTGCTCGCGATTCACCGGCTTCATGGCGTAGCCCACCGCACCCATGGCGAGGGCCTCTTGCGAGTAGTCTGCGACGGATACGACGTGGACGGGGATGTGGCGCATCTGCGGGTTGCGCTTGAGTTGGTCCAGCACGCCGAGCCCTGAATAGTCGGGCAGATTCATGTCGAGCAGGATGGCTTTGGGCCGATAGGTTGCCACTGCGGCCAGCGCGTCGTTGGCGGTGTGGGTCACGATGCATTGGAAGCCCAGCTCATGCGCCATGTCGCGCAAAATAGTGGCGAACGGCAGATCGTCCTCCACGATCAGAATCAACCGGGAGTCGGATTTGAGCCGATTGGAGTCGTCCTCGACCGCTCGTTGCGTGGGTACGGGCGCCGGCCGCTTGGGTATAACCGGTGCGGGCGCGATTGGAGTCACGCGCGCTTCGGCGTTGGGTGCATACACCAACGGCAGTGTCAGGGTGAAGGTGCTGCCGGCCCCAGGCGTGCTGGCAACAGTGATGTCGCCGCCCAGCAGGCGCGCCAGGTCGCGTGAGATAGTCAGGCCCAAGCCCGTCCCGCCGTACTTGCGATGAGTGCTGCCATCGGCCTGTCTGAAGGCGTCGAAAATAATCTCGCGCTGGTGTTCGGAAATGCCGATTCCCGTGTCGTGCACGTCAAAGCGCAGTGTGTTGTTGGCACCGGGAGAGACCTTCAATGACACTTCACCGGCTGCGGTGAACTTCAATCCGTTGGAAATGAGGTTCTTGAGAATCTGTCCCACCCGCTGTGCATCGGTTTCGATCCGCTCGGGCGCGTTCGGCGCCACCGTGACCGTAAACCCGAGTCCTTTGTTCTGGGCCACCGGCTGAAAGGTGCGCACGAGGTCATCCATGATCCGCGCCACGACGACGGTCTCCGGAGCCAACTCGACTTTGCCCGATTCGATCTTTGAGAGGTCGAGGATGTCGTTGATGATGGCCAGCAGATCGTTGCCGGCGGACGAGATCGTCTGCGCGAATTTGATCTGCTCGGCTGTGAGATTGCCGGTGCGGTTGTCAGCGAGGATTTTCGCGAGAATCAGCGACGAGTTCAGCGGCGTGCGCAACTCGTGGCTCATGTTGGCCAGGAACTCGCTCTTGTACTGATTGGCGCGCTCGAGGTCGGTCGCCTTTTCTGTGAGCACAGTCTGGGCCTGCGTCAGCTCATCGCGCTGATGCTCCAGCAACTGGGCCTGCTCCTCCAGCTGTGAGTTGGTCTGCTCGAGCTCGGCCTGCTGCGATTCGAGCTGCGCCTGGGACTCTTTCAGTGAGCGGGACTGGACCTCCAGCTCCTCGTTGCTGACACGCAGCTCTTCCTGTTGGGTCTGCAACTCTTCGCCCTGCCGCTGGGTTTCCTCCAGCAACTCTTCGAGTCGGGTGCGATCCTTCGAGGAGCGTATGGCCACTCCGAGGCTTTCCGACACCCGGTTGAGCAACTCGATATCTTCCGCATGCAGGGCGCGAAGGAATCCGAGCTCGACCATCGCATGAACCGTTCCATCAGCGGTGGCTGGTGCGATCAGCAGCTCGCGCGGAGCGCCATGACCCAGGGCGGAGGTAATCGGGAGATACCCCTCGGGGACGTTCTGGACGCGGACCGGCCGGTTCTCCTTGGCTGCTTGTCCGAGCAGTCCATCCCCCGCCCGTACCATGTCGCCCGCGGCGCCCGATGCCACGGCGTAGCCGGCAAATCGTCGAAAGACGCCCGCTCCCTCGGCAATGTACAAGGCACCCACGCGCGCGCCGAGAAACGATCCCAGGAAGCTCAATACATGTTCGCCCAGCCGCTCCAGGCGTTGCTCGCCCTGGATTCGCTGACCGAAAGCCATCTGGCCGGTGCGCAGCCACACCTGCGCCTGTCGCGCCCTGTAGTCGCGCGATGTGAGAACAGCCGCTGCACCGATGAGAAGGAGCAGAAGCGTGGAGCCGCCAAAAGTGACGGCAGAAGAAATGAACTCAGCGTGCTGCCACTGGTCCTGCCTTTCGCCCAACGCAGCGCGCTCCGCCGCACCCATTGTGGTGACCAGCGAGCGGATGCGGTCCATCAAGACCTTGCCGTGGTCGGAGCGGACGATGCTGAGCGCTCCGACCGTGTCTCCTTTGCGCCGCAAAGAGATGGTCTGGTCCAGCTCGGCCAGCTTGTCTTTGACCGCCTGATCGAGATTTTCCAACCGCTGCGCCTGCACGGGATCGCTCTCGACCAGGTCGTGTGCGGCGCGGATTCCATCGGGCAGCTGTGACTTGGCATTGGCGAAGGGCTCCAGATACGGTTCCTCACCCGTGAGGAGGAAGCCCCGTTGACCGGTTTCCGCATCCTTCGCCAGGGAGAGGATCGTTTCCAACTGCTCCATCACCTGGAGCGTGTGCGTGACGCGGCCGGCGGCCACTGACCGTGTTTGCAGGGACCGGTAGGTCAACAATGCGATGAAGGCAATGGCCGCTACTGCAACAACAAACCCCAGCAAAGGCCCGGGCGGCAACGGGGCCCCGGACCGCGGACCGCCCTGAAACTCTGCATCAACCCCGGAAGACGCCTGACTCATCAAATCCACCCCTGTTGCCTACAGGGCACATATTAAGGCTTCCGCAGTGCGATTTATTATCAGTCAAAATCTGACGGACAAAACGGGAGCTGGACAGCCACGGTGGGTCGGCGGTGGATCCTCGCCAATGTGACGTAATCGAGTGCGATTGCACCGACAGCAGTCGAAAATTGGGGCTGGGGATAGGAAATCTCGAAATGCCGACGGCTCCGAAGCCTGAGCAACTCGACGTCCTGCGACAACTCGCGCAGGCGGCGGCGGCGCTGGAAGGGCGGCGGGCCGTCCAACAGCTGCGCGAGGCCTCGGGTGAGATTCACTATAACGCCACGCACGACGCCTTGACGGGTCTCGCGAATCGTTCTGAATTCGAATCGCGGCTGCGCCGGGTGTTGCAGAAAGCGGGCGAGGATCGCAGCGAGCATGCGTTGTTGTATATTGACATCGACCAGTTCAAGTTGGTGAACGACTCGTGCGGTCATGCGATTGGCGATCGGTTGCTGCAACAGGTGGGCAAGCTGTTTGCCGATGCCATCCGCACGCGCGATACGCTGGCGCGCCTGGGCGGCGACGAATTCGCCATCATTCTGGAGCATTGCTCGGCCGATCAGGCACAGCGGGTGGCGCAGCAGATCTGTGACGCGATCGCAGGCTTTCGTTTCGTGCACGACGAACGTAGTTTCCGTGTTGGTGCGAGCATCGGGCTCGTGCCTGTTGATGACCGATGGACCACCACCGCTGCCATCCTGCAGGCCGCCGATGCGTCCTGTTATGCCGCGAAAGAGGGTGGTCGCAACCGCGTTCATCTGTGGTTCGATACGGATACTGCAATCCGGGTGCGGGCGGGCGACATGCAGTGGGCGATGCGGATCGAGCACGCCCTGGATCAGAACCAGTTTGTGTTGCATGCCCAGCGAATCGAGGCGCTGGGCAAGAAATCCCACGGTATCCGGGCCGAAGCCCTGCTGCGAATGGTGCAGGATGATGGGGTTCTCGTGCCGCCGGGTTCGTTCCTGCCGGCTGCTGAGCGCTTCCACCTGGCCTCCCGGATCGACAAGTGGGTCATGCAGCACGCCCTGGACTGGCTGAAAGCACTGCCGGATCCCCGCGCCATTCGGACACTGTCTATCAACCTGTCGGGTCATTCCATCGGTGACCGGGCCTTTCACCGGCACGCCATCGAATCATTCCGCAACGCCGGCCCGCGCATCTGCCAGCAGGTGTGCGTCGAGATAACTGAAACTGCCGCAGTCACCAACCTCGGCGACGCTGCCGCCTTCATCACAAGGATCCGCGCCCTGGGAGTGCAGGTGGCGCTGGACGACTTCGGCTCCGGGGCATCCTCGTTCGGCTATCTGAAGACGCTGCCGGTGGATTACCTGAAGATCGACGGCCAGTTCGTTCGTGACGTGGTCGACGATCCCCTGGATGAGGCTGCGGTGCGCTGCTTCGCAGAAGTCGCCCGGGTCGTCGGGGTCAAAACGGTCGCCGAGTTCGTGGACCGACCCGAGGTGCTGGCCAAATTGCGCTCCATGGGTATCGACTACGCGCAGGGGTACCTCCTGCACCGTCCTGCGCCATTGAATGACCTATTGGAGAGCAGCGCGGTCGCCTGCGCCTGACCCACTACTTTTTCTATAGGGCCATGCAGTTTTTCGGCTTGGCTGCCACTGGCGGCTGTGTAATAAGCTGCTCACTATGGATGACTACAATCTGCCTCATTACATTGCTTCGCTGCTCAACTCCCGCCGTCCGGGATTCGCGCTACCGAGTGCATTTTTCAGCGATGAGCGGGTCTATGCGGCTGACCTCGAGCACATCTTCGCGCGCCACTGGCTGTTCGTAGCCAGCGAGCCCGAAATCCCCGAGCCGGGCGACTACCGCGCTTACCAGATCGGACCCTATCCGATTTTCATCCTGCGCCAGGACGACGGCTCTATCGCTGCCTTCCACAACACGTGTCGCCACCGTGGCTCGCGGATCCTGCAACAGGACTCCGGCGTAGTGGGTTCGAAGATCGTGTGTCCGTACCATCGCTGGGGGTATGACCAGTCGGGCAAAGTGGTGGATTGCGGCCCGGGTAACGATGCCGAGCTGGCACGGGGGCTGCGTCTGAAGCCCGTCCACCTGCGCAATCTATCCGGCTTGCTGTACGTTTGTGTGGCGGAAAATCCGCCCGATGACTTCGAGGACTTGTCAGCGCGGGTGACTCCCTACCTGACCAAGCACGAGGTGCCGCGTACCAAGGTTGCCAAGCAGACCGACTTGATAGAGCTCGGCAACTGGAAGCTCACAATGGAGAACAACCGTGAGTGCTTCCATTGTGGCGGCCATCCCGAGCTGTTGAATTCGCTGTTTCACTTCCTGGGCGACATCAAAGAGGAAGAGTTGTCCGACGAAGAGCGCAAGATCTATCGCCGCTACGAGACGTCGCGGCAGCTCGCGCTGGAGAGTTGGAATCGTGCCGGCGTGCCATGGGAGCGACTCGAAGAGCTTCATGGCCGGCCAACGGGTTTTCGCACCGAGCGGCTCGTCCTCGAGGGCTCGGGTGAGTCCATGACGGTAGATACCCGGGTTGCCTGCACGAAGTTGCTCGGCTCATTCACCGAGCGGCGCCTGGGCACGTTGCATCTGCATACCCAGCCGAACGCCTGGTTTCACTTTTTGAGCGATCACATTCTGACCTTTGCCGTATTCCCCATCGACCCGGTGCGCACGCTGGTGCGGACGACGTGGCTGGTGCATGCCGACGCGGAAGAGGGCAAGGATTACGATGTCGAGAAGCTGACGCAGGTCTGGGGCGCGACGAACATCCAGGATGCACATTTCGTTGCGGAGACTCAGCGCGGCACTGCCAGTCCCGAGTACGTGCCCGGACCTTTGAGCGCCACTGAGTTCATGGTCGATCTTTTCCACCGCTGGTATGATGAAAGGATGCGAGCGGGACTGAAAATCTGACCGGTGACGCGGCCGTAGGGCCGCGCGCAGCGGCGTCCTCCCGGGCACCGTTCCATCATCGTGCGTTCGCTCTAATCTGGGCCACCACCGTGGTCTCAACTCGATAGGAGCGCAAACGCGCGATGGCTCGTACCGGCGACCTCTACCCTTCAATCGAACCGTTCCGCACGGGACGTCTACCCGTGGACGATATCCACACCATTTATTGGGAGGAGTGCGGCAATCCGACAGGTGTACCCGTATTGTTCCTTCACGGGGGGCCAGGCGCGGGATGCTCGCCGGAGCATCGGCGGTTCTTTGATCCCCAGTACTACCGGATTGTGTTGTTCGACCAGCGTGGCGCGGGTCGGTCCACTCCACATGGTGAGACTACAAATAACACTACTGCGCATCTGGTCAGCGATATCGAAGCGTTGCGCGAGATGCTGAAGATTCCTGTGTGGAACGTTTTCGGCGGATCGTGGGGTTCCACTCTCGCGCTGGCGTACGCACAGGCACATCCTCAACCTTGTTTGAGTCTGACGTTGCGGGGGATCTTCCTGTTGCAGGCGTCGGAGGTCGATTGGTTTCTGCATGGGATCCGTAATTTCGCGCCACGGGAGTGGGAGCAGTTTGTCGGGTTTCTGCCTGAGTCGCTCAGGGGCAACCTGTGCGATGGGTACTGGACCCAGTTGAATCATGAATTGCCGGAGATTCGCCTGGCTGCGGCAAACTCCTGGGCGAGCTATGAGGCGCGCAGCGTGAGTTTGCGGACGAATGCTGCTGTTCCAGCGCCTGCACCGGCGGGAGCGAGCCCACCGGTGATGAGTGCGTCCGCTTCGCACTCTGCGGTGGGGTTGGCCAGGCTCGAGGTTCACTACATGCGCTCAAACCAGTTTGTGCCTGATGACGCGTTGCTTCGTGGGGTTGAACGCATTCGGCACATTCCGTGTGCGATTGTGCAGGGAAAGTACGACCTGCTGTGCCCACCCATTACGGCCGTGGCCTTGCATGCTGCATGGCCCGAATCGACCTTGCAGATCATCGAAGACGCGGGCCATTCGGCGTTTGAGCCGAGTATTCGCGCCGCTTTGGTGGCGACTATGGACGGTCGGCGGACAGCGTCGAGGTGAGCGCGTCGATCACTATTTCCACATGTTCCATGTGAAAAGGCATGGGTGGACGCAGCTTGAGCACGTTGCCCAGCGGGCCTTCGGAGCCGATTAATACACCGCGTTCGCGGAGGCCGTTGACGACACGTTTTGTTATCGCGCGGTCGGGGAGGCGACGCCGTCGGTGAGGAGCTCCGCCATCGTGACAGCGATCTCCAGCACCAACGGTGCGTGGATCATGTCGCCGAGATCGATGATCCCAACGCAGGCGTCGCCGCCATCGTTGACGAGCAGGTTTCGCCCGTGACAATCGCCGTGAATGGCTTGCGATCGCAGGCCGCGCATTTTCTGCAGCAGTTGTTGGATTGGGTCGAGCGCGGTGTTGAGCGCGCGCCGCAAGTCCGGCGGCTGTACTTGTGCAAGCACCGGCAACAGCGCGGGTGCGTTTCGCACGTCCCACGCAATAGGTTGCGCAAGGGCAGGGTGGAAGAAACCCACGAGCGCGCGGTCCAGTTGGGCAATGTGATTGCCCACCGAGCGCAACAAGCCGGCGCGCACGTCCTGCAACAGCCGCCCCGGCAGATACGTCACCAACCGTGCGCGGCACGACACAGAGGTGTCGTCACCGCCACCGCCAGCCATTTGCACCGCCCCAATCAATTCCCCACCCAGGGTGCGCACAACACGCGGCACAGGCAGCAGCGTGTTTTGCTCGGCGATATGGGCGAGGGCGGCGGATTGGCCGTCAACCACCACGTCGTCGACTTCGTGGTCGATGAACTTCAGTACGAGACGACGACCGTCGGCGGTGTCGAGGCGGAAGTTGCGATCGCGCTCGCCTTCGAGGGCCGTGGCGCGCGCGGTCAAACCATAGAGGTCGTACGCGACAACTTCCGCCGTCGCGGCGTCGGCAGAAGGCGGCCGCCCGCGAAGCGCAAGCAAACCTTCAGGCGACGAGCCCCGCGGCTTCATTGCCACGCGCCCAGGAATGCCCGGCGCTCCGCAATGCCAGTGGCGCGAGTTGAGGCAACGTCACGAGCCGTCACCGTCACGACCCCTTCGCCAACACATCCCTGATAGGTCGCGCCGCCTTGGGCACATCCTTCACGTAATCCTTGCCCACCAACGCAGCAAGGGTGGCTGCGATTTGCGCCTGGGTCACCGGCTCAACATTCTTCCTTTCACCGAGCGGCGCCGTATCCGGCCCCATCACCGCGATCCAAACATTCTCCGAGCCCTTTTCGTCGACCCCGTGCTCTTTCCACTCAACGGGCCCGCTACCGCGCCCGTGATCCGCGGTGATAATGAACGTCGTCGTGCCGCGATACTGCGGCATCGCCTGCATCGTGTCCCACAGCTCTTTCACGAAAGCATCGGTGCGATGAGCGCTCTCGAGCACCAGGTCGTAGCGCCCCTGGTGCGCCCAGTTGTCGGTTTCACCGTAACCGACAAACAGCACCTTGGGTTTGTGGGTGCGTACGTAGTCCAGCAACTCAACCTGCAGGAATGAGTTCCCCACGTCCTCTTCGTCGAAGCGGGTCGTGGTATCGAAGAGCTTCGCAAACAAAGCATCCTTCGATGCGTCGCCGGTCTTCGGCGGCGCAGTCCAACCGGCTTGCACAACGAGGTGGCTGCGATTCTGATTGAAGATGTCGTAGTAGTTGTGCCACGTCCCGTAGATCGCGACGTGACCGGCGAGATCGGGCGACCCGTTCAGCCACTCAAACACGCTGACGTTGGGATTCGGGCCAAACTCGTTGCTGGTGATCGCAGGGTTGGGAAAGCCCACCGACATCTCGTTGTAACCAGGATAGGAGAACGCCTGACCGTTGGTCACGTGGGCGTCGCTTCCCTGCGTCCGGTTGCCAAATATCTGACCTCGTTTCGCAACCGTGCCCCAGATGAAGGGGAACAATAGTTGCCGGCGCTCCTGGGGTGTTGCACGCCAGTAGCGACTCTTCAACTCCGGCTCTTCGACCCAGTTGCCGCCCGTCCTGGCGTCCAGCAACAACGGATCGGCTCCCTGAAACACTTCCTGCCATCGCAATCCATCGCTGACGATCAAAACCACGTTGTGCGTCTTTCCGGCCAGGGCCGGTGGGACGAGTCCGGTCAGCAGCAGCAGACCGAACAGCGAGGCGAGCTTGGGCATGTGGGACAGTATCCTGCGGTTGTTTTACTTCTCTGTGGCGAGTGTCTCGGCGGCAACCTGCTGCAGTTTGCTCGCCAGGGGTGGCTCAATGCCCAGCGCGGCAGCCGCCTGTTCATGAGAGCCCAGCATCCGCGGATCCCGTCCCGTGACGTTTCCGTAGATCACCAGCGCCTCGAGATAATAGCCGTACGTACTGCCATGGTAATGGTCAGTCGCCCACAGGTCGATCTTTCCCTTGGGTGCAGCCTCGTAGGGATTGGGGGCGGCTATCTGGGAGGCAATCGCGCGATTCCACGCTTGTCCAACGGGGATAACGGAGTGGATTGCGGGGGAGGTTTTGGCCGCCTGGTCGTACGCCGTCCGTAGGTCCTCAGCCATCACGTCGATCGGTTTGCCGTACCAATGGCCTTTCCGAAGATACGTTTGATCAGCGCGTGACCACGTAGATACCAGCCGAATATCCACGCGTGGATTCTTCGCCTGGAACAGTTGGGCGAGTCGACCCGCATAATCGATCAGCACCGCAGGGTCACCGGGATGGTGCTCGTCCAGCGTGCTGTATCCTTGCAAAAGCACGTGATCCCAGGAGCGATCCAGCAGCGGCGACTTCTGCTGCAGGTGGAAGTCGAAGTTCTTTCCGGGGGAGGTCTCCAGGCTCACGTCATAGTCGAGGTGGGTCTCGACCGTGAATTCCTTGAACAAGGCCGGCACGCCGCCAATGTCTTCGTGGTTCAGGTCAGTGACCGTCTCGGGCTGGTAGTGCTTGACGGGCGATAGCTCTCCGTAGGTGAAGCTGTTACCGACGAACAGGATCGACGCGGTGCGGCCCGGTGTCGACAGTATCAGTGTGAGCGCACCAAAAACCAACAGCTTCCACATCGACGGTTCCCCTTCAGGATGCCAGGTCATCTGACCGTGGCAGAAACATCAACAACAGCGCCGCAATTGCGGCTGCAGCCGTCATTGGCAGGAGGCTTTGCAACACCTGCGTCGCGGTCGCGCCCGCGCCCAACAACTGGCCGGCAAGGTAGGGTCCCACCGCCGAGCTGACATTGAAAATGATCTGAATGAGAAAGGCCTGCGGCTTGCTGAACCCTTTGGCCACCATCAGGCTGGGCAGCCAGTTCAGCAGCAGATGCAGCATGAGCGCGGAACAAAAGAACGCAATCCACAACAACAGTGTCTGCCGCACGCGCGCCCGATCAAACAACGTGTAGAAGATGCTCAGCTTCTCACGCGCGCCCAACGCGGTTGCGCGGGCCTTTTGAAACAAGCTCGATTCGGGCAACAGCGCAGCCATGACCGGCGCCAGCAGCAAAGGGGCGATTCCGCCGACGTAGAAGATGGTGCGCCAATCGCCCGTGGGGCCCGCTGAAAATCCGATCAAAGCGGCCACCGCGCCGCCGGTTGGCATGCCGGCAGCGGTGATCACTACGTTGAGGATGTTGTTGCGGCCACCGGAGGCTTCCGCGGTGAGCGCGATCAGATTGGGAAGCGCGCCACCCAGTCCCACGCCGCACAGAAAGCGGATTGCGGCCAGGCCGGAGTAACCGGGCGCCCAGGGCGTGGCCAGCTGGAAGACGCCGAACACCACGATCGACAGAATCAGGGCGTTGCGGCGGCCCCAAAGATCCGCGCTGCGTCCGCCCAGGAAGGCGCCAAAAAAAAGTCCCAGGGGACTGGCCGTCAGCACCGAGCCCAAGGCTTCCTTCGTCAAATGAAACTCAGCGGCAATCCCTGCAGCCGCAATTCCCATGGACTGCAGATCGATCCCCTCGATGATGGCTGCGCAGAAGCACAGCACGAGTGTCAGGCCAGAGCGCTGCAGGGTGTCTGCCGGTGTAGTCGTTGTAGCGTTCAATTCCTCGTTCCCTGGTAAAATAGACCAAGTAAAATAAACAATTGCCCGCGCTCTCGAGCGGGCGGCATGGCGCTAGTATAATTTGAAGATCATCGCCGTAACGAATATCAAAGGGGGGGTCGGTAAAACGACCACCGCCGTCAACCTCGCCTATCTGTCCGCCGCGGGCGGACGTGCCACGGTGTTGTGGGATCTGGATCCCCAGGGCGCCGCCACCTACACGTTGAAATGCGAGCCCAACGAGCGGGCGTCGGTGAAGAAACTGCTGGCGGGCAAGCGCGAGTTGCCCGAGCTGATCGTGCCTACAGAGTATGCAAAGCTCGATGTGCTGCCGGCCGATTTCTCGTATCGGAATTTCGATGTGCATTTGAGTGAGCGCAGGAGGCCTACCGAGCGGTTGTTGCGGATGAGCCGGCCGCTCGGTGAGCAGTACAGTGTGCTGCTGCTCGATTGCCCGCCCGGCATCTCGCTGTTGTCGGAAAACGTACTGCGTGCGGCGGACCTGGTTGTCGTGCCGCTGTTACCAACACCGTTGTCAGTCCGCATGCTCGTGCAGTTGCAGGAGTTTGTTACGGGTGAAGGTTGGACGGATTTGCGGCTGTTGCCGTTCTTTTCAATGGTGGACCGGCGCAAGTCGCTGCATGCTGAAGTCATTGCCGGCACCCGCGAGCAGTTCCCCACCATGCTGGCGACGGAAGTGCCGTACTCGAGTGAGATTGAACGGATGACTCAGCGCCGGGCGCCGCTGCCGGCATTCTCGCCGCGAAGTGCGGTGGGGTTGGTGTATGCGGCGCTGTGGGCCGAAGTGGAGGCGCGGTTGGGGCCTGAATAGCCGCCATTGAGGGGCGATCGATACGCACACGCGTGGCGGGTTTCGGCGGCATTTGCGGTTTTAAACACCGTAGCCTTCCGGAGATTCGCGCCATGAATTGCCCCCAATGCGGTCAATCCCTTTCGACACAGTCCCGTGTTTGCGGGAATTGCGGTTCAGCGACCCAATCGGGTGCAAGTGTTAGAGACTTTGGTCTTGCCGCAGCGTCTGTGTCGGGTGCCGGCACTGCCTCGACCTACACGACCTCTCAGGTACTCCCGGGTCTCGTCGAGCGCATCAAAAACATCGTTCTCAACCCGAAAGCGGAGTGGGTTGTCATTCAGGCCGAGCCTACTTCTGTAAGCAGGCTCTACAGCGGCTACGTGATGCCGATGGCGGCATTCGCTTCCGTAATGTCATTCTTTCGGATGTCAGTCGTCGGGGTGAACCTGCCATCCGGCGGTACGATTCGAACGTCGTTTGTAAGTGGGCTGTTCTCGTCGCTGCTCACTTTCGTCATGGGGCTCGTCGGGCTGTACCTCGTTGGCCTGGTCATCAACATGTTGGCCGCCGCGTTCGGGGGGCGGCCGGATAGAAGACAGGCGTTGAAAACGGCAGCCTATTCCCTCACGCCCGCCTGGTTGGGCACCGCATTGACGTTTTTGCCCATGGGCAGCCTGTTGCAGTTGATCGCCGGCCTCTACGGGATCTATGTGTTGTATCTCGGATTGCCGGCCATGATGGGCGGGAGGCAGGTCAACGCGGGCGGCTATGCCGCTTCGGTGGTCGTCTGCACGATCGGCGTCGGCATTCTGTTCGGCCTGGTGGCCGCTACGGTGGGCGCCGCGGCGGGCCTGCATTAAACCGGCAACGGTGCGACAGTTTCGGACCTCATGACAGATGTCTGATAGGTGAGGCGACTCTTGAAGTCGCCCGTAACCTATTGATATCAAAATAACCCGAAGCCTTTGACCTCGGCCCCGATCCGGCGGGGCGGGAACACTGGCGCACCAAAAGGGGACACCGACTTGAGCGAATGTGGCGTTTCGGTTGCCGGTGGCGCGTTCCCCCTTCAAGATCCTCCTATGGCGGAGCTCACCCAACTACTAGAAGCCATGCGAGCAGGGGATGCGGGCGCGATTGATGAGGTTTTCACCCTCACGTACCGCGAATTGCATGAGATGGCACACCAGCGTCTTCACCGGTCGAACCGCGTTACTTCGCTGGACACGACCACACTCGTACACGAGTGCTACCTGCGCCTGGTGAGAGTAGGGCAGCTGCAGACCCGGGATCGTTCGCACTTTCTGGGCTATGCGGCGCGTGTCATGCGCTCAATCGTCGTTGACTTCGTTCGTCAGCGCTTGGCAAAACGACGCGGGGGCGACGAGTTGCGGGTCACCCTGGGAACCGATATTCGGGATTCCGCAGCGGTGAATGAAGAACAAATCATGCAGGTGGACGAGGCGTTGCAAGAGCTCGCGGTCCTGGATCCCAGGCTGGTCGAAGTGGTCGAGATGCGCTATTTCGCCGGCTTCACTGTTGAGCAGATCGCCGAATCGCGCGGCGTGACGACGCGAACCATTCGCAGGGACTGGGAGAAAGCACGGCTGTTGTTGTACGCCGCTCTCAGGAAGTAGCGCCATGGAAGTCGATCCGGTGCAGTGGGCCACGCTGTCGCGTCTCCTCGATGAAGCCCTGGAGGTGCCCGGCAACGGTCTCGAGCGGTGGCTCGAATCGCTGCCGCCAACAGATGCGATCCATCGGAACCAGTTGCGCGAGCTGCTCAGGCAACATGCCGCCGCCGAGACCGGTGATTTTCTGTTCACGCTGCCCAAGGTCGGCGATCTGGAAGCGGCAGCACGTACCGCCGTCGCGGGAATCGTGCCGGGCACCGTCATCGGCCCGTACGTCGTCGAGGAGGAGATCGGTCGCGGTGGTATGGGTGCGGTCTGGCGGGCACGTCGCAGCGATGGCGCGATCAAGCGCCCACTGGCTCTCAAGCTGCCCCATGCAGGACCCCACAGCCAGCAACTGATAGAACGCTTCAACCGGGAGCGCGAGATCCTCGCCGAGCTGTCGCATTCCAACATAGCGCGGTTGGATGATGCGGGTGTGACCGAGTCAGGGCAGCCGTTTCTCGCGCTGGAATACGTCTGCGGTGTGCCATTGACCCAGTACTGCGACGAGCTTCACTCGAGCGTTCGGAGTCGGTTGGAATTGTACCTGCAGGCGCTGCGCGCCGTTCAGTACGCGCACGGCAATCTCGTGATTCACAGAGACCTGAAACCCTCCAACATCATTGTCACCCCTGAGGGGCAGGCGATGTTGCTCGATTTCGGCATTGCGAAGTTGATTCCGGACGATGCGGCGCATGAGAGCGGACTGACTCAGATGGGCGGTATTGCGCTCACGCCGGAGTATGCCTCGCCGGAGCAGATTGCCGGCAAGCCTGTGTCAACCGCCTCCGACATCTACTCTTTGGGTGTGTTGCTGTTTGAGTTGCTGACTGGCGAGCGTCCCTATCGTTTGAAGCGGAGCAGTCGTGGTGCATTGGAGGACGCGATTCTCAGTGCCGATCCACCGCGGCCCAGCACGGTGGCAACTGCAGCCGCCGCCGCGGCGCGCGGCACCACGCAGAAAGGCCTCTCCCGCGCATTGAGTGGCGATCTGGACACGATCACCCTGAAAGCGCTCAAGAAGGTGCCGGCTGAGCGGTATCTCACGGTCGATGCTCTGTCGCGTGACATCGAACACTATCTGCGTGGTGAGGCGGTTACGGCGCGAGCGGATGCAACCTGGTACCGCTTCAGCAAGTTTGTTGGTCGGCACAAACTTCCCGTGGCAGCGGGTACAGCAGCCGCGCTCATCCTCGTGGCAACGGCCACCATCGCGCTCGTTGAGGCACGTAGTGCGGAAGCTGAGCGTGATCGGGCGCTCGCGCTCTCGGCGCGCAGTGCGGCTGTGAGCGAATTCGTGAAAATGTTGGTTACGGAATCAGGCGGGTCGGATGCGCCCGTGACTGTCAGCGACATGATGGCGAGGAGTGGGTCGCTGCTGGCGTCCGAGTATTCGCAGAACCCCGAGCACCGGGCCGCGATTCTGGCGGTGCTGGGCGATTACTATCATACCGTCGGGAAAGACAAGCTTGCAGAGCCGATGTACAGTAGTGCGTTGCAGTCTTTGCAAAGGTCAGCGGATCCCGGGTTGCGCCTGGAATTGACTTGCGGGCATGCGATGACCCTGGCTGGCGAGGGCAACATCGAGGCGGCTGTCGATATGCTCAATGCAGCGCTGGCCGACCCGGCGATCCGGCCGGAGCAGGCGTCCGGCTGCCTGCTCTTCCTGTCCTACATCTACCAGGACGGCAGCGACGCTACCAAGGCGCTCGAGTACAGCAGGCTCGCGCTCGAACGACTGCACCAGGTGAAAAATCCGTTGCCGTCGCAGGAGGGCCTGTATCTGGGCAGCATCGGGTTTGGGTACCAGCTCAGCGGCGAGAATGACGCTGCCGAGCAGTATTTCAGCCGCTCGATTGAACAGTACGCGCGTGCGGGCCGCGAGCGCAGTCCGGACGCGATTTCCGTTCGAAACAACTGGGCCATTGTCAGCATGGGTGCCGGGGAGCCGCGCAAGGCGCTGGAGCTCTACGAGCAGACACTTCAGATTGTCGAGCAGAAGAATCCGGGCTCACGACCACCCCAGTATCTACTCGCCAATCGAGCACGTGCGCTCGAAGCTCTCGGGCGCTACCAGGCCGCGCGGGATGCTTACGATGTTTGCCTGCAGAAGGGGCCGGACGGCGCAATTGCGGCGATGGAGCAGTTCTGCCTGTTGGGCGTCGCATCGGTCGAGCGCGAGCGCGGGAATCTCGCGGTGGCTGACGAGTATCTCGACAAGACCGCTGCGAATATCAATCCAAATGTTCCGGAAGGCTTTCCCGCGCGGGCGACCCTGCACATGATGCGCGCGAAGGTTGCGATTTCGAGGCGTCAGTTCGCAGTGGCGCGCAAAGAGTTGGACATTGTGTTCGCCAACGCGAAGATGCCGCCGATGATCCTGACTGCGTCCATGATCAGGGGTGAGCTCGGGTTGGCCGAGAATTCATTGTCCGCAGCGTTGGAGGATGCTCGCCGCGCGGTGACGCTCGCGAAGCAGTTGCAGGGCGGTGTGCCGTACTCCAGCCGGGTTGGCCAGGCGTCATTGCTCTTGGCGCGCATATATGTCGGCCAGGGGAATGTGGCGCAGGCGAAGCAGGCCGCACAAACGGCGGTCGAGCACCTGGCTGCGACCGTCGACACGGATCATCCGTCGCTGACCGCGGCGCGCGAGCTGACGCTCAGTACAACTTAACCAGTTGTTTGCCGAAGTTGCGACCCTCGAGCAACCCGATGAACGCTTCGGGCGCCGCTTCGATTCCCTGTACGACGCTTTCGCGATACTTCAGCCGCCCCGCGCCGATCAGTGAAGCCAGCTCCGCAATGGCCTCCGCCCAGATGTCCATGTGCTCGCTGACAATGAATCCTTCGACCTTCATTCGGTTGGTCAGAATCAAGTGGGGATTCGCGAGGGGAATGGGCGTGCCGTTGTAGCCTGCAATCATCCCGCACAGGGCAATGCGCGAGAATGCGTTAGCCCGGAGCAGCACCGCGTCGAGGATCATTCCGCCGACATTCTCGAAATAACCATCAATGCCGTCGGGACAGGCTTGTTTGAGAGCGGCTGAGAGCGAGCGCACATCCGGGTGTTTCCGGTAGTCGATGCAGGCGTCGAATCCCAATTCGTCTACCACGTACCTGCACTTGTCTTCACCGCCGGCGACTCCCACGGCGCGCGCGCCGCGGATTTTCGCAAGTTGTCCGGCCACACTGCCAACGGCGCCACCGGCGGAGCTGACAACAACCGTCTCGCCGGGTTTGGGATTGATGATTCGCACCAACCCGTACCAGGCGGTGATGCCTGGCATTCCCGCAGGTCCGAGATAGGCGGACAAGCTGACATGGGTGGTATCAACTTTGCGCAGTGCGCCGGGCACCGATGCATCCACGACGTGGAATTGCTGCCAGCCGCCCATGCACAGTACCGGGTCTCCGACTTTGAAGCGCTCGCTGCGCGAGGCGACGACCTCGCCAGCGGTGCCGCCGATCATGACCTGGTCGAGAGGTTGTGGAGCGGCGTAGCTTCTGCCCTCATTCATGCGGCCGCGCATGTAGGGGTCGAGACTCAGGTACTGGTGGCGGACCAGCACCTGCCCGACGCCGAGCTCGGGAACCTGGGCTTCCACCAGGCGAAAGTTATCGGGTGTCGGCTCCCCTGACGGGCGCGACACCAGGTGTTGTTGCTTGTTGAAAATGACGCCCACGGCGCCGCCAGCGTCGACATCCATGTTCCGCTGAATCCTCCTCAGTGCAACTACTTCGCCGGGTCTTTCCCTTTGGCGTCGCTGGTGTGCGGGGACATTGTGTTGCCCCGGGCGATGGCGTGAGCCATGTCGGCAACGGAAACCATGTTGTCGGTCTTTTTCATGGTGTCGAATTTCTTGCCGGCATAGGCCACGAATTCCGCCTTGGAGATCGAGCCGTCGTGATCCGTGTCAATTGCCCGCGCCTTGAAGTTGACGCCACCGGAGGCGAAGTCCTTGGCAGCGGCGGTGATGGGAATGGTGTCCTTGCCCTGAGCCATCGTGTCCCACGACTTCTCGGCGTACGCGATCATCTCCTCGCGGGTGATCATGTGATCCCCGTTGGTATCCATGTCCTTGGCATCAAAATGCATGTTGCCCGTGGCGATCTCGTTGCTTTGCGCGTACGCGCCCCCGGCCACCAGCAATGCCACCGCGGCAATGATCAAACGCACTTTGAGCATGGTCTCCCCCTCATGAAACGGACTTTGTTCCAGCACACAACTCAGCGCCGAAGAGCACAGTATGCGCCCGGGCTCGCTGTATGTAACCCGTGGAAATGGGCTTTTCTTGCTAAAAAATGCCGTGTACCAGCCTTGGAACACCTACTCGTGGCGAAGTGAGTGAGCAGGGCATCCCGCAGTCCCGACCTTTTCCGGCGCCTCGTAGTGAGGCTCAAACCGAAGCGGGGCTGGGTTGGCGGTCGCGCCAGGCGTGCGTGTGTCGTTCATATCGATAGAAACGCGGTCACCGGCGCTCGCGTTCCATCGTGCTTGTCAGGAGCCGTCGCCCATGTTCAGACCTCCGTCGGGAGTGTGAATCCGAATGTGGCTCCCTTACCGCGTTCTCCTTTGGCGGTGACCGCGCCTTCGTGGCGGGTGATGATGCGCTGGACGATTGCGAGCCCAACTCCGGTCCCTGGATATTCCTCGATGCTGTGCAGCCGCTGAAACACACCGAACAGCTTGTCGGCGTACTTCATGTCGAAACCGACACCATTGTCCTGGACTTCGTAGCGCACCTGGCGCCCCTCGGCCGCCGCCCGGATCTGGACCTCGGGAGCTGCGGATTTCGAGCTGTATTTGACGGCGTTGCCGATGAGGTTGGTCCAGACCTGGCGCAGCAGGGCCGGATCGCCGGGGACGGTGGGCAGCTCCGGGATGTTGACGGCCGGCTTCGGCCCGGGCTGGCTCTCGAGCACCTCGGCTGCGGCGCGCCGCGCCAGCGTGGTCATGTCCACGGTCTGTCGATTCAGGCTCTGGCGACTCAACCGCGAGAAGGTCAACAGGTCATCGATGAGCGCGGCCATCCGCTGGCTGCCGCCGCGGATCGTATGGATGTAGCGGCGTGCGGTCTCGTCCAGCTGCTGGCCGTAGTCTTCCTCCAACATCAGCGAGTAGCCATCGATGGCGCGCAGCGGCGAGCGCAGATCGTGCGACACCGAGTAGCTGAAACTCTCCAGCTCGCGGTTGGCGGACTCCAGGTTGCTGTTGGCGCGGTTGAGCGCCGCAGCCTGCCGGGAGCGCTGGCGCATTTCCGTTCGCACCCGCAGGCACAGCCAGGTCAGCACCGAGGTCACAGTCGCCAACAGCGTGATGAATATGATGATGAGTCCGGACGCCCAACGCTCATCGGCACCCCGGCGTGAAGTGAGGAGCCCGTTCTCGTCGCGCTCCAATTCGTCGATCTTCGCGCTCGCGGCTCGAGTGGCCTGGTGTATCTCCTCGAGGCTGGCGGCCTTTTGTGCGGGCAGCCCCTGCGTCTGTGCCAACACAATCAGATCGTCGACCTGTGCCGCGCGCTGCGCCAATCGTCTCTCCAGATCCCGCAGCCGCGCCTGTTGAGTGGCATTGTCGACAGTGAGCTGCTTCGCCGATTGCAGGTGGCTTTGCATACGCGACAGAGCCGCATCGCGCTCCTCCAGGAAGCTCGCATTTCCCGTGGACAGGTAGCCGCGCCGGGCGGCTTCGGTCTGGGCCAGCGTAGCGCTGAGGCCCTCGAGCTCACTGATCACTTCGTGCGTATGCGACAGCCATCTGTTGGAGTTGCCGTAGCCGCGCACGGCGAGGATCGCTACACCCGACAGCAGGATGAGCAGGCCCACGGACGCAATAAACCCGATCAGTGTCTTGCGTTCCATGCTCTCATCGCTCATCGCGCGTGCTCCCGCCTCAGTCTTCGCAAAAGGTCGTCGCGGGGTATGTTACACAGGTCGTGCCCCAAACTGGTTGTCGCAGCAGCCACGCCAACTACTGTTTCCGGGCGAGCAGCGCTTCCAACGCCGCGGCCGGCATCGGCTGGGCGTGCAGAAACCCCTGGGATTGAATACAGCCCGCACGCTCCAGGAAGTTGAGTTGAGCGCGCGTCTCGACGCCCTCGGCAACCGTAATGAGGTCGAAGGCACGCGCGAGACTGATGACGGTCGGTACCAGGCGGGCAGAGGCCCGATCCCCTGGCAGCCCGTTGATGAACGACCGGTCGATCTTCAATGTATCGACCGGCAGGTCCGACAGCCGGCTGAGTGAGGAGTAGCCGGTGCCGAAGTCGTCGATGGCCACCCGGACACCGGCATTGCGCAGGGCGCGTAGTTTGCGCACTTCGTCCGAGTCCGGGTCGAGGAGCAGGCTTTCGGTGATCTCGAGGTCCAGCCCCCAGCCGGCGCCGGTCCAGCCGGCCACAATGTCCAGAATGTGCTCCACAAACCCGGGGCGCCGCAGTTGCAGGGGCGAGCAGTTCACGGCTACGTGCACCGGCTGCAGTCCGGCCGCTTTCCAGCGCTGGCACTCCTGGGCGGCGTGCTGCAATGCCCACTCGCCCACGCTGACGATCATGCCGGTCGATTCGAGAATGGGCAGAAATTCTCCCGGGGAGACGATGCCGCGCTCCGGATCATCCCAACGCAACAGCGCCTCGACGCCATCCAGCTGGCCCGTGGCGATGTCAATCTTCGGCTGGTAGTAGAGGAGGTAGCGATCGTTATCCAGCGCGCCACGCAACCGGTGCTCGAGGGCGAGGCGGGCCGCGAGCTTGGAGCTCAGGTCCAGTCGGTGATGATGATATTGCTCGCCGGATGCCTTCGCCTGGCGCAGTCCCGCTTCGGCGTTCTGCACGAGCGCTTCGGCATCCAGGCTGCCGGGGCCCCGGCAGGCGAGACCTGATTTGACCGTCACCGGAACATCGTGTGCCTCGATCCGGAACGGCTTCTCAAAGATCGCCAGGATGTGTTGCTGCAACTCGCGCAGCGCCGTGTCCTGGCTGTCGGCGTGCTCCAGCAGCATCGCGAAGCTGCCCGCGCCGAAGTAGGCGAGGCATTCGGTGTTGAATCGGGTCCGCAGCCGGTCGGCAATCCTGCGCAGCAGGTGATCGCCCGCATGCCGGCCGTAAGAGTCGTTGATGATGCTCAGGTGCTCGATGTCGATCATGGCCACCGCGGGCTGCGGTTCTTCCGCCTGGCGCACGGTCAGGCGGCTGGCGAGCCGCTCGCAGAACAACACGCGCTTGGCCAGGCCGGTGAGCGAGTCGAAATACGACAGGAATTGAACGGCGTTTTCCTTCTCGAAATACTGTAATGCAAATGACAGGTTGGCCGCGACCTCAGCCAACAGAGTCAGCTCCTCGCCGGTGATGGCATCGCGGTCCCGGGCAGTCAATGTCAGCGCGCCGACCGGGGTGCCGTCGACCGTGAGCGGCAGGGCTACAATCGATTGAAACGCTACGTCGCGCAGCGTGGGAAACTGCGACACTGTTTTATCGGCGCGCGCGATGTCATTGCACAGGAATATCTCGCCGGTGCGCAGCACGCGCCCCGTCACGCTCGAGTCATCCTCGGCGTTCGCGGCGATGGCGAACACTGGATTTTCCGGAACTGGCTCACATTTCCATTGCCCAATATCTCGTTCCACCAGGGCCTGCGGATGGCCGGCATTTTCGCCTTTGCCGTGCCGTTTCTGACCGCCATTCCCGGCGGTTGGCTCGTCCACGCGGAGTTTGGGGTGCCGCTCGGGTTGGCTTGCGTCAACTGGTGGCGCTCGGGCGCGATCGGCAGCTGCCTGTGCGCACCTGCGGTCTATCTGTACAGCACGAGGACCGCGCAGCGCCTCGTCTCGAGGCGCTACCTCGTCGAGAACCTGACGTTGAGCGCGTTCTGCGTCATGTCGACCTACTTTGCGCTCCGTTTTATGCGTTTCCCGTTTGTGGTGATGGGCGTGCCCCTCATCATGGCAGCGTTTCGCGCCGGTTCATTCGGTGCCGCGGTGTTGTCTGGGGTCTGCGGCGCACTGGTCATCGGCCTGTGGGGCCTCGGGGTTCACACGGCGGCCCTGGATTTCACCCCCAACTCGGTGGTCATAGCAGGTTTGCCGTTCATCGCGCTCGTCGCCACGCTTCTGCCGCCCATTGCGGTGGGGCTCGCAACTGATCAGAGGCGCAATGCCACGCGCGAGCTGGCGGCTGAGCGGCAGCGTCTGCGGACGACATTACGTGCGATCGCGGATGCCGTGATTACAACAGATGCGGATGGCCAGATTACGTACATCAACACGGCCGCGTACGAGCTGTTGGGGCAGTCCCTGGATGATATCGAGGGGAGGAGGTTCTACGATGTGGTCGCGATGACCGACCCTCGTACGTCCCGGATCGCGCAAACAGCGCTCGGCAAGTGCCTCGACAGCGGCGAAGTTGTCAGACCGTCAGAGGTTGTGCTGCTGCACCGGCCGGATGGCGGCGTGCGGTATGTGTCGAAGGCAGCGACACCGGTGTTTGGTCAGAATGATCGGGTCGTTGGAGCGGTCCTGGTTTTGCGGGATGCGACCGAGGAGTACGAGCGTGACCGTCAGCTCAATCACCTGGCAACTCATGATGTGTTGACGGGTGCCTGCAATCGATTTGAATTCGAGCGCCGCCTGAAAGTGTTGTTCGATCGCGCGCAGTTTCTCATTCTGCCAGCCACGCTGCTGGCGGTGGATCTCGACCGCTTCAAAGCGGTGAACGACGGCGGTGGGCATGCTGCAGGCGATGCGGTGCTACGCCGCGTTGCAGAGGTGCTTCGCGAGTCCATACGTACCAAGGACACTGTCGCGCGCCTCGGCGGCGATGAGTTTGCCGTTGTGTTGGAGAAAGCGACTCCGGAGAGGGCCCGCACGGTGGCATTCCGGATTCAACGGGCTCTCAATCCGTTGCTCGTTGAGTGGAACGGGCAGACTTACGCCGTCGGGGCGAGTCTGGGCGTTGCCATGATAACGAATGGGTACGAAAGCACCGCGGCGTGGATGGCGGCTGCTGATGCCGCCTGCTACGAGGCGAAGCGGACTCAGCGTGGGCAGGTGCGGTTTGCGCAGCCTGCTGCCGCGGCTGCGCAGGTTGGTGGGCCGGAGCAGGCGTCTATTTAGCCGCGAACGCCTTCATCAGGCGATACGTGTATTCGACGCTCTCGTCGAACTCCTGCACACCGATCCGCTCATCTCGCCCGTGAGCACGGTTGTCGTCCACGTCGGCCCACAACCCGCCCAGATCATAGGTTGGAATGCCGGCGGTGCGGGTCTGGCGGCCATCGCTGAAGCCACTGGCCATGGTTGGAATGATGGGCACTTTCGGCCACATGGAATGCACGACTTTGCCGGCCTTCTCCATGATCTGCCTGGTGGGCGGCGACTCGGGGCTCAGGATCGGCGGCGCATCCAACGTAATGGAAATCTTCGGATCGGCCAGGGTGTTTGTCAGCAACGTCTGCACGTTCTCGGCGGTGTCGCCCGGCATCATGCGACATTGAATGGTGGCCTTGGCCCGTTGGGGCAGGGCGTTTTCGGCGTGGCCGCCTGAAATCAGCGTTGCAACACAGGTCGTTCGCAGTTGCGCGTTGAGCTTGACGTTCTGACTCAGCCGCTCCGCGGCATCGGGGTCGGGCGTTTCTCTGGCGACCGCCAGACTATCGTCGTGTTGCGGCCCGGTCTGCAGGGCTGCGAACTTCTCAAAGCTCGCTCGGGTGGTGGCCGTCGTCATGACTGGAAATTTGTACTTCTCCAGCCGGCCCAATGCATCCGCCAGGCGGTAGATTGCGTTGTCGGGACCCGGCAACGAGCCGTGTCCGCCGGGACTCGTCGTTTCCAGCGTGAAGGTGACATAGACCTTTTCGCTGGTCCCGATTTCGTAGAACAGCCGCTCGCCATTCTTCAAACTTCCACCACCCCCATCCAGGTTCACCGCAACCCCCGCATCGATCAGCTCGCGATGCTCCTTCAACGCAAACGCAGGCCCATTCGCGTCCCCGCCGGCCTCCTCATCAGCGGTGAATGCCACGATGAGGTCGCGAGCCGGGACGAAATGCTCCCGTTTCAGGCGGATCAACGTCTCCAGCATCGCGGCGTCACCGTCTTTCATGTCCTCGGTCCCGCGGCCATAGTAATAACCGTCTTTCTGCGTCAACTGGAAGGGATCTGTAGTCCAGTCTTCCCGTTTTGCTTCAACAACATCCAGGTGACCGAGAAACAGCACGGGTTTGAGGCCCTGTTTCTTCGCGCGATAGCGGACGACGAGACTACCCTTGATTGGGTTTTCGGCGGGCGCGATGAGTACGACATCTTCCGCTGCAAACCCTACTGCAAGGAGCTGCTGTTGCATAACCTGCGCGGCTGCAGTTGAGCCGTGTTCATGCGTCGTGTTGATATCGACCAGCTCTCTGAGGATGTCGCGTGCGAGCTCCTGGTCGGCTTTGGGTGGCACGGGGCCTGGTGGGGTGGCCGCCCAGGTGGTTGAAAGGATCGCGAGTGCGAGCAGGACGGCGAGTTTTTTCATCCGGTCATTATTTCATGATTTGGGCACAACCTGGGCGTGGTCCTGCTGCCCGGTTCGGATTCCGATGTTGAACGTGCGACCGTCGAGGGGTGCCCAGACGTCCGTGATGGGATCGCCGCCCCATCCCGGTGCCCATTGATGTCCAGAGGCGTCGCCGGTGAATGCCTGCTCGCTGAAAATCGTGGTCTGTGTGGAAGGGATGCGCAGCTGACCGAAGGTTCGATCTTGGTCCACGGACGTGATAGACAGACGGCTGTTCAGCGTCACGGCGTCATTCAACTTCCAGTATGCGACAGCCCCGCCGTCAAAGCGGCGCGTGTGGAGCACTTCGGCAAAGGGCCCGGCCAGGGCATCAGGTGCTCCCTGCGCGAGTACGCGCCCCAGCATCGTGCCGCCTTCGCGGCGTTCTTCAGTGACGCCACCGGTGAGGAACAGCGATTGATCCGTGCCCGTCTTCCACCAGATGCGCGGCCGCAGGGAATAGCGGCGGAAGCCCGGGATGTCCGCCCAGCCGTCACCATTGACGTCTTGCCTCGACTGATCGTGCACGCCTGCGGTCAGCGTCCCGGTCCAGTCCTTCAACGAGTCTTGGGTGAAAAACCCTTCCAGGTCACGGCCACCTCGCGACGTGGCGTTCGCCAGCATGACTGACGGCGTTTGCGGGCTTTTGGAAACGATGTTGAGTACGCCGCCAAGGGCGGATCCTCCGTACAGCGCTGACGCCGCACCCTTGATGAGCTCGATTCGTTGCAGGTCCAGGGGCGGCGTCTGTAGAAGTCCAAAGTCGTCGGGCTCTGCCCCAAGAAGCGGCAGTCCATCGGTTAACACCAGCGTATGCCGCGTGGGCATCCCACGAAGTTGCAGTCCAACGCCGCCGAGCCCTGGCGCGGCCGATTGGATTCGCGCACTGGGCAACTCGTTCAGCAGCGTGGAAATGTTTCCCGGCTGTACGGTGAGGTTTTCCTCGATCTCCTCAGACGGGACCGCTTCGATTCGAATTGGCTCGTCGCCGACGAGGGAGGGGACGCGGGTGGTCGTGACGATGACGGTTTCTTGGGCTGCGGCTACGCTGAGAAACGCTGTAGCCAGGATCGCAAGCGCAGCGGTCCGCAATGCCCCATTCCCCTTTTTTTTGATCGGGGGGAGTATATCGGCACAGCATCCCGAACCGGGACAATTTCCCGACAGCGGTGGCTATACAGGTGTCGGCGCCGCCGGGTCCTGGATGGACGCTGCGACGAGCGAAACACTACCCTTCGTTTATTCGTTCACAGTTGTCTGCGTTTATGCCGCATCCCCGGCCTTTCTATTACCTCGAGAACTTCAATACCGCGCTCGGGTGGTTGCGCCAGCGGTATGGGGGTCTGCTGAACGAGACAGAGGCGGGATTCATAGAGCGCTTCCAGGGCCTCCCCCTGGAGTCTTCGGCCCTTTTGGTTCGGATGCTGGGTCGGCGGGGTGATCTGTTTCGGACGGACAAGCTTAGATACGAAGAGATCGGCTGTGCTCGCGCAGCCGCCACCGCCTTGATCGACACGGGATGGGTGGACGGTCAGCCGGTGCTGACTGTTGCGGAGCTGGGGAGAGTGTTGAGGAAGGGGGAGGTGGAGCGGGTGTTTGCGGCTGGCGCGTTGCCGCGGCATGCGCGCAAGGCGGAGCTGTTGATGTGTATTGAGGCGGTGCCGCTGGCGCCCCGGCGGCTCGTTGAGTGGTGGCCTGACGCGCCCGACGTCGTCTACCGTGTCGTGGTCAAGCCGTTGTGCGACCGGCTTCGGCTGTTGTTCTTCGGGAATTTCCACCAGGACTGGTCCGAGTTCGTTCTCACGGACCTCGGCATCTTCAAATACGAACAGGTCGCCCGCGACGCGGCGACACGCGCTTTTCAGACACGCGAGCACATCGACACATTCCATGCGTTGTTTGAGTGCCGGCAGCAACTTGAAGAAGGCAACGACCTCGCCACCGTTGTTGAATCGCTTCCCCCGCCGGTTGTGGACAATGAGTGGCTCGAGGGCCGGCGGCGCAAGCTGCAGTTTCAAATTGCTCAATGTTATGAGCAACAGAAGGACCTGGCCCGCGCTTTGGCGATCTATCGTAATTGCCAGTACGCCGGCGCGCGGATCCGCTCGGTTCGCTCATTGGAGCGACTGGGGGAGATCGGGTCGGCGCTGCAGCTTGCCGCGCTCGTACGGGAGCGGCCCGCCGATGAAGTGGAGGACCAGCAGATTGGTCGGATGTGGCCCCGCCTGCAACGCAAGGCCGGTGTGAAAACGGCGCGCATCCGCCGGCCGCAGGATTGGCCGACGTTCCAACTCGTGTTGCCGGTTACCGAAAGGCCGCAACACCTCGAGGGCGCGACGGGAGAGGCGCTGTCAACACCCGAAGCGCCGGTACACTACGTCGAGAACGGGTTGCTGAATTCGCTGTTCGGCTTGCTTTGCTGGCAGGCGATCTTCGCCCCGGTCGCGGGCGCATTCTTCCACGAGTTCCAGGCCGCGCCGGCGGACTTGCATGCGCCGGATTTCCGCGGCCGCCGCGAGTTGCTGTTCGCGCAATGTTTCGAACAGCTCGAAAGCGACGCCTATCGCGACACCATTTGCCGGAACTTCCAGCAGAAGCAGGGTATCCAGTCGCCGTTTGTTTTTTGGGGCGTGATGTCAGAGGCGCTGTTGAGTGTAGCGCTGAGCTGTCTGCCGCGCCGGCACCTGAAGGCATGTTTCGCACGGATTTTGTCAGACATCCGCGCCAATCGGTGTGGGTTGCCTGATCTGGTGCAGTTCTGGCCCGAAGAGCGGCGCTACCGGCTGATTGAAGTGAAGGGGCCGGGCGATCGGCTGCAGGATAACCAGATTCGGTGGCTGACGTTTTGCGTGGCGCATGACATTCCGGTGAGCGTGTGCCACGTGTCTTGGGACATGGGCAATGTCCGGCCCGATTCGCCGTTGTCGCACGTGTCGGGAGGCGTGGCCCGCGAGCCGTCGCCGGTGTCGGCGGCCTCGGCTGTCGCGCAGCCAGCGTCGTCGCTGTTGTCAGCGTCGGCCGGGGAGCGCGTTTGACTTACGAGGTCGCGGTTCGCACCTTGTGCGAATTCACGGCGAAGCGCGGCAACCTGGACATGCGCTTCACGCCGTCGCCATCGGCGATGGAGGGCATGGCGGGCCATCGCGTTATCGCTTCTCGCCGCGGCAACACGTTCCAAACCGAACTGATTTTGATCGGCGACTACGGGTCGCTTCGCGTCCGCGGTCGCGCGGACGGCTATGACCCCGACCAGAACCGGCTGGAGGAGTTCAAAACGTATCGCGGTGAGCTGACCCGCATGCCGGAAAATCACCGGGCGCTTCACTGGGCCCAACTGCGAATCTACGGGTGGCTGTTGTGCAAGCACAAGGCCTTGGCCAGCGTGAAGTTGGCCCTGGTGTATTTCGACGTTGCCAGCGAACGCGAAACGGTCTTCGACGAGGAGCAATCGGCGGCGGACCTCGAGCAACATTTCGTCGGGCATTGCGAACACTTCGTCGCCTGGGCGGAGTCGGATACGGCGCACCGCCTGTTGCGTGATGCGGCGCTGCGCGTGCTTCGTTTCCCGTTCGCAGACTTTCATGGCGGCCAGCGCGAGTTGTCTCGCGCGGTGTACAAGCGCGTACGAGCGGGTAGCGCGCTGTTGGCACAGGCGCCAACGGGTATTGGTAAGACTGTTGGAACGTTGTTCCCCGCGCTGAAGGCGATGGGCACCCAAGGCGCGGTTGGCCCGCCCGTGCCCGGCCCAAGCGCACCAGCCGAGAGCGGATCGCCGGCCCCAAACGCAATGGCGAGCCCCGCCGCCGCAGCGCGTGACCCCGACGCGGCGCGGGGTGGCGCACTCGACAAAGTGTTCTACCTCGTCGCCAAAACGTCCGGGCGGCAGCTCGCGCTGGACGCGCTGAAGAGGTTTCAACCGGCTGACTCAACACTGCCGCTGCGCGTAGTGGAGCTTGTCGCGCGCGGCAAGGCCTGCGAGAACCCTGGTTTGCCATGCGACGGCGCAGTGTGCCCTTTGGCACGCGGGTTCTACGACCGCTTGCCGGCGGCACGTGCCGAGGCCATCGACATCTCATTTCTCGATCAAGAGGCCGTGCGCCAAGTCGCGCGCCGCCATGAAATTTGCCCTTACTACTTGAGCCAGGAGCTTGCCCGCTGGAGTGACGTCGTCGTCGGCGACTACAACTACTACTTTGATCGGAGCGCAATGTTATTCGGCTGGACCGTCACCCACGAGTGGCGCGTCTGTCTGCTCGTGGACGAGGCTCACAACCTCGTGGAACGGGCGCGTACCATGTATACGGCATCGCTCGACTTTGATGCTTTCAACGCCGTGCGAAAGAGGGCACCTGATTCGTTGACCGGATCGTTGGAATCCTTGCGACGCATCTGGAGTGACATGAACGCGGCACAGGACGAACCACATCGCATCTACGATGAGCCGCCCGAGGCGCTGATAACCGCACTCGACAAGTTGATTTCCGTACTCGTCGACCATCTCAGCACCCATGCGGGCCAGGATGAGGCGCTGCAGGAGCTCTTCTTCGAAGCGCTGTCCTTTTCCCGGCTCGCGGCCGACTATGACTCCAGCACGTTGTTTGAGGTCACCCTGTCCGATACCCAACGATCGGCGGGTCGGCAGCCGGGGCTGGGCCCGAGAGTTACACCCAAGGTTGAGCGGCAATCGGTCCTATGCCTGAGGAACCTGGTCCCAGGCCGCTTCCTCGCACCCCGGTTCACCGGCGCGCAGTCCGCGGTGTTGTTTTCGGCAACACTGGTACCGCACGAGTTCTTCCGCGACATTCTCGGGTTGCCGCAATCCTGCGGCTATCTCGACGTGCAATCGCCTTTTCAGGCGGATCAGTTGGCCGTACGCCTGGTGCGCTCGATCTCAACACGCTTCAAGGATCGCGCCCGCTCCCTGGCACCCATCGCAGACCTGTTGGCGCGGCAATATGCCGCCCAACCCGGCAACTACCTGGTGTTCCTGAGCAGCTTTGAATACCTGGAGAACGTCGCCACGCTCGTAGCCCAACGCTACCCCACCATCCCCACGTGGCAACAACATTCCGGCATGACAGAACCCCAGCGAGATGCATTTCTGTCCCGCTTCGTTCCAGAAGGGGCGGGAGTGGGATTCGCCGTCCTCGGTGGCGCGTTTGCGGAAGGCGTGGACCTCCCCGGCTCCCGCCTGATCGGGGCTTTCGTGGCCACGTTGGGATTGCCGCAGGTCAATGCGGTCAATGAAGAAATGCAGCGCCGGATGCAAACCCGATTCGGCTCAGGCTATGAATACACCTACCTGTATCCGGGCATTCAGAAAGTGGTGCAGGCCGCGGGCCGCGTCATTCGAACAACAACGGACCGCGGCGTGCTCTACCTCATAGATGACAGGTTTACACACTCCAGGGTGCGGAAGCTCTTACCGCAATGGTGGAATGTGGATCCTGTGGTCAGCCCGCGTCCTTCTTCAGCTGTTTGACTTTGGCCTTGACGGCGTCCAGCTGATCGTCCGCCTGCTTCTTGCAGTCCTTCTGTGCCTGGCCGGACAGTGATTCGCACTGCGCCACTGCGACTTTATGGTCGCCTTCAGCCTGCGTTATCACCGCATCGCCCGCGGCATCAGTTGTCTTCTCGTCGGCCTTCGCCTGCGCGTTGCCAACAGTCTTGTCGGCGCTCGCATCCGCGCTGGCCAACTTGTCGGCGGCCTTCGCATCGCTTTCAGCCGCGGAGTCGGTGGCCTTGGCCACGTCTTCCTGCACTTTCGCCGGCGGCTCCGCCTTGTTGCAGCCCGACAACCCGAGCATTGCAATTGCTGTCAGAGTCAGAAAAGTTCCCGCTCGCATCCTATTTCTCCCGTCGTTATTGTCACAACAGGAACGTAGCAAGAGAGGGCCCCGCTGCTCTTTCCTTCAGTAGCGTCCGGCATCGACTTCGCGCTCGGCGTCGAGCCAGTCTTCTGTCTCGTTGCCGGGTGCGAAGCCCCGCAGCTCCGCTCGCTTGTAGGCGAGCTCGCTGATGCGGCGGTGCCGCTCAGCCGCGGTCAGCCGATGAGGAACCAGGTACAGCGGTCTGAGAAAAGTGCCCTTCACGACGGGCGTGCGCTGCAGTTCATTCCCTGGAGTCCGAGTGCTTGCAACTTCGCGGGCCATAATTCCTCTCAATCCGGCTCACTGCGCCGACGTTCGAGCATGGCTCAACACAAAAGCTCCAACAATGGAGTCTACTCCATCCGTGGTGTAGGAATCGTCCTACGAGAGACCGCGGGTGAAGTATATAATATGACTGAATATTGAGGCAGGTTCATGACAGACACAAAGGCCGGTGGCCGGCAGCTGCGATCGCGCGCATGGTTCGACAATCCCGCCAATCCCGGTATGACCGCGCTCTACATCGAGCGCTACCTGAACTACGGGCTGACACGCGAGGAGTTGCAATCCGGCAAACCCATTATCGGCATCGCCCAGACCGGCAGCGATCTGTCGCCCTGCAACCGGCATCATATTGTACTCGCAGAACGGGTTCGAGAGGGCATTCGCGAAGCGGGCGGAATCGCTATTGAATTCCCGGTGCATCCCATCCAGGAGACCGGCAAGCGGCCGACGGCGGGCCTCGATCGAAATCTAGCCTACCTGGGCCTCGTCGAAGTGCTCTATGGCTACCCGCTCGATGGCGTTGTGCTGACCATCGGCTGCGACAAGACCACCCCCGCGTGCCTGATGGCCGCAGCAACTGTTGATATCCCGGCAATCGCGCTGTCGGTCGGGCCGATGCTCAATGGCTGGCACAAAGGCGAGCGCACCGGCTCCGGTACGATCATCTGGAAGGCGCGGCAGATGATGGCCGCCGGTGAAATCGATTACGCCGGATTTCTCGAGTTGGTGGCGTCGTCTACGCCCTCGACGGGTTACTGCAACACGATGGGTACTGCCACGACGATGAACTCGCTGGCGGAAGCGCTCGGAATGCAGTTGCCAGGATCCGCAGCGATACCGGCTCCGTATCGCCAGCGACAGCACATGGCCTACGAAACGGGAAAGCGGATCGTCGAGCTGGTGGGGCAAGACGTGCGCCCTTCGTCCATCATGACCCGCGATGCGTTCCTCAACGCCATCGTCGTGAATTCGGCCATTGGTGGCTCAACCAATGCACCGATCCACCTGGCCGCCATTGCGCGCCATCTGGGAGTTGAGCTCAGCCTCGATGATTGGCAGACCTACGGACACCGGGTCCCGCTGCTCGTGAATCTGCAGCCCGCAGGGCAATACCTCGGCGAAGACTACTATCACGCCGGCGGTGTACCTGCCGTAGTTGGCGAACTGATCAAGCAGGGCCTGATCCGCGAGAAGGCGCTGACCGTCAATGGTCGCACCATCGGGGAAAACTGCGCCAAGGTGCCGATTGCGCTTCCGGACGTCATCCGGCCGTTCGCACAGCCGCTCAAACGTGATGCGGGTTTCATTGTGATGCGCGGCAACCTGTTTGAGTCCGCGATCATGAAGACCAGCGTAATCTCCGAGGAGTTTCGCTCGCGTTACCTGTCCGATCCACAGGACCCTGAGGCCTTCGAGGGACGTGCAGTTGTGTTCGACGGTCCTGAGGACTACCACGCGAAAATCGATGACCCGGCACTCGGGATCACGCCGCGCGACATCCTGTTTATGCGCGGGGCAGGGCCGGTGGGCTACCCGGGCGCCGCCGAGGTGGTCAACATGCGACCTCCTGCATATCTGATCAAGCAGGGAATCACTGCGCTGCCCTGTATCGGAGACGGCCGGCAGTCGGGAACGTCCGGGTCGCCTTCGATTCTCAATGCCTCGCCCGAGGCTGCGGTTGAGGGAACTCTCGCGGTGCTGCGCACTGGAGACCGGGTGCGAATCGATTTGCGCAAAGGCAGCGCGAATGTGTTGCTTTCCGCCGCGGAGCTCGATGCTCGACATGCCGCGCTGAGTGCGGCCGGCGGCTACAAATACCCGGTGTCACAAACACCCTGGCAGGAGCTGCAACGCCGCGTGGTAGGACCCCTGAGTACGGGCGCGATCATCGAGGGTGCGGAGAAGTACCAGAAGATCGATCAAACGTTCGGTATACCCCGGGATAACCATTAAGAGCTACCTGTGCGCACAAGGTGACTCAGTGCGGTAATTTCCGCGGGCTGCGTCGGCAGGGTGCGGATCTTGCTGGCTCAGCAGAGCGACAACCGGAGCCCACGTGATGCCACATTTGATGCTAACCAGTGCGCTGCTTTTCGCCCTTCTGGCCTTGGTCGCGACCGCCATCGGCGCTTGCCTCCGAATTGCCCGTGATGTGATGCTGAATGAAGCTGACGAGGGCGCCGAAGGCGAATTTTCGGCATCCCACGCCGCCCACAATGGCAATGGCCTCGCCGAAGACTTCGGGTTAGGGTTGCAGCACCATGCAGCAAACTTCACCCCAGACTCCGGTCAGTCCTTCCGCCGGGGCCGATCTCTCAACGCTTGATTTTGACGATAGCTTTACGAGGAGCTTGCCGGCCGATCCCGAGGGTCGGAACTTCGTTCGCCAGGTCGCCGCGGCCAGCTATTCGAACGTAACGCCGACGACCGTATCTGCACCCCGCCTGCTGGCGTGGTCGGATGATTGCGCGGCGCTCCTGGAGCTCTCGCGTCCGACTGCTGCAACCGTCGAGATCCTGGCTGGCAACCGTCTGGCTCCCACAATGCGTCCTTACGCGGCCAGATATGGCGGCCACCAATTTGGCCATTGGGCAGGTCAGCTGGGTGACGGGCGGGCGATTACGCTGGGCGAGCTGACTCCAGACGGGGAGCGCTGGGAGTTGCAGCTGAAAGGGGCCGGGCCGACCCCTTACTCCCGAACCGCAGATGGCCGGGCGGTGCTTCGGTCTTCGGTCCGCGAATTTCTTTGCAGCGAAGCCATGCACTTTCTGGGCGTTCCAACGACGCGCGCGCTGAGTCTCGTCGCCACTGGCGACGTGGTGGTTCGCGACATGTTCTACAGCGGTGACCCGCAACCCGAGCAGGGTGCGGTGGTGTGCCGGGTAGCGCCTACGTTCGTCCGGTTCGGCAACTTCGAGATTCATGCCAGTCGCGGTGAGAGCGAGTCGTTGCAACGTCTGGCTGACTACGTCATCACACGGCACTTTCGCTATCTCGGCGCACCTTCGCCGGAAGTTTATGCGCTCTGGTTCGAGGAGATCTGCCGCCGCACGGCGGTGATGATCGCCCACTGGATGCGAGTTGGGTTTGTCCACGGCGTGATGAACACTGACAACATGTCAATACTGGGCCTGACGATCGACTACGGCCCCTATGGTTGGTTGGAGGGTTACGATCCAGCGTGGACGCCTAACACAACTGACCTTCCGGGGCGGCGCTACGCCTATGGCCGGCAGCCTGACATCGCAGCGTGGAATCTGGCGCGACTGGCCAATGCGCTCAATCCGCTGATCGACTCCGTACCCGCGCTCGAGCATGGACTGGAGGTTTATGCCCAGACGTTTACCACCACCTGGCGTGGAATGTTGGCCGACAAACTCGGTCTCACCACGCTGGATCGCGAAGGGGATGAGAATCTCGTGCGCGATTTGTTTGATGTGTTGCAGCAGGCTGAAACCGACATGACGCTGTTCTTCCGAGGTCTCGCTGTGGCCTCGGCGAGCAACATCGAGCCGCTGCGTGCGGCGTTTTATCAGGACGGCGAGCCTTCAGAAGCTCATCGAACCCGACTCGTCGGGTGGCTCGAGCAATACGAGCGGCGGTTGGAGGTTGAGGCCATGCCGGTTGGCGAGCGCGTTGCGCGTATGAATCGCGCCAACCCTAAGTATGTGCTGCGCAACTACCAGGCGCAGCTGGCGATCGACGCGGCCACCGAGGGCGACGTGTCGCTGATCGAGCGGCTGCTGCGCGTTCTGGCGGCACCCTACGATGAGCAGCCGGAGCATGAGGACCTGGCGCAGCGCCGGCCAGAGTGGGCGCGCAACCGGGCGGGCTGCTCAGCGCTGTCCTGCAGCTCGTAGGTGCAGCGGTGAGCGCGCAGCAATAGCCAGCCGCCCGCACGGCGCGCCAGCTTGCGGCCGCCCTCGCAGTGCCGTCGCCCCGGGGCGCCGACCTCGTCGCGCGTGCACCCGCCTGCCGTAGCACGACTCGCGTCGAAACAGCCTTTATCTCCGCCGCTCGTTCTGCCACTTGCCCTACCGGCTGCTGTGGCGGAACAATGTTCTTTGCCCGCCACCCCACAATGGCAGCATGAACAACTCCGAACGCTTCGACCGCTGGATCCGCTCGTCCTTCGTCGAGCTGAACACCGAGCTCGAAAACCTGTACTTCGCGCAGGAGGACCGGGCCCAAGTCGAAGGGTGTGGTGAGTCGTTGAAGGCGATGCTGCGCGACGAAGGGCACGTGCATGTGGTCGCCTTGCTGGCCGAGGGGAATACCGGCGATGGGTTTGATAGCGCGTTTGGCGTGCTCGGCAACGTTGGAATGTACCTCGGCGCGCTCCGCCGCCACGAGCTGACGAATCCGATGCGTGAGGAGAGGTCACCGTTTGTTGAGGCCTCGTCGTTGGCGCTGCACGTCGGGTCATCCCTTGGGATGGCACCCCGATTTGCGACCGCGCACCTGGCGACACATAACAAAGCAGAGGCGGGCCTTCGCAAAAGCTTTACCTCGTTGCCGGATGAATTCCTGTTCATCGACGAAAATACACGCGGGATCCTGTCACTGCAGCGGGTGGCTGAGGCACTCACGAAGATCACGCATTTGGGCGTGTCCAGTCCCGTTGCGGACGTCATGTTTGACACCGCCAAGGATGCGTTACGGGACGTGATCCGATTCAACAGTCGACTGTTCGAGCAACTCGACGTTCAGCGGTTCTTCTATTCGGTGCGCCCGTACTACAAACCCTACAGGGTCGGGCGACAGGAGTACCGCGGCGCCAATGCAGGTGACTTCTCAGGTATCAATGAGATCGACCTGCTGCTGGGCCTGTGCCGGGCCAACAATCCTTACTATGCACAGCTGCTCGTCGACAAGATGCTGTTCATGCTCCCGTCGGACCAGGCCCGGTTGCGTGATTGCATGATGCGTACGAGCCTGCTGGATGAGCTGTTGGCGCTGGCGTCCGAGCATTCCAGGGCGGACTGGTTTCAGCACAACGCCCGGGCTTACCTCGAAGTGTGCGAGCTTTTTGGGCAGACGGCTACCCAACATCACGACACGCTGGTGAAGCGATTCATCGAGGAGCCTGCGCAGGAAGTTGAGACACGACACCTGGCGGGCATCACCGCCAGCGGGCCACCGCTATCGGTGTTGCTGCGCGCGTTGGAAGTGCTGCGAGACTTGCGGACCGCTGCGGATCGGCAGGACATCCCGACGCGGCATGCAGATCTGGCGAAGTTGCGCAGCCTCGTCGTCAGCGGGGCGTAGTCGCGCCCCCGTGAGCAGTTCCGGCCCCAGGCGCGGCTCCAGCCCCGGTGCCGGCGGCGGCCCGAGCCGCTGGCTGAAACTCCGGATCCCCCATCTGCCACAACATGAAAGCCATCTGATCCGCCTGCAACTCATCACGCTGCGTGCGTGTTGAGCCAATGCCGTGTCCGGCATCATAGTCAACGCGTAACAACACCGGCCGTCCCCCGGAATTCGCGGCCTGCAACCGCGCGGTCATTTTCCCCGGCTGCCACGGTGCAACCCGGGGATCGTTGATTCCCGTAGTCAACAATACAGCCGGATACGCCGTGCCGTCTTTTACGTGGTGCAGGGCATCCACAGCGAACAGGGCTTTGAAACCGGCCTCTGTTTTGACGCTTCCGTACTCGAGGGCGTTGGCATCGCCGTCAGTCTCATATTCAGCGCGTAGTGCATTGGAATCTCCGACGTCGCTCAACACGACCCGGAACAGATCAGGACGCTCAGTCATCGCCATCCCAACCGTGATGCCGCCGGCGCTGCCGCCACGGATCGCAAGACGTGTGGACGACGTGTAGCCCTTGCTGATGAGATATTCCGCACAGGCAATCAAATCCCGATAGGTATTCGGTTTGGTCGCCTGCTTACCGGCGTTGTGCCAGTCCTCGCCAAACTCGCCGCCCCCGCGCACATGCGCGATGGCAACGATCCCACCGCGCTCGAGGAGCGCCAGTTGACCGGAGATAAAGCTCGGCGTGAGGGAGATGCCGTACGCCCCATAGCCCGTCAACAAGCTCGGATGGGTGCCATCCAATGCGATGCCCTTGCGGCTCACAATGGACAACGGAACCAGCGTGCCATCCGCCGCCGGGGCCTGCACCTCACTCGCCTGGTAGCCTGCGATATCGAGACTCGAAGCCGGAATGAGTCCGGTGTCGCTCGCCACACCGGCCACCGGATCGAATTTGAACCACCTCTGGGGCGAAATCCACGTCTGGATGGGATACAGCATGCCGGGCACCTGCGGTGACGTGGCAAAACCGCCGATTCCGCCGGTCGGTGCCTTCGCCAGGTCGGACACCTTGTCGCCATTGAAATCCAGGCGGCGCATTTTCTGCACACCGCCGTCCAGGACGCGGAAGTACAACCCGTCCTGCGCTACCCCGAAATCCTGGATGACGACACTGCTCGCAGGCACCACAGTTTGAGCGTGTGCGAGAGTGGGATCGCTCGCCTTGATCCGCAGGATCTTGTATCGCGAGGCGTCTTTGTGGCTGAGAAGGTAGATGTCGTCACCGTGTAGGGCGACGTTCGCGACTGCGTCTGATATGTCCGCAATCTTGACCCAAGGCGCTTGGACGCCGTTGACCTGACTCAACGGTGCGAGGTACACGGTGGCCTCGGGTGTGGCCCCGTGGTTGATGACAGCCAACGCCTGCGTCGAGCCGGGTGCCGTAGCCATGAACGGCGCATCGACCGGTGACAGGCTTACGCGGGGATTGAGGCCGACGGCGAGAATGGCCGGGTCCTTTTCAGGCGGCGAGCCAAGCGGGTGGAGCCACAATCCGCTGTTGAGATACTTCGTGGTCTCGGGCGCCCCCGCAACCATCCTGGCGAAGCGATTGTAGAAAAACGACTTGCTGTCGTTCCGCCACGCGGGTGCGCCATATTCCACGCGGTCGATCCGCTCCGGTAGCGCGTTCCCCGTCGCGGTCTCGATCACACGCATCACGCTCTCTTCGGAGCCACCCTCCGAGACGCCAACGGCGACATATTTGCCATCCGGAGAGACGGTGAAATAGTCGATGGACTGATGTTTCCCCTTGGCGGCGCCGATGTTGGGATCCAACAGCAGCGTCTCGGCGTTGGAGACCACGCTGCGAACGTAGAGCTTGTAGACATCATCGCCGGGTCTGCGCTTCTCGTAGACCAGGATGCCGGGTGCCAGCTGCATGCCGGTCACCAGGGTGGTTGCGCCATCCAGGGCCACAATTCGCTGCAGCAGCTTCGCACGGTTCGGGATGGCAGCGAGCGTCGCGCGCGCGTAGTCGTTCTCCGCGCGGGCCCAGGCCAGGAATTCCGGTGCATGGCGGTCTTCCATCCATCGGTATGGATCCACCACCTTCGTGCCGAAATAGTTGTCCGTGACGGGTCGAACGGGTGCAACTGGAGGCGCGGGCACGTCGGCCGTCGCGGCCGTCACAGCCAGCAGTCCACCGCAGAAGAGCAGGCCCATGAGCGTTCGCATGGGCACAACCATACCCGTGCGCGTCAGTCTCGACAATGACTTAGACTGGACGCATGCGCCCGGAACAGCAAACGGTACTCCACAGCTGGTGCAAACAGACCGAATGGGATGCACCGGTGATTGTTGGCGGCGCCGGCGCCTACCTGTTCATCGCCGACGGCAGGCAGATCCTGGACATGAGCAGCCTCGCCGAATGCAGCAATCTCGGTCACCAACATCCCCGCGTGGTGGAAGCCATCCGGGCGCAGGCCTCCCGACTGTGTTTTGTGACCAACGCCTGGGGTGCAGCGCCGCGCGCTGAGCTGGCCGAGTTACTGTTACAGAAGTCCGGCTTCCACGACGGCAGAGTGTTCTTCACACTCGGTGGCGCTGACGCGAATGAGCATGCTGTCAAATTTGCGCGCCAGGCGGCCGGGAAACCCCGAGGCTGGGTCATCGCACGAGATCGCTCGTATCACGGTGCCAGTTACGCCACGATGGCTATGTCGGGTGACTCCCGTACTGCGAGCCAGGCGGACAGCGCTGCATTTCGCGTCGCCCATGTACCTCCGCCGTATGCATATCGGTGTCCGTTCGGGACGGCTACCGAACAGGAATGCGGTACTCGGGCGGCGGCGGCAATCGGTGCCGCCATTGACGAAAAACAGGAAGTCGCCGCCGTAATAATGGAAGCGAACGCCGGCACCAACGGCATCGTCGCACCGAAAACCTTCTGGCCCGCCGTTCGCCGTGAGGCTCAGGCACGCGGCGTCTACCTGATCGCCGATGAAGTGATGAGCGGCTTCGGGCGCTGCGGTGAGTGGTTCGCCTGGCAGCAGTACGGGGAGGCGGGGCGGCCGGACATCATGACCCTGGCGAAAGGGTTGACGGGCGCGCATCTGCCACTGGGCGCAGTGGTTCTGTCGGCGCAGGTTGCCCGGGCACTCGAGTCGCAGATGTTGTTGACGGGGCTGACCTATTGCGGGCATCCGCTCGCTTGCGCGGCAGGGGTTGCGGCTGTACAGAGTTATCAGGATGATGGCTTGATTGACCGCTCGCGCCGGTTGGGCGCGCGGATGTTGGACCGGCTGCGACTGATGCAATCACGGCAGCGCCTGATCGGAGATGTCCGGGGTGGCGACGGACTGTTCGCCGTCGTCGAGTTGGTCCGCGATCGAGACAGCCGCGAACCGCTGTCACCCTGGCCGCAGATGCATCCCGGCCTGATCAAACTGTTGGGGGAGGCCATGAAGGCCGGCGTGTCGTTTGCCGCCCGTGGCAATCTGATCCTGCTGGCGCCGCCCCTGATCATCGAGGAAACGGATCTGGAGCGCGCCCTGGAGTTGCTCGATCGGTTGCTGAGCCGGTTGCCAGGTTAGATACGTCGAGGTTAGATACGTCGTCGAGGTCGTTGGTATGCAATCACGCCACATCCGAACCGAGCTTCCCGGCCCCAAGGCGCGTGCCTTGCTGGAGCGCGATCACCCCGTCAGCTCGCCATCCTATCCCCGTGACTATCCGTTCGTGATGGCGAAAGGCCGCGGTGTCGAGGTCTGGGATGTTGACGACAACCGCTTCCTGGATTTTGCCGCCGGCATCGCCGTGTGCAGCACGGGCCATTCGCACCCGCAGGTCGTGCAGGCCATCAAGGACGCGGCGGACGATTTTTTGCACATCTCCAGTGACTACTGGCACGAGCGGATGACGCGGCTGGGCGAAAAGATCAACGCCCTCGATCCCATGCGGGAGCCGGTTCAAGTGCTCGCCTGCCAGAGCGGCACCGAGTCGGTTGAAGGGGCCCTGAAGCTCGCGCGCTACGTGACGGGCCGCCCGCGATTCATTGGCTTTCTCGGCGGCTTTCACGGGCGCTCCATGGGCTCGCTGGCCTTTACAGCCAGCAAGTACACCCAACAGGCGGGTTTCTTTCCTACCATGCCGGGCGTCACACACGTTCCGTATCCCAACGTGTATCGACCGCTGTTTGCCGGTGCGGATCAGGGCAGGGCGGTGCTCGACTACATCGAGAACGTCCTCTTCGCCACCAACGTGCCGGCGAGCGAGGTCGCCGCGATTCTGGTTGAGCCGATCCAAGGTGAAGGCGGTTACCTGGTGCCCCCGGACGGTTTCCTGCAGGGCCTGCGCGACCTGTGTGACCGGCACGGCATACTGCTCATCTTTGATGAAGTGCAGTCTGGAGTCGGCCGCACCGGCAGGATGTTTGCCAGCCAGCACTGGGGCGTGACGCCCGACATCATGACCCTCGCGAAGGGCCTCGGGTCCGGACTGCCCATCGGGTTGGTTGTGGCGCGCCGCAAGCATATGGAAAAATTCAAGCGCGGCGCCCATGGCAACACCTACGGCGGAAATCCGCTGTGCTGCGCGGCAGCCCTCGCAACACTCGATCTCGTCGAGAGTCAGTACGCGGCCAACGCTGCCGCGGTGGGCGGGTATTTCATGGATCGACTGCGCGAGCTGCAGAAGAAGTTGGATTGCATAGGCGATGTGCGCGGCAAGGGGCTGATGATCGGCGCTGAGCTCATCACAGATCCCGTAGCGCGCAAGCCGGCATCGGCACTGTGCCAGCGGATACTGACCCGCGCCTTTCACAACGGACTGATTCTGCTGTCGTGCGGAGTCAGTACACTGCGCTTCATTCCGCCGCTGATGATCACCCGTGAGCATGTGGACGAGGCGATGGAAATGTTGGAGGTCTCCATGAAGGAAGCTCTGGTGGAAGGTTGAGTGCGGTGACGCCCGCCGCTGAAGCTCGCGCACCCCGAGCACTCGGACTGTGGATGTGCACCGCACTCGTGGTTGGCAATGTCATCGGGGTCGGAATTTTCGTCCTGCCAGCTTCACTGGCGCCGTATGGATTGAATGCACTGACCGGATGGCTGATCACGGTTGTTGGGTGCGCCTTCCTCGCGATCTCGCTTTCCACCCTCTCACGCGCCTTCCCGAACGACGACGGGCCCTATAGTTATACCAAGCGAGTGTTTGGCGACGGTGTCGCCTTCACCGTCATGTGGTGTTACTGGTTTTCCACCTGGGTCACGAACGCGACCATAGCGGTCGGCATCGTTGGCTACCTGACCGTTTTCTTTCCGGGGTTGAGTGCCAGCGCCTGGTTACCGCCCGTCACCGCGCTTTCATTGTTATGGTTTTTCGTCCTGATCAATCTGGGCGGCGCCCGTGCAGTGGGTTGGGTTCAGATCATGACGACAGCCCTGAAACTGGTGCCGTTGCTCGGTGTGATTTGCCTCGGACTGTGGGTGCTGTTCACCAGTCCGGCTGCATATACACAACACACACCCAGGAGCCTGGCCACGTTCGGAGCTCTGAGCAGCGTATCCACCCTGACGCTTTTCGCGATGCTGGGCATTGAATGCGCAATGATCCCCGCAGGTCGGGTGCGCGATCCTTCGAGAACGATTCCCCGGGCTACTGTCATCGGTACCATCGTTACGGCAGTGATCTACATCGGCGTTTCGGTGGTGCCGATGCTGTTGATTCCCCAGGCGGCCCTGGCCGCCTCCAATGCACCCTTCGCGGACCTGTTTGCACGGATCCTCGGCGACCGCTCCGGCCAGGTGCTGGCGATCTTTGTGGTCATAGGCGGTCTGGGGGCACTCAACGGCTGGACTCTGATTGTTGGTGAAGTGACGCAAAGCATTGCGCGGCACGGGGCATTCCCGCATTTCCTGTCGAAGGAGAACAAACACGGCGCCCCGACATTTGCGCTCGTCGTGACGGGTGCGATAGCCAGCGTGATGTTGCTGTCCAACTACAGCCAGTCGATTGCCGGCATGTTCACGAAGCTGAGCGTGATCGTGACCGCCGGGAATTTGCCGTTCTACTTCGCGTGCTCGCTGGCGGTTGTCATCGGAGCGCGGCGTTTCCCCGGTGTTTCGCCGCAGCGGGCTACATTCCTCATCGCTGCCTCACTCGGAGCCGCGCTATATTGCGCGTGGGCCACGATTGGCATCGGGATTGAGCCGCTCCTCTGGGCATTGGCCCTGGCTGCCGCCGGAGTTCCCGTGTACTGGATATGCCGTTACCAGGCCGTGGTGCCACCGTCGATTGCAAAGTCCGCGCCCGTTACCCAGGTCGACTCGTCGGAGGCCAGGTAAACCGCCAACGGCGCAATGTCTTCCGGCACCCCCACGCGCCCCAGCATGAGTTTTGCCTTCATGGGGGCAAACCATTCGGGCATGTTGATGAAGTCGCGCGTCTGGTTGGTCAGGACGAGACCGGGGGATATCGTGTTGCAGCGGATACCGTGCTTGCCACCTTCCATGGCGATCTGCTTCGTCATGGCAATGACACCGCCTTTGGCGGCTGTATGCGCCAACCCGGGCAGTACCTGATAGGCGATCTTCCCTGATGTCGAGCCCACATTGATGATCGAGCCGCCACCGGCTTTGATCATGTGCGGGAATACTGCCTGGCAACCGTGAAACACGACATCCAGCTCCTCGCGGATGGTTTTGCTCCACTGCTCGTAGGTCATATCCGGAAGCCAGTTGAAATAGGCCATCGAGGCGTTGTTGTACAGAACATCGATGCGGCCATAATTCTTGATGGCAAACTCGACCAGACGGTCGACATCGCTACGAACTGACATGTCGCAGGGATGGAGCGAGACCATCTGTCCATCGGTGGAGCGCACCGTTTCCAGGGTGGCTCCGGCATTCGCAGCGTTGATGTCACAGCCGACGACGCGCGCGCCTTCCTTCGCGAACAAAATCGCGGCAGCGCGGCCCATGCCCCCGCCGGTCCCGGTGATGATGCACACCTTGCCTTTGAGTCGATCGCTCACAGTAAGGTCGCGTCCACGTGAATTCGCAGATCCTCAATCTTGTCCCCGCGACGACGCAGCACCGTGGAAGGTCGCACCGTATAAAGACTGTCATCCAGGCGCGTATACATGCAGGTGCTCTCGGCAATGCCGAGCGAATCACCGTGGAGTGACCAAGCTCCGGAGAGACTGTGTGACATTGCCTTGATCCGACTCCACAACCCGCCGATGCTGGCACGAAGGGCTTCGCGTCCAACGGTCGTTGGATAGTTGGCAAACGTCAGACGGACGTCATCCGTATGGAGGGCGAGAAACCGTTCCATATCCAGGCTGTCGGCAGCGCGGTAGAACTCGTAAATCCACCTGGTGTCTCCCGTGGCGTCCCGCTCGTTCTGGGGCGCCAGCGCTTCCCGGCCCTGGTCGACAACAGTCCGCCGAACTGCACCCAGGGTTGCGGCAACGGCGCCGAAATAGGCGCCCTCCATCGGTGCGAAGTGCGCCTTCTCTGCTTCGGTTCCTTCGGGTATGCCTTGCCTGGTGAGTCCGAATGCGAAGGTCAGTGTCAGGTTGCCCTTGTCATCCTCACCGATGACGTTCTCAATGCGGCCCAACTCAACACCGCCCACGCGCTCAAATAGGACGCGGTTTTCCGGCTCAAACGTAACCCGCTCACGCAAGGGCACATTGTTGAGGAGGATGTCGCGCAGCAGCCATCCTTTACCCTGTTCCACCACGTCGCATTTCTGCATCTGCGGCACGTAGGGCAGGGCGTTGCGCGCCTTCATCATGAGGCCCGTCCACACTTCGTGTCGGCTCAGGAAAACTTTACCCGGCTCATTGACAGGGACTGTCCGGCTCAGCTGATACACATTGCACCCCGATGTGATTAGAACCATTCTCAAAATCGCCCGGGCGCCGAAGGCGCAGTGCACTGCGCAGCCGGCCCAGATTAACAATGAAGCAGGCCGCGCTTTTTGCGGGGACGCCCAGTCCGGCGGCAAAGGACCCGGGCTCCGCGCGAACTTTTTCGCGCCAATTAACTAAATCGCCAGGTACCCGCCGTCGACTGCCATCGCGGCCCCGTTCATGAAGGACGCGGCATCCGACAGCAACCACTTCACCGCCTCACCGATTTCCGCCGGCTCGCCGAAACGGCCAATGGGATGGCGGTCCTTCAGTTTCTCGAAGAACGCGCTGAATCGCTCGTCTTGTGTCAACCGTGAAATCATGGGCGTGCGAATGATGCCCGGCAGCACTGCGTTGACACGGATCCCGCGCGAGCCATATTCCGCTGCAGCTGCGCGTGTGAGCCCGACGACACCGTGTTTGGCAGCTATGTACTCGCTCGCGTTCTGGATAGCAACTTGCCCGAGCGACGAAGCGGTGTTGACAATGGCGCCGCCACCCGTCTGCATCATTGCCAGAACCTGGTATTTGATACACCAGAACACGCTGGTCAGATCGACGCGGAGCGCTCGCTCCCATTGCTCCGTCGTGAGCTCGTGCAGCGGTACCGCGCATTGCTCCAGACCGGCGTTGTTGAAGGCGCCGTCCAACCGACCGTAGGTTGCAACCGCGCGCTCGACAATCGCGCGAACCTCGTTCTCTGTGCCCAGGTCGGCTTGTACGAATACTGCGGTGCCTCCAGCGGACCGCACGGCATCAACAGTGGCTCCGCCTGCTTCTTTGGCGATATCAGTCACCACGACGTTCGCGCCGGCGTCTGCGAGGACCAGCGATGCGGCGCGCCCGATCCCTCCGCCCGCGCCCGTGACTATGATCGTCTTGCCTTGGAGAGTACCGGTCATTGATTTCCCACCTTTCCTGCGGACGATACGGTTGGGCATCCTGCCGGTCGAATCACATATCGAAATGCGCTCAATTGCCGCAGGGCATGAGGCGCGCAACCTCTTGATCCGCCAGGGTCAGCAGTCCGCCAGGTCGGTTTCCGCAAGCAGCCGGGACGGCGGCTCAACCGTTCGGCCGCCACCGTAAAGCTGCGCGAACAGGCCTCGCAGCCAGCGGTTACCCGGGTCGGTGTGGAATCGCTCGTGCCAGTACTGGGAGATGTGAAAGCTGGGGATCTCGATGGGCAGCTCGAGGATGGTGACGTCCACCAGCTCGGCGTACGCCTTGGCGAGGCGATGCGGCACCACGACGAGCAGATCGCTGCTCGACACAATGGAAGTGATTCCCATGGTGTGAGCCACGCGCACCGCAACCCGGCGTTCCAGTCCCGCCGCCCAGAAAGCCTTGTCTACAAAGCTCTCCTGCGAGCTGTGGCCGCCGCCGGTGGGGTGATAAACGAGTTGCGGTGTCTCGAGGAAGCGCTCAAAGGAGATGGTGCCGTGAATAGTTGGATGGCTCGCCCGCACCAACCCGACATAATGCTCCTCAAACAGTACCTGGCAGTGGATCGAGCCTTCGAACTCCTCGAAGTAGCCCACGGCCAGGTCGACCTCCCCGGACTCGAGCGCAACACTGCGCATCCGTGAGGGCGGCACCTGCACGGTGTGGATGTTGACCGACGGGGCTTCCCGCGAAATCAGCTCCAGCACCCGCGGCAGCAGCACCATCTGCCCCAGGTCACTCATGAAAATCCGGAAAGTGCGGTCGGAGGCCGCGGCTTCGAAGCCCATCTGCCGCTCGATGGTGTTGCGGACCTCGCTCAGCGCCTTCCTGATGGGGCCCGAGATGGCTTCTGCGCGTGGCGTGGGCGCCATGCCGTCCGTGGTCCGCACGAACAACGGGTCCTCGAGGACTTCGCGCAGTCTATTGAGCTGCTTGCTGACAGCCGGTTGCGTCAGGTGCAGATTCGAGGCCGCTATCGTGACACTGCGCGTCTGGAAGATCGCGTCAAAGACCCGCAGCAGGTTCAAATCCAGCCGATTGAAGCTCATGGTCCAGCACCCCCTTACGGACCGCATGCTAGCGCCGAATTGCTGGTATGTCGTCTTTTCATTCGACCGCCTGCGGGGAGGCCCGTAACGTTCTGGCCTCATGAGTAGCACCACATTCTGTCATTTCATCGACAATCGCTTCGTGCAGTCGGCAGCGGAGCGCCAGTTTGAAAAGTTCTCGCCGGTGGATGGCAGTCTGCTGGGAACAGTGGCCGAAGGAGGGCAGGCGGACGTTGATTTGGCCGTCCAGGCTGCTACGGCCGCGCTCCAGGGAACCTGGGGACGACTGACATTGGCCCAGCGGACCGACATGCTACATGCTGTCGCACGCGAGATAGATCGTCGCTTTGACGATTTTCTCGACGCCGAAGTCAACGACACCGGCAAACCCCGCTCGATCGCCTCGCATGTCGACATCCCGCGTGGGGCTGCCAACTTTCGCGTGTTTGCGGATGCCGTCAAGAATGTTCCGACGGAATTCTATGAGATGACGACGCCCGAGGGGCGCAAGGCGTACAACTACTCACTGCGCGTACCGAAGGGCGTCATCGCGGTTGTTTGTCCGTGGAACCTGCCATTGTTGCTCATGACCTGGAAAGTTGCTCCGGCGCTGGCTTGCGGCAACACCGTAGTCGTCAAGCCATCCGAGGAAACACCCGCAACTGCAACACTGCTCGGCGAGGTTATGCAAACGGTAGGTGTCCCGCCAGGCGTATACAACGTTGTCCACGGCTTCGGACCCGGATCGGCGGGCGAATATCTGACTCGCCATCGAGGCGTCGCCGCTATCACCTTCACGGGCGAAACGACCACCGGTGCCGCCATCATGAAGGCAGCCGCGGACGGCATTCGTCCCGTGTCCCTGGAGCTCGGGGGCAAGAATCCAGCCGTGGTGTTTGCTGACTGCGATCTCGAGGCCGCAGTGGCGGGTATCACCCGCGCCGCCTTTCTCAACACCGGGCAGATCTGTCTGGGCACCGAACGCGTGTATGTCGAACGCCCTGTCTTCGAGCGGTTTGTGGCCGCGCTGAAGGATAAAGCGGAAGCCCTGAAACCCGGTCATCCGTCTGACAAGAGCACCGGCATCGGACCGCTCATCAGCATCGAGCACCGCGACAAAGTGTTGAAATACTACCGCCGTGCGGTGTCCGAAGGCGCCACCGTTGTCTGTGGCGGCGGGATACCCAACATGCCCGGGTCGCTCGCCAGCGGCGCCTGGATCCAACCTACGATCTGGACCGGGCTGCCCGAGAGCTCGGCGGTCAATCGGGAAGAGATCTTCGGGCCGTGCTGTCACATCCGGCCGTTCGATTTCGAAGAGGAGGCCATCCGTCTGGCGAATGATACGCCTTACGGGTTGGCTGCGAGTGTATGGACGCGGGATGTTGCGCGGTCATTTCGACTCGGGGCCAGCCTCAACGCGGGCATAGTCTGGATCAACTCCTGGTTCCTGCGCGATCTGCGCACGCCGTTCGGTGGTTCGAAGCAGTCGGGTATCGGCCGCGAGGGCGGCGTCCATTCAATGGAGTTTTATACGGAATTGCGCAACGTCTGTGTGAGCACCTGACATGACAAACCTCAGTGCCACTCGAATCACCCAGCTAGGCGATGAGCTCTTCGAGAGCCTGCGCTCCCGGACGCCCGTTGAGCCGCTGACGGAGCGCGAGCCCGGCCTGACCGTTGCCGATGCCTACGCCATCCAGGAGCAGGTCATTCGCAGGCGCCTGGCGCTCGCAGATCGGATCGTCGGCAAAAAGATCGGCTTGACGAGCCGGGTCGTGCAGCGCGCCCTCGGGGTGAGTGAGCCGGATTTCGGGCAGCTGCTCGCGAGCATGGTGGCTTCTGACACCATCAGCGTGGGCACGATGTTGCAGCCGAAGGCGGAAGGCGAGGTGGCGTTTGTGCTCGACCGCGATCTGAGGGGTCCCGGTGTCAGCAATGCCGATGTGCTCGCCGCGACGCGCTTTGTCATGCCGTGCTTCGAGATCGTGGATTCGCGAATCCGCGACTGGCGGATCAAGTTGCAGGACACCGTGGCTGACAATGCCTCGGCGGGAATGTTTGTTCTCGGTGACCGCGCCGTCGATCCCAGGAGTGTCGACTTGTCCACGTGCGGAATGGTGTTGGAAAAGAACGGCAATCTCGAGTGCACCGGCTCCGGAGCCGCTGCGCTCGGTTCACCCGTGACCTGTGTTGCGTGGCTCGCCAACGCGCTGGGCCGTTTCGGAATGCCCTTGCGGGCCGGCGAAGTCATTCTCTCCGGATCGCTGGGGGCCCTGATTCCCGTGACCGCCGGCGATTCCCTCCACCTGTCCATCGGCGGATTGGGCTCAGCCTCCGTCAGGTTTATCTAATGCCGCTCACAGCCGCGAAAATCGCCTCATACGCCGAACAGCTCGACACGGCCGCGCTCGAATGCCGGGCAGTGCCGCAACTGGAATCGGGGCTGACCCTGGCCGAGGCCTACGAGATCCAGTGGACGTTGCGCAAACGCCGTATTGCAGCTGGCGCGCGCGTGAGCGGACTCAAAATGGGTCTGACGTCGCGCGCCAAAATGAAGCAGATGGGTGTTGCAACACCCATCTACGGCTTTCTCCTGGATGAGTACCTCGTGCCGGCCGATGAGGTCGTCACGTCCAGACTCATCCACCCGCGCATCGAGCCGGAAATTGCGTTTGTGACGCGCACCGGCCTGCAGGGGCCGGGATGCACGAGTGCCAGTGCGCTTGCGGCAGTCGACTTTGTCATTCCGGCAATCGAAGTGATCGATTCCCGTTACGCCGACTTCAAGTTTGACCTGCCGAGCGTCGTAGCTGACAACGCGTCCTCCGCTCGCTATATCGTGGGCACCTGCGCTCGTCGCGTGGATGAGCTCGATCTGCGAACGCTGGGTGTCGTTGTTGAGAAGAACGGGGAAGGGGTCGCCTTCGGAGCGGGTGCGGCCGTGCTGGGGTCGCCGGCGTTGAGCCTGGCGATGTTGGCCAACCTGCTCGCCGAGCGCGAGCAGAGCATCCCCGCGGGTACCTACGTCATGACGGGCGGCATCACCGAAGCGCTTGCTGCGAAGGCGGGAGATCATTTCGCCGCGCGCTTCCAGGCGCTCGGCTCAGTGTCAGTCCGATTCACTTAGAGAGACTGCATGCCCATCGCAAATATACAGATCCTGGCGGGCCGACCGGCAGAAGCCAGACGCGCGCTGATCCAGGCGGTGACCGCGGCAATTGTCGAGTCTCTACAGGTCAAACCAGAAAGCGTGCGCGTCATTGTCCAGGAGGTGCCGCCGGAGCACTGGGGTATCGGTGGCGTCAGCGCCAAGGAACTGGGGCGATGATTCCACTCCACGATATTCGCTACGTTCGGCTCGGGACCGAAGACCTCGATGAAGCGGTTCGATATGCCACGCGAATCCTGGGTCTGGAGCTCGTGCGCCGCGATCGGACCAGTGCGTATTTACGCGCTGATGATCGCGAGCACACGCTGGCCTACACACTGGGAAACCCGCGCGAGCACATTGCAGCGTTTGAGTTGTTGTCGAAAGCGGAGCTCGACAACGCGGCCGCCGAGCTGGAGCGCGCTGGACATCCCGTGCGGGCCGGAACGAAAACCGAGTGTGAGCAACGCTACGTGGACGCGTTCATCGCTTTCAAGGATCCCAGTGGCAATGCGATTGAGTTGATTACACGACCTGCCCACAGCGGGCGGCGGTACTTTCCCACACGAGATGCGGGGATAACGGGGTTCTCCCATATCGGGCTGCATTCGATCTCACCGCGCCAGGACGAGGTATTCTGGACGACGGTGTGCAATGCCCGGGTGAGTGACTGGATCGGTGAGGCCCCGCTGCTGCGGATCGATCCGGTCCATCATCGCATCGCGTTGTTTCCCTCCAAGCGCACCGGGGTGCAACACATCAACCACCAGGTTGAGAGCATCGACGACATCATGCGCTCATACTACTTCCTGAAGGACAACAACGTTCGGATCCGCTTCGGTCCAGGCCGCCATCCCACCTCGGGTGCCATGTTTCTGTATTTCGAAGGACCGGACGGCATGATCTACGAGTACTCGTCCGGCGTCAGGATGATCACGGACGAGAGCTATACTCCACGGCAGTTTCCCGCGAAAAATACGTCCTTTTGTGCCTGGGGCTCGAAGCCGGACATCCCGGAATTCGAAGCCGAGAGCAGCCCGAATGGCTGACCCGGTCGGCGTGTCGGCCAGCGATGCCCGCCGTGTGCGGGTTGCCGCGCGTGCCGTGGCGCGTGCGGGGCTGGTCCACGCTTACGGCCATTGCAGCCTGCGCATCGATTCTGATCACTTCATTGTCAGTCCGGCGAAGCCGCTCGGGCTCGTCACCCCGGAAGATGTGGTGGTGGTTGTTCCCACGCACGGTGCCTTGCCGCCAGAGGCCCTTCCCGAAGTGCTCGCACACCAATACATTTACCGGCAGCGTCGCGATGTCTCGGGAATTGTCCGGTTCCAGTCGCCGAATCTGACTGCGCTGTCAACTCTGGGGCTGACGCCCAAGGCGCGCCACGGGTTCGGCGCGTACTTTGCTCCCAGCGCACCGTTGCATGCGGACCCGCGGCTCGTGAGGGATAGTGCCAGTGCAGCGGCGCTCGTTGAGGAACTGGGTTCGGCACGAGCAATTGTCATGCGCGGTAATGGCGCGGTGTCGGTGGGCAATACGCTGGAAGAAGCGGTTGTGATGGCCTGGTATCTGGAAGACTCGGCGCGCGTGGAGTTGGCGGTCCTGGGGACCGGGTTGGATGGCCAGGTTCTGACGCCCGCGGAAGCTCAGGACCGCGCAGTCACATCGGGACGGATCGTCGAGAGAATGTGGGACTGGTTGACGAGGGGGGATTCGTAAGTGAGTGAATCGACATTAAAGCTCAAATTCCTGTCGCATGGAACGCTCGAGAGCCGGGACCTGGATTTCACCCGGCGGTTTTACCAGGAGTTCCTGGGATTCGAGGTCGTCAAGGCGAGCAAGATTTCCCTCTGGTGCCGCCTCGGCGGCCAACACATCTACGTGGTTGTGCAGGTTCCGCCCCAGCGCAAAGGCGAAATGCCGTTTCTCAATCACAACGGCATCGATGTCCACACCGAGGAGGAAGTGGACGAGTGCCATCGCCTCGTGGTGCGTGACGCGGAAAAATGGCAACTGAAAAAGATAACGAAGCCGGCGGTGCAACACGGCACGTATGGTTTCTATTTCTATGACGCGGATGACAACTCATGGGAAATCCTGGCCAATCCGCCGGGCGGGTATTCCTGGATGTTTGAGCGTGGCGACCAGGACGGGGTTGGTCACATGAGCAAGAATTTCGAGCGTCCGGAATCCACTCTGCGCAAGACACCGAAGACCTGACATGTCAGAGACCTCTTATCGTCTTGCCACGTATGCAGCGTCTGACGGAAAGCCGCGCGCATGCATAGTTGTGGATGAGCGTGTGGTTGATGTCGCGAATTCGGTGCTGGAGGTATTGCACAGCTGGCCGGAGTACTCCGTCAAATTGCCTGAGTTGGCGGCGGGGACACGGCGTAACAGCGCGCCATACCCGACGCTGTCGAGCGTGCGCCTGCTCGCGCCGATTCTGTATCCGGGTACGATCTTTTGCGCCGGTGCCAATTACAAGGATCATGTGGTCGAGATGTCCCGGGCCTTGAATCTGCCGCCCGAGCCTGATCCGCATGATCTGGGACTGAAGCCCTGGCATTTCCTCAAAGCAGCCGCGCAGTGTGTGCGCGGAACCGGTAGCCGGGTAGCCCTCCCGGCCTATTCCCGGAAGGTCGATTGGGAGGCCGAGATCGCGGTCGTGATGGGCCGCGAGTGTCGCAATGTCAGTGTTGAGAATGCGCTGGAATATGTGGCAGGCCTGACGATCGCCAACGATCTGTCGGCGCGCGATCACCTCAAGCGCGCAGGCATCGCCGCGGACTCACCATTCAAGTTCGATTGGGTCAGCCAGAAATGCTTTGAGGGCGCGCTGCCCCTCGGGCCCTGGATCTGTCCTTTGGACGAGGCAGGGGATGTCGGCAATCTCGGCATTCGGCTGTGGGTCAACGAGGAGCTGATGCAGGACTCCTCCAGCTCCAATCTGATCTTCACCATGGCGGAGCAGATTTCACACCTGAGCACGCGGCTGACCCTGATGCCCGGCGATGTAATCGCGACCGGGACGCCCGCGGGCTGTGGCGCGGCGCGCGGTCGATTTCTGAAGGCGGGTGACCGTGTCCGCGTCTGGGTTCAAAACATCGGTGAGCTGACAACGGAATTCACGTGAGCAAAATCAATGTCGCATTGATCGGTTCGGGCAACATCGGCACGGACTTGATGTACAAGGCGCTACGCAGCGCCAACCTGGCCCCAACGTGGATGGTGGGCATCGATCCGGCGTCCGATGGGCTGGCGAGGGCACGCGATGTGGGACTGAAGACGACGGCTGAGGGGTTGGATGGCTTGTTGCCGCATGTTGCGCGTGACGGAATTCGTATTGCGTTCGATGCCACATCGGCCTATGTCCATCATGAGCACGCGCGCCGTTTGCGCGAGCACGGGGTCGCGGTCATCGACCTGACGCCGGCGGCCGTAGGGCCCTATTGCGTGCCACCGGTCAATCTCGCAGAGCACGCCGGTCGCGGCGAGATGAATGTCAACATGGTCAGCTGTGGAGGGCAGGCCACCATACCGATGGTCGCAGCCGTCTCCTCGGTCCAGCCGGTTGAATATGCGGAGATCGTCGCGACGGTGGCATCGCGCAGCGCAGGCCCCGGAACACGTAAGAACATCGACGAATTCACGCGCACGACGGCTAGCGGGATCGAGAAAGTCGGGGGCGCCCGGCGCGGCAAGGCCATCATTATCCTGAACCCCGCCGAGCCGCCGCTGATCATGCGCGACTCGGTGCATTGCCTGACCCGCGATGAGCCGGACCAGGAGCCCATCCGGACGGCCATTCTCGCCATGGTGCTCGAAGTGCAGAAGTACGTCCCGGGTTATCGACTCACCCACGGGCCGGTGTTTGATAGTCGACGCGTGTCGGTTTACCTGGAGGTGGCCGGTCTTGGAGACTACCTCCCGAAATATGCAGGCAACCTCGACATCATGACCGCCGCTGCCTTGCGCACCGGCGAGATGCTGGCTGCGGAAATTGCTTCGGGACGCTTCGACCCGCGGCCTTCGTCCGCGGCTGCCTGACGGGGGGCGGGCGAAGCCCGTACAAAGGGAGAGACTGATATGAATCTTCGCGGCAAACGGGTTCTGCTTCACGACAACTGTCTGCGTGACGGCATGCATCCCAAACGTCACCAGATCTCGATTGAGCAGATGGTTTCAGTGGCGACGGCGCTGGATGATGCGGGAATGCCGCTCATCGAAGTGACCCACGGGGATGGCCTGGGTGGCGCCTCGGTGAACTACGGCTTTCCGGCTCACTCTGACGAGGAATATCTCCGGGCTGTCGTGCCGCGGATGAAGCGGGCGCGCATCTCGGCCCTGTTGATTCCCGGGATCGGCACCGTTGATCACCTGCGGCTCGTTCACGACTGTGGGGTCAAGACGATTCGCGTTGCCACTCACTGCACGGAGGCGGATGTCGCTGAGCAGCATTTGGGATTGGCGCGCAAGCTCGGGATGGACACCGTTGGATTTCTGATGATGGCCCATATGCAGGAGCCCGAGAACCTGGCGAAGCAGGCACTGCTCATGGAAAGTTACGGCGCCAACTGCGTGTACTGCACGGATTCCGCCGGCTACATGCTGCCGGACGATGTCACCGCTCGAGTCGGCGCTTTGCGCTCGGTGCTGCGAGCGGACACTGAAGTGGGCTTTCACGGTCATCACAATCTGGCGATGGGCATTGCCAACTCGCTCGCGGCAGTTGAAGCCGGTGCGACCCGTGTGGACGGTTCCGCGGCGGGGCTCGGCGCCGGCGCGGGCAACACGCCCCTCGAGGTGTTTGCCGCTGTCTGCCAGAGAATGGGTGTCGAGACCGGCGTCGATTTGTACAAGTTGGTCGACGTCGCCGAGGACCTCGTGGTCCCCATGATGGACGCGCCGATCCGCGTCGATCGTGACTCGCTCATTCTCGGCTATGCCGGCGTGTACTCCTCTTTCCTGCTGTTCGCACAGCGAGCGGCTAAAAAGTACGGCGTTTCCGCACGTGACATCCTCGTAGAGATGGGCCGGCGGCGCGCCGTCGGCGGGCAGGAAGATCTGATTGAGGAAGTGGCCATCGAGCTCGGGAGGGCATGATCATGTCGACTCAGCATCCGCGCTACCTCTTCGAACCCATCATTCATCGCAAGCCGGTGACGTTTCCAGGCAATCAGCGCCTGGCTGTGCTGATCTACGTCAACATCGAGCACGTCCCCTTCGGCTCGACGGCGCCTGCACACGCCGTGTATCCAGGCACGCTGCAATTCAGTCCCGACATCCTCAATCACGGTTGGCGCGACTACGGCAACCGGGTGGGCCTGTGGCGGATCATGGCGGCGATGGATCGATACGGCTATCGCGGAACGGTCAACCTGAACAGCGACGTGTGCCGCGAGTATCCCCAGATCATTCGCGAGGGCAATGATCGCCACTGGGAGTGGGGGGCACAGGGCGACAACAACACCAGCATTGCAACGCTCATGACCGAACAGGAGGAACGGGAGTTTATTGGGCGCAACCTCGGAATCATCGAGGCGGCAACGGGGACGCGGCCGAAAGGGTGGCTGGGGATGTTCCTGGCGGAAAGCCTGAATAGTCCGGACCTGCTGGCCGAGGCGGGCGTCCAGTACGTTTCGAACTACACGCATGACGAGCTTCCAGTTCCCATGCGTGTCAAAACGGGTACGGGCACCTTGCTGACCATGCCTTACACGCTCGAGTTGAATGACGTGCCCACCATTCTGGGCAAGGGGGCGTCGGCGGAGGTTTTCGGCCAGATGATCCGGGATCAGTTCGATGTGTTGTATGAGGAAGGCAAACTGCGGCCGCGCATCATGTCCATCTCGCTGCACCCGTTCATTTCGGGCCACCCGTTTCGCATGAAGCACCTGGAGTCGGCCCTGGGCTACGTGGCCTCACACAGCGATGTCTGGCTCACCACCGGGGGAGAAATCAACGACTGGTATCGGGCCCGCTATCTTTAATTAAGACTTGGTTAGCGAGGTCCCACAGCGAACCCATTTGTCCCATGTGCAGGAGGAGGGGCGGGGCGTCGGAGCGTTTGTGATGCTCGACACGTCCCAGGAGGATGGTGTGATCGCCTTCCTGATGGCGCGAGTAGGTCGTGCACTCGAAGGTCGCAACACTGCCGCGCAGCCGTGGACAACCTCCAATGCCGTTGTCGAAGTCATCCCGCCAGTCCGCGAATTTATCGGCGGCCGGCCGGGCAAAGTGCATCGCGATTTGCCGTTGGGACGCCCCCAACACGCTCAGAATGAAGTGACGCCCGCTGATGAACGCATCGGCGCTCCGCGCATCATCACGAATGCTCCACAGGATGAGGGGCGGGTCGAGGGACACTGACGCAAACGAATTGATGGTCATCCCTTCGCATTTGCCGTCTGTCGCCACTGTCGTGACAAGACAAACACCTGTCGGGAACGTTCCGAGAGATTGCCTGAACGAACGTGCGTCCGTCGTAACGGGCGTATCGCCCGTAATGAGCGTCCATGAGTACATTGATCTTCAGTACTGGCCCTTGGGAGTGAGACCCAGCAGGTGCTGTCCGACCATTGAGGAGACCGCATCCCAGTTGAGCGTGATGTGGCGCACGATGGCATTCGAATCGCGCCACATACGCTGTATGGGTTGATTAGAGGCGAGACCGCTACCCCCGACAGCGGAGAAGACTGCCTCGACCGCATCGCGGGCCAGGCGGGCTGCAAATGCATGGTCACGCCGATTGCGGATGCGCTGATCGACAGTGAGGGGTTGGCCGCTCAGGGTCACTCGCTCAACCTCAGTCGTGTCCCGGGTGATCAGCAGCCGGGCGGCATCTGCCAGTGCGGAGGCCTCGGCTACCCTGGATTGCACAGGAAAGAATTCGCTCAGGCGATTGCCGGCGCCGCCAACGCCGCCACGGGTGACGCGCGTGCCGCAGAGGTTCACAAACTCTTCGACGGCTCCCAGGGCTGTGCCGAGAAGCGGTGACACGAGGCACACGGGGAGCGCCGACAACATCGGTACGCGGTAGATGCGGTTGGTATTGACCGCGGTCCCCGGAGACGAGCCACTGGCCGCCGCAGCGACCATCAGCCGCCGATGATCCGGCACGAAGGTCGGTTTCTCGATGGCTACGGTCTTCGATCCGGTTCCTGCCTGACCCGCAACATACCAGTTGTCTACGATGGACCACTGCGCCCGGGGCACGAGCACAAATCCCGGCTGGGGCGGGGTGCCCGGCTCCGGCGCAGGAAACTGGGCGCCGAGAATGACCCACTCGGAGTTGTCGACATTCGAGACGAACTGCCAGCGTCCTTCAATCAGGCAGCCGCCGTCTACCTTTTGAGTTGTGCCGGTCGGCGAGTAGGAGACGCAGGCGAAGGCTTCCGGGTTGCTTTTCCAAACATCGTTCTGGGCTGCTTCTGGAAAGCCCGCGATCATCCATTGGTGGATGGTGCCGATGGCACAGCACCAGGCGGACGACGTGCAGCCTCGACCCAGCTCGCTGATGACATCGATGAAAGCCGTGAAACCATATTCGTAGCCGCCGAAGCGCGCCGGTTGCATGAGCTTGAAAAAGCCGGCCTCCCGGAATGCGTCAATCGTCTGCGCGGACACACAGCGTGCCGTTTCGGTGGCCTGAGCCTTTTCCCGCAGCATCGGCACGAGATCGCTCGCAGCGGCGACGATTTTGGCAAGCGCCGGCGCGCCGGCGACCGGCGAGTTGCGTCCCGGCGCGGTGGTATCAATCGGGCTGATGTTCAGGAATTGGGTCGCCATGACTCACCTACGCGCGACGGACGCGATTCTCAGCTGCAAAGACCTCTCCCATCACTTTGATCAACTCGGGATCGGTGAAGTCGAACAGCCCGCCGTTGCCTGACACCCACTGGAAGGTGTGCAGCAGGCGGGTGATCTTCCATTGGCCGCCGATGCGCGCAAAGCTGTTTTCGTACCAACCGTTCTGCGTGTATTCAGCGGAGCCGCCGTCGGTAGACTTCCAGTGACGTGCCACCATGTAGATGACGGCGTCAGCGCGGTCCCCGTCGATATTCGCGTAGAAGTTTGAGTACTGGTGGTGGCGCCTCACCGGGCTCAGGATGACTTCCGCAAAGCGTGTCCACAGGTCTGCATCGACATGGACTTCCGGCTGGCCCGTGAGCCGCTCGAAGTTGACCTGGAAGCGGTCGGCGAAACAACTGCGATACAGGGGCCAGTTCCCCGTGTCCAGTGCACGTCCGAAGTTGAGCATGACTCGCTCAATTTCGGCACGGTTCCACAGTGTCTCAATCATCTGCTCGTGAGTCATGCGCGCCACCCCTGCTGCTGCGTTTAGTAGCTTACCGTGAAGCGTAGACCGTACGTCCGCGGCTCATCGAGATAGGAAGTGCCCGGGCCCGGCACGCCTGCCGCCGCGGTTGCAGCAATGACCGCGCGATTCTGGATGTTCTTGATCCATGCACCGACCGACCACTTGGTGGCGTCGTAGGTGAGCGAGGCGTCCCCCTTGTTTGAGGGACCCTGGCGCGTACCCTTGTTGTGCACGTAGTCGGCAAACCATGAGCTCTCGAATCGCCAGTCGATGTGCGCGCGCAGCATCGCCTCGCCGATCGGTATGTTGTGTGTGTAGCCGGCCATCGCGCTCCAGTCAGGCGCGTATGCCAGCTGCAGGCCATCGTAGTTCTGGCCGTCGGGCGTGATGAAGTCCTTGTTGCGCGCCTGCGAGTAACCGACGTTCAGGTTGATCTGATCGTTGGTAAATACGCGCGCCAGGATATCCAGCTGGTTACCCTTGATGGTCACCTTGCGAGCGTTGAATATCGTGTTATAGGCCGCCGCGATGTTGTAGCTCTGAATGAGCAGATCGCGATAGTCGTACCAGAACACCTCGTCGTTGATCTGCAGCGAGTCGTCCAGCCAGCGCGACTTGAAGCCGGCCGTGTAGGCGAGCAGGCGTGAGGGTTTGACCTCGTTGTCGAAGGTGGCTGTATTGGGCAGCTCGTTGAATGTACCGGGCTGAAAGCCTGTCTGGATGGCCCCATACAGCATCATCTTCGGCGTCAGGTCCTGCTCGATGCCTGCCTTCCAATCGAGATTCTTGAACGTCTCGTCGAAGGTATAGGGCAGCCCGCCCAGTGCCGCCGGCTCGTTGCCATGTGCGGTCCGGTTCGTAGAGCTGCCGCGGGCACCCAGAGTGGCCCGTAGGGTATCTGTGATGCTGTAGGTAGCCTGTCCGAAGACCGCATAGCCCTTCAGCCGGTTGGCGTCGACGCTGTCCTGCAAAAATGCGAACGGCAGGTTGGTGAACAGCGTGATCCCGCCATCATTGCGTACGTTGTAGAAATACAAGCCGCCCAGCCATTTCAGCGGTCCTGCGCCGTCGCTCGCCAGCCGCAGCTCCTGCGTGATCTGGTTGTAATGCGCCGTGTTCGAAGAGCGGATGGCGCTCAGCCAGTACTGCGGCCGCGCATCCAGGTAGAGATAGGAGGGCAGGTAGCTCAAGGTGGCCCAGTCGAAGTTGTAATCGACCTGGCCACCGATCATGTACGTTTTGTAATGGTTGCGCTCCGCCACCGGAGTTCCGAACGGGCCGGCGAACTGCCCGGTGCGGGTGTCATCCCACGGGTTGCCGTGCAGGAAACAGGCTTCACAGTAGGCGCCCGTCAGGGGATCTGTGCCCTTGTTGACGAGGTTGGCGGTGTGACCTTCCTTCACCGCGCCCTGGCCCCAGAGGTAGATCGACAGCTGCTCGGTTGGATTGAAGATCGCCGACAGCCGCGCGCTGGTGTCATTTTTCGACTGGGCGCCGGTCTCCTCCACGCCGTCGTTGCGGCTGTAGTCAACAGCCGCACGCAGCGCGAGAGTTTCGCTCGCCTTGATGTTCTGGGTGACCGTGGCATGGACGGCGGCATAGTTGCCGACTTCGAGCAGCACACCACCCTCATTGTTGAATCCGGGTCGTGTGGGCGTCACGTTGATCGTTCCGCCGATGGCGCTTCGACCGTACAGGGTGCCCTGTGGGCCGGGCAGAACCTCGAACTGCTCCACATCGAAAAATCCCGCGCTGGTGGCTTCGCGAGGCAGGTAGATGCCCGCGAAATTGAAGGCCACGTTGGGTTCGACGTTAGCCTGATCGAGGTTGGCACCCACGCCGCGAATGAACACCTGTGTGTTGTTACCTTCGGCCTGGAACCGCACGGACGGCACGAGCTTCTGCGCCTCGCGCAGATCCGTCACGCCGGCATCCAGCAGCGTCTCAGCCGAGATTGCGGTCACCGCCGCGGCGGTCTTCTGCAGATTTTGTGATTGTTTTTCAGCCGTGACGGTGACTTCCGTGAGCGCCTCGCTGCTCTCGTCGGCGTCCGCCAGTGCAATTTGCGGAGCCAACGCGGTTGCCAGCGTCGCGCATCCACAAATTGTCAAAATGGTCCGATGCATGCGGTCTTTCCCCCTTCCCGATGACGCGCTTAGCTAATCGCGGGGGGCAGGTACAGGGCAAATGAAGATCGGACATACACCGCATTCGGTGTGCGAATGATCAGTGGCGTGAAGATTCGCTACACAATGAGAATAAGAACGATTATCATTCGCATTATTGTATACTGAGGAACGCTGCGCACATGGGTTTACGCTATCGATTTCCCCTCGTGGCCACGGCCGCGTGCCTGCTGACGGCACGCGCCGGCGCGCAGGAAACCGTTATCGTCGAGGCGAATGGATCCCAAGTGGAGCTGCCTGCGGATTACGCGGGCGGGCAGATCGCACGCGGCGGCCGCATAGGGCTGTTCGGCAACCTCGACATCATGGACACGCCGTTCAATAGCACCAACTACACGGCGGAGTTCATCCGCAACCGGCAGGCGAGCAGCGTAGCCGATGTCGTACTGAATGACCCCGGTGTCAGGGTCGCGCGCGGGTTTGGCAATTTCCAGGAGCTGTACGTCGTTCGGGGTTTCCCCGTGTATTCGGACGATGTTGCCTACAACGGTCTGTATGGTCTTCTGCCCCGCCAGTATGTGGCGGCGGAATTCCTGGAGCGCCTCGAAGTGTTTCGGGGTGCCAACACCTTCCTCAACGGTGCGGCCCCGGGCGGCAGCGGCATCGGCGGTGAATTCAACCTGGTGCCGAAGCGGGCCCCCGACGTTGATGTCAACAGATTGACTGTTGGATACGAGAACCAGGCTCAGGGTTACGCGGCCGGTGACCTGTCCCGCCGGTTCGGCGCGGACCGGCAGTTCGGCGTGCGTGTCAACGCGGCGCGTCGCGACGGCGATGACTCGGTGGACAACGAGGATCTGAAGCTCAGCATGGCTTCGATCGGCGCTGATTATCACAGCGAGCGGGCCAAGGTGTCAGTCGACCTGGGGTGGCAGGATCACCACATCGACGCCCCGCGGCCGAGTGTGACTCCTTCCAGTGCGGTCCCCCCGCCGCCGGACGCATCTACCAACTTCGCGCAACGCTGGTCGTTCACCGAGGAGCGCGATTTCTTCGGTGTTGCTCGCGGCGAATGTGACTTCAGCGATACATTGAAGGTGTGGGCGGCGACCGGACTGCGAGATGGTACCGAGCACAATATCCTCGCGAATCCCACCAGCGATCCGAACGGAGTCACCAGCACCTATCGGTTTGACAACTATCGCAAGGATCTGATCACGACCAGTGAGATCGGTGCCCGCGGCGAGGTCACCACCGTCGGCGTGCTGCACCGGATCAGTGCGACGGGGTCCATTTTCCAGCTGAATTCAAAGAACGCCTATGCGTTTTCGAGTTTCGCGGGATTCGCCGGCAGTCTATACGCTCCCACGGATGCGCCGCCGCCGGTCCCAGATTTCTTCACTGGCGGCGTGTTGTTCTCGCCACTGACTACCAGCAGGGTCAAGACTTCGAGTCTCGCCCTGGCGGACATGCTTTCGTTTGCCGACGACACGGTGCGGTTGATGCTCGGTGGGCGCTTCCAACGGATTGCGCAGTACACTTATAACTACGACACCGGCGCCCCGACGGCAGGGTACGACAAAAAGACAGTAACGCCGGCGTTGGGTCTCGTCGTAAAGCCATCGAAGCTCATATCATTGTATGCGAACTACATTGAGGCCCTGGTCCAGGGCGATGTGGCGCCACTCGTTTCGGGCGGCGTCAAAATCAGGAATCCCGAGGAAATATTCGCGCCGTTCAGGTCCAGGCAGTATGAAGTGGGCGCCAAATTCGACACCGGCACCCTGGGCGCCACGCTGGCCCTGTTCCGCGTCAAGAAACCCAATGCGGTCGTCACCGACGGCATCTACAGTCACGACGGCGAGCAGCGCAACCAGGGCATCGAGCTGAGTTGGTATGGTGAGGCCCGCACGGATCTGCGGATCCTCGGCGGAGTAACTGTTCTCGACGCCAGGACAGAACAGGGCCTGGACAGCACGCAGGACGGGAAGCGAATCGCCGGCGTACCGGATGTGCAGGCCAACCTGGGACTCGAGTGGGGTCTGCCGTTGCTCCGTGGCCTGACAGTGAATGGCAATGTCGTCTACACGGGCTCGGAGAGTGCCAACGGCACCAACACAACGAGCATTCCCGCCTGGACCCGCGTCGATCTCGGCGGACGCTATGGGTTTACCTTCGCGGACAAACTCATCACAGTGCGTGGCAGCGTCGAGAATGTAACGGACGAGGATTACTGGGCCTCCGTCGGGGGCGAGCCAGGGGCCAACTACCTGGTCCTGGCCGCACCCCGCACGTTCAAGGTCTCACTGTCCGTGGACCTGTAACCGTTCCGCTCACCCGTGCCCGGCGCCACGCGCCGGGACTCTCACCCGTAAACTTGCGGAACAGCTTGTTGAAGTGCGCCTGGTCGGCCAGGCCGCAGTCCGCTGCGATCTGACCGAGCGAGGCGTTGGTTGTCAACATCAGCCCTTGCGCGCGCTCCATGCGGCGACGGATCACGTACCCGTGTGGGGAATCGCCAAAACTGTCGCGGAACGCGCGGCAGAAGTGAAATGAGCTCAAGCGTGCGATTTCAGCCAAACACCGTGTAGTAATGGTGTGGTCGAGGTTGGCGTCAACGTACGTTGTCAGTTTGCGGATCTGCCACGGAGCGAGCCCACCCCGGATCTGAGTGTTGGGCAGCGGCTGCGGCACGGGCTGCAGCGCCGTGGCCACTACTTCGTTCTTCCGCAGAAACGCACCTGCGCGTTGCATACACTCCTCGGCCGGCCTGCGCTCATTCAGCAGCGGCAGGCTGGCAGCATTGAAAGGTTCGGTCACTACCGCTGACAGCCGCTCGAGTAGCGGCTCGGGAACGTCCTCATGCATGTCGCGTACCTCCACTGTTGGTCCCAAGATAGGACCCGCGCTGCTCAAAAGGACAGTATAAGAGCGTTAAATCCTGTGATTTCAGATATTTACGCAGGATGGGGTGGCTCGGTAACCCCCCATTCGGGTGATTGACCCATAGGCGCAGAGATTCGCTCCAAACACGCCAGGAATATACAAGAGACGACCGGGGTGGACCGATTAGATTCACCCGCAGCTTGCTGATGAGTTGTTTTTGCCGCCGGTGGTGGCTCGTAACAGGAGAGAGGAATGCGTCCCAACGACAGAATCAAAGTGCTGATCGCGCACGGCGATCCGCTGATCGCCGCCGGGCTCGAGTCCGCCCTGGGCCGGATGCGCGACTTCGAGATGTCCGTGGGAGGCCAGCGCCTGCCCGCCGCGGATGTTGTAATCGCCGACTATGAGTCCGGTTTGCGGCTGATTGCCGCGGCTGGCGCGCTCAGCCGCCGGGTCATGATACTGACCCACAGCGACAGCGAGGCGAAGATTTGTCATGCGCTGGAGCAGGGCGCACGCGGCTATCTGTTATTCGGCTGCAGCCTGCAGGACCTGGCTGCCGGCCTGCGCTCCATCTACCTGGGCGGCATTGCGCTCGGGCCTTTGGTCGCCAGCCGCATAGCCGATCGGATGAAGCAACAGGCGCTGACCCGCCGCGAAGGCGACATCCTGCGGCACATGATGCTGGGCATGAGCAACAAGGCCATTGCGTCGAAGCTGACATTGGCGGTGGGCACCGTGAAAACCCACGTGAAGTCGGTGCTCGAGAAGCTCGATGCCTCGAGTCGCACGCAGGCGGTCTCGATCGCGCAGCGCCGTGGAATATTGCGGGAAGATGAAGAGGGCGCGGTGCGTTCCCTGCGCTCGCTGCCTCAGCTTGGCCGGCCGTTGCTGGGTGACCTCCACCCGCCGCCGAGCGCCTTGATCAACAGCACGGCCGCGGACATTCGCCGGATCTGAATGTCGGCGGCCGACAACTGGGCCTGCAGCGCGGCGTTTTCCGTCACAACCACCTGCAGGTAGGTGACGAGGCCGCCCTGGTATTGAAACTGGGCCTGTTTGAGGGCGCTCGCCGTGGCAGCCACCGCTGCGGCCTGGCTGACGGCCTCCGCCTCGAGATCCCTCAAGGCGGCGAGGTTGTCCTCCACTTCCTGGTAGGCCGTCAGTACGGTTTCCCGGTAGTTGGCCACTTCCTCATCGTAGCGAGCCTGTGCCTGGGCAGACTCGGCCCGATGCCGCCCGGCGTCGAAAACAGTCAACACGGCCGACGGACCGATGGACCACAACCGGCTGGGCGCGCTGATCCAATTCGAGGTTTTCGTGCTCTCGAGCCCCGCCGCGCCGGCCAGGCTGAACACCGGAAAGTAGGCCGCCCGGGCCACACCGATCTGCGCGTTCGCTGCTGCAGTCCTTCGCTCGGCAGCGGCTACATCCGGACGGCGCTCGAGCAACACCGAAGGTAATCCCGGGTCGATGGCCGGCGGCACCCTATTCAACCCCAATTGCTTGCTGTCGAGATGAAACGTCGACGGCGATTCTCCCACGAGCACTGCGATGGCGTGTTCCGTTTGAGCGCGTCGCAGCCGGATGTCAGTCGCCTGCGTGCGGGCTGTTTGAAGTTGAGCCTCGGCCTGATCCACGTCGGCACGGGCGGCCGCGCCACCTTCAAACAATAGCCGGGTCAACTGCACTGCGCGTACGTAGTCCGCGACTGTCTGATCGAGCAGCGCCTGCTCGGTATCCTGTCCACAGAGCGTGAAGTAGTCGTTGGCGAGCTCTGCGTGCGTGCTGAGGTCGAGTGTCGCGAGGTCGGCAGCGCTGGCCTGCTCACTGGCTCGGGCTGAAGCTACCGTGTTACGAATCCGTCCCCAGACGTCGATCTCATAGGAGAGGTCCGCTTCCAGCAGGAAGTCGTTCCCGATCGTGGGTTTACCCGGAGTGTAAAGGGGCGAATTCACCGAGGTGCGCGAGCGTTTGGCGCTGGGGCCCGCCGTCAATGTGGGGAAATACGCGGACCGTTCGATGCGCGTCTGGGCTCGCGCCTGTTGGAGTCGCGCAAATGCCGCCTTGATGTCCTGATTCGCCGTTGTGACGCGGTTTTCCAGGGCATCCAGCATCGGATCCTGAAACACGGTCCACCACTCGCCACGGCTGTGCGAGTCAGCGGGTGCGGAGGTTTGCCAGTCCCCGACCTCCTGGTATTGAGCAGGTGGGGGCGTTGGCGGCGTGGGCTCGGAATAGCGGGGAGCAAACGAGCAGGCGGCAAGCGCGCCGCACTGACTCAGAATGAGCAACAGACGCCGCACTTATGACTTCTTTTCACTGTCGGGTTTGGGGGGCGGGGCAATCCGCACCGTGCCGCCGTCACTCAGCGAATCCGGCGGATTGATCACCACCTGGTCGTCGGCATTCACGCCCGACAGCACCTCAATGAAGGTACCAAAGTCGCGGCCCTGGACGATGGAGTGCATCCGGGCCTTGTTGTCGGATCCCACCGTGGCGATCTGCAACCCCTGGGTGCGGAAGATCAGTGCCGTGGCCGGCACCCGGTACGTGGCGCTGCTGCCCGGCAGTTTGAAATGCACTTCCGCATACGCGCCCGGGAACAGCTCGCCCTGGGAGTTGTCCACCTGCAACTCCACTCTGAGGGTCCGCAAAGTGGGGTCGAGGGATTTCGCGGTGCGCACCAGCGCTGCCGGATAGTCCTTGCCCGGATGCTCGTTAAAGCGTAGCTGGACTTCGATTCCGGGTTTCGTCTGCGCGGCATAAGGCTCCGGTACGTCAACATAGATCCGCAGCTTCTGCGTGTCGGCGACGCGGAATAGAGCATTGCCGGCCGTTTGTCCGGCCGTGATGAGAGCACCAATATCGGTATTGCGGGCGGTGACGACGCCGTCAAAAGGGGCCACGATCCGTTTGAACGATTCCAACTCGCGCAAGCGGGCCACATTGGCCTGTGCAGAAGCGGCTTGTGCCTTTGAGGCGGCGGCCTGGCCGGCTCTCGTATCCGCGTCCTGCTGAGAGACTGCCTCGTTGGCGAGCAGTCCTCTCCAACGGACATCGGTTGTACGGGCGAGCTCGGCGTTGGCCTGGGCCGTCGCGAGGTCGGCTTCGGATTGCCGCAGCTGTTGGTCGACCTCGGGGGTTTCGATCTCGGCCATCAACTGGCCTTTCTTCACCGAGTCCCCGATGTCTGTGTACCAGATCCGCAGATAGCCGCTCGTACGCGCAAAGATGGGTGCCTCGACGAAAGCCTGGACGCTGCCCGGCAGCACCAGATTTTCCGACGGCGGGCTCATCGTGGGCTTCTGGACTATGACAACCGGAGTGGCTTGTTCGGCGGTCTCCTTACCGAGCTCATTGCGCGAGTAGACACGGCTCGCCACGCCCCACACGGCGAGAACCAACGCGACTATCAACAGGATCAGCGCGTAGCGGCCGACGTGACGAAATTGTCCGTCAGCGTGCTGGGGCTGGCTCATCAACATGTCTCCCGTGAATCAACACGAACACCGTTGGCACGAAAAACAATGTCGCCACGGTTGCAAACACCAGTCCACCGATGACCGCGCGGCCCAGGGGCGCGTTCTGCTCGGCGCCTTCACCGAGGCTCGAGGCCATCGGAATCATTCCGATGATCATGGCCAACGCAGTCATCAGCACCGGCCGGAAGCGGGAGAAACCCGCAGCGGAGGCCGCCTTGAAGGCATCGTCACCGGCGTCCATGCGCTCACGCGCGAAGCTGATCATGAGCACGCTGTTTGCTGTCGCAACGCCCATGCACATGATCGCCCCCGTGAGCGCGGGAACGCTCACCGTCGTATGTGTCAGGAACAACATCCAGACGATTCCGGCCAGGGCCGCGGGCAGGGCCGTGATGATGACCAGCGGGTCGAGCCACGATTGGAAGTTAACGACAATCAACAGGTACACGAGAATGACCGCACCGGCCAGCCCGAACAGCAGGCCGCGAAATGAGTCGTTCATGGTGACTACCTGGCCGCGAACGGTGATGCGTGAGCCCTTCGGCAGGTGTTGCTGCGCGTCGGCCACGATCTTGTTCACCTCGGCGGAGATGAAACCCAGATCCGTGCCCTGCGTCGTGCCATAGACATCCAGCACGGGAGTGGCGTTGTAATGGCTCACTACCGCCGGGCTGGTGCCGCGACGAAACGTGGCCAGATTGGCCAGCAACTGGGTGTTGCCGTTACCACCGCCACTGGTGATGGGAGTCGTCGCCAGCGAGTTGATGGATTCGAGTTGCGACTGCGGGCTCTGGGCGACGACGTTGTACTGCGTGCCTGACTTCGGATCCGTCCAGAACGAGGGTGTGGTCTGGAAGCTGCCTGACAACGACACGAGCATGTTGGAGGCCACGTTCTGCTGTGTCAGTCCGAGCTGGCGGGCTTTCGTCCGATCGACATCGACGTTCAAAGTGGGATAATCGTATGCCTGCTGCACGCGCAGGTCCACGGCCCCGGGAATCGCCCGCATTTTCTGCAACAGCTCGTTGGCGACGACCCGGTTGGCATCGGTGTTGAGTCCGGAGACCTGCACATCGATGGGACTGGGCAGCCCGAAGTTGAGTGTCTGCGTGACGATGTCGGCCGGCAGGAACGCGAAGCTGGTGGACGGAAAGCGGCTCCCCAGCATGCCGCGAAGCTTCCGGATGTAGCCGTCGCTGGGATGATGGTCTTCCTTCAATGCCACAAAGATGTCGGCATCGCCCGGGCCTACGGGCGCTGAGGTACTGTAGGAAAGATTGATGCCGCTGTACGGCAGGCCGATATTGTCCACGATGCTCTGCAACTCGGAAGGGGGGATCACCTCGCGGATCAATGCCTCGACGTGATCGCACAAAGCGGCGGTCTCTTCAATCCGCAACCCCGTGCGCGCCCGCAGATGTAACTTGATCTGACCGGCATCGACGACCGGAAAGAAGTCTTGTCCCAGCCCGGGAAGCCAGGTGGCGAACGGAAATGCCAGGATGGCCGAGGCCACCATCGCGCCCAGAAACAATCCGGCGAACTTGTAGCCGCCGTGCAGCGCCATCTCCAGCAGCGCATGGTAGCGGTCGCGCAGGTGCTCGAAGCCGCGCTCGAATTTCGTCTGCCAGCGCTTCAGGAAATTGTCACTGTGGTGTTCATTTTCCGCGTGCTTTTTCAGCCAGTACTTCGACAGTGTCGGCACGAGGGTTCGTGACAACAGATACGAGGCCAGCATCGCGAACACGACGGCCTCGGCCAGCGGCACGAACAGGTATTTGGCAATGCCCGCCAGCAGGAACATCGGCACAAACACGATGCAGATGGCGAGAGTGGAAACGAGGGCGGGCAGGGCGATCTGGTGCGCGCCTTTCAGGATGGAGTCCTCGACTTCGCCACCTTCCTCCAGGTGCGCATTGATGTTCTCAATGGTCACCGTCGCGTCATCCACGAGAATGCCGACCGCCAGCGCCAGTCCGCCGAGGGTCATGATGTTGATCGTCTCGCCCAGGGCGGCCAGGCACGCAATGGAGGCCAGGATGGACAGTGGAATCGATATGAAGATGATGAGGGTGCTGCGCCAGCTTCCCAGGAACAACAGGATCATCAGGCCCGTGAGGGCGGCGGCGATGGTGGCTTCGCGGATGACGCCGGAGATGGAGGCCTTGACAAACACCGACTGGTCGCCGATCGGCTGAATCTTCAGTCCCGCCGGGACGACGTTCTGGACTTGCGGCAGCTTCGCCTTGATGGCGTTGATGACATCGAGCGTGGAGGTCTTGCCGATCTTCAGGATGGTCATCAGCGCGGCGCGGCGGCCCTCCATCCGCGCAATGTTTGTCTGCGGGGGCGAGCCGTCGCGGACGTGAGCGACATCGCGCACAAACACCACGCTCCCGTTGGATGAGCTGATCGGCAGATCGTTCATCTCATCAATTTTCTCGGGACTGGCATTGATGCCGATGTAGTATTCGAGGTTGCCGATCTTCTGGGTGCCCGCCGGCAGAATCAGGTTTTGTGAAGCGATCGCCGCCACGACATCGGTCCCGGATAGCCCTTTCGAGCGCAATGCCTGTGCGTTGAGATCCACCTGCACCTGGCGCTGCCTGCCGCCGTACGGATACGGGATCGCAGCTCCTGGAATAGTCGCCAGCTCGGTGCGGATGATGTTGTTGGCCACGTCGAAGATGGCCGCTTCCGACAGAGAGTCACTGGACAGTGCCAGCTGGATGATTGGAACTGTGGAAGCGTCGTACGCAAGGATAAAGGGGGGTGTCGTTCCGGGCGGCACCTGGCGCAGGGCCGTCTGCGATACGCCGGTGATCTGGGAGTAAGACAGCACCTCGTCGGCGTTCGGTTGGAAGAAATACTTCACCACCGAGATGCCGTTGAGAGATTGTGACTCCGTGTGCTCGATGTCGTTGACGGTTGTCTGTGCCGTGCGCTCCGTGGCCAGCACGATGCGGTTAGCCATGTCACGCGGCTGCAGGCCCGCGTAGTTCCAGATGGCTGCAACTACAGGAATCTTGATGTTTGGAAAGATATCCACGGCCGTTCGCGCGATGGCGAACAGGCCCATGAGCAGAATCAGGATGGCTAGAACAATGAACGTGTAGGGCCGCTGCAGCGCTACTTTAACAATCCACATGCCGCTCGAACTCCGCAGTGCGGGCCGTGCTGGTTAGCACGACTCATTCCTGATCCGCAAACCCATGCCCTCCAGGCGCGGCAGCACTTCATCGCGAAAGTAGGGAAACTCCTTCACGTAGTCGACGAACGAGAGCGTGCAGCCCGCGAATCCGGCCGCCGAGATGCGCGCCAGCTCATGGGCAATTGTATCCGGATCACCGATCAGCGGCAGCGTCCCGTGTCCCGCAGCAAACCGTCCACGCAGCATTTGCAGTGCTTCGGCGGGGAAAGACTGCGCATGCATTCCCTGGAGCCGCATGAGATTGTCGACTGCAGCCCAGTCCGCGTGCTCATCAGCGTAGTAGTGCAGGTACTCCTGGGCCTCTTTCACCGTGGGCCGACAAACAACATGGCAGAGGGTGAATACGCCCGTGTTGCGTCCGTGAGTTTGGGCCTGCTCGCGGATGTCGACCACTTCCTGGCGTGACTGGTCGGGATCCACTGAGATACAGAACAGAAAGTCCGCATTGCGTGTAGCAAACTGGCGTCCTTCCTGCGAGCCGGCCGCATTCATGATCGGCGGCAGGCCGTCGAAAGGTCGCGGAAAGCCGTACACGCCGCGCAGCTTGTAGAATTGACCGTCCCAGTCGAAGGGGCCCTCGTGGCTCCAGATTTTCCTGACAACGTCGAACCACTCCTGCGCCAGTGCATACCGCGCCGTGTGTTCCTGCGGCAGGTCGATACCGAAAGCATCGTATTCAGGTTTGTTCCAGCCGGCGACGACGTTCAAACCGAGTCGTCCGTGGCCGAGCGTGTCGGCAGTCGCAAGCTGCTTCGCGGCGACGACCGGATGTATGAACGCGGTGTGCACGGTCGCGAACACATTGATCCGTTTTGTGTGGGCGAGCAGCCCCGTTGCCCAGGTCACCGTCTCGAGCACGCTGCCGTGGAAGTCCGTTTCCCCGCCATAGCCGATCCAGCGCGCGATGGGCAGCAGGAACTCGATTCCCGCTTCGTCCGCCAGCTGCGCCAGGCGGATGTTATTGTCCCAGGTGTTCTGCCAGCGCTCGGGGACCTTGGTCACCGACATCCCGCTGGAGCAGTTCGGGGAGAAGAATCCCAGCTTGAGTTTGTTCTGACCGACGATGGGGGATTGACGATGGCCCATGGGTTCGACCTGCCGATTGCTATGATTATCATATGAAAGCAGTCACTCAGCGATCCTATCCGATCAGACTCTCGCGGCGCTCCTTCATCGCGGCCGGTGTAGCGGCTGCGACCACCGCCACGGCAAAGTGGCAGGTGGAGCCCGACGCGGTGCTGCACAACGGTGCCATCTGGACTGTCAGCGACCGGGTACCCGAGGCGGAGGCCCTCGCAATCAGCGGCGGGCGGATCATGGCCTTGGGCACGAGTGCCGAGATGCTGGCGCTGGCGGGCGCCCAGACGCGCAAAATCGACCTGGGCAAGAAGCGGGTCACGCCTGGTTTCTACGACGCGCACTCCCATCCCGTGCTCTCGGGGGTTGAGCATCTGCGCAAAGTGGCCTGCGACAAGAGCTCGATTGAGGCTATTCAAAAGGACATCCGCGAACGCGCCGCGAAGACCCCTGCCAGTAAGCCCGTGCTGGGCTTTCTCTACGACGATGGCAAGACGCCGCAGCCACTCAGCCGGTGGGATCTGGACAAGGCGGCTCCCGAGCACCCGGTGATGATCATTCATCGCGGCGGCCACACCATGTTCGTGAACTCGCTGGCCCTGAAGATGGCCGGGGTCACCGAGGGCACGCCGCAACCGGAGCACGGCCAGTACTTTCGCGATGCCAACGGCAAGCTGAATGGCCGCATTGCGGACCACGGTATGGAGCCATTCGAGAGGCTCGCGGCCTATGAGCCCTCACGGGAGGACTATCGGCAGGGCACGGCGCTCATCTCCAAAATGTTTGTCTCCAGGGGCGTGACATCGGCGTGTGATGCGGACGGTAATCCCGCTACTTTTCAGGGTGCGCAGGATGCACGCGATGCGGGTCTTCTGAAAATCCGACTCTACAATCACACCGACGAGGCAGATCTCGACAAGATGATTGCCGCCGGCCTGCACACCGGCTTTGGGGACGAATGGGTACGTCTCGGCGCCGTGAAGTTATACGCCGACGGCTCAATCTCGGAGCGCACAGCGTGGCTGTCGGAGCCGTACAAGGACATGCCCGAGTTTCGGGGCCTGCAGACGACCTCGCCGGAACAGCTCTACAACTCGGCTCGCAAAGCGCACCTGGCCGGTTGGCAGATTGGCGTTCATGCCAACGGTGACCTCGCGATCGATCGGGTGTTGTCTGTCTTTGAGCGCCTGCAGAAGGAGTCTCCGCGCCGCGATCCGCGTTTCCGCATCGAGCATTGCACGCTTCTCAACGCGGATCTCATCCGGCGTATCAAGTCGATCGGGGCCATCCCCATTCCGTTCGCCGGGTATGTGTATTTCCACGGCGATGTCATGCATTTCTATGGTGAAGAGCGGACTCGCCACATGTTTGCCATGCGGGAGCTGCTCGACGCGGGCGTCCGACCTCCGTCGTCGTCGGATTACACCGCGAGCCCGTCCGAGCCCATGATGTGGCTGCAATCTCAGGTGACCCGCACCGACTATCAAGGACACACGTGGGGTGCCAACCAACGCATCACGCTGAAGGAAGCGGTTCGCGCCGGCACTCTCGACGGTGCCACTGCCTCCTTCGAGGAGCACATCAAGGGCACCCTGGAGCCGGGCAAGCTGGCTGATCTCGTGGTGTGGGATCAGGATGTCTTCAAGACCGATCCCGCGCAGCTGGTGACGGTGAAGGCTGAGCGGACCATGGTGGGCGGCCAGTGGATGTACGAGAGCTGACTATTTCCAGCGCGTCAAAAGCCAGATACCCAACAGCACCAGCACGGTGCCTGCCGCGAGCCAGGCGGTGAAGGGTTCGCCCAGAATCAACACGCTCATGAAGATCGTGGAGAGCGGGCCGATGATGCCCGCCTGTGCGGCGACGGACGCGCCCACTCTCTCGATCGCGAACATGACGAGCAGGATAGGCAGGACCGTACAGAGGGTTGCGTTGAGAACGGATAGTCCGATGACTTCCGGTGCGACAATCATTGCAGACGGTGATCGCAAGATGAAGAACTGCGCGATGCACAGTACGCAGGCGATGCTCGACGCGACGCCTGTGATTCGAATGGCACCCAACCGCTTCAACGCCTGTCCGCTGAACACCAGATACATCGCGTAACTGAAGGCGCTCGCCAGTACCAGCAACGCGCCGAGCACAACATGCGGACCGACGACGGTCACGTCGTGTCCGAATACCAGGCAGACGCCGAGGTAACTCACCAACAGCGCAATGCATTGCTTGCGGGTGACCGGCGTGTGGAACAGCAGCGCGCCAATCGCCAGAACGAAAGTCGGATTCAGGTAGAGGATCAGGCGCTCGAGATTGGCGCTGATGTACTGCAGACCGCTGAAATCGAGAAAGCTGGCGAGGTAGTAGCCGCTGAAACCGAGGCCGCCCAGCAGCCTCAGATCGGCTCCGCTGAGCGGCGGTTTGTCGCGCCCCGCCCACCAGGACAATGCCAGGAAGAGCGGCAGCGCGAACAACATCCGGTACATGATGAGGGTGACGGCATCGACGCCGTACCGATAGGCCAACTTGACGATGATGGCCTTGCCGGAGAAAGCAATTGCCCCCGCGCTGGCGAGCAGGATGCCATCGAGCCGATTGGGCAGGGCGCGGGTGGCCAAGTGCAGCCTGTTGACACTACATGGTAGACGCAGCCGCCAAAAACCGCGCTTTTTGGGGGGGCGCCCCAGCCCGGCGGAAAAGAACCCGGGCTCCGCGCGGCCAGTGCCGCGCCAAATGAAAAAGTTAGCCTGGGAAGAGTTTCTTGGCGGTCTCCGCAATGAGCTTACCTTGAAACCGCGCACCGTCGAGCTCATTTGCGCTCGGCTGCCGCTGGCCCTGGGCACCGGCGATGGTGGTAGCACCGTACGGACTGCCACCGGAGATCTCATCGAGCGTCATCTGGCCCTGGAAGCTGTAGGGCAGGCCGACGACGGTCATGCCGAAATGCAGCAGGTTGGTAATGATCGAGAACAGCGTCGTCTCCTGGCCACCGTGTTGGGTTGCCGTTGACGTAAAGGCGCCGCCCACTTTGCCGTTCAACGCGCCTTTCATCCACAAGCCACCTGCCTGATCCAGGAAGTGGGCCATCTGGGAGACCATACGCCCGAAGCGGGTAGGGGCACCGATGATGATGGCGTCGTAGTTGGCGAGCTCGTCGATGGTTGCGACCGGCGCTTTCTGATCGATCTTGAAGTACGAAGCCTTCGCGACGTCCGGCGGCACCGTCTCGGGTACTCGCTTGATGTCCACAGTGGCACCGCCGGCGCGCGCGCCCTCTGCGACAGCAGTGGCCATCGTTTCGATGTGTCCATACGAGGAATAGTAGAGAACGAGTACTCGTGCCATGGCTGCTTCCGGTTGCCAAAGAGGGAGACGGAGGATAGGGGGCCCGGGATTACTTGAGAATACGGCATAATTGGGTGAATGAAATCCAAAAAACGCAGTAATCCCCTCGACCTGAACCACGTGTTTCTGTTCGTGGAAGTGGTCCGCGCGGGCAGTTTTGCAGCGGCCGCGCGACGCCTGGGCGCTCCCGCCAACTCCGTGAGTCGCAAGATCCAGGAGCTCGAGGCTCAGGTGGACAGCCGCCTGATCCACCGCTCGACTCGAAGGCTGACCTTGACCGCGGCTGGACGCACCTTCTTCGATCGTTGTGCGACGCCGGTGTCCGAGCTGGCGCAGGCGGGACAGGCCTCGGTCGATGACACCCGGTTGGCGAGCGGCCTGATCCGGGTCGCGGCCCCCGCCGATTTTTTCGATCTGTTTCAAATCGAATGGGTGGCGGAGTTTCTGGCGGCCTATCCGCAAGTGCGCATGGAGTTTGTGCTCGACGATGCGAAGGCCGACCTGGTGGGGGAAGGGATCGACGTTGCACTGCGTGCCGCGCACCTGGTCGACGACAATCTCATCGGTCACAAGATCATTGCAACGCAGTTTGATCTGGTCGCAAGTCCTGCTTACCTCGCCGCTCGAGGAACTCCTGCGACGTTCGCATCGCTGGGCGACCACGATTGTTTGCCACAGTCGAATCGCACCGGCCCGGTGACGTGGCGCCTGGAGGGGCCCGGAGGCGCCAGCGAGATACAGGTGTCGAGTCGTTTTCGTGCCAACACCGCGAGAGCGGTATTGCGCGCGGCAGTCGCGGGTTTGGGTATCGCGCTGTTGCCACACCCCATCACCGCGTCGGAGATCGCCGCGGGCCGGTTGTTGAAAGTGCTGCCCGACTATCGACGCGAGGGCGCCGATCTGTACGCTGTTTGTGTCAGCCGCCGCCACATTCCGCGCGCGGTGTCAGCATTTATCGAGTTCTCGGTTGATCGGTTGCGCGCATCGCTGTCAGCTTGAACATTCTCACGCGCCTTGACTCACATTCTGTCGAAAGAGCTGCGCGGCCGGAACATCACTGCAAATGTGGTTGCTCCGGGGCCGACGGGCACGGACCTGTTCCTCGAGGGCAAGTCCAAGGAGCTCATCGATCATTTCGCGAAGCTCTCGCCGCTCGAGCGATTGGGTACCCCGCAGGACGTCGCCAACACAGTCGCGTTTCTGGCCGGACCCGACGGCAGCTGGATCAATGGACAGGTGTTGCGCGCCAACGGCGGCGTCATCTGATAGGCGCTACGCTTCGAGGCTGGGAATCATTTCGCGACCGCTATTTATCAGTTTTCTCAATGGCTTTATCAGCGACGCCCATGTCGGCCAGGGACTCGTGGATGACGCTGTCCGCGGACTGCGCCGGCGTCTGACCACCGGCCAATTGATCCGCGTATTCAAACAGTTTGCGGAACAACCCGGCCTGGTCTACCGGGGCACGCAACGTAATCACCGAATGGGACTGGAACAGCCCGTGCCAGCTCGTGAGCACGCTCGTCCAGAACGACCGCGTGCGTTGATAGTACTCGTCTGCCGCCTGGAAATCGCCACCCTTCATTTTCGAGTAACGGGCCACGCCATACTCGCGCGACCGGTACGGTTGCGCCGGGTCCGCAGTCCCTTCCTGGCCGAGCACCATTTTCAGGTTGTTTTCTTCCTGCAGCCAGCCCGTTGCCGTGATGGTGTGGCGGTTGGTTCCCAGCAGCACCTGGTAGTCGGAACGCGCGCTCCATTCGCGGCGGGGAAGTGGGCGCCAGGTATCGGTGCTGATCCAGCTCGAAAAGCTGCCGGTGTGATTCCAACGTCCCACGCTGGCGTAGCGCGGCGATTCATCCACCTGGTACACCGTTTGTGACCACTGGCCGTTGCGCTCCACCGAGCTCAGCTTGCGGCGTTCCCACCGATTCTGACCCTTGTACTCCACCAACTCGCCCGGTTCATAGGACCAGGATTGGCGCCAGTGTTTGGTCACAATCGGCTCGCTGAGCGTGCCGTCATCCTGGAGGATCCGCATGTCGAGTATGTGAACGAGACTGATGTACCTGCCGGTGTCCGCATCGACATACACGCGTTCCGTGCCCCACGACTGATAGGGTTTGTCGCGCTCAGTACCGGGTTGGAACGTCTCGATCTCGAGGAAGTCGAACGTCACGCGATAGTCGCCTGCCATGGCCAGGATGGCGCGCCGGTCTCGCTCCAATGCTGTGAGGTGCGGTTCCTGAAGTGCTCGCCAGGCAGGCGACGGCTCCGTATCCAGCTCGATCGCGGGGCCGCGGGTCGTGCCGCCGCGAGGGGCGGGTGCGTTTGCCTGTCCGAGCTGCCACGAGAACGTGTACCGCGGACCGTTTGATTGACTAGCCGATTGTCCAGCCGGTTGATCAGCCCGGGCGGGCGAGAGAACAAACGAGAGAATCAGAATGCCGAACGCGCGGCAGCAGAGGGCTGTCTTCATGCCCGTCATTGTGTACGCGCAGGGCGCTTCAGTGAAGGAGTGCTGAGCCTATCGATGCAGGGATCGTCGGCGTTCGCGGACGGGCACTCTCGTGCTCACGAATTGGAATCAAGAGGCCGTGTGACTCCAGCGCTGTGGCGAACGCTTGCCCCGCTTCGAGGGCCAGTCGGACCGCGGTAGGAGGGCACCAGTCCAGCAATGCAATCTCGGCAGCGGCCAATTGATTGTGCTGCAGAAATCCGATCGTCTGCAGCAAGCTCGATTCGTATTCGCCGATACGAGCGCAGTTGAGCCAGTGAACATCGAGGCTGCGCAACGTGGTCGTTCCCACGATGCGGCACAGACGATCAAATCCCCACGTCCCCATCTTGCCGATGCTGGCGGTGTCGAACGCCTGTCGCCAATCCGGGTACGGGTGCTCCCGGTCACAGTGAGACAGGAACCAAAGTCGCAGTGACGAGAGGACGAAGAGCTCGGCCGTTCCCAATTCGCTGAGCAGCTGGGGGGAGTATCCGTGCGGCGGGCGAGTTGTGAACATGCCGAGCTCCTCGTCAATCTCGATACTGAGGCTACCGAACAGTGAATGCAAATGCAAATCATTCGCAACTGCAGGCGACAAGACGGATGACGTGGCCCGCGGCGTGGGTCAGATGCTGGCGGGCAGGATCCGGTAGAACAGCCGCGCCAGGGTTGGCACTTGGTTCCTGCAACGGGCCGCAATCTAGGTAGATTTACCCCCCAAATTGGGTATTTCCCCCCGATTCGTAGCTGTGCCCCCGAGGCCATGCTTGCGTCAGTCCTTCTCAACACCCGGAGACACTGATGAAGCCCTTTATTGCATCCCTCGCGGTCCTGGCCATTGCTCAGGCGTTGGTCGTGTGCGCCCCGGCTGACGCCGCGGCGGCCCCCTCAAACTCCCACCGCTACGTCGTCGAGAGCGCCTCGCCCCCCAGCACCCAGGGCAAGGCAAAGGCCAATGACGAATCGGTCGGCGTGCATTGGTTGCGCTCGTATTCCAACGCTGACAAGACGAAAACGTATTCGTTGTATGAGGCCCCAAGTGAAGCAGCGGTTCGAACGGCCGCAGCCCTCAACAAGCTCGCTGTCTCTAACGTCGCCGAAGCACCGGTCGATCTCGATTCGGAGAGCGACGCCCGCTCGGGCAGCCTGCCTGCCGGAATGCATCGCTACATGATCGAGCGCACGTTTCCGGCCGGGGCGCTGGCGGGTCTCGACTCCGCCACCAAGGCGAAGGTGAATGCGACCAACTCGAAGTTCGGAGCGCAGTGGGTTACGTCTTACGCCAACTCCGATGAAACGAAGACATACTGCATCTACAACGCGGCCGATGAGGCGGCAGTTCGCGCGGCCGCAAAGGCCAACGGATTGCCTGTTGATAAGATCACGGAAGTGCCGTTGGCGGCTGCAGCGAAATAGCGGAAGAGCGACTATTCCGACAGCTTGCGTGCCATCGCTACCGCTTCAGCGCGCGATGGCACGCCCAGCTTGGTCAGAATCGCTGAGACGTGATGGTCCACCGTCTTCGTGGACAGAAACAGTCGCTTGGCAATAGCCGAATTGCGCAGGCCTTCAGACAACAATCCCAGAATTTCAGCTTCCCGTTTGGTCAGTCCGTGCGGATCGAGCCGTGTGGACGTCCGCGATCCGCGCGGAATACCTCGTACTCCTCGTGCCCGCATCTGTTTGCGGAGCGCTTGCGCCGCTGGTGCGGCACCGAGTTGTTCCAACACGGCGAGTGCCTCACGCTGTTCGGATTCGCCTCCATACCATCCCAGCATGCTGGCTCGCTCGTATGGACAACCTAACGCGTGCCAGGCGCTGGCCGCTCCTTGCCAGTTGCCTGACATCTCCAGGGCGTAGGGCTTCGCGATGTCGGTTGGTATCGGATCCAGGGCTCCGGCGCGCCAGAGCCAGATAGCAAGCATGCCTTTGGCCCAGGCATCTCGATGCTTGCAGGAGAGCTCATAGGCGTCCCTGACTTCACGAATCACGCGTTCGCGGTCCCCAACGATCCAGGCTCCTTCCGCAAGCGCCGACGCAAGCGGGCCAATGCGCTGCGACTCCCCGCTCTTTGAAGCCAGAGTGCGCGCCTCTTCGAGAGGTCCGCTGGGATCCGGATCGCCGCGCCGGATTCGCATGTGACCCAGCACCGTCAATGCTGACACGCGACTCACCGCCGCAGTCCGCGGGTCCCGCAACACCACTTCCGCATCTTCGCTGGCGCCATGCCAATCAATCTGCTCAAACCGCGCTCGCGCACGGAATGCGAGCATGTACAGCCGCCAGGAATCCAGGTCGTGCTCGTCGCAGTAGGCAATTCCGCTGTTGAGGTAACCCATTGCGCGGTCATACATCCGGCAGATCACCGCCGTGGAAGACAGGTTCGTATAAGCGCGTGCTACATGCTCCTGGTACCCGCCAGCAAGCGCGAGCTGCAGGCTGCGTTCCAGATCATCCCAACCCGCCGGGTCGGCGCCAATGAGCCGCGCCGTTCCGAGGTTGTTGAGGGCATGACACACGATGTCATCGCGTCCAAGGGGCTCAGCCAATTGGATGGTGCGCAGTCCCCAGTCGATGGCGGGTTCGGCCTCACCCGCCAACATGGCGAGTTGGCTGCGATTGCTGTAGGCCATCGCCAGCTCGGGGCCCGGCGGCAAGCTCTCCAACGTGGCGACGGCGGCAGTTGCGTACTCCAACGCATCCGCCCCACGACCGGCAAACCAGCTCAAGCGCGACAGCCATCGCAGGTTGTCGCCTTCCTCGGGGCGTTCTTTGCAGAGGCGGCGGATTTCGAGAGCCGCACGCCGGGCTTCAATCGCCCGTTCAGGCTGGTCCGTGAGATAACATTCGTACGAGTAGCGCTCATGCAGCAGCGCCCGCTCGGTGGGCTCGAGTTGGTCCGCGTGCCGAAGCGCGACACCATAGTGTGCGGCCGCCTCACGGTGCGATCCGACTGTTGCTGCGTGCAACCCTGCGATCGTTGCGAAGTGCAGCAGATCCTGTGCGTTGCGTGCGCCATCCGCATGATGAGCCAGCCGGGCGGGCGGAGTGTCGGGCCGGTCGGCCAGAATGCAGAGCACTTTCGCGTGCAGACTCTGCTGGCGCATCTGTGGAATCGAATCTTCGAACGCGCGTCGGGCCAGCTCGTGGCGGAAGCAGAGCGAACCATCCTCGCCGCGAATCATTCCGATGCTCAGGCAACTCTCGATACCCGACTCCTCGAGGCAGCCGGCTCGTTCCAGAAGCCAGCTTTCCGTTCTGCCGGGGACAACACTCACCAGCTCCGCGATTTCGCGCGCGGCGGGTGACAGTCGGATGGCCCGCGCCAACACGGCATCGCGCACCATGGGAGGCACGCTGTCGCTGGTTCCCGCGAGTGCCTCCGTTACGAACAAGGGATTTCCGCCTGTGATTCCGTATAGGTCCCGAAGAGGGCGGCCCGCTTGCCTCGCGAGCTGCTCGACGGCGGGCTTCGACAACGGAGATAGAAGTGTCCGACGTGTGTTGGCGCGCGGAAAATCCCCAATCACAAAGCGCAAGGGATGTCGGGCACCGACCTCGTCATCGCGATACGTTATGGCGAGCATCGTTCGGATACGCTGAATGCGGCGCCCGAGGAACTTGAGCAGGTCGAGCGTCCCCTCGTCGGCCCAATGCACATCCTCAAAAACCACGAGTGCCGCCGCACCGCGCTCAAATTCGTCAAGCGCGGCCGTGAATATTCGTTCTCGACTGGCGCCCGAATCGATCGCCGCCAACAGGGCACCCTTCGTCTGACGGGCAATGTCATGAAGAGGGGCGAGGGGGCGTGGCGTAAAGAGTGCGTCACAGGCACCCCACAGCACCCGAGCGGAGCGCTGCTGGCGGGAAAACTGTTGCAGCAGTGACGTTTTTCCGATGCCCGCCTCGCCGCTGACCAAGGCAATGCACCCGCCGCCGCTGCCAACTGTGGACTCCAGCCACAGCGTCAGGTCTGCAAGGTAGTTATCGCGCTCCAGTAGCTGCATACAGTGAGAGCATACTGCGGTTTCGTGCGTTAATGTTCCCATGGAAGGATCATGGACGCTGAAGCATCCCGCTTTCAGCACCGAGGCGAAGAAACCGATGGCCCAGGCCGGCGGAGCGATCGCGTTGGGGGTGCTGTTGACGCCGGTTGCAGCTATGCTTGCATTCGTGGATCCGGGGCTTGCCAAGGACAGTGACTGTGGGGCACTGCTCGCGGAGGTCAAAGCGGGGGGAAAGTGAATCCAACAGAATCGTTTCGCGCGGCTCGCGACTTCCTGATTGCGCATCGCACTGACTACGAGGGAGCGTGTCGCGGCTTCGAGTGGCCGCGACCCGAGCGCTTCAATTGGGCCATCGACTGGTTTGACACCATCGCCCGCGGTAATGAGCGCACGGCGTTGCGAATCGTTGGCGATGGTGGACTCGACGCGCAGCTGACATTCGATACGCTGCGGCGCCGTTCCAACTTCCTGGCTGCCGAGCTGCGATCCCGGGGTCTCGTGCGGGGCGATCACGTCCTGCTGATGCTGGGAAATGTTCCCTCCTTGTGGGAGCTGACGCTGGCTTGCATGAAGCTGGGATGCCCGATCATTCCAACGACCACGTTGCTGATGCCATCCGATCTGCAGGATCGTGTTGCAAGAGGGGCTGCGCGGGTCGTGATCACAGATCCCGTGTTCGCGGAGCGATTCGAGGGAATGCCGGGCGAAGTCCTGCGCGTATTGATCCGTGGCGCGCGGCCGGGTTGGCAGACCTTGCCCGAATCCGGTGGCCTGGAGGAGTTTGATGCGGCCGCAGTCACGCTCGCGACCGATCCCCTGTTTCTGTACTTCACCTCGGGAACCACCGCGAAGCCGAAGCTCGTCGTGCACACGCACGTGAGCTATCCGATCGGACATTTGTCGACGATGTATTGGCTGGGCCTGCGGCCGGGGGACAGGCATCTCAACTTGAGCAGTCCGGGGTGGGCCAAACACGCGTGGAGCTCCTTTTTCGCGCCGTGGAACGCCGAAGCTGCCATTGTGATGGTGAACCACGCACGCTTTGACGCGGCGAGCCTGGTTCGCGAGTTGGCGCGGTGTGAGGTGACCTCATTCTGTGCTCCGCCCACAGTCTGGCGCTCGATCATCCAGTTGCCGTTGAATGAAATCAAAGTGAGCCTGCGTGAGTTGGCCAGTGCCGGGGAGCCTTTGAACCCTGAGGTGATCTCGCAGGTGCAGAAGGCCTGGGGACTGACCATACGAGACGGTTACGGACAGACGGAGACGACTGCGCAGATTGGTAACTGCCCGGGCCAGGAGGTCCAGCCGGGGTCCATGGGGCGTGTGCTGCCCGGATATCGCATTGAGTTGTTGGATATCGACGGGAATGTGAGCGACGAGGGAGAGATCTGCGTATCGCTGCCGGAAAAGCCCGTACCTGTGATGCCCGGGTATCTAGGTGACTCTGCCAACACCGCAGCGGTGATGGCCGGCGGTTTCTATCACTGCGGCGATATCGCGCGGCGCGACAGCCGGGGGTACTTCACGTACGTCGCTCGGAACGACGATGTGTTCAAATGTTCCGACTACAAGATCAGTCCGTTCGAGCTCGAGAGCCTGTTGATTGAGCACGAGGCGGTGGTGGAGGCCGCCGTGGTGCCCAGCCCGGACGCGCAGCGCCTGTCCGTGCCCAAGGCATTCGTCATCCTGGCGGTGGGGCACGCGCCTTCGCGTGAGGTCGCCGCCTCGATCCTGAAGTTTGTACGGGATCGCACGTCACCCTTCAAACGCATCCGCCGAATCGAGTTTGCGGATCTGCCGAAGACGGTATCGGGCAAGATACGCCGGGTTGATTTGCGCCGGGCGGAGTTGGCCCGGGAGTTGACAACCCGCTCCCGCAACGACCGGGAGTTCTGGGAAGAGGATCTCTAGCAGCCTGTCGGGCTTAACGATAAATAGGCGATAATCATGGCCGGTCTCCTTGCTATCGGAACTGGGAAAGCAT
>Ga0137415_10000046_pt1 | contig 89416 bp, 70 predicted proteins | sample CZODoug3_1_1_16f_FD_183082 | JGI IMG/M metagenome (GOLD analysis project Ga0137415, IMG submission 183082) | Vadose zone soil fungal communities from Angelo Coast Range Reserve, California, USA - CZODoug3_1_1_16fungal (Hybrid Assembly) | ecosystem: Environmental > Terrestrial > Soil > Vadose... | reverse complement strand
TCGGAGGATCCGGCAATTCCACCATCACGAGTGCGTCCTGGCCTGATGAGAACGACCCTCTCGAGAGCTTCCAGCAGAACTATGTCACGGGCGGCTCTGGAAATGACGTCATTTACGGCTCGGCGGGCAATGACACGCTCATTGCCGGAACCGGCAATACGACGATCTACGGTGGATCCGGGAACGAATATATCACTGGCGGATCGGGCAATGACCTGCTCAGCGGGGGCACGGGCAATGACACGATTATGGCCAGTGGATCCGGCAACGATACGCCGAGGACATGTCCCAGCGCGACAGGGTCAGCACCAAGCCCAAAACTGTTAGTGTCTTCACCGCGCAGCGCCGTCGCGCATCTCGAGTCCATAAAATGCAATTTGGGGGACCTGATCTCCTTGCGAGCGCCGGAGGCTGTCCAAGCACCACGCCGGTGAACGATTCCAAGGCGCGAGAGAACATCGAGGTAAGTGTTGACAGTTTGGATAATAGAAAAAAAGACTATTAGATGACTGCGAAATCGGCTATTAGAGTATCGCCAAGCCGGCGTTCGTATTGCGTCGTTTTAGGTCAGGCGCAGGACGCTTCCTTCTGCTCGGCCCGCGCAGCCGCGGCACGCTGGTGAGACAGGCGGGCTCCTCGTCAGTACGACAGTCTCTTCCGGTTCGCCGGAGTCGGGCTACTTCACAAAACATAGGGCGACGTCGAGGGCAATGAAGCGTGTCAAATCGCCGCCTCGTATTCCCACGCGATCCATCCAAACAGGTGTGGAAATACCTCTGTAAAGGGGGTGACGGCCTGATTGCCGGCAGTCATCATCAGACCTGATGGGACGGACCTGAAGTGGTACGCGCGTAATGAAGTGCGATGTTGACGCCCAACTCAGCGGGCATGTAATCGGGCGTCCACGAGCGCTGACTTGCGCGGGGCTCATGTTTGTCGCCCTCGCGTTGTCATTATTTCAGAGCCGTGCGCAGAGCGCGGCTGCCGCCGTTACTGAGGGCGATCCGCCCGTGGTGGAGATTGCGGACGGCAAGCTGCGCGGTCTTCGATACGGGACGGCAGTAGTCTTCAAAGGCATTCCCTTTGCCAGTCCACCGATAGGTGATCTTCGATGGCGGGAGCCCCAACCGGTCGTGCCGTGGTCGAATGTGCGGGACGCCACCCAGCCGGCAAGTCCATGCACCCAGAGCACTGCGGGTCTCAACAACTTCATCGCACCTTTGGCACAAGCTTACGGGGCGCATTATGCAGGCGAGCCTGTGCGATCGTCGGAGGATTGCCTGTACCTCAATGTCTGGATGCCGGCGGGGCCGCCGCACCGTCCTTTGCCGGTCATGGTTTGGATGCATGGGGGCTCGAACATCGCCGGGAGTGGGTCGCAGTCCACCTATGACGGCGTGGGACTCGTGGCGCACGGTGTACTGCTCGTCACGATCAACTATCGCCTGGGCGTGTTTGGATTTTTCAGCCACCCCGAGCTGACCGCGGAATCGGCCCACCATAGCTCTGGCAATTATGGGTTGCTGGACCAACTCGCGGCGCTGCGGTGGGTGCGGAAGAATATCGGCCGCTTTGGTGGCGACCCGGATAACGTCACATTGTTTGGAGAGTCGGCCGGTGCGATCGACGCCGGATTGCTGATGGCGTCGTCGCTGTCCAACGGACTTTTCAGGCGAGTGATCTCCGAGAGCGGTCCCGCATTCGGAACGGGACGCCCGCTCGCCGAGGCCGAGGCCGCCGGCGCCGCGGTCGGCAGGGCCGCACCCGGCCGCTTCACTTCGACGTTGCCGAATTTGCGAGCTTTGCCGGCTGCGCAGGTGGTGGATCTCGCCAACAAGGTGCTCGAGGCTCGGTTCCCGGACGTGGCCGGAGCCCTGATCCTGGATGGATGGGTGCTGCCGCGGTCGTCACAACAGGCTTTCGTTCAGGGTCTCATTGCAAAGGTCGATCTTCTTATCGGGCTGAATGGCCGGGAGATGAGCGCATTCCGTGTGGCGGGAGCCGCCGGTACAGCCGCAGCGCCAAAATCAGCTTCCAAGACAGGCGGCGGCGCTGGCGGCCAGACAATTGGGAAGCTCGCCGACACGATGGCGCCGCTCTATGGCGGTTGGACTTATCCAGCCATCACCTGGTATTTCAGTCGAATGCTCATTCATCGCGACGCGGGGATCGACAAGGCCGCCAACGATGTGATCGTGGCCTGCCCGGTGGGCGCCATGGCGACTCTGGTACGCGCAGCTGGACAGAGGGCGTATGTCTATCGATTCGAGCGTACGGTCCCGGGTAAGGGTGCCGCCAATCTCGGAGCATTTCACAGCCTCGAGATTCCTTATGTCTTTCACGCGTTCGACGACCCCGTCTGGCGATGGCTGCCGTTTACCGACGTAGATTTGAGACTTTCCGCTTCGATTGAGGCGTATTGGACGCAGTTTGCCAAGAGCGGCAACCCCAACTCCACGGGGTTCCCGGAATGGCCGGCCTGGAACAATGATGCCGAGCCCTTTCTCGAGTTCGGGGTCGACGGACGTGTTTCGGCGCAGCGAGATTTCGCCCCCATCCTCTGTAATCTTTCACCTGACCGATTGAGGGCCCGGCTCAAGTAGTAGAGAATAGTGAGGCATGTTGGCCTTGACGCCTCCGCGGGTGACGACGCCGTCCCGATCGGCAAATCGACGGGATTCCTTATCACGAGAGACATCTCGAGAAACAGCCGCCGCTGTGCAGCCTCCGGACTACGCAGCGTTGGTTGAGGCGGCCGGCGACTTCATCTATACGCTCGATCTGGAAGGGCGATTCACGTATCTCAACCGGGCCGCTGTGCGTGTGCTCGGTTACTCGGTCGAAGAGTTACTCGGGAAGAAATTCACCGTGATCCTGACGGGAACTTCCGCGGAAGTAGCCCTGAAGCACTTCGGGCGGGGAGTGGCCGGAACCGAAACGACACCGTTCTTCGAAGTTGAGGTCAGGCGCAAGGATGGGGGAAGCTCACTGCTCGAGGTGCGCGCCGGCAGCCTGTACCACAACGGCGAGCTTGTCGGCCGGCAGGGCATAGGCCGCGATATCAGCGAAGTGCGCGCCTTGCAGCAGGCGATCGCGGCGAAATCCGAGCGAGTTGCTCTGCTGGAAGAGCGCACCAGGATCGCCATGGCCTTGTATGCTCGAATCGCCGAGTTCGCGGTCGAGGATACCGACTACGCGGTGACCTCTTCTCAGGTCCTGCGCCAGATGCACGAGGCGATGCTGAGGGTGACCGCCGACCGCAACGGGCTGTCGAAATTCGATTTGAGCGTGCTGCAGCTGTTGGCGAAGGGCTGCTCCAATCGGGAGATCGCGGCCGCCGTGCATCGCAGTCCGCATACGATCAAGGATCACATCAAGAAGATCAAAGAGCGGGTCGGCGTGAAGCGCAGAGCGGAGCTCGTGGCTACCGCGCTGAAGCTCGGACTGATCACGCAGGACTGCTAGCTCCGAAGCGCCGCTTCGAGCCCGCATGGGCGTCAATCGAGCAGAGCCTGTCGGAGGCTCCCACCTGCGATGGCAGGAGCTCGGCACTAATAAAACTTGATGGGCACCATTCCCGCGGGCTGCAGTTGCGCGGCCGCCGCGGCGTCCTCCGCGCGAACGATGTCAACGAAGGCTGCGACGGCAGCGGCCAAGTCTTCCTTCATCACCGTTTCCGGTGTGTCCTTGTTCGAAAATTGGAAGATGTTGTGGGAGATGAAGTTGACAAACGGAATCCCGTTGCGCGGATAGTCCATTCCGTCACCAATAAAGAAGTTCGACACAATCGAACGTCTCAGACGATGGCTCCCGATGGCTGTTCGCACGGCATTGAGTAGGATTGGATTCGCGCCGCCCTGAGGTCCCGTGACGCCCCAGTAACGCACGGCGGGCAGGGCTGTCGGGTGCCACACATCCCCCGAGAGGTGATACTGACGGCCAACCATCTCGATGTTGTTTGCGGCGACGGTCCTGGGCATCAGTCGTGCCGCCAAGCTTTGAAACTTTTCCCATCCCGGCTTCAGGCCGAAGAGCGCCGTAGTTTCTTCAACCGGCGGGTCTGACGGCGTGCGTCCCATCGACCACCCGACACCGAAGTGGCTGGCGCGGAAGAAGAACATCAGCGTGCGCTCGGGCTTCTCTCCCGAGGTGGCGAAGTTGCGTGCGACCCCCAACGTCACCGCGGACCCCGAGGCTTCGTTCGTGGCCCAGCCGTCGTGGTGAGTCTTGACGACTATGTATTCTTCGCTGCGCTTGCCGGGTATGAAGCCATACACATTATAACTCGTGCCCTGGCCGCGCGTTCCAGTCACCGTGATCGTGACTTCGGCGCGCTCTTTGCTTAGAAGCTCACGAAGGCGCCGGCCGTCCCGGCTGCTGATGGTGAGCGCGGGAAGCTCGTAGCGCACAAACCAATGCAAATACTGGTTCGTGTCGTCGCCGATAATTTCGACGATTCCTATCCAACCCACTGCGCCACGGGCTACCGCTGCCTGAAACGAAGAGTCATGATTTATCGGCGGCCACTTTGCCTTGCCATCTTCTAATTTGATCGTGTCATCGGGGTCATAGGTAAAGTACGTGGGACCTTCGGTCGGCATGATCCCGCCGACCAACATGTCGACAACCACAATCTTGCCCCTGACATCCACGCGATCGAAGTCCGCTGGCGCGCCTTTACCTACATAGACCATTTCGGCGCTCACGCCTTCTTCGGGCGTATAGCGACAGTAGCGGACGAAGCTGCACGGCAGCTCTTCCGCGTGGCCTCCGGCGCGCAACCGTAAACTCCAGCGGTCGGGAAATGCCACCGCGATCGGTACTGGCTCCAGGCGCACATCGCTCAAGCCGAACTGCCTGAGCTTGTCGGCCAGATAGTGGGCGGCTTCGTGATCTGACTTCGTGCCCGGCATGCGGTAACCATAACGATCGCGCCGGCCAAGCCCGTACAGGTCCTCTACCCAGCCAAAGACCTCCTCATTCGACAGGGGGCCCGGTGTAGCGACCGGCGCCGCAGAAGTGAGCGCCGGCACCAGGGTCGCCAGGGTGAGCGCGCCACCGCCAGCCAGAACCTCACGACGCGTCAACGGGGTGACTTGCTCGTCTTGTGAGGATTTCTTCATGTTCGAGTCGCTCCCACGTATGAGGCGCGTAATATCTTCTTGTCAATCTTTCCGGTCGGTCCGAGCGGGATCCGCTCGACGAACAATACCTCATCCGGCAACCACCACTTCGCAATACGATCCTGAAGCAGAGCCAACACCTCTTGTTTCGTCGTCGTTTCACCCGGCTTGAGTTGTAGGAGTAGCAGCGGCCGCTCGCCCCATTTCGGGTGTGGGATGCCGATGACCGCGGCGAGAGCAATCTTCGGCAGGGTCACCGCGATGTTCTCGATGGCAATCGAGCTGATCCATTCACCGCCAGATTTGATCACGTCCTTGGAGCGGTCCGTGATCTGCATGAAGCCGCGCGCGTCGATTGTAGCGACATCGCCCGTATCGAAATAACCCCTCTCGTCCAGAATGCGGTGTTCTGCGGCTCCGAAGTAAGAGCGTGCGACACTCGGTCCGCTCACCATTAGACGGCCGAACGTTGCGCCGTCGTGCTCAACTGTGCAATTCATGTCGTCAACCAAGCGCATGTCCACGCCGAGCGAGGGTCGCCCCTGCTTAACGCGCCAGGTGATCTGCTGCTCGAACGGGAGGCGAGCGATCTCCGCGTCCGGTACGCTGACGGAACCGAGAGGCGACATTTCCGTCATTCCCCAGCCATGCATCACCTCTACACCAAATCGCTCATGGAACGTACGAATCAGGTGCTCCGGGCAAGCGGCGCCACCAATCACCACTCTCTTCAGGGTCGTGAGCTTCGCCTGTGTAGCGATCAGGTAATCCAACAGTGACTGCCAGACAGTGGGGACAGCTGCGGAAAAAGTTACGCCCTCAGTTTCCAGCAGCTCGTAAATCGCATCGCCCCCCAAGCGAGCCCCCGGCATGACTACTTTCGCGCCTACGGCAGGGGCTGCGAATATCAGACCCCAGGCGTTGGCGTGAAACATGGGCACAATCGGCAGCACTGTGTCACAACCGGACAAGGCCATGACGTCCTTCTGCAGCGTCAAGAAAGTGTGAATGAAATTGGAGCGATGTGAATAGAGCACGCCTTTCGGTTCGCCCGTTGTGCCGCTCGTGTAGCAAAGGCCTGCCGCCAGCTGCTCGTCGAAACCACCCCAGATGGCCGGGGCGTGTCCCTGAAGCACGGCCTCATACGCCCGGAGCTTGGCGCTGCCGGCACGGCCAATCTCGTCCTCGCCGCTCATCAGAATTACGTGCTCTATCGTCGGACAAGCGGGAAGAATGAGATCGACGATAGGAAGGAAGGACTTGTCCGCAAAAAGGATTCGGTCGGTGGCGTGATTGATTACATAAGTGAGCTGTTCGACGTACAGACGCGGATTCAGTGTATGACAGATCGCACCCAGGCCCATCGTCGCATACCAAACCTCCATGTGCCGGTCTGTGTTCCAGGCGAGCGTTGCGATGCGATCACCTTGCTGAACACCGAGAGCAAGCAAGCTGCCCGACAGACGTCTCGCTCTAGCGTGTAACTGCGCATAGGTCGTTCGTACAAGTGGGCCGTCAATGGAGCGAGTGACAATCTCTCGCGCTCCATGCCAGCGCGCCGCGTGGTCCAGAATGCGATCGACGGTCAGCGGCCAGTGCTGCATTAATCCGTGCAAGTCGTCCCCCTTCTTGCCGCGAATCTGCAGGTTCACCGGCGCGCGGACAATCACCCAACAGGGGGCTTCTCACCCCCCAACCGGAGGCTCAGTACGCGCCACTATGCGTCTACCAACGGGGGGTGCGATACCTCCTGTTGGGTGATTGCCGCGCGTGATGCCTGCGGCCGACACTCCGGACCAAGCGCGTAGTTCGCGCAAGGGGCGTAAAGGCGGCCATACGAAGCTGTCGCTCGTGATAGAGGGGGTAGGAGAGGATGAGAACCAAGTCCATTGCTTTGAGTGTGATTGCCGCGCTGACCGCTGCGCCAGTCGTGGCGGAATCGGGCGATGCTGAGTCTGTGAACACGCTCGAGGAAGTCGTGGTTACTGCGCAGCGGCGCACGACCGATGTACAAAAGACCAGTGTCCCCGTAACGGTGCTCACGGGCGATGATCTGCGGAAGAAGGGAATCGACAATGTCGATGGCCTCCAATTTTCGACGCCGTCATTGAACGTTCAAGATTCCGGTGCAGGTGCCCTGATCAACATTCGCGGCGTTGGTAAGAGCGACTTCGGACAACAGGTTCCTGCAGGTATCCTGATCTATCGAGACGGGGCGCCTGTCGCACCGGGCGGAGTGCTGACCGATGAGCCGTATTATGATATTGCGAGTGTGGAGGTCTTGCGTGGCCCGCAGGGGACATTCGCGGGCGAGAACTCCACCGGTGGTGCGATTTTCATCAAGGAGGTAGATCCATCCCTCGTCGGCGTCAGCGGCTGGGCGGAGGCACAGTATGGGAATTACAACGACGTGCGCGTGCGCGGCGCGGTGAATCTTCCTGTGACCGGCACTCTCGCAGTGCGCTTCGCGGTCAACGGAGAGAACCGCGATTCCTTCTGGAACCTCAGCGGCCCGTACAGCGGCAATCCCGGCAAACATCATGAAGCCGACGGTCGCCTCAGTGTGCTATGGCAGCCCACGGAGGCCTTCAAGGCATTGCTGAAGACTGACTACAACTACATCGATCACGGAGGCATCCCGGCTTCACCCTACACGGGCTCGACCGCAAATCTGTTCGACGTCGAATCCGACGCCTACCTGCGAGGCCTCGAAAACCAGACGCGTACGGTACTGCAGCTCAGCTACCTGTTCGATGACGGCATCACGCTCCGCTCCGTCGGCAGCTACCAGGTGGGGAGCAGCCGGAATGCGCTCGATGCAGACGGCACCGCGACCCCGCTTCTGGCAAAGATTTACAGGATCAGCCAGACGGACCGGACGATCTCGGAGGAATTGAATCTCGTATCCCCAGACACCGGGGCACTCACGTGGGTACTGGGTGGCACCTACCTGAGAGATATCGTCAGTCAGCCCTCCGGACCCATTGGGAGCGAAACCTTCCTCTCGGTAAGCCCGGGAGCGACGCCCATCCGCGGCCAGGGCCTCACCGGCAACTACAGGGCTACAAAGGAAAATTGGGGAATCTTTGGACAGGGCACCTACGAGCTGACCAGCGCGCTCAAATTACAGGTAGGCGCGCGCTACTCCCGCACTAGCTTCGTCATGGACAACTTGATCGAGGTGCTGCTGAACGGAATACCGCTTCTGGGTCAAAACATCGTGGGACAGGAGGAGCGCGACTCCCGCGTGACGGGCAAAGTGGGTCTGGACTGGACGTTGAGCTCGGAAAATTTTCTCTATGCGTTCGTGGCGACCGGACACAAGGGCGGTGGCCTCAACGGAGTCGGGAAGCTGGCACCAATCATTCCTCCGGGCGGCCCGCCTGCGCGGACGACCGGGGTGGCTCTACCACCCGCGTTCAGCCCGGAAGAAGTCACCGACTACGAGATCGGCTGGAAGGGCACCTACTTCGACAGTCACCTGCGCACCCAGCTCGGCGCTTTCCGCAACGCCTATCGGAACTTCCAGGTCGCGCTTTACGAGGCTAACCTACAGGCGGGATTTGTCACGAATGTTCCCGGAACGACGCGTATCGACGGCGTCGAGGCGCAGCTGCAGGGACAATACGGCGACTTCTCTTTCGATCTCGGCGCCTCTTACCTCCAGAGCAAGTTTGATACGTTCAATGCGATCGATTCGCGCAACCTCGCCGTGGGCGTGCAGGACCTGACCGGCAAAGAGCAGCCTAACGCGCCTCGTTGGACGGCTCAGGCAGGAGTCCAATACCTCATCCACCTGCACGGCTCCGATAGTCTTGCGCCGCGGCTCGATTACGGTATGGTGAGCTCGCGTTGGGCGACGGTATTCCAGGTTCGCCCTACGGATTTCCTGGCACGGCAGAATCTGTTCAACGCGCAGTTGACCTACGCCCGCAACGACAAGTGGGATATCACAGCATACGCGACGAATCTCTTCGATGAACACTACGTCACCGCGATTGCGCTTGCCAACCTGGCGCTTGCGGGTCCACCGCGGCAATTCGGGATACGCGTGAGCAAGTCGTTCTAAGCGGCCATGTGGCTATACGCTGTCAGGATGGTCGCCGCGCTGGTCGTGGCTGCGGAACTGTCCGCAGTAGCCGTGACCGCCTTGCCCGCACGGGCCGCAACGGACTCGCTCGCGGCGCAGTTCGTATCGCCTCCGGCAGTGGCACGTCCACGCGTGTGGTGGCACTGGCTGGACGGAAACGTCACCAAAGAGGGCATCCAACTCGATCTCGAGTGGATGCAGCGCGCGGGAATCGCCGGCTTCCAGATGTTCGATGTGGCGTATAGAACTCCCCGCGTCGTCGAGAAGAGGTTGGCATACATGACCCCCGAGTGGCAGGACGCCTCCCGCTACGCGATCGCCGTCGCGCGACGGCTCGGTCTGGAAGCGGGCATCTCTGCGGCGCCCGGTTGGAGCGAGACCGGCGGCAGCTGGGTCCGGCCCGAGCAGGCGATGAAAAAGGTGGTCTGGAGCGAGACCCGTGTCGCGAGCGGGGGCGTGTTCAGGGGAGTTCTGCCGCAGCCGCCGGACACTGCCGGGCCATTTCAAGATCTCGTTCGCACCGAGGAGACACCCGAAGCCGGCAAGCACTTCTACCGCGACATTGTCGTGCTTGCCTATCCGCTGCCCGACGACGAACAAAGCTCTCGACTCGAGACACCGAAGATCACCGCGAGTGGCGGTACCGTTGATCCCGTGTTGCTGTTGGACCCCAGTCTACAACACAAGGTTGCAGCCACGCTGCCGGCGCCGACGGCCGGGCAGCCGTCGTGGGTCCGATTCGACTATCAGCAACCACACACCATCCGCTCGCTCGCCGTTGCTTTGGCGGCGCGGGGCCGCTTCGCCGTCAGCCCCCACACTCGCTTGGAGGCAAGCAAGGACGGCAGCACTTTCAGCACCGTCGCCGAAATTCCGGCCGCTGCTTTCGCGCAGGTCACCGTTTCATTTGCGCCGGTCACGGCCAGAGCCTACCGGATGGTCTTTTCAGGCCCGATGGAAGCAGGCGATCTGTGGCAGCGGGCCGGTGACTCGGCTGCTCCGGGTATCGTCACGCCACCCTTCGGACTGCAACCGCCGCCGCAGAAGGACTTTGCCATCGTACGACTGGCGCTCTTCGAAGGCGCACGGGTCAACCGTTCCGAGGAGCAAAGCGGCTTCGGCGCAGCACCGGACTACTACGCCCTCGCAGGGCCGCCGGCCGCCGCGCGTTCTGTGACATCCGCTGAGAGTTTGGTCGATCTGACCTCCCTCATGAAAGCCGATGGAACGCTCGAGTGGAAACCGCCTGGAAGACATCGGGATTGGATGATCGTGCGGCTGGGTTACTCGCTCACCGGTCAGACCAACGGTCCGGCCCCACCGGAGAGTGTTGGCTTGGAAGTCGACAAGCTGAACAGCGGCCATGTGGCCGAATACATGCAGCACTATCTGCAAACGTACCGCGACGCACTGGGCTCGGATTCGTTCGGCCGCCAGGGTGTTACGAGCCTCGTGACCGACAGCATCGAGGCGGGCGCACAGAATTGGACCGACGAAATGGTCGCCGGATTCCGGCTGCGTCGAGGCTACGATCCGGGGCCTTTTCTGCTGACGTTGACCGGCCGCGTGATTGACGGCACCGCGGCCAGTGAGGGTTTTCTCTGGGATTTTCGCCGCACTATCGCCGAGCTACTGGCCGAAAACCATTATGGACAGGTTGCAGGCAGCGCGCATGGGGCTGGGCTCACAGTCTATGGAGAAGCGCTCGAGGACAATCGACCCATTCTCGGCGATGACATGGAGATGCGCAGTCACGCGGACGTGCCGATGGGCGCGATGTGGATGCCGGGCCGCGACGGCCGGATCATGCCCACCAACATAGCGGATCTGCAGGGTGCGGCGTCTGTCGCGCATCTTTACGGCCGGCCATTTGTCGGTGCTGAGTCGCTCACGTCCGCACTGCAGCCGTGGGCTGCCGCACCACGAGATCTCAAGAGCATCGTGGATGCGCAGCTTGCACTCGGTGTTACCCGTTTCCTGCTGCACAGCTCCGTGCACCAACCACTCGTCAATGCCGCTCCGGGCATGACCCTCGGTATCTTCGGGCAGTATTTCAATCGGAACGACACCTGGGCCGAGCAGGCTCGGCCTTGGATCGACTACCTCGCGCGCAATGTCTTTCTCCTCCAGCAGGGCCGCTATCACGCCGACGTCGTCTATTTTTATGGTGAGGAGGCGCCGCTGACCGGGCTCTACGGCCGGCATTCCATGACCGACGTGCCTGTTGGATATGGTTTCGACTTCGTCAATGCCGATGCGCTGCTGCATCTCATCAGCGTGCGCGATGGAAATCTCGTCACGCCGAGCGGCATGCGCTATCGAGTGTTGCAACTTGGCGGCAGCTCCACTCGGATGACAGTGGCGCTGCTACGCAAGCTCGATGAGCTCGTAAGGGCGGGCGCAGTCATCGTAGGCAAGAAACCACAGTCCTCTCCGAGTCTCGCCGATGATCCTCAGGAGTTCCGCCGGCTGGCGGATGAGTTGTGGAGTGGCTTCGCGAGCGCCGCGGGCGGACGTGTTGTCAGCGACCGCAGCGCCGGTGAGGTGCTGTCGAACCTCGGCCTGACTCCGGATTGGGAAGCGAAGAATGCCGACGCTCCGCCTTTGATGGTCCTGCATCGAACTCTCGAAGATGGGGAAATCTATTTCCTGTCGAGCCGTGTCCATCAAGCGGCAAGAGCCGATATCGCCTTTCGCGTGACCGGCCGTCTGCCGGAGCTGTGGGACGCGGACTCCGGCACCCGTAAGCCGCTCACCTTTCGAACGGAGAAAGGCGTAACTGTGGTGCCCATTACATTCGATCCAGACGCTTCAGCGTTGGTCGTGTTCAGAGAGCCGACTTCGGCGACATCCAACGCAGAGGTGCGATCCCCGGCACAATCTACGATCTTGCAACTCAACGAAGGTTGGATGCTTGCGTTTCAGCCGGATCGCGGTGCGCCTGTTGGCAGTGTCGCGGCGACGGTGGGCTCATGGACGGACAGTGATGTGGCTGGCATCCGCTATTTCTCCGGCACTGGTACCTATGCACGCAGCTTCGATCTGCCTCGGGGCGCCTTAGCGCAGGACCGAACAGTCATTCTCGAATTGGGAGAAGTTGCCGAGCTCGCCGACGTCACAATAAACGGTCACAAGCTGCGCACATTGTGGAAGCCCCCGTATGCGCTTGACATCACCGAGGCCCTGAGACCAGGCCGGAATCAGATCGAGCTGCGCGTTACCAATTTATGGGTCAATCGCCTCATCGGCGATGAGCAACCAGAAGCCGTGAAGATAGCCCACGTGGCCGCTCCGGTCTATCGCGCAGATGCCCCGTTGCGTCGATCAGGATTGCTCGGACCTGTGCGGCTGCTGCAGCAAGGCGCGCATCCTCACTAATAGCCTTGAGTCAATCGCATCAACAACAGCCGGTCGCCTTCCCAAGGAGAACATGATGAACACTGATGAGCCGCACCGCCGGGTACCACGGAGGGGCCTCAGAGCGAGGACTGCGTTTGTCTCGCTGCTTGTCCTGTTGCTAGCGCCACTGGTGTATGCGGGATCCTGCGAATCTCTCGAGAAGCTGGTGCTTGCCAACACAACCATCGACTCCATCGCGGTTGAGGCGGCCGGCCCATCCAGGCTCGAAGGCTTGGCAGCCATAGCGTTGCCGGACCCGCTTCCGGAGCGCTGCCTCGTCAAGGGTACGATCCGTCCGACCCGCGATTCCGAGATCAAATTCGAAGTCTGGCTGCCGACTACCCACTGGAATCGAAAGTTGAGCGCCGGCGGTAATGGAGGATTCGCCGGCTCGATCAACTATTCGACTCTGGCAGCAGCCGTACAACGTGGTTATGCGGGCGTCTCCACAGACACCGGGCACGTTGGAAAGGACGCGGACGCGACTTGGGCCAAGGGCCATCCCGAGAAACTCGTCGACTTCGGTCATCGGGCGGTTCACCTGGCAACAGTCAACGCGAAGGCGATCGTCAAGGCTTATTATGGTGTTGCGCAGAAACGCGCTTACTTCATCGGCTGCTCGAACGGTGGCCGCCAAGCTCTGATGAGCGCACAGCGCTATCCCGAAGATTTCGATGGGATCATTGCCGGTGCGCCGGCAGCCGACTGGACCGGGTTCACCACCGCTTTCGCTTGGGACGAGCAGGCGATGCTCCGGCCGAACGCCTACATCCCCATGGCGCTGACCCCAGTCATCCAGGCCGCGGTCAACCAGCAGTGTGATGCGCTCGACGGCGTTACAGACGGTGTGATTTCCGCACCTCTTGCCTGCCACTTTCAACCGGCAAAGCTTCTCTGTGCGGCAGGGCAGACCGAGAATTGCCTGACACAACCGCAGATCGAGGCTTTGCAGCTGATTTACCAGGGCCCTCACACCTCCAACGGCACCAGGTTGAGCGCAGGATTTACGCCGGGCGGGGAGTTGGGCAGCGTACCCGGTCTCGGCTGGGAAGGTTGGATATTCGGGCCGAAGGCCGGTGTGTCGACCCAGTCGGCGTTCGTCTGGGGTGTCATGCGGGACATGGTGACTGGAGATGACAACTGGCAGATCGGCAGCTTCAATTTCGACCGGGATCCGCAGATCCTGCGCGACAAAATCGGGCCGGCTCTGAATGCGACCAACACTGACCTGAGTGCCTTCGCGCGCCGCGGCGGTAAATTGATTCTGTTTCAAGGCTGGTCTGACGCAGCCATATCTCCCGCCAACACCATCGCGTATTACGACGGCGTTGGCCAACGCATGGGACAGAAAAAGCGTGGGCAGTTCGTGCGGTTGTTCATGGTCCCGGGAATGCAACACTGCGCGGGAGGCCCCGGGCCCAGCAGTTTCGGTGGTGGCGTCGCGGCTGTGCAACCGCCAGATCCGTCACGCGATCTATCCGCCGCGCTCGAGCAGTGGGTGGATAAGGGAGTCGCTCCAGAGTCGGTACGGGCGATCAGAGGACGCGATTTGAAACGTGCGCTGTACAATCCTGCGGTGGCCGATATAGAGAGCAGTGGACTGATCTGCGCCTATCCGAAGCACGCAAAGTGGAACGGCAGCGGTGATTCGAAGGACGCGGCGAGCTACACCTGCGTCGAGCCGTGACTTGAGGCTGGCCCTGCCACCGCTGAAAAAGTCATCGACGGTCCGGTTTTGCTCGACGCCCTCGCCGCAGGACCGACGTAGCGTCATGGTCAAAACCAGCTTGCTGGGGTCGTACGGATCCTTGCAGATATATCCCCTCTGGGACAGTGCCGTGCGCCGATCACAATGAATGAGAGCTCCGAATCCGACCCGTTCGCCGGGCAACGATATCTACGGAGGCCTCTCTTTGATAGCTGCTTCGGAAATTTCAGCGGACGCCTCCGCGATGTCGTCTTTGCACGCGGGTTTTCGATGCTCTCATCAAGTCGCCATTCAGGGGTCGAACATCCCGCGGGTGAAGAGTTCGTATCGTGACACGGAGTGCAGGCATGCACGCGGCGTCGGGTTTCCCGCGGTCGCGCTCTTGACATGGAAACGATTTCTCGCGCGCAGTTGCAAATGATATTTCCGCTGGCCCAGCGGCGTGTCGGCAGTTTCATCGACCCGCTGAACTCGGGAATCATCTCATGGATCCGCCACACACCCGGCAGTGGTTGGGGCCCGCTCTCGTGGCTCGCGGGCGGCGACGCATACACGTCGTATGGTCCGCCGATCGCCGTCGACGGTCACGGCAATGCGTTCGCGGAATGGGGTCATTACAACATCGGAGCGTACCGCTCATCATGGAGTCGTTACATGGCTGGCATGGGTTCGAATGAAGCAGATCGAGCCAAACTATCCGCGCGTGGAGCTCCTGAAGAGCCTGATACCAAATGAGCGCAACTAAGACCAGCGTCAGTCAGTCCTCACCAAAGGACCAAGCTTCGACGCCTTCCGTCCCGTGCGCGCGGTCAGAGAACGTCGTGGCACGTCGCCTGGGAAACCAACAATTGCAACGCTTGCTTCTTGCACGCCGGCTGCAGGCCAAGCTCACGGTGAGCCATCCCAACGATGTTTACGAACAGGAAGCAGATCGTGTTGCCGACCAGGTCATGCGGATGCCGGAACCCATGGCGCGAGTGGACGCGGTTGCGCCCAAAGTCGTGCAGCGAGTGTGCAGCAGCTGTGAAGAGGAGCTGGGGCGGTCCGAGGATTCCGCTGGTGACACGCCCGTAGTGGATGACGCACTTGAAAATTCCATCGGTTCCCTTGCCGGCTGTGGTCAGCCGCTTCCAGCCTCAGTGCGATCCTTTTTGGAACCGCGCTTCGGCGCGGATTTCAGCGCCGTACGTTTTCACACGGATGCAAACGCTCAGTCGCTCGCGCGCTCCGTAAACGCGCAGGCATTCACGGTGGGTCGGGATGTGGTGTTTGGTGCGGGTCACTACGCGCCGGAGACGGACAGAGGCAAGCGGTTGTTGGCGCACGAGCTGACGCACACGCTGCAGCAGGGTCATGTTGCCGCGGTAAACGTGTCGGCTCGTGAAGCTGCCTTGCAACGCAAACCGGGCTCAGAGCCGCAGGAGGGCGCGGGCGAAAGTGAAATGGGACGAGTTACGAAGATCATTTTCGACAAGCCGGCCCATCAGGCAACTTACTACCTGGACGATCACGGTATGGAGCATGCAGTCACGCGGACTGTGACCGAGCATTGCACGGGGCGAAGCGATCGAGTTCAGTACGGCGGCATTGCCACAATCGGTTTCGAAGTGCTGCCAAACGCTCGCCCGCGACCTGAATCTGCCGTTGGCGGGTATCGACCTGCGACGGACCGAGAAGGATGAATGGTACTGCTTCGAGGTTAATACCGTGCCGGCTTTCACCTACTTCGAACAGGCGACCGGACAACCCCTGACGGCGGCGGTCGCGCAATTGTTGATCGACGCATCTCGGAGCGAGGCAGCATGAGTGTGCACAAAGCAGCATGAGCAGACGCAGGATCGCGGCGTTGGAGCGCATTGGCGGCCCGCCTTCCGGTACTGGCCCCCCTTCACTCGTTCCACTGGCGGGTCGATGAGCGGGCGCGAGGCAATGGCTCAGTTGCTCGATCGGCGTCCCTGGGTGCTTTGTAACGACCCGTTTCCGCACATTCGCGCGGAGAGCGTGTTTACGTCCGCCATTCATCACGAGCTCGAGGCGGCGTTTGACACGATTTTAAGCGGAGGCCAGCTGGCAAGCTGGCCTGAGGCTCGCTTCACTCGGAACATGCCGGGCTACGATGCGTCCGCCGTCGACTTCGATATCCGCGTCGGCTGGCCTTTCAGTCTGTTTGTTTCGCGGCCCTGGCACGACCTGTTCGCCGGGCTGTTCGCTGTCGATGGAATTCGTTGTGTGAGCGGTAGCCTGCACCATCATGCTGCCGGGAGTCGCGATGGATTCGTCCATAACGACCTGAATCCGGGGTGGTTCGCCGCTACTGGCGGCGGTGAGGACGTCGTCATTCCACGCGGCGATCTCTGCAACTATCGCAACGGGACTACGTCCGTCGCTGCAAACGTGACCGCCCGTGAGACTGTGCGCGGCGTCGCAATCATCTATTACCTGAACAACCCCGAGTGGTGTTCGGGCGACGGCGGAGAAACGGGATTGTATCGAGCCGCGCGCGATGCTATCGCGCACTGCGTGGCGGCGGTCCCGCCGTTGAATAACTCGCTGTTGGCATTCGAGTGTAGTCCAAACTCGTTGCACGCCTTCCGGAAGAATTCACGCCATGCGCGCAACTGCGTATGCGTATGGATCCATCGGCGGAAGGAAACGGTTCTCGCTCGGTGGGGCAGCTCCGCCATCGTGCCGTGGCAGTAAACGGCATTCAGAGGCGCGTTTGCCTGCTGACTGGCGCCAGCGGTCGCCTGGGCAGCACCTTCAGTCGTCTTTACGGCCATCGATACGACATCGCGGCGGTGTATTACACGCGACCGATCGTGAAACCGCCCGATATGTGCTGGGACATCGACCCGCTCGATCCCTGCGTCCGCAAGCCAACGAGTGGCCACCGATTCGAGACGATTCGGGCCGATCTGACCGATCCATTCGAGGTCCCCCGAATCGTCAACTTTGCACTGACCACGTTCGGTCGCGTCGATCTCCTGGTCAATGCCGCGGCAATCGCTCGCTGTGCGCCGCTGTTGAGTGCGGATCTGACTATCGAGGATGTGACCCGCATGCTCGATCTGAATGCGGTCGTGCCGTTGCGCCTCGCAGTTGAGCTCGCGAAGCGGTTCTGGCGCGCGCGGGCGGCAGAGAATACTGCTATCAACCGCAGTATCGTCAATATATCGAGTACCTCGGGCGCATACATTTTCTCAGGCCTAGGGCAGAGCGGGTACAGCGCCTCCAAAGCCGCACTCAACATGCTCACCTGTCACATGGCCGAGGAGTTCTCGGCGTTCGGCGTTCGCGTCAATTCGGTCGCACCCGATACCCTTCCGCAGTCGGTGACGACCGAAAGCGTTTGTGACGCGATCGCGCGTGTCGATCGAGATGCGATGACGGGCAGGATGCTGTTGCTCGAGGCCGACGGCGAGACCGTGCTCTGAAGGAGATTCGGCGTTCGTTTCAAAACGGAGACTGTCATGACCTGTTGGTGTTCCATCGTCCCTGCCGACGTTCTAAAGCGATTTTCCCAGGACAAGAGCCTATCCGACGCAGTCCGCAAGGCATTTGCGGACGCAGCTGAGTTTGAAGCTCACTGGCGCGAGTTGCGGATGCTGCAGATGAAATCGCAGAGGTTCGCGTTGCAGTCGTTTTCGGCAGATACCGTGCAGCTGCTGGCCGCCGAACCCGCCGTTACTGTCTATGACTGCGGCAAAGGGACCGTGCTTCCCGGCTCTCCGGTCCCCAATCCCGGTACGTCGGCCGGCCGCACGGCTACGCGAGTGTTTGCCGAGACCGCGGCAGTTGCCGAGTTTTACCGGACGATCTTCGGCCGCAATTCCGTCGACAACCGCGGCGGGACCTTGCAGTCTTCGGTCCAATACGGTGTCGGGTACAACAACGCCTTCTGGAACGGAGTTCAAATGATATACGGAGATGGCGACGGAGCTATCTTCGCGGACTTCGCTCAGAGCACCGACGTCATTGCTCACGAGCTGACGCACGGCGTGACCCAATACAGCGCGCAGTTGTGTTACACGGACGATGCAGGCGGACTCAACGAAAGCATCTCCGACGTGTTCGGCTCGATGTTTCGTCAATGGCGCGCCGGTCAGACAGTGGCCGACGCGGACTGGCTCATCGGTCATGACATCCTGGGGCCGAGCGCCGTGGCAAGGGGCTTTACGTGTCTGCGTGACATGGCGAATCCGGCTGCCGAGCACTGCATGGCACGGCAACCCGATCAGTATTCGAAGATCGGGCCGGGCATGGATCCCCATTACACGAGTGGAGTTCCAAACCGTGCGTTCTACGAGGCCGCGATGGCGATCGGGGGCAAAAGCTGGGAGACCGTGGGGCAAATCTGGTATCGAGCCTTGACTGGCTTTGCTCCCGATCCCAACTTGGGAATGTCGGCCTTCGCCGCCCGGACCCGGCGATTGGCTCAGAGCATGTTCCCTCGCGACGCGTCCGTGTATGCTGCCGTGAATGAAGCTTGGGTGAATGTCGGGCTCTAGCCGTCGCCACCGAGGGTCCGGTTTGGAAGATGAGCACGCTAACGATTGAACGTCTCGGCGGCTTGGTCGGATTTGGCCATCCAGGCTCCAATGTCAAGAGTCGGGGTCAGGTTGAGTGGGAGCAGCTTTCCGCACGAGACCGGAAAGCAATCGACGAGCTATTCGCTCAACACCGTGGCGCTCAGCAAAGCGTCAAATCCTCGCCGGTGCGCGACGCCTTTGTTTATCGCCTCTCGCGTTCCGCGGGCAAGGGCGCGGAATCTGTTGAAGTGAGCGAAGAATGTGTGCCCGTCGCGCTGCTGCAATACATAAGAGATGAATTGGCTTGAGCGGCAGTGATGCTGTGCATTACTTGCCATCTATCTGGAACGGGCTTCTTTGGTCGGGGTGATGAAATGGACTCCTCCTGCTGGCAGTACGGCATCTATGTGCCAAGCTGATGGTACGTCGATCAGCTGAATGATGGTCGTGTTCTCTTTCGCGACCACACCCTTTTTGGCCTCGCCCAGGTCGTTTAGGGTGACCTTCTCGAGGGGCAGGCACGATTCGGATTGGTTATATCCACTGCTACAAAGGCGTAGGCAAAGATGTAAGAATGTATCGAATCAGCGGAGGACACGTGGCCAAGAAAACCAAGCAGAAATCTAAGTCCACTAGCAAGCTCCCCCCGACGCGGTTGCGACCTAGAACAGCCCGCCCAACGCTCTCACCAGCCCGCTTGCTGCAGCTGGGTCTGGGTTTTTGGGGCCCCCGCGCATTCCTCAGCGCCGTGGAGCTCGGCGTATTTTCCACGCTCGCAAAGGGGGCACTCGCTGAATGTCATCTGCGTGAAAAGCTAGGACTGCATCCTCGGTCGGCGCGCGATTTTCTCGACACCCTGGTTGCCCTCGGACCCCTGCGGCGTAAAGCGGGTAGATACTACAACGCCCCCGACGCGGACGCTTTTCTCGACCGCGCCAAACCTGGGTATGTGGGGGGAGTACTGGAAATGGCCGCTGCTCGGCTTTATCCGTTTTGGGGTTCATTAACCGAGGCGCTACGCACTGGCGCGCCCCAGAACGAAGCCAAGCACGGCGGCGACGTGTTTGCCACGCTGTATGCCGACGCTGAGCGCATGCGCGGCTTTCTCGCGGCAATGACCGGGCTTAGCCTGGATTCGGCGCGCGCCATTGCCGCAAAGTTTCCCTGGAAAAAGTACCAGAACTTCGTCGATGTCGGCGGTGCGCAGGGCTGTGTGACGGTGCAGGTGGCTTTGGCGCACAAGCACCTGAAAGGCGCCGTATTTGATCTGCCTCCGGTCGGACCCGTCTGTGAGGACTACGTACGCTCCTTCAGACTCGAGACGCGCTTGCAGTTTCACGCCGGAGATTTCTTCCGCGACCCGCTGCCGGAAGCCGACGTGTTAATTATGGGGCACATCCTCCATGACTGGAACCTGCAGGAAAAGCAACTGCTTCTGCAGAAAGCCTACGCGGCGCTGCCCAAAGGTGGTGCGCTGGTCGTCTACGATGCGATGATTGATGATGCGCGTAGCCGCAATGTCGTAGGGCTCCTGATGAGCCTCAACATGCTTATCGAGACGCCCGGTGGCTTTGATTACACTCCAGCTGACTGCCGGGGCTGGATGAAAGCAACCGGCTTCCGCAGGACTTCTGTCGTGCCACTGACGGAAACGGAATCGATGGTGATTGCTACCAGGTAAGGACAGCGAGCGGTCGCGCGTGTTGCTCGGCATCGCTTCTCAAACCGATCGGCTGCGCTCGATGGCAACCGCGGAGTAGTGCTCTTTCTTGCCCGCAACGAAGCGGCCAGGCGCGACGTTTTCATAGGGTCCATGATTCGGCGGGGGTGGGTGAACAGTCACATCATTGGCTGGCTATACCTCAGAAATCCACATAACCAGTGCTCGGGCCGACCGGCCGCTTCGCACTCTCCGTCGGCCGTGATGCCTCGGTTGCATCGAGCCGGTCCACCAGATGGCCAACATTCATCTGCGTATAGCGCAGGAGCATGGCCACGGCGGCGTCCGGGATGGTGTCAACTCCGCTGCGGAGCTGGGCTTCGGTGATCCGCGCCCACTCCAGAGCTTCTGACTGGGTGTTGAAAGATCGGGTCTTGTCCTTGTGTCCGGGAATCCGGATACGGGCGCGCCAGCCTCGCCGGCTGCGTTTATCGATCGATGACATGTGCAGGTCCCCACAATGTTGATGGGAGACCCGTCTAGCGAAAGGGCTTAGCCTTCAGTCCGAGCGTCGTTTACTGGTCCAAATCGTGGTCCAAAATCGCGTTTTCGACACACGCCAGTCCGCGCGCTCGAAAAAACCACATTGAGAATCATCACGTTGGATGGTGGCCAGGGGCGGAATCGAACCACCGACACGCGGATTTTCAGTCCGCTGCTCTACCAACTGAGCTACCTGGCCGCCGGAAGGAGGGCGCGTATTAGACCGGCCACAGCGGGCCCCGTCAAGCAAGGCAGCATCCCTAACCCCTTGATTTCCCGACCGACCCGCCTGCCCTGCCCAACCTTTTTCGCGGCAAGAGCGACCGCAACCCAGCCACCTCCGCGCAATGAAGCGTTCCAAGCCCGCCAATCACCCAAAAACCACCCTCTCCCACTCCTTATTACTACTACACAGCGGTATTCGCCGAACACAGGTGCAAGTCCGGCCAGCAGCGACGTGCGCTGTGTGGGCCGGGACGGTCGGGTTGAGCCATCGCCCTAATTCCCGCTTATTCTTTATTAACGGCAAACCAGAGGCGTCACCCGACCGTCCCGGCCCACACAGCACGCGGCGCTGCCCCGACCCCCGCGCCTTCTTATTCTTGGTTCCCGCCTGCCCCGCAACGACGCGACGCCCAGCGGCCCGTCGTCCGCCGAACCCCAGCGCGACCCGCACCAAAACCCCCATAAATTCCTGTAACCATCCCGTAACCAAACTCTCAAATCCCACCCCAAACCCCCTGATTCCCCTCCAAAACCGTGCGGCACCGCACACGACCGCCCGCATAAGAGGCAAACCTCCCCAAAAGGGATAGACCCACGTTGTCTAGATGGCGCTCCCCCCGCCCTCCGTCAGATGCGTATCAAAGCCCGGCCCCGGACACCAGTATCTGCACCCTGTGCCCACTCCCATTGAAGGGAGGGAAGGCGCACCCCCAGCAGATTCGGAACGACCGTAGGGAGTCCTCATGCATTCCGGTTTTAAGTCTTTCTCCAAGCCCGCCCTCACCCTTTCAGTCCTGGCCGTAGTAGCGGCCACTCTGTCCGCCTGCGGACGGAACGAAGCGGCGACCAATTCGGCCGCCGGCGCGCCCCCGCAGGTCACCGTCGCCCAGGTCATCTCGAAGCCCGTCACCGAGTTCGACGAGTTCACCGGCCGCTTCGAAGCCATCGACCGCGTCGAAATTCGACCGCGCGTGACCGGCTACATTTCATCCGTCAACTTCACCGAGGGGAGTGAAGTACAGAAGGGTGACGTGTTGTTCGTCATCGACCAGCGTCCGTATGCGGCAGAACTGAAGCATGCCCAGGCGCAGCTGGCCCAGGCGAAATCCGCCCTGGCGCTGGCGAAGTCTGAAAAGGCTCGTGCGACCAACCTGTTGGCGCAGCACGCCATTTCGCAGGAAGAGTACGACACGCGCTCATCTGGCGATGAGCAGGCCGAAGCCAACGTGCAACTCGCCGAGTCGGCGTTGGACACGGCGGCGCTCAACATGACCTATACGAAGGTCACGTCGCCCATCAACGGCCGTGTCAGTCGCGCCAACATCACCTTGGGCAACCTGGTCAACACCGGCCAGACCTTGCTCACCACGGTGGTCTCTCTGGATCCCATCTACGTGAGGTTCGACGGCGACGAGCAGGCCTACCTGCGTTCAGTGAAGGCTGCTCGCGACCGCGTAGCCGCCGGCTCGAAGGATGTCGCAGCACCCGTGTTGGTCGGCCTGGCTGACGAAGGCGGCTTCCCGCACTCGGGCGTGATGGTGTTCCAGGACAACGAAATTGACCCGCAGACGGGCACCATTCGCACTCGCGCGAAGTTGGACAACCATGACCGTGCGTTCACGCCGGGACTGTTTGCCCGAGTTCGCCTCCTGGGCGAGAAGAAGTACGACGCACTTCTGATCAATGACAGCGCGGTCGGCACTGACCAGACCGTCAAGTACGTCCTCGTCGTTGGCGCGGACAGCAAAGTCGAGTACCGCCCCGTCAAGCTGGGTCCGGTCATCGACGGCCTGCGCGTTATTCGTGAAGGACTGAAAGTGGACGACACGATCGTCGTCAACGGCCTGCAGCGTGTCCGCCCCGGCTCACCGGTGACCCCACAAAAGGTCGCCATGGGTGAGCAACACATCCATCCGGGCAGCAAGACGATGTATGCCCAAACATCCGGAGACCAGCAGTGAAACTGTCGGACTTCTTCATCGACCGCCCGATTTTTGCGGCGGTCCTCTCGGCCTTCATCACGATCGGCGGTGCTATCGCACTGTTGAAACTGCCGATCAGTGAGTACCCGGAGGTTGTACCGCCCTCCGTCGTGGTTCGCGCCACTTATCCTGGCGCGAATCCGAAGGTCGTAGCGGATACCGTTGCCGCGCCGCTCGAGCAGCAGATCGTCGGCGTCGAGGACATGATGTACATGTCCTCGACGTCAACCGGCGATGGCTCGCTCTATCTGACTGTCACCTTCAAGCAGGGTGCCGACATTGATAGAGCCCAGGTGCAGGTGCAGAACCGCGTGTCACAGGCGTTGCCGCGGCTTCCTGAAGAAGTCCGCAACCTCGGTGTCACGACGCTCAAGAGCTCACCCAACCTGACCATGGTGGTGCACTTGACGTCGCCCGACGGACGTTATGACGGACAGTACTTGCGTAACTACGCGACTCTGAACGTTCGTGACGTACTCGCCCGTATTCAGGGTGCAGGTGACGTGCAGCTCTTCGGCGGTGGCGACTACGCCATGCGCATATGGCTCGACCCGTCCAAACTGGCCGCGCGCAACCTCACCGCCGGTGACGTAGTCGCCGCGATCAGGGAACAGAACGTCCAGGTGGCCGCCGGCCAGATCGGTGCCCCGCCTTCGACCGCGTCGCAGTTCCAGTTGCAGCTGAATGTCAAAGGCCGTCTGACGGATGAGCAGCAGTTCCGCGACATCATCATCAAGACGGGTGGCGAAGGCGAGATCGTTCGAGTGGGCGATGTCGGCCGCGTCGAGATCGGCGCGCAGACGTACTCGATCAGCAGCCTCCTGGACAACAAGGACGCGGTCGCGATCCCGATCTTCCAGGCGCCGAATTCCAACGCCCTGCAGCTCTCCAACGCGGTTCGTGCCAAGATGGAAGAGTTGAAGAAGGACTTCCCGGCGGGCGTCCAGTACACGATTGTGTACGACCCCACGATCTTCGTGCGGCAGTCGATTGAAGCAGTGGTGCACACCCTGCTCGAGGCTGTTGCCCTGGTCGTGCTCGTGGTGATCCTGTTCCTGCAGACATGGCGCGCGTCCATCATTCCGTTGATTGCGGTCCCCGTCTCGATCATCGGTACCATGGCGGTGCTGCTGGGCTTCGGGTTCTCAATCAACGTGCTGTCGCTGTTCGGCCTGGTGCTGGCGATCGGTATCGTTGTTGACGACGCCATCGTGGTTGTCGAGAACGTCGAGCGTCACATTGAGAACGGTCAAACACCCCTCGAGGCCACCAAGTCGGCCATGGGTGAGGTGAGCCGCCCGATCATCGCGATCACACTCGTACTGTGTGCCGTGTTCGTGCCGGTTGCATTCGTCCCTGGTTTGACAGGCGAGTTCTACAGACAGTTCGCACTGACGATCGCCATCTCAACGGTGATCTCGGCGTTCAACTCGCTGACCCTGTCGCCGGCTCTCGCCGCGGTGCTCTTGAAGCCGCATGGCGCCAAGAAGGACTTCCTCACGCGCTTCATGGACAAGGTCTTCGGTCCTTTCTTCAAGCGTTTCAACCGGGGCTTCGAGCGCGCAGGTAACGCGTACTCAAGGTCGACGACGACCATTGTTCGTCGGACGGGGATTGCGCTGGTGGTTTATGGCGGCCTGATCGGATTGACGTACCTGGGTTTCAACGCGGTCCCGGGCGGGTTCATTCCCGACCAGGACAAGCAGTACATCATTGCGATCGCGCAGTTGCCGCCGGCAGCCACGATTGACCGCACGGACGAGGTCATCCGCAAGATCGGCGAGATCGGTTTGAAACAGCCGGGTATCTCGCATGCGGTGCAGTTCAGCGGCATGTCAGTCAACGGCTTCACACCGAGCTCGAGCGCGGGCATCGCGTTTTTCCCGCTCGATGACTTCGACAAGCGCAAGGGCAAGGGCCTGTCAGCGAAGGAGATCGCGGCCTCGTTGACTGCCAAACTGTCCGGCATCCAGGACGCCTTCATTGTTGTAGTACCCCCGCCGCCGATCATCGGACTCGGTACCCTGGGTGGCTTCAAGCTGCAGATCGAGGATCGGCAGGATCTGGGTGAGGAGGCGTTGTTTGCGGCTACGCAGGCTGCGGTGAAGCAGTCGTATATGACTCCGTCGTTGTTCGGTGCGTTCAGCACTTACCAGATCAACGTGCCGCAGTTGGATGTGGACGTGGATCGCACGAAGGTGAAGCGCCAGAACGTCAAGATGTCGGATTTGTTTGAGACACTGAACGTGTATCTCGGATCGCTGTACGTGAACGACTTCAACAAGTTTGGTCGTACGTACCAGGTTCTGGCCCAGGCGGATGCGCCGTTCCGTTCTCACATCGAAGACATCCTGCCGCTGAAGACGCGTAACGCGGCCGGCGACATGGTTCCGCTGGGATCATTGCTGGACGTCAAGGAAGCGTTTGGTCCTGATGTCGTACAGCGCTACAACGGGTATCGGGCTTCGGACATCAACGCAGGTCCTGCTCCGGGCTTCAGCTCCGGTCAGGCGCAGGCAGCGATGACCAAGATCCTCAACGAGACCCTGCCTCACGGCATGGCCTTCGAGTGGACCGATCTCGCCTATCAGCAGACGCTGGCAGGTGGTTCGAGCCTGTTCGTATTCCCGCTGTGCGTAATCTTCGTCTACCTCGTGCTGGCCGCTCAGTACGAGAGCCTCACGCTGCCGCTGGCCATCATCCTCATCGTCCCGATGTGTCTGTTGGCCGCAATCACCGGCGTGCTGCTCACGCATGGAGACAACAACGTCTTCACGCAGGTTGGACTCATCGTGCTGGTCGGACTAGCGTGTAAAAACGCAATCCTGATCGTGGAGTTTGCCAAACACCTGGAAGAAGAGCGCGGGCTCGATACAGTGTCGGCTGTGCTGGAAGCTGCTCGCATGCGCTTGCGCCCGATCCTGATGACATCCATTGCGTTCATCATGGGTGTTGTACCGCTGGTGCTGGCGGGCGGCGCCGGCGCCGAGGTCCGACATACGCTGGGCATCGTGGTGTTCGCGGGAATGCTGGGTGTCACGTTCTTCGGATTGCTCCTGACGCCGGTGTTCTATGTGTTGATTCGGCGGCTCGCCAAGCGCCAGCCCATTGCGGGCGGCGGCGATGCGCCGGTTCAAATCGCTTCGGAGACACATTGATGTTTAGCTCTAAGTTGAAGGCCGACGCGTCCACCCGCGGGGGTGCAACCCCGCGCAGCGCTGTCACCCGTGGTGGCGCGCGTCGACCGACCCTTGCAGTTGCCCTCTTCGTGGCTGCCACACTGGCAGGCTGCGCAGTAGGTCCCAACTATAAAAAGCCTGAAACCCCGGCGGCTCCGACCTACGGAGCCGCCGAGCCGGCGGTGTATACGTCGGAGCAAGCTCAAGTGCAGTTCTGGAAGCAGTTCGGCGACGAAACGCTCGACAAGTTGGTCGACGACTCGCTCAACGCCAACCACGACCTACGGATTGCGGTAGGTCGGTTGGCCGAAGCCCGCGCTGCGCGACATCAGTCGCTCTATGACCTGGGTCCGACAGTGACGTCCAGAGCGGGTCACAACACGCAGAAGTTCCCTGAGGTCCAGTCGGGAATCCCCTTCACGGCTTCCTACTACGATGTGGGTTTTGACGCGACGTGGGAGCTGGATCTGTTTGGCCGCGTGCGGCGGGAAAACGAAGCCGCGAAGGACCAACTTCAGGGCGCCGAGGCGAACCTGCACGATGCGCAGGTCTCGGTCATCGCTGAGGTGGCGCGCACGTACTTCGAGCTTCGCGGCGAGCAAAACGAGCTGGCCGTTGCCAAGCGCAACGTCGAGAACCAGCAGTCCACGTTCAACCTGACTGACGCCAGGTTGAAAGCGGGTCGTGGCACGGAGTTCGACACCTCCCGCGCCAATGCTCAATTGAGCACAACACTGGCGACCATCGACCCGTTGGAAGCATCCGTTCAACGCTCGATCCACCGGTTGAGTGTATTGACCGGCCGTGACCCGAACGCCCTGCAGGGGCTGTTGAGCCCACAGGCGGCCCTGCCTGAGCTGCCAAAGACCCTGGCTGTCGGCGACCCGGGCGCCATGCTTCGTCGCCGTCCCGACATCCGGGTGGCTGAGCGGCAGTTGGCTTCCTCGAACGCCGAGATCGGCGTGGCCGTCGGCGACTATTTCCCCAAGGTCAGCTTCACGGGCAGTTTCGGGTTTGACGCTGCCACCCTCAACGGACTGGGAACGACCGCCAGCAAGGCCTATTCAATCGGCCCCGGCATCTCCTGGGCGGCCTTCGACCTGGGCCGTGTCCATGCCCGCGTAGCTGGCGCAAAAGCCCGCAACAGCACGGCCTTGGCACAATATGAAAAGACCGTCCTCGGCGCCCTCGAAGAGACCGAAAATGCGCTGGTAACCCACGCCCGTGCGCGGGACCAGCTCGTCCATGCCGCGGATGCCGCTCAATCGAGTGCGGCCGCCGCCAAACTGGCCCGGGTACGCTACGAAGGGGGCATCGTCGACTTCCTGGAAGTCCTTGATGCGGAACGGACTCAGCTGGTGGCCGAAGACCAATTGGCCCAGACCCGGACCGCGACCGCCACCAGCCTGATTGCCGTGTACAAAGCATTGGGCGGAGGTTGGGAGGGGGCGCCTTTCCCGCGCTACACTCAGGCATCAAATTAGACGCACCCGGAAGGCTGCCATGATCAAGCTTGCTCGAGGCACTTGGAACCCCCACATTGAGGTAACCGGGCGCGCGTCCCGCTCCTGGCCGGAGGCCCCCCGATGAATGCCAATGTGGTGGAACTGCCTGTTCTGGAAGAGAATTTTGCTACCTCGACCGTCAGCAAGTGCGAGGAGGAATTCACCCAGATAAGCGAGTCGCTGCAGCGCCGTGAGGGGTTGCTGGCAGCCTCTGCAAAGGCCAGCCGGATGCTCCTCGAAGCCCCCGACGTGCGGGCTGTTGTTCCTAACGTGCTGCGCCTGATCGGCGAGTCTGCAGGCGTCGACCGTGTAAATCTCATGCTCTCGCAAGCCGGCCCGGGCGGTGAGCCCCTGTTGGTTGTTGCCAGCGAGTGGGTTGCCGAGGGCGTAGTTCCCCACTTGGAAGATCCCGCGACGAGCACCTGCGACGAGCGCGATTTTTCCGCTGTGTGCAGCGAGTTGCGCGCGGGCCGGAGTGTTTGTCTCAGCAAGAGCGACTCGGCAGCGGCGTATCCAACTGTGGGTTTTGAAGGCATTGGCACGAAGACCAAGGCCATTGTGCCGATCTTCGTGGGCGGCGAATTCACCGGAATCGTTGGTTTCGACAACACGAAGCAGCGCCGGGCAATCGACTCTGCCGAGTTGTCAGCGCTGGAGACAGCGGCAGGCGTCATCGGTGCCGCTCTTCACCGTGAGCGTCTCGTAGACGACGTGCGCCGCGCGCGCGAACGCGCTGCCGAAGAGAAAGTAACCGAGCTGGCGAAGGCGAATGCCGTTATCCGCGGCAACCTCGAGCGCCTGGCCAGCGAACCGGACCTGCACAGCTTCATGGGTCACATGTTGCTGGAGACCACGAGACAGTTTAACGCCGCCTCCGGCTCAGTCATCGTCTCCAAAGACTCACTCCAGGAATGGCGCGTCCTGGCGCATGTTCGTGAAGGCCAACTCGCCGAAGCGCCTTTTGCGACGAGTGTTCCTTTCGCCGGGTCACCGTTTACGGAAGTTTTCGGACGGAGTCCCGAACCCCGCTATATGAACATCGAGCGGGGCAACTGGGAGATCTGGCCCGGTGCGCTGGCGTTTCACCGTCGCGAGGGCTATTCCAGCGTGTTGATCTACCCGCTGGTGTTTGGCGCTCGCAACGTCGGATTCTTCATTCTCTCTTTCCGGCGCGAAGCTCCGGAAGTCCAGCACAGCGAGTTGTTGGTCGCCCTTGCGCAGCAGGCGACACTGGCAGTGCAGCTCACCCGTCTCGCCTACTCGGCGAAGGAAGCTGCGGTTCTCGTCGAGCGCACCCGCATAGGCCAGGAAATCCACGATGGCCTGGCGCAGGCGTTCACGGGAATTCTCATGCAGCTCGGCGCCGCGGAGGAATTCCAACCGTGCAAACGGAAGAACTCCGAGTTGGCCGGTGTCCTGAACCGAATACGTGATCTCGCCCGTGACGGTTTGTCAGAAGCACGCCGCTCCGTGATGGCGTTGCGTCTCGATCAGACACGGCGCGCGGGCCTGGAAATCGCGCTGCGACAGCTTTGCGACCGCTCGACGATCCCCGGGCGCGTCACCTGCACGTTCGAGGGTGGCGAGTTCAACACGGGACTCAAGCCGGAGCACGAGCACGAGCTGCTGCGAATCGCCCAGGAGGCGCTGAGCAACGCGATGCGTCACGCTCGGCCGAGTAATGTTCGAATCACGATGACTGACGAGCCGGCGCATTGGGCCCTGTCAGTTGCAGATGACGGCGTTGGCATGGAACAGCACGCTGAGTTGGCCGGTGAAGGATTTGGACTGACGAGCATGCAACAGCGTGCCGGAGCCATAGGAGGAGAGTGGCAGATTGACAGCAAACCCGGAGCAGGCACGCGAGTGAGTGTGCGGCTTCCGAAGCGGAGAGTGTGATGGTCGCGGTACTGAAACGGAAAATCCGGGTGATCCTTGCAGATGATCATCCGGTGGTACGAGATGGCCTCGCCACAATGGTCAACCAGCAACCCGACATGGAAGTGGTTGCAGAAGCCGGTGACGGCGACGAGGCAGTCGTTCTGTATGAGCAACATCGCCCCGACGTGATGGTCCTCGATCTACGCATGCCCAAGCGCGATGGTGTTGCTGTCGTGCAGCGGGTGCTGGAAGGCAATCCGAAAGCCTGCATTCTGATCATGACCACGTACGACGGCGACGAAGATATTTTTCAGTGCCTGAGCCAGGGTGCCAAAGGCTATCTGCTCAAGGACGCACCGCGCCAGGAAATTCTGTCCGCCATCCGCGCAGTCAGCGAAGATCGTCCGTATACGTCGTCATCCGTCGCTGCCAAGGCTTTGCAGCGCATGGCGAAGCCCAGCCTGACTCAACGTGAGCTCGACGTGCTGCAGTTGGTTGCACAAGGTCGCAGCAACAAAGACATCGCCCGCCGCCTGGCCATCACGGAAGGCACAGCCAAGACTCACGTCAAGGCCATACTAACCAAACTCGACGCCATCAGCCGCACAGAGGCGGTGGCCGTGGCACACAAACGGGGCATGATCCGGCTGTAAGAGCCGTGAGCGCGGGCCGCACTTCCAGCGGCCCGACGACATCAGGCGCGGAGCGTGCAACGTTGTAGGCCGCCTCCAGCGACCCGATCACGCCCGGCGCGGACCTGTAGCCAGCTCACACGCCTCACGAAATCTCCAGCGCCCTCGGGAAGCCTCTAGCGACTTCCCCGCCCTGTCCAATTTCTGTAACAAACCAGGTGGAAATTCAACGCCGGCACATCACTGCCCGGCGGCATCTCAACTTCGTATTCGATCTCGTGTGACTGAATGGGCTCGCCGCAGCCATTGCACGTTACACCGGTGCCATAGCCGGCCCAGGTTCGCAACGGCCCGCGTTGTTGCAGGAGCGATGAGTCGGCTGTCTCAGTCGTCTCGCTTCCGGTCCGCACTGACATTTCCATGCGTGATCCTCGTACACTGAGTGCGTCCTTCCCAGGAACGTTCCCACGTGATTACGGATGACACGCAGGAGCAATTACTGTCTGGGCGGCGGTTGGAAACCGTCCGGGGCCTTGGAGCCCGTACCGAAGAAGAACTTTTCCATTTCGCTTTCAAGAAACTTTCGCGCCTTGGGCTCAATGGGCGTGAGGCGGTACTCGTTGATCAGCATTGTCTGATGCTTCAGCCAGCGCGCCCATCCCTCCTTCGAGACATTATCGAAAATGCGTTTGCCCAGCTCACCCGGGTACGTCTGGCGATCGAGGCCCGGCGCTTCCGTTTTGAGAATCACACATTGAACAGTACGGGACATGATGCTTTCCTATCGCCATGAAGGCCTGGCGTTATGAGTGCGCGGCGCTCGAATCGAACAGGGTGGGGCTCGAGAGTGTCTCGAGCAGCGTCTTGATCGGTGCCGGCAGTCCGATGCGCGCCGGATCGCGGGCGTTATACCAGAGGGTCGCAATTGTATCCATGACACCGGCGTGACCGGCGCATGAAGTCAGTAACGGCGTGATGACCAGGTCGAAGTGGGTAAAGGCGTGCTCGACGATGGATAAGGGTTTCGGCTGATTCTGCGCCGCATCGAGCGTCTGGCCGGCGTACCGGCTTGCTGCTGACACCGTGTCAAATTCCGGCAGGCACCACAGTCCGCCCCAGATGCCCGTTTCCGGCCGCCGCTCCAGCAACACACTGCCATCGTCGCGCATCGCCACGAGCATGAAGACTTCGCGCGAGCGTCGCTTTTTGCCCTTGGTGCTGCGCGGTGTTGGTAACTCAGCCTGGCGGCCTGTCGCTTTAGCGAAGCAGTTTTCAGACAGGGGACAGTATGCGCACAGTGGCCTGTGGCGCGTGCAGACTGTTGCACCCATGTCCATGATCGCCTGGGTGTAGGTGTCGACGTCCTTGTCCGGCGTACATGCATCGGACAGTTGCCACAAACGGTCGGTGGTAGCCTTTTCGGCAGTGTTGCCCTCCACCCCAAAGTAACGTGCCAACACGCGTTTGACGTTGCCGTCCAGGATAGGAAATCGCTCGCCGCGGCTCAGCGCGAGAATCGCACCCGCGGTAGAGCGCCCGATGCCCGGCAGGCTCGCCACCTGGTCGAATGTTTTTGGAAATTCGTTGTGGAAGGTGTCTCGGATGAGTTGTGCGGCGCGATGGAGGTTGCGTGCTCGGGCGTAGTAGCCCAGGCCGGTCCATAGGTGCAAGACATCATCGATAGGCGCGTCTGCCAGCGCTGTTACCGTTGGGAAGCGCGTCATGAAGCGTTGGTAGTATGGGATTACCGTGACCACCTGGGTCTGCTGCAGCATGATTTCAGACACCCATACCCGGTATGGGGTCCTGTCGAGCTGCCAGGGCAGATCGTGGCGGCCGCGCTCCGCGTGCCACGCCAGCAGCGCCGCGGCGAGCTCAGGATGCCGGGTCATGCTTCGCCGACCCCAGTGTGTGCGGTCATGGTTTTCCTTCCGGTGTCTGCAACTTCAGGTGCACGTCGGCCATGTGCGTGTCGGCCAACACCACCTGGTCGAATATCACGCTGCCATTGGCGTTGATTGCGCGCAAGGCCGCCACTGGCAGCTCGAATGGCTTTTTGTTGGTGCTATCCACGTTGACATACCGACCGAGATCGATGCGATCGCCATGCAGCTCAAAGCCCCACATCGCTCGGGGAGCCGCGGTCCGTTCCAACCACCCGTTGAAAGTGACCCCATCGAGTTTGAGTGCCAACAGCTTCGCCGTAATCGAGCCGTCGTCGTAGGTCCAGGTGGTCGTCAGTTCGAGCGGCCCCAGCGTGGTGGGGTCGTGCGGCAGGGTTTGATTCAGAGCCAGGTCGTTCGCCAGTTGGCGCAGTGATGGCGAATGCAATGCGAGCGATCCGCGTGCGTGAACGTGTGCGTCGGCGGTTTGGTCGTAGGTGACGTCGTCGCCGTCGATCCGGGTATTTGCCACCTGCACTGTGAGCTTGGGTGCTTTCAGGTTCAGCGGGTCGGTCCGAAGCGCTAACTGAGGCGCGTCTACCTGGACCCACACGCCGGCTGGCGGTAGGGATTGGGTGTGCGCGAGGAACCGCGTGTGCACCGGCAGCAGTTGCCCCGCTCGCCATTCGCCTATGTCTAACTCGAGGCTCGAGAGATTGGCTTGCAGGCCGCTTGCCTCGTCGACGTAGTCGATGGTGCCGTCACGGAATTCGATGCCGGCGATTTGCAGGGGTTTGCTTGGCGCGGGCGGCTGGGGCGCTGATGCCGTGGCGGGTTTCCGGGGGCCCAGGTCTTCCCAATTGCCATGCCCCTGCGCGTCGCGGCGTAGGTGAATATGCAGGCTCTGCAGCCGGATGTGATCGGCGACGATCTCGCCCTTCAGCAGGGGCAAAACCTTCGCTGCCACGGCGATTGATTGCCACTCTACGATGGGTGGCCCCGGGACGCCGGGGAGGTTATCCAGGTGCGCCGCACCCGTCCGCACGCCCAGCCAGGGATACCAGGTAATCTCCAGGTTGCCCTCGATCACGAACGGTCTACCGGCCAGATCGGCGACGATGCCTTCAATTTTGCCCCGATATCGATTCGGATCAACGATGGATGTGAGCACAAAAGCCGCCGCAACGAGCAGCAGCAGCACGCCGGCCACAATAATCGATGTCCACTTGGCTATTCGCACCGCTTCTGCCGCGTCCCCCACCATTTCCGCAACTGATTCTAGCTAGACTCGCGGCTCGCGTTGGGTGTGCTGGGGACTCGTCGACTATGACCTACTGCGTGGGGATGCTGCTCGATACCGGCCTGGTCTTTCTTTCGGACTCGCGCTTCGAGGTGGCCCGGCACATGAGCATCGATGCCGGCAATGAATACTTTAGCGGCATCCGCAGTCGCTGGAGTGAGGCGTTGCGGGAGGCTTTTGCGGAGCTGCCGGACCCGGATTGGCTCAGGACGCCAATGCCCTGACTGCTAGATCGAGCCGGCGTTCGGCGGCGGACCTTCGGGGAACCGCGTGAGCACGCTGTGCATCAACTGCCGCCCGGCCGTACCGAAGGCAACGAAGAACACACCGATCCTCAGTACCTCGAACACCTTGAGGTCTTGCAGTTGGTCCATTGTGATCAGGGCGATCGCAATGAGGATTCCGTCGGCGACGATTGAAGCCGGCGCGTGGAAGCGCGAGCCTTTTGCCCAGCGGGACAGCGCGCCATGTACGAGGAGCAATACGGCCCAAAGGGTCCAGGTCATCGGGGGTCTCTCGAGCAGGGGTTCGGCCGGCCAGCCAGTTGGACGGATACGCTGGCCATTTTGGCTGGAAGCGCGGCGAACATGCCTGAACCGACTTCTCGATTCACACAAGTTGCTGTCATTGCAGCACTGCGGCGGTACTCTTCGCGCCATGGCAAAGATACTGGTTACTGGGGCTTCAGGCGGAATTGGCGCTGCCATTTCCAAGGCATTGGCTGCGCGCGGCATCACTGTGGTGCTGCACTATCAAAACGGGCTGGATGCCGCGGAAGCGACACGACGGTCCCTGAAAGGGGAAGGTCACTCCATCGTCCAGGCCGACCTCACCGACCCTAAGGCAATCGGGCGCCTCTGGAAGGAAGCCTCCGCGAACCAGCCAGTCGATGCCGTCGTAAACAACGCTGGCATCTTTCCCAACCATCCGCCGCTGACCACCGACTTCGAAGACTGGTCGGTTGCCTGGCAGCGGACGCTCACGACCAACCTCCTTGGTCCGGCGTACCTTTCGCACTTTGCCGCGCGAGCGATGGCTGGGCAGGGAGGCGGACGGATCGTCAACATTTCTTCACGCGGTGCGTACCGAGGCGAGCCTACGGCGCCGGCTTACGCTGCAAGTAAGGCTGGCCTCAACGCGCTGAGTCAGTCGCTGGCAAAGGCCTTGGCGCCGAAAAGCGTGTACGTGTTTGTCGTTGCGCCCGGATGGGTGGCCACGGAGCGAGTCGCGAAGTCGGTGAACGACCCCGCCGTGTTGGCGGATCAGCCGCTCGGGCGGGTCGCGACGCCGGACGAGGTGGCGGAAGTGGTGACCTTCTGCGCGCTGGACGCGCCGGCGAGCCTCACCGGCGCAATTCTTGATGTCAACGGGGCGTCGTACCTGAGGTCGTAATCAAGCGCGGCAGCGGTTGCTCGGGTTGCCGCTCGTCGACACAGTGGCAGCGGAGAGCGGCCGCGGCTGCGTCCGTGCCAAGCGTGTTGTGATGACCGTCGGCGGGTCGCCCTCGTGGCCGGCGGGCGGCGCGGCCGATCAACCGCGGTCGTTTTTTGTTTCGCCGGCGGGTTGAGCCGCCCGCTCAAAAACCAACAACGTTGATGTGGCCGAAGCGTACAGCTTGCCGTCCGCCCCCGTGATCCGGGCCTCGGCAAAGGCCGCTCGCCGTCCGATCGACTTCACCGTGCCCTCTGCCCGAAGCGGACCGGTATCTGCAGTGATCGGTCGATGGTACGAGACCGTCAAATCCAGCGTCGTGTACCCCTGCGTTGCGCTCAACCGCGAATGAACGGCAAAGCCACACGCAGAGTCGAGCAATGTGGCGGCGTATCCGCCGTGAACCATTCCGATCGGGTTGTAGGCGTGCTCTCCAGGCGTAGCCGCGAACACCGCCTTGCCTGCTTCGATCTCGACTAACTCGAAGTCCAGCGATCGCGCAATACCGGGTTTCCGCCCCGACGCCATCATCGCGCGTGCTTGTGCCAGGCCATCCAGGCCTCCCCCCAGTTCGTCTAAAAGACTCATCGTCTGGTCCTCACAAGGCTCCGAAGGCTCGCAGGCGAGCGCGGTACGTCCCCGGCGGGCACCCGGACCAGCGACGGAACGCATTCGAGAAATGGCTCTGGCTGGCGAAACCAAGATTCAGCGCAAGCGTCGTCAGGTCGTCGCATCCCCGCAGTAAAGAGGCTGCGCGGAGCAACCGCAAGTTTACGAGGTACTGGTGGATCGTGGTCCGCTCCTCTTTCTTGAACGTCGCGGCCAGATGGGAGGGCGACACGCCGACGGCCTGTGAGATATCACCGAGCCGCACTCTCAGGCTGGCGGCATTGGAAATGATCTCTTTGACGCGAGCAATCAGCTCGCCCCTGTCCCGTTTTCGGATGCGCATTCTAATTGCTCAGGCGAGTAGACAGTTCGTACGCGGCTGATCTCACGCGCTGCGCGTCGGGCCCGAGCAGCTTCTCGACACTCTTTTGTGCTGCCCGCCATGCCGGCATCGCCCGTTTCATGCGTTGTTGTCCGCGTGCTCCGAGGATCCACCTGGACTCGCGCTTGTCATCGCCCGCCACAGCGGTGATGAGGCCGTCACGCTCCATGACTCTCAATGTGCGCGACAGACTCGTCTGGTCCATGGCCAGCATTTCGGCCATATCGTTCACCCGCGGCCGGTGCATCTCCGCGATCATGTTCAGCAGCGTGAACTGCGTGATCGTGAGATCTGTGCCGCGCAACGCGGCGTCGTACTTCTGTGAGATGGCCCGTGCCGCCTGGCGCAGGCTCGCGCAATAGCAGTCGAATTTGTAGGGCATGCAGCCATTATATATGCATATACACCTAAATCAATAGAATTAAGTGTATATGCATATATCTACCTGAACACTAATTGAGCAGGATTTTGCAAGCGGGAACTGCTCACCACGGCGCACTCTGTCTGCCATTACGGGCATCCGCCCCTTTTAAAGGAAGACGATCATGCGATTGATGACAGTACTGGCGCTCTCCTCGGTAGCTACTCTGGCTGTGGGAGAGTCTGCGTTCGCAGATTCTGCGTTTACAGAGAATGTGTCACCCGCGTCCGCTCAGCATGCAGCAGCGAGGGTGTATGAAGGTGTTGGCACGGACGGAAAGCGCGTCAAGTTGACAATTTCCGACGCCGGCCCCGAAGTGTTGATTCGAGTGGATCGCCAGCCCGCGCTCCCAGCGCCGCACTGGACCGCACTGATTGGCACCGGCGGTGCTGCCGCAATCGAACGCTAACCCGGGATGCAGCACTCGCCGCGGACCCTGCGCGGCGAGGCGCGCATTCCGCGCCACGAGGTCGTCCCAGACGAGCCACCAACTGCCACTGTTCCGCCCGCCGGCCGCAACACCGCGCTGGGACCTATGAGGAGTCACGAATTCGCGGCGCGGAGCAGGAGACACAGGTACCACCATCGTTGAGCGGCGCGATCGAAAATGCGCCCCCGATCATTCCACACCGGTGTTCCATGAGGTACATGCCGACGCCGCGACCGCGGGCACCTCGATTGACGATCCCGATTCCGTTGTCACGGACTTCGAGATGCAAACGCCCGTCTGCCTGTTCGAGCTGGATCCAAATCGCGCCGGCCTTGGCATGTTTGACGGAGTTGCTCACGGCTTCCCGGGCAATGCGATACAGATGCGTTGCCTGTCTGTCGTCGTCGAGCTCAATCGGCTGGGGACACACGAAACGGCAGGTCGGTCCTTGCATCTCCTGCGTCTGTCGGGCGAGCTCAGCAAGCGCCGGCATCAGGCCCTCCCGGTCAATCGGCACAGGGACCATGCCTCTGGCAAGAGATCGCACCTGCTGATGGGTCTGTGCGATGCCGTCTGCGACTTTGGCGGCGAGTTGACCTTCCGCGGTCACACCTCTCCGGTTGAGTGCGTCGGCGAGGTTCTGCGCCAGCAGGCCCAACCCCGTAAGCTGCTGTTGTGTGTTGTCGTGCAGCTCCTGACCGATACGGCGCTGCTCGAGCAACGCAATTTCCACGACTTCCGCCTGCAGCGCCTTGTATGTTGTCATGTCGCGGGCAACGCCAACGAACAGGCCCCGACCCGCAACCTCGTTCACGCTGAGTTGAATCGGAAACGCGGTGCCATCCTTGCGCAGACCGGCGACGTCGTGGCTGACTCCGGGAAACCGCGACGCGAGCGATTGCCAATCGCCAGCCTCGTGGCCGTCGCGGCCGAAGCGCGCATTGGCAGGAATCAAAAGCGTGATGCTCCCGCCTACGACCTCACTGGCCGTGTAGCCAAATATCCGCTCGGCTGCACTGTTGAATGTGGCGATACTGCCGCGCATGTCAATCGTCACCATCGCGTCCGCCGTCGCATTGAGAATTGCACGAATCTGCTCCTCGCTATGCTGCAGCTCAGTGGTTCGCGCAGCCACCTGTTGCTCGAGTCGAATGTTCACCGTGCGAATCTCTTCTTCAGCTCGCCTGCGAGACGTGATGTCTCGTTCGGTCGTGGCAAGAGACTCCGGATCACCCGACGCGTTTCGAAGCAAGGAGACAGTAGCCGAGACATCGAAGACGCGCTCGTCGCGAGCGCGCCTCTGCGTATCGAAACTTGGAATGGACTCGCCGCCGGCGACACGCTGCATGACTCGAAGCGTACTGTCCAGCGAGCTGTCAATCATCAACGCACGCATATTGAGCATCAGAGCCTCAGCTTCCGTGTAGCCGTACAGGCGTTCCGCGCCACGGTTCCAGGCCCTGATCCGGCCATCAAAATCGGTCACCAGGATGGCATCCTCCGAATCGCGAAGGACTGAGGCGAACCGCCGTGCCTGCGCGTCTGCCTCGATCTGATCGGTCAAGTCTATGAAGGTCACAACCACACCGCCAACCCGGTCACCTGCGGTCAGATACGGCAATATCCGGCGCAGGTAACACCTACCCTGTTCGGTTCGGATGCTCTTGTCGACCGCGACGCGGGTTTCGATAACGTGTCGCGCATCGTGCAACAGCAGCCGATCGTCAAACCGGGGCGCGAGGTCGCCATACGAACGGCCGATATCATTCTCCAGCAGATTCAAGAGCGTGGCCGCCGGTGCGGTGAAGCGCTTGATGCGCAGCTCGGGATCGAGGAACACGACGGGTATATTGGTCGCCGTCATGAGGTTGATCAGGTCACCGTTCACCGCATCGAGCTCTTCCACCTTCGCCTCGAGCTGGCTGTTGACTGTGGTCAGCTCCTCGTTGATCGACCGCAACTCCTCTTTCGAAGTCTCGAGCTCCTCGTTGGCCGACTGTAACTCTTCGTTGACAGACATGACTTCTTCGTTGGAATTGCGGAGCGCCTCATTCGAGCTCTCCAGCTCTTCGATCGAGGTCTGCAAGTCCTCGCGCGTCGTGAGCAGATCCTCCTCGAGTCTATTTACTGTGGCAGACTGGCGCTCGACACGTGTTCCAGGCTTGGCTGCAAAGGGTGGTTCGTGGAAGTCCTGGAAGACGACCAACATCAGACCTTCGACATCAGTGGCTTCAGCGACCGGACGTACCGTGACACTGCATCGGTGAAACTGTCCCTCGCGGCGAACGCGCGTTTCCACGTCCCGGGCGATACCGCGTTCGCGCATGACCTTGTTGCAAGTGGCACGCAACGTCGCCCGCAACCCTGACCGGGATAAACTCAACAGATCCTTGGTCAGGTTTCCTGCTGGAAACTGCAGGTAATTTCCAACGGGCCCCTGCACGCAAAGGATTTCATAGTTCCGGTTGACGAGCACCGCCGCCGGCACGAACTCCTTGAGAAGCAGCCTGTGCATGAGTTGCGGGCGGGGAATCGCGATCTCAGGCTCCGATGTGCGCAGCGGCCGCGGTGTTGACCGACGCGGTCGCAGGTCGGCGAGCGCGGCAGATGGTCTGTCGCCCAGACCACGCCGAGCCGCACCGATTCGCCTGAATATGCGCCACTTCTTCGACACCGTCGTAAAAAGGCTGGTCGCCCGCCCGATCGATTCCGCGGGGCCCAACAGCAGATAACCACCCTCATTCAGCGCAAAGTGCAGTAGTGGAATGACTCTCTTCTGGACCTGCGGTTCCACATAGATGAGCACGTTCTGGCAACTGATCAGATCCAGCCTCGAAAACGGTGGATCCCTGATCAGGTCGTGATCCGCAAACACGATGCATTCGCGCAGTGCTGGATTGACCTGGTAGTGATCGTTGTGTTGCCGTCCGAAGAATTTGTGCAGGCGCTGCGTAGACAGGCCGGCGGCGGCGGCGGCCGCGTACACTCCAGCGCGTGCAGTTTTCATCGACTCCCCGTCGATGTCGGTAGCGAAGAGCTGAATAGCAGGCTCCCTCCCGGCAGCTTCGAATTGCTCGATCAGGAGCATGGCGATCGAGTACGCTTCCTCGCCGGTCGCACAAGCCGGAACCCAGACGCGCACGGGCTCGTCGGCAGTTGCGCGCTCGATCAGTTTCGGAAGAACCTGCAATCTGAGCGCCTCAAATGCTTCCGGCTGACGGAAAAAGGCAGTGACACCGATCAACAGATCATCGTGCAGTGCGGAACGCTCCCCGGCATCCTCGCGCAGGCGCTTGCTGTACTGATCGAGATGCTCGATCCGCAGCAGGGCCATACGCCTGTGGATCCGCCGAACGATCATGTTTGTGCGGTAGTTGCGGATGTCAAAGTCGGCATGCTGCTGCAGCAGCTCGCCGATCACGCTCGAGTCTGCGAGCGCATCTTTGCCCGCCTCGCCTGGCGGGCTCCTGCGATAGCCGCCGGGGCGCCCGAAATAATCGACGAGCGCGTCCGGCATCGCCTCCGGTGCCAGAACATGGTCCACTCCGATTCCGGCAGCCAGCGCGTTGCGAGGCATCTGATCGTATTGGGCAGTGGCCGGATCCTGCACCATCACCACGCCGCCGAACTGTCTGATTTCCTTCAATCCCAGGATTCCGTGGCACCCCGTACCCGAAAGGATGATCCCGACCGCATTGTGCTGTTGATCCCGAGCGAGCGAGCACAGTGCCCAATCCAGGGCGCTGTGCCGAGTGTGCACCTCAGGTAAGGGGCTCAATATCAGCGCGCGCTTCTCGATGGCGAGATGTCGGTTCGGCGGAATGACATAGACGTGATTCGGTCTTACCGGCATCCCCTGCTGCGCCTCGCATACCGGCACGGTCGTCTGCCTGGAAAGAAGTGAAGCCATCAGGCTTTCATGATGCGGAGCGAGGTGTGGAATCAGCACGAAGGCCATACCGCTGTTGGCCGGCACGTGCGCAATGAATTTCTTGAAAGCGTCTAATCCGCCAGCGGAGGCACCGATCGCAACGATCGGAAAGTCCGACCCTGATGGTTCCACGCGTAACTCCGGATCCGCACGCGTGCCCGATGCCGTCGCCGACGATCTGCCCGGTCGCAGTTTCTTTCCTTTGCGCACGACAACCCCCCATGTGCAAACGCATCGTAGCAGTACGCTCCTGCACATGGAGGATTGCCGTGGGCCCCTGGTCCGCTTCGGCAGCTCCCGGAAGCATCTACACCCGATATTGACGACGAGTGCCGCAGCGTATCTAGTGTATTCCGCCAGCCTCATGCTGGCGGCGCCTGCGATTCAATCGCAATGAAGCATAGCCTCGCGCAGCACAGCATCACCGAATCCTGGTTCGATCAGTATGCGATTGTCTATCCGGCCCTCGCCGTGCGCCTGTGGATGAGCGAAGGCGGCCCAGCGGTGTTAGCCTTTCTCGAGGACGCGCGCCAGCGAGCGCAACGCAGAGGCCTCGAAGCGCTGCCTGACTTCGTGACGTGCCTGGAGATCGAGTATCGCGCTCGAATGGGGAAGAGGATGTGAGGCTCTGCCGGCACACAGGTGCCGGCAGACGCCGACGCCTGTTATGCCTTGAGCTTCACCAGCCCGCCAAGCGCGGGATCCGAGAAGCTGTCTTCGCCGGTTTCGACGTGGCCCGCAACGCGGCGCTCAAAGGTCGAATCCTCATTCACCTTGATGACAAAGTCATACCACCCATAGAACCGGTCGCAGCGATTGTCAGTTTCGAGAGTCTCGCCGGGCCGCAGGAAGCGCAGGTCCTGGTCGCCTGTGTACGCATCGACCAGGACGGCCGTTGCTTTGCTCCTGCCGGTGTTGGTGATCCGAAGCTCGACAGCGCCGTGATCGCCCCTTCCGTAGCGGGTTTGTACGACCACGGCTGCCGCGTTGGCGCCGGTGCTTCCCTTGAAAAAACGCGCGAAGCCGTTCGGGCCGTAAACCGACAGATCGTACTGTGAGGCGATCGTCCACGTGCCAGTGAGGTTCTTACCGGCTTCAACCGTGTACATGCGAACGTTATCCGCCGGATTGGCCGAGCGAACTTCGAACACCGCAGCGGCCTTGCCGGTGTTGAGGAACTCCAGCTGGAAGGTTGTTTTTGAGGTCAGTTGGCCGTGAACATCCAGCTCATACGGCAATGCCCGTGAGGGGCGCACGCCTTTTTCCTGCTTCGGCAATCCGACGATCACCTGACTCTGGGTCGGTATGAACGCGTCGACATTGCCACCCGCGAGCTCGTTCACGGGAGGCAGGAAGCCATCGGTGGACGGAAGGCTGACGCGGGCTTCGTTCGGATTCCTGAAATTGAATACGCTGGTCAGATCGCCGGACACTGCACGGCGCCACGGGGAGATATTGTGCTCAACGACACCGAACCGCTTTTCGATGAACTGAATCACGGAGGTGTGATCGAAGACCTGTGAGTTGACGTAGCCACCTTTGGTCCATGGCGAGATCACGAGAAACGGCACGCGGGTGCCGAGGCCGATCGGGCCGTGGGGGTCGGACGTTGTGACGATCTCGTTGTGGAAATCAACGGTCGACGCGCCGAACGCGGGCGACTGCGGCGGAAACGGCGCAGTGATGTGATCGAAGCTGCCATCCGCCTCGTCGTAGTTGATGATCAGCACGGTCTTGCTGAACACCTCGGGATTCGACACGAGGACGTCGAGAACCTGCGAGATGTACCAGGCACCGTAGTCAACCGGCCAATCGGAGTGCTCGGTATAGCCGGCGGGTGCTACGACCCAGGACACCTGCGGCAGCGTTCCCTTCTTGACGTCACTACGCAGTTGATCAAACAGTGTCGCTTGCCAGGCTTTCCAATCCGCTGCAGGGGCACTGGCATCCGGGATCGTTTTGAGGATCCCGGTGCCTGTGCAACCGTTGTCGAACAGCGGATTACCCGGCGCGGTCGTCGCGTACTGGTTGAAATAGAGGACCGTGTTGTCCCCGAAGTTGCCGACGAATGCGTTGCCCGTGCCGTCGCCAAAATCGGGGGCGAAGGTGGCTCCCGCCAGGTCCTGGTAGATCTTCCAGCTGATTCCTGCGGTTTGCAGCACTTCGGGGAATGTCTTGAATGTCCAGGGCACGCCATTTGGGCTGAGTCCATTAGCGGTCATCGGTCCGGCGCCGTGACCATCGGTGCCGCCCGCGCCCAGTCCGTCCAGATTTCCGACACAACCGGTCCAAAGGTAGGTGCGATTGGGATTTGTCGGTCCCATGATCGAACAGTGATAGGCGTCGCCGACGGTGAACGCATCCGCGAGAGCACAGTGATACGGGATGTCCTGGCGCGTCATGTACGACATGACCATCGGGCCGTTTACGCTCGCCCAACTGTCGTATTGCCCCTGGTTCCAGCAAGCGTGGGTCGCGCCCCAGCTATGATCCGTTCCCGGTAAATAGGTCAATCCCACACTCAACAGGTTCGGGCTGACCGACTTGGGATTCACGCGAAACGGCGGAATGACAAACGCTCCGTCTGCGGGACCGCCCAGCGTTCCCGAGTTGGGGAGCACTCCGTATCCGAGCGCCACGTTAGCGGCCCCGGCCGGTTGGAGGAATACCGAAGCCAGGGTGGTTCCGTTACCGCTCAGCAGCGGCAGGTGGATGTTGACGGCGCGCGGGTCGTTGAAGCCGCGAACGCCCTTCAAGGTACCGAAATGGTGATCGAACGGCCGATTTTCCTGCATCAGGATGATGACGTGCTCGACGTCGCGAATGCTGCGTGTGCGATTGTTCGCCGGGATTTCGAGCGCCCTGGCGATGTTTGCGTTGAGCGTGCTGCCCATTGCGCCCATGCCGAGCAACTGTAGAAATTCACGCCGATCGGTATTCTTCACAGTGTCACTCCCGTTCCCCGTCCCGACGAGGTGCGATAATGGGTAGCAGGCGCGCGAGTCGCGCCATCAGCGATGCAAAATAGGTACGCGCAGTTGCAACCCGATGACGATTCCGTGAAGTTGTATCGAATTCAGCGACTGACTGAAGAAAGGTGTCACGTTGAGGCGTTGGCTGCGATTGCAACGCTCGAGTCGGCGGTCGCCACCCGTCGCGAGGCTCTTTACCTGGCTGCCGTAAACCAACGTTCCCTCAATCAAACCGCTTCCGCATTGGCAACACTCGAACACCTCCAACGCCAACACCCTCTATTCAGTCGCGCGTTTGAGGAGCGCGGTCTTTGTCTTGCAGCCATGAACGATGTGCCGGGCGCAATCGAGGCCCTCGAGCGTGGCGTCAACATCAATGCGGCGCTGCCTTCGAGCTGGAAAATGCTCGAGAGCCTGCACCGCGGCAAAGGGGATGTGTTAAAGGCGAGGTCGGCGGCCCAACAGCTCGCGATGCTGGGGCGACTGCCTGCGCAGATCGTACAGGCCGGAAGCCTGTTCTGCGACGGTGAGCTCGATTCGGCGGAACGAATCATCCGGGCATACCTGCGCGAGTCAGGCAATCACGTCGAGGCGCTCCGTCTGCTTGGGCGGATCGCGCATCAACGCCTCGCTCTCGAAGATGCGCAAGGGTTGTTTGAGGAGGTACTGAAACTCGCACCGAACTACCGCGCTGCGCGAGCCGACTACGCCCGGTTGTTGATCGATCGGCAGAAGTATCCACAGGCGCGCGAGGAGATCGCCACTCTGCTGAAGCTCGAGCCCGGCAACGGGGATTACCTGTCACTCCAGGCGACAGCCTATGCGGGTGTTGGGGAACACGAGCAAGCAATCACTTTGTACCGCGAGCTCGTTGCCGCGGAGCCGAGTTGGCCTCATCTGCAGCTTTTACTCGGCAATTCACTGAAGGCGGTTGGCCGGCCGCACGACGCGATCGAGTCCTATCGAGCGGCTGCGGCCGCCCGACCCGGCTTCGGCGATGCTTATTGGAGCCTGGCCAATCTCAAGACGTATCGGTTCACAGCGGATGAAATTGAGCGAATGCGCGCTGAGGAGGCCGCGCCTGGTACGCAGCTCATTGATCGATACCATTTGTGCTTCTCGCTGGGCAAGGCGTTCGAGGATCGGGGGGAATATGCGGAGTCCTGGCGCTACTACGAGCAGGGCAACGCACTCAAGCGGATCTGGAGCCGCTACGACCCCCTGCTCACTGAGCTCAACACGCGCGGGCAGATCGAAGTGTGCACGACCGATTTCTTTTCCGCACGCGCGGGCGTTGGCCTGCCGGATCCTGCTCCGATATTCATTGTTGGGTTGCCGCGCTCAGGGTCGACTTTGATTGAGCAGATTCTGGCATCTCATTCGCAGGTTGAAGGGACACAGGAGTTGTATGAGGTCGAGCGGATCGTTCGGGCGCTACAGGGACGCGAGGCCGACGGCAATCAACCGCGCTATCCTGTAGTGTTGGCTGAGCTCGAAGACGCGCAGTTCGGCAGATTAGGGGAGAGATACATCGACGGCGCCCGCGCCTATCGCAGGGGGAAGCCCGGGATGGACCAGCCCGACATGGGCCAGCCCTTCTTCATTGACAAGATGCCGAATAATTTCCGGCATATCGGCCTCATCCACCTGATGTTGCCGAAGGCGAAGATCATTGATGTGCGGCGTGAGCCGATGGCCTGCTGTTTGAGTAACCTGAAGCAGCTGTTTGCGAGCGGGCAGGAGTTTACGTATAGCATCGAGAGTGTGGCGCACTACTACCGAAATTATCTCGAGCTGATGCGCCACTGGGACAGCGTGCTTCCTGGACGAGCGCTGCATCTCTGCTACGAGGACGTAGTAGAGGATGTCGAGGGCAGCGTTCGGCGTATGATGCAGTTCTGCGGGCTGGAATTTGAAACGACCTGTGTCGAGTTCTACAGGAACCAACGCACTGTCAACACGGCAAGCTCGGAGCAGGTTCGTCTGCCGATCTTTCGAAGCGGGCTCTTGCAGTGGCGGCACTACGAGGCTTGGCTTGGGCCGCTCGAAGAAGCGTTGGGGGGTGCGTTGATTCGCTACCGCGACTAGAGCGAGCCGTCAGGAGACGATTGGACTATACATTCGTCCCAATGCTGACCGAAGCTACCGCCCATGAACAGACGTACTTTTTCCGCCACCCTGGTTGCTGGCGCTGCCGCTTCGTTTATCTCCGCACGTGGGTTGGCTGCAGGTTCTGCTCCACCCGTTGCTCGGAACGTCGTGCTCGTGCACGGCCTGTTCGCCGACGGGTCATGTTGGTCCGAGGTGATCGCAAGATTGCAGGCGGCGGGGCTCAATGCCACGGCCGTGCAAAACCCTCTCACGACGCTGCCTGATGCCGTCGCCTCGGCCCAGCGAGTGCTGGCGCGACAGGACGGTCCGACGGTCCTGGTCGGGCATTCATTCTCGGGGATGATAGTCACGGAGGCCGGTGTGCATCCCAACGTCTCGGCTCTAGTCTATGTAGCGGCGCGAGCCCCGGATGCAGGCGAGGACTACACGGCGTTGGCAAAGAAATTTCCCACGCCACCGGCGTCAGCCGGCATCGTCTTCGACGGCGATGAAGGGCGCCTCAGCGAAGAGGCATTCCTGCGCGATTTCGCGGGAGACCTGCCGACACCGAAGGCAAAGGTACTTTATGCGGTGCAGCAGCCGTTTCAGAAGGCCTTGCTTACGGGCAAGACCACACAAGCGGCCTGGCACTCGAAGCCGAGTTTCTATGCTGTGTCATCGGAAGACCGGACGATCAATCCCGATCTCGAGCGGTTCATGGCCAAGCGCATGGGCGCCAAAACCATTGAGGTGAAAGCCAGCCACCTGGCGTTGATCTCCCACCCTGAGGAGATCACGAATCTGATCCTGGAGGCGGCGGGGCAACGCAAGTAGATGTGGCGCAGCGGTTGGGTTTCCGCGCGCTTGCGCTGAGCCCCGCCGGATCTTCAAGTGGGTACGCCCTGTGACTGCGGGCAACTGGAACTGACTTGCGGCGCTCCGGCTCCCCGCCACCTGGAGACATAGGGAAGCGCGAATAGATACAGGCCGGTGACGAGCAGCAAAATCAGCGGCACGAGAGCCAGAATGCCTATCCAGACCGCCTGATCCTTCCGCACCAATGCGATGATGTTGATGATGACAGCCACCGTGAAGGCAATCGACACCCAGCGGTGGAACTGACGAATCCAGTTGTTTGTTTTCATTGCATCCCCCAATCAGCGGCGCGCCTGGATCATCTTCCAGCCGTTTCCGGATGGATCGCGGAAGCCGGCGTCTACGGTGCCATAGCGGTCGATAGGTTCCTGTGTGAATTCCACACCTTTGCCTCGCATCAATTCGTAGGCCGCGCGACAGTCGCTCACGGTCAGCACCAGCGGCGGCATCGCGCCCTTGGCCACGATCGCCCGGACGGACTGTGCGGTGGCCTCATCTATAGTCGGCGGGCCCGGCACGAACAGCCCAAGCTGAAACGACGGCTGTTCCGGGTGCTGAACCGTGAGCCATCGATAGTTCCCGTTGCGAACATCCGTATGGACGCGGAACCCGACCTTATCGACGTAGAACGCGAGCGCTTCGTCCTGGTCCCGCACGTACAAACCAACCGTTTCGATGCCTTGACTCATTGGACTTCCTCAGTTTTCTGACGCGCCTTTTTACCGCGGGTCACCCGGCGCCGCTTCTCCGAAACTGCGATGGTGAGATTGGGGCGCTCCGCGGCGCTGAGAACACACTGGGGCACGCTGCCGAGCTCTCGAGCCGCGGCCCGCGCACGCTCCCGCATCCCGCGGGGAGTCTCGCCGGTGATGTCACGGAATATTCGACCGAAGGTGCCCAGGCTCGCCCAGCCTGTCTGGAAGGCGATATCGGTGATCGGCAAATCGCTGTCACGAAGCAACGCGGTGGCACGCTCGATACGTCGCGTGAGCAGGTACCTGTGCGGTGGAACACCGAAGGCTTCCTTGAACGATCGAGCGAAGTGGGCTGCGGAAACGTTGCTCACTCGCGCCAGCCGCCGTACGGGCCAAGCCTCGTGCGAGGCCGCGTCCATCCGGTCCTTCGCGCGCAGCAGGCGCCGCAAAAGTTCGGGATCCTGAGCTGCCGGAGCTTCACCCATGTCGTGTCGCATCACCTGCCAAACGAGAACGCATAACGTGACCGCTCGATCAGCGCCATGTCCGAGTTGTTTTCAACCTTGTTGAGGATCAGCTCGGAGCCGTCGGCGGAAATGTCGAAGTCGTCGACGATAAAGTCCGGCGGCAGCGCGGTGAGCTGCCGCTCGCCATGGCCTTGCAGGTCGACGGCCCACAAGTCCTTGTGACCGATCTCGCCGCGCAGAACCACCAGCGCGGGCGGATCCTTTAAAATGACAAACCGGCGCGCGCCTCGTGTCAGGATCAGACTCGGGATTGCATACGGTCGTCCATCGGGGGCAGCCGCACGCATGGGAAAGGTGGTGCCGATGTCCGGGCCGGAGTAGACGAGAAATCGGCCATCCGGGGACCAAGCGGGATCGATCGAATACTCGCCGAGCAGGGCGACCGGCGGATTGCCGTTTAGGGAAATCCGTGTCAAACGCGGCTCGCCGTTATAAACGACTGCCGAGACGAGCGATTGCCCGTCAGCTGACCAGACTGGATTGCCTTGCAACTCGAGAGCGTCGTTCAACACTGTTGGGTGCGAACCGTCCTCGTCAATAGCGAGGAGGCGCACGTGCTTACCATCTTCAACGGTGAATGCAATGCGGGTACCGTCGGGCGAAATGGTTGGTGCACCCGTGACATGGGAGTGGACGTCGTGCCAAATCTCGCGCGTTGCACTCTGCGTAAGTGTCCAGATTCCCTGACCGCCGCCGAGCGAGGAAAGGTACACGAGAAATCCGGGGCCCAATCGGGGCGTGAGCGCATTGGCAGCAATCAATGTTGGGGTGTCGGCTGTCGTGTTGTTTCTGTCGAGTCGTACGTGCCACAGGCTGCTGCGCGGATTGGCAGTCGTCGCCACGAGGCGCATGCCATCGGCGCTTGCTGCTAGCGAGGTGTAGGTCTCCAGGCCGGAGGTCAAGCGACGAGGGACGGGCCGCTCGGTGTCCAAGCCGTAGATCCACGGCCCTGATCCATCCGGGTCAGTCGCGAGATACACCAGCGTGCGTCGATCGAGCATCACCGGGTACGACACGTGCCGTCTCCTTTGCGAGCCCAGATATAGACGAGTGAAGAGTCCGCCGAGAACCCGAGCGTGCGGATCGATGGATTGACCAACTCCGGCAGCGCCCCCTTCGTCAGATTGCGGTAGACGCCGCTGCCGATCTCACTCACCCAGACATCGATCTGGGCTCCGCGGCGCGCCAGGACGGACAGGTACTTTCCGCTTGGAGAGATGGCTGCGGCCTGCTCGGTGCCGTCGAAGTCCGACAGACGAGAGAACTTCGCGCCGGCAAGCGGATTGTTTCCTGAGAAAGTTTCGTCGAGTACGAACCAGGCGATGATGCCGGCGAGCAGCAGCAGTGCCAGTGCCAGGGCCAGGGCGCCTCGGCGGAGCAGCCAGGAACGACCGGGTGATGCGCCCGATGGCGAGAGCACGACTCCTGAGGGTGAGTCATCAGCCGGGGCCGGCCGCCGAGCGGTGGACGCCCCGGCGGAGTCGTCAGCCAGGGCTGGCAGCGGACCGGTGGACTCCCCTGAGGAGACGACACCAGCCGGGGCTGGCTGCCGAGCGCTGGGCGCCCCGGCGGTGTCATCAGCCACGGCTGGCTGCGGGGCGAGAGACTCCTCAGCGAATCGCATCCGGCGGCTTTCCGACCAGTCGTCGAGCTCGGAGCGATAGGCAAACACCGAGCCCTGCTTGTCGTGCAGATGACGGTGGACCGGCATCCCCTCGCGCCGCTCCCAGCGCTGCACCGTAGTCACGTCGCGCTTCAGATAGACAGCGATCTTCTTCCACGAGTCGAGCCGATCAGACGCCGGACGGTCCGGGGCGGGAGCACGATCGGGACGGGTTTCGGGTTCGTCCAAGGCTCACTCCGAACGTGCCGAACACGGGAGTGCCTGAATTCTTGCATGCGTTCGAGGCGGCGGCAAAGAACAGCATTTCACGGCAGAGCATCCCATTCGGGGGCAGTGCCGTACTTTGCCTCTTGCCGCGCCTGTTGTGGGGTCGCAAGTTGAAATTCGTAAAAAAAATGGGAGATCTACGATGAAGAGACAAGCGTTGGGATGGACAGCCTGCAGCATCACAGCAGCGATAGTTGCGGTCGCTACCAGCAACATGACTGCGGCTGTGGCCGGGGGTCGCGATTCCTTTCCTCCACTGCGGATGCACTACAGTGGGTTGCTCAACGACTACACGCCCTCGGCCGCGGTGGTCAAAGGCGGCCCCTACGAAATGCGCGGCAAATGGTCGCTGGATGTGAACCAACGGCGCGGCACCGCCACGTTCTCGGCCGCCATGAACATGGAGACATCCGACTACGGCATCGCCCAGAACACGGTCAACAAGGACGATCCGACCACACGCGGCGCCCACACTCACCATATCAGCGTGACGGATGGCGTCGTTAACGACGAGTGGACGACCAGTTGCCCCGCATTCAGCCCTGCTGCCACCGGCGGTTTTGTAGTCACCGGCACGGCCTTTGTGACGGGAAATGGGAGCCCGGCGCCGTTCGGAAATCCCTCGCCAGTGACGATCTGCGTCCTCGGGGGCTCTAACGTCGAGTTCTCGAACATCACGGTGACTTTCGGCGCACCTGCGAATACCCATTTCGGGAAGCAGGCCATCCATGGAGTCGTCCTGAAGTGTGGTGGGCCGTGGGACCCGGAGTCCCGTGACTGCACCATCCAGGAGTGAGCCGGAAATGCCATCTGATTCTCAGATGCGCCAGGCCAGACATGCCAGCATGTAACTTAATCAGCCACTTCCAAGGTTTCTCGCCGTCACGCCGTCTAAGGATTCGACAGGCAACGAAGAGATCGAATGGACGACCCAATCTCAGGTCTCATACGGCGAGCACAGGGCGGAGACGTTGGCTCCTTCTCCGAATTGCTCGATCTGCATTACGGCACGATCTACCGGATCGCCTGGAAGTGGTGCGGGCACCGGAGCAACGCTGAGGACATCACTCAGCAATCCTGCATCAAGCTGGCGAGCAGCCTCGCCCAGTATCAGTTCCGGGCAGCGTTCACCAGTTGGTTGTACCAACTGGTGATCAGCTGTGCACGGGACTGGCAACGGGCACAGCAGCGTCACGAGCACGAGGCCCTCCCGGCGGACGAACTGACTTCCGACGGCTCCGGACGGTCTGAAGACTACATCTACCTGGTGCAGTTGCTGGACCAACTCGATGAGATCGGCGAAGGCATGAAGGAAACCGCACTGCTGGTGCACGCCGAGGGACTGAGTCACGCGGAGGCGGGCCAGATACTGGGGGTTTCCGAATCAACCATTTCCTGGCGGATCCACGCCATACGCAAGCACATGAATAAAGCCGAGGCGCTGATGAGCGGTGGCGTATGAAAGCACAATCATTTGAATATCAACTGCAGCACGCAATTGCACCCATGCCGGACCCTGTGGCACACCTGCTTGCCAAAACCGCGGCCGTGGCTGAATTTGAGCGCGTACACGGCGCGGCAGGCAGAGCGATTTCGCCGCCAGCAGCGAGCGATGCAGGATCATGGCCACGACGCCTCTTCCTGCGCGGCAGCCGGCGGCATGTTGCTTCGAAGCGCGGATCACGAAACCTGCTGTTGGGTGGCTTCGCGAGCGCCTGCGTGGTGGTCATTGCCGTTTCTACGTATTGGCTGGTGCCTCCCGGCCAGCGACAGGTGTTGGTGCCACCACCCGTTACCTCTCGATTGGAACCCGAAGCAGGCGGCGATCTGGCACCTCCGGTGGCGAAGGCAAGCGACGCGGATTTGCTTCCTCCACGGGTAGTGACTGAAGCAAAGCCCGAGCCACAACAGCCGCCGATCGTCTCCCGAGTCGGACCTGACCACCCGCAGAAGACGCCACGCTCACGGGTCGCGCATCCGAAAGGACCTTCGTTACCCGCGCAAACAGGCGCATCGCCAGCCGCCGCACCAGAGCCATCTGAGGTGGGAATCACTACTACAGAAAATGAGGCAGAGATTGTCGTGGCGGCCGACAAGACGCCAGCAACGGCCAATGCGGGAACATCGGCGCCTATCGCGGCCCTGCCCGCTGTGACCAATCGCGCTGCAACCAATCACGGCGTGGGCAGCGAGCTCAACGAAATCATCGTCACCGGGGCGCGGCGTAAATCGTGGTTGAGCGGATTGTTCTCGCGCAACGAAGCCGCGCCAACCCAACAAATGTCATTACCCCCCGGATACACTGCCGAGGGCCGTGACAAGTTCGAGCATTTCGAAGTCAACCCCGTGAGGCGCGTTGCCGACGAGCCCGTGTCGACTTTCTCAGCGGATGTCGACACGGCGTCGTACAGTTTCGTGCGCAGGGAATTGAATGGGGGGCGGCTGCCGCAAGTGGACTCGGTTCGTGTCGAGGAAATGATCAACTACTTCGACTACACCTGGCCCGCATCCGATTCACGCGACCAGCCGTTCAAACCCACCGTGACAGTCAGTGATTCCCCGTGGGGTGAAGGCAAGAAGTTGATTCACATCGGCATCAAGGGTTACGAATTGCCGGTCCGGCAGCAGCCGGATGTCAATCTGGTGTTGCTGCTCGATGTCAGCGGGTCGATGGATGAACCGGACAAACTTCCCCTTGCGCAAAAGTCGATGGCATTGCTGCTCGACACTTTGAAGCCCACAGACACGGTAGCGATCGTGGTGTATGCGGGTGCGGCCGGGGAGGTGCTGCCGCCCACAGCGATCAAGGATAAAGAGACGATTCTGCAGGCGCTGAATTCGCTCCAGCCGGGGGGCTCCACTGCAGGTGCAGAGGGAATCAAACTGGCGTATGCACTGGCAGAACGGAACTTCCGCAAGGACGGAGTGAACCGGATCCTCTTGGCGACGGATGGTGATTTCAACGTCGGCATCACCAACCAGAACGAGCTCAAGGGCTTTGTGGAGCGAGAGCGCGAAAAAGGAGTATTCCTGTCGTTCCTCGGATTCGGCGAAGGTAATTACCACGACGAAATGGGCCAGGTACTCGCGCAGAACGGCAACGGCGTGGCGGCGTACATTGACACGCTGAACGAAGCGAAGAAAGTGCTCGTGCAGGAGTCCACGGCCTCTCTGTTCACGATTGCCAAGGACGTCAAGTTCCAGGTGGAATTCAATCCCGCGACGGTGGCGGAGTACCGGCTCATCGGCTACGAGACCCGTGCGCTCAAGCGCGAAGACTTCAACAACGACAAAGTTGACGCCGGGGATGTGGGATCAGGTCACGCGGTCACCGCAATCTACGAGATCACACCTGTAGGGTCGAAGGCGAAGTTGATCGACGAACGTCGGTATGCTGGATCAGAGGAGACACATTCGCAACAGAGCAAGGGCACCGAGTATGGCTTCCTGAAGATCCGCTATAAGCTGCCAAACGGATTCCGTTCACGACTGATCGAGCAGCCGATCCGAATCGACGCAGGCGTACCCGAGGCACTCCGGAGCAATGTCGAGTTCTCAACTGCGGTGGCCGGATTCGGCCAGCTTCTGCGCGGCGGTAAATACACGGGTCCGTTGAAGTTCGACGACGTGATCCGGCAAGCGCGCGGGGCGCTCGGGGAGGACCCCTTCGGCTATCGCGCTGAGTTCTTGTCCCTGGTACACAAGGCTAAGGATGCGCGCGGGATGTGAAGTTGCCAATTGCAACGTCCGTAGACGCACGCGCCAACGGACGGTGGCCCAAGACGCCAGATGTTCTCGGATCGAGCACAAAATTGCACGTTTGCGAAGGCTTTGTTTGTTCCGCTGCGCCACGGCATGTAGTAACTTTTCGCCCTCGACTTCGTGCGGATCGGCTTCTTGCGGATAGATAGGCTCATGACACACAAACAGCACCATACCTACGGCGACTACCTCACGTGGCCCGATCACCCTCGACAGGAACTGATCGACGGCGTCGCCTATGTCAGAGAACCGCCAGCGCCTTCACCATGCCATCAGGAAATGGTTGGCGAACTATTCGGTCAACTCTGGGTAGCACTCAAAGGTAGACCCTGCCGCGTCTATGTCGCACCGTTTGATGTCCGCTTGCCCAAATCCGACGAGGCGAATGAGCTGATCGATACCGTGGTCCAGCCCGATGTCTTCATCGTCTGTGACCGTCAAAAGCTCGATGAGCGCGGCATGCGGGGTGGTCCCGACTGGGTCGCGGAGGTCCTCTCACCCGGCACTGCCCGCTACGACCAGAAGATCAAAGTCCCGGTCTATGAGCGCTCAGGTGTGCCCGAGCTGTGGCTCATACACCCCACGAACCGAACGTTGACTATCTACCGCCTCGAAGACGGTCGCTACGGACCTCCGACTACCCTCGAGCTCAGCGGCCAAACCGACCTTACCGCGGTGCCGGGAGTCAGGATCGACTGGGACCGCTTGTTATCGCAACTGCTTCCCTGACATAGCGAACCGCGCTGGTGCCGCCCGTACAGCCGCCCAGGCAGATCCTTCCCTAACCTACGGACTCACGGCGGAGGCTTCGGCTGTGAAATGAATCTGACAGTCATTCACGGCCGGAACTTCTCCGGCACGGCCAACTGACAATACGGCACACAATGCAACGCAGAATCCCGCGGTCGGGGATTTCGTTGACCCGTGCTTCCGATGGCTTCATTGGCGCTTCCCGGATATTATCTCGACGTCATTCATTTCATCCTGGTGCTCGTGACTCTCCGAGCATTTCTTCAACATGATTCCCGAGCTCTACGTTACCTCTCAACGAACGCTGCGCGTCGAAATGCGCCCGGATGAGGGCTCGGCCTCCCTGCCGCCAGCAACGTCCGCGAGAATCGAGCGCGCATTTAACGACGGCGAGGGAACAGGCTTGCTACACCTCTCGACCATTGAGATCAAAGCCGCGTTGGGCCCAACACTTACCTTCGCGAGGGGTTTCGCACAGCGGTACATCACCCAGCTTTGCCACATAGGCGACCCCGACATCGCGCAAGACACGCCATTGGTTGCGCAGCCGAGCGAGGAGGAGCTGTCAGCAATGGTGCTCGAAGCTCCGCCTATGCGAGGCCTGGAGTATCTCGACGCAGAAACCTTGAGGACAGCCTGGCTCGAGTTGGATAAGCAGGTACGACACGAGGCGAGCGCTCAGGGGCAAGGCTTGCGGGCGTATCTGCATGCGAAAAACCCCTTGTGGCGGCTCGTCGGCCGGGTGACCTTCCATCTTGCCGAGAACAAGCAGGACGAAGAGCATCCGTTCGCGTTTCTCGCAACTTACGCAAGCGGCTTGTCCGATCGCGGCGCGGCTAAGCATCTGCCGTTGGCGCGTGCTCTTCAGGAATACGCTGGCGGGTCGAATCGCAAACGACTCGTCGCACTGCTGACACCCGTTCGCGAAGCGTCCGAGCATCTGACGTGGGTGCAGGATCTCGTCGAGATTGGCGACATCTATCAAGCGCTCGCATGGACACCGGCTGAGGCACATCGATTCCTGCGCGATATCCCGATCCTGGAGACCAGTGGTCTGATCGTGCGCATTCCCAACTGGTGGAAAGCGGACCGTCCACCGCGACCGCAGGTGAGCGTCAAAGTGGGTGGTCAGCAGGTGACTTCGCTAGGCGCCGATTCGCTGCTCGATTTCTCTGTCGCAGTCACCCTGGGAGGGGAACCGTTGACCGAGTCTGAGAAGCGTGAGCTTCTGTCATCAACCGGCGGCCTGATGCGACTCAGAGGGCAATGGGTGGAGGCGGACGGTGAGAAGTTGGCGGCGGCGCTTGCGCACTGGGAGAGTGTGGAGACCCGAGCGCGCTCGGGAGGGATCTCGTTCTTCGAGGGGATGCGCCTGCTTGCGGGCGATAACAGATCGAGCGATGCGATCGCTGAGGCATCGGAACCGCTCAGGGAATGGAGCGGTGTTGAGCCGGGCGACTGGCTGCGCGACTTGTTAGCCCGCATTCGCAATCCGGGGTGCGAAAGTGCCATAGCGACGCCAGATCTGCGCGCGACGTTGCGGCCATATCAGATGGCCGGTGTGAAGTGGCTGGCGTTGCTCACGAGTCTCGGCCTTGGCGCCTGTCTTGCGGATGACATGGGTCTCGGAAAGACCATACAGGTACTGACACTACTGCTGCACCTACGCTCGCAGGACGCACGTGGCGCAACAGATCCCGCAGGTTCGCGACCACGTACGCATCACGATGTTGGAATTCGTGTACCGAGTTTGATCGTTGCACCTGCTTCACTCATCGGCAACTGGAAATCGGAGATCGAACGATTCGCGCCTGCGCTGTCTTTCTTCATCGCGCATCCATCGGGAACTTCGATTGACCTGAGCGATGAACGAGCGTTGGATGCTGCACTTGCCGGAACGGACGTAGTCATCACGACGTACGGAGTTGTCACGCGATCGCAGGCGCTGCGGGACAGGCGCTGGCGCCTGTTGGTCCTGGACGAGGCGCAGGCGATCAAAAATTCCGGCAGCCAGCAGGCGCGCACTGTAAAGCAACTCGGCGCGGCGGCCCGCATCGCATTGACGGGCACTCCTGTAGAAAATCGGCTGTCGGATCTGTGGTCGCTGTTCGACTTTCTGAATCCGGGTCTGCTGGGCGATGCCCGGGGATTCGCTCGCGCCGCCAAAAGCCTTGCGGAGCGGACGGATCAGCCTTACGCGCCGTTGCGGCGCCTCGTGCAGCCATACATCCTGCGCCGCCTGAAGACGGACAAACAGGTCATTACGGACTTGCCTGAAAAGACGGAGGTGCGGGCATTCTGCGGCCTCACGCGGGAGCAGGCGGCGATCTACGAGCAGCGTGTGCAGGAGCTTGCAATGAAACTCGCGCAGACGGAAGGCATTCAGCGTCGCGGGATGGTGTTAGCCTATCTGATGCAGCTCAAGCAGATTTGCAATCATCCGGCACAGTGGGAAGGGCAAGGCGGGTACACGGCAAGCCGCAGCGGGAAATTCGAGCGTCTCGCTGCCATTTGCGAGGAACTGGCGGAGCGGCAGGAGCGGGTACTCGTCTTTACGCAATTCCGTGAGATCACGGAGCCCCTTTCACAACGTCTCGGCGAAGTTTTTGGCCGGCCGGGGCTCGTGCTGCATGGCGGCACGGCAGTATCAAAGCGGCGTGCGCTCGTCGACGATTTCCAGCGCGAGGATGGGCCGCCGTTCTTCGTTCTATCTTTGAAGGCCGGTGGCACCGGATTGAACCTCACTGCGGCCTCGCATGTCATTCACTTTGACCGCTGGTGGAACCCGGCCGTGGAGAATCAGGCCACCGATCGGGCCTTTCGCATTGGACAGAAACGCAACGTGCTGGTCCACAAGTTTGTGTGTCGTGGTACGGTTGAAGAGAAAATCGATGCGCTCATGGAAGCAAAATCCGGCCTTGCCCGTGATCTGCTCGATCAGGGCGGGGAGCAACTGCTGACTGAGATGAGTGACGAGGATCTGTTGCGAACGGTTGCGCTCGATATTCACAAGGCATGCGACGCGTGACCGGGAGGAGAGCGTGAGTTGGTGGGGCTTCGTCCGTAAACCGACTGTCCAGGAGCAGCGCCGGAATGCGGCGCGCGAAAGTCAACGCCTGGCAAAGAGTGGCGAGAAATTGTCACCCGTCGTGATTGAAGGCCGCACCATCGCCAGCAGCGTCTGGGGCAAGGCCTGGTGCGAAAATCTCGAATCGTACAGGGACTTTGAATACCGCTTGCCACGCGGCCGCAGCTATGTGCGGCATCATGCCGTTATCGATCTCAAGGTCAATCCCGGTCAAATCGCGGCGCTGGTGTGCGGCTCTGAAGTCTACAGCGTGGAGATCGCGATCAAGCCTTTGGCTGCGGCTCATTGGAGCCGCATCAAGAGCCAGTGCGCCGGGCAGGTGGGCTCTCTCATCGAGCTGCTGGAGGGACGACTGTCCGAGGCCGTGATGTCCATCATGACCCATCGTGACAGCGGTTTGTTTCCAAAGCCGGCCGAGATCCGGATGGATTGCTCGTGCCCGGACTCTGCGACGATGTGCAAACATGTCGCCGCGGTGCTGTATGGAGTGGGTGCGCGGTTGGATCATCAACCGGAATTGCTCTTCGTGTTGCGCAACACCAACCATGCCGATCTCATCGCGCAGGCGACGGACTTCGAGGTGACGCGTAAGGGCTCCGGGCGTAAGACAATTGCGGAAGACGCGCTCGGGAGTGTTTTCGGCATCGAGATCGACACGTTGCCCATCGCCGAGCCCAAGGCCGCCACTCCCCCTCGCCGCAAGAGCGATGTTGGCGTTGTGGCGAAGCGTCGCCGAAAATCTGGCGCACGGAAGCGATGAGCCGGCGACGCGCAGCCCGCTAACGGTCCGGTCGTCGGCTGCCGAAGGTGATCGACTGCGCGAGCGAAACTCGACGAGAAGGCAGTCAGCTTCCAGCACTCCCTTTCTTCACCCGATCGTGCAGCTCACTGAGGGCTGCAGAAACCTCCATCGTCTCTGCCGCATCCGCGGCGTACGTCTTTTTGATGACCTCTTGTGCACGCCCGAGCAGGGTTTCGGCCTCATCGAACCGGCCTCGTCCCGTTAACGCCTCTCCAAGGGCCAATCTCGTGTCGGCAATGTCCGGGTGATCGTCGCCAAACTGACTGGCCTGAATGGCGAGAGACTGGCGCAAGAGGCGCTCCGCATCGACGTAGTCGTGCTGTTTGATTCGCAACACTCCATAAGAGTACAGCACGCGGGCAGTGTCCGGATGACTGGGGCCGTAGGTCTGCATGAAACGGGGTACGGCCTGTGCATAGATTTGTTGAGCTTCGTCCAGCCGGCCTGCCCTTCTGAGCACTGTCGCAAGGTTCACCATGCTCCTGGCGACCCGCTTGTTGTTCTCGCCCTGCACAGCCCTGCGCCGCGCGAGCACGTCGTTCAGGAGCGCGATGGTTTCGTCGTATCTCTTTTGTACCAGCAGGACGCCGCCGAGGTTTTCCATCGCGGTGATGGTCTCGGGATTGTTTTCGCCCGCCTGCCGGGTCATGACCTGCACTGCGCTGCGAAACAACGGCTCGGCTTCGTTGGGCCGGCCCGCGCGAGAGTACGTCATGCCGAGATTCGATGCCGCCATGGCCGTGCGAGCGTCGTCAATGCCCAGCAGCTCCCGGTCGATCTCGTATGCCCGACGCGCCACTTCCTCAGCACGCGCAAAATCACCCTGTGCATCCAGTACCGCGCTCATCTGGGTCAAGACAGTGGCGGCTTCGAGGCTCTTGGATCCGAACAGCCGTTCGCGTATCGCCAGCGATTCCTGCGCGGACGTGTAAGCCTCACCCAGATCACCTTTAACATACAGATCGGACGAAAGGTCGAGCAGGGTGTCAGCCACTTTCGCGTGTTGATTCCCAAACAGCTTGCGGCGCAGGGCCAACACTTCACGATATTGGCTGGCCGCCCGGGCGTGATTGCCGCGTTTCTGATCGAGCTCGGCCAGATCAGACAGGCTTTCAGCCACGTCAGGATGCTCGGGTCCCAATGTGGCGAGCCGCGTTTTCAATGCGGCGCGCAACAGAGGCTCGGCGTCATCGTACCGTCCCAACCCAACGTAGGTGTTGCCTATGGTACGTCGGACTGCCGCGGCGACCAGGGGTTGCTCTTTGAAAGCGCTGTCAATCTTGTTCGCCGCATTTGCCAAAGTGCTGCGGATGCTCATGTCTGCACCCGTCTGCCACGGATCTGCGGCGCCGAGCGTATTCTGCAGAAAGGTGTTGATCGACGACGCCTTGGCAGCCTCGGCCGCTGCCCGGTCGCGCTCGGCACCGATGCGCTTCACCTGTATGGCGCTGACAATCGCAAATGCAATAATCAGAGACATGACCGCGATACCAAACGCAGTTGCGAGGCGATGTCGCCTCACGAACTTGCCCACTCGGTACAGCGGCGTGGGTGATCCCGCGAGCATCGGTTCGTGCTCGAGATAACGCTGCGTGTCGCGCGCCAGATCTCCTGGCGAGGCATAGCGGCGCGAGCGGTCCTTCTCCAGCGCCTTCATGACAATCAAATCCAGGTCCCCACTCAATTGACGACGCAGGGCACCGGCGTCAGTCCCCCGCAGCTTCGCCGGACCCGACCCGCGATCACCGAGCCTGCTCAATCGCGTACTCGGCCTCGTCGGCTCCAACTCCCGGATACTTCTACGCAAATCCAGCAAGGCGGCCGGGCCTGATGCATCGGCTTCGAAGGGCAGCACGCCCACCAGCAATTCGTAGAGCAGGACACCCAGCGAGTACACATCGCTGCGGGTATCGACATCGATTGCGCCGAAGCTCATCTGTTCCGGGCTGGCGTACGCCGGCGTGCACAACAGGGTGCCGACCTCGGTGAGGGTGGCGTCACTCAGATCCTGCGAGATGAGCTTGGCCAGGCCGAAGTCGATCACTTTCGGCAAGGCACGCCCATCCTGCTCAGTGACCAACACGTTCGAGGGCAACTGGGGCCGAGGTGTGGACCCGGAACCTGTCAACCGACTACGGCCTCACACCTGCTGCGGGTAGCTCAAAGGTGGTCTCGCGGACCACCCCGGCAATCGATGGAGACACACTCTATATCGGCACGTAGGGGACGGGCTCGGGGGCCTATCTGCTGGCGATCAACACCCGGGATGGGTCGCTCCGTTGGAAGACTCAGCTCGATACCCATCCCCTTTCGATTGATACATCCTCGCCCGTTGTCCTCGACGGCGTGATCTATACCGGAGTAGCCGCTCTCGAGGAGGCAGCCGCGGCGAATCCGCAATATCCCTGCTGCTCTTTCCGCGGCAGCGCGGTAGCAATCAACGCGAAAAACGGCGCCATACTTTGGAGACATTACACGGTGCCGAAAGGCTACACAGGCGGATCGGTCTGGGGCAGCTCGGTCATTCCGGATCTCCTGCGGCGGGTGGTCTACATCACCACCGGCAACAACTACACGACACCCACCGCTGCGGATTTCAACACCTGTGTCAACGGGCGAACACTGACCGAGGAGGTGACGACTTCCTGCCTGTCCTCGGAGGATGAGATCGACTCCATTGTGGCGCTCGATATGAAGAGCGGGACCGTGAAATGGTCTCACCGCCTATGGACCATGGTCCGGCGACCCGGCGGCGATCGCCGCTGGCGGCGCCGCGGGTCCTCAGCTGGAGGCTCTCAACCGCAGGGCATTCGAGATCACGGAAATCGATGACAGGCTCATGGCAATCGCTGCCATCAGTGGGCTCAACAACCAACCTGTGAGGGGGTAGAGCACTCCGGCGGCCAACGGAATGCCCAAGGCGTTGTAACCGAAGGCGAAAAATAGATTTTGGTGGATGTTTCGCACGGTCGCCTCACTCAACTGACGCGCGCGCACGAGCCCGCGCAGATCCCCTCCTACGAGCGTGACTTGGGCACTTTCGATGGCAATGTCACTGCCTGTGCCCATCGCGATACCGACATCGGCCTGTGCCAATGCAGGCGCGTCGTTGATACCATCACCGGCCATCGCGACTCGATGGCCTTGCTTTTGAAGATTGGCGATAGCACCCGCTTTGTCGGTCGGGCGCACTTCCGCAATGACCTCATCAATGGGCAAGCCAGCCGCCACCGCGTGTGCCGTCGTGCGATTGTCACCCGTAAGCATGACGAGCCGCAGGCCGCGCGCCTTCAATGCCTGAAGGGCGCAGAGCGTACCGTCTTTGAGCGGATCGCCCACAGCGAGAAGGCCCGCGAGCTGTCCGTCAACGGCCAGGAGCATGACCGTTTGTCCGGTCATGCGCAGTGACTCACTTTGGTCGCGCGCAGCATCGATTGCCACACCCTTCGTGCGCATCATGACCTCGTTTCCCAACACCAGCCGCCGTTCGCCCCAGGTTCCAATGACGCCCTGACCGCTGACAGAGTCAAAGTTCATGACTTCAGCAGGCGTGACGCTGCGCGCTGATGCGCCATCCACAATGGCGCGGGCGAGCGGATGCTCACTGGCACGTTCGAGCCCTGCCGCGCAGGTGAGCACAACATCGTCCGAAAAGTCCCCGAACGCGATCACCTGATTCAGGGTCGGCCGCCCACGCGTGAGCGTTCCGGTTTTGTCGAGCACGAGGGTATCGATATTGCGCAGGGTTTCGATGGCCTCGGCATTACGAAAGAGCACCCCCAACTGGGCACCGCGACCGCTTGCGACCATGATGGAAATCGGTGTGGCGAGCCCTAGCGCACACGGACACGCAATGATGAGTACTGCCACCGCATTCACCAACGCGTACGCCAGACGCGGCTCAGGACCGAATAACCACCATCCAATGTAGGTGAAGACCGCAATGGCGACGACGGCAGGCACGAACCAGGCAGCGACCCGATCGGCCAGCTTTTGTAGAGGTGCGCGTGAGCGCTGCGCCTGACTGACGAGCGCGACAATATGCGACAGCAGACTGTCGGCTCCCACAAACTGCGCTTCAATGATGAGCGCTCCGGTCTGATTGATCGTACCCCCCACAACACGGTCACCCGGGTGCTTTTCGACCGGCAGGGGCTCGCCTGTCAGCATCGACTCATCCACGCTCGATTGCCCGCTGACGACGCGACCATCGGCTGGTATCTTCTCCCCCGGCCGGACACGAAGTTGGTTTCCGACCACGACCGATCCCAGCGGGACATCCTCCTCCTGGCCATCTGTGATTCGGCGAGCCGTCCTGGGTGCCAGGCTCAATAGCTGGCGGATAGCGGCGCTGGTACGCCCCCGCGCCGAAAGCTCGAGCCATTCACCCAAAAGCACGAGCGCGACGATAGCCGCCGCCGCTTCAAAATAGACGCCGATCATGCCGTGCTCATCTCGCATCGCCGCCGGGAACCCACTCGGGACGATCGTGGCGATGACGCTGTAAGCGAAGGCCAGGATTACTCCAAGCCCGATCAGCGTGTACATGTTGGGCGAACCATGAACAACACCGAGCCAACCGCGACGGTAGTACGGAACGCCAGCCCACAGCACCACAGGTCCGCTCAACGTCACTTCCAACATCCGAAGTGTCCACGCCGTAGTTGGCATGAGCATGCTTCCCAACACGTGTGGAACCATTGCGATCAACATGAGCGGAATAGCCAGCGACGATGCAATCCAGAACCGCCGCCGGACACTGCGGATTTCACTGTCATCCGTCGACTCGGTCGGCATCAGGGGTTCCAGCGCCATGCCACACTTCGGGCAATGTCCCGGCCCGTTATGGCGGATTTCAGGGTGCATGGGGCACGTGTAGATAGTCCCAGCAGGTGCTGCGTCAACGCGGGTGGCTGGCGAGGCCCTGGAGCCGCACGAGTGGTGATGTGGGTCTGGGTTGTTCATATCGTCCCTTCATCGGTCAGCGCTTTGAGAATCGGACAGTCGGCCGCTCGACCATGGCCGGGGCATGCCGCGATGAGCTTCGCGAGTCCGGTGCGCACGCGTTCCAGTGCGGCGATGCGCGCCTCGACGTCCAAGAGCTTTTTCTGAGCCGAGCGCTTGACGCGCGCGACATCGCGCTGTGCCGAGAGTGCCAGCAGATCCTTGATTTCCTTCAGCGTAAATCCCAGAGTCTGCGCTCGCCGGATGAAGCGCAGCCGCGCAAGCTCGAGCTCGCCATAGCGACGGTAGCCTGACGCGAGCCTCGTGGAGGGCGCCAGAAGCCCATTACGCTCGTAATAGCGCACCGTGTCGATGCCGACGCCGCCGCGCTTGGCCAGTTGGCCGATTCCCAATGCTTCCATCTGCGTACCTCTTCAGACTGCCGCCAGCTTAAACCCGGGACTCAGGTCCAGAGTCAAGGGTACGGGTGGTTGCTGACGGTGCTGCCGGGTCCCACGGTGGTGGCCGCATTCATCGCAAGTGGGATAATGTCTGAATACGTTGCCAGCCCGTTTCGATGGGTTGCAAGGCATGACCGCCGAATTAGTCTCATGAGGCAGGGGGAGAGCCTGATGGCCGCTCTGACCGTTCGTCTTCTGACTGTCTTCAGCCTGGTTCTCATTTGGTGGCCGGCCGTGGGCCAGGAAGCGGCGCCCTCGCCCGTTTCGATACTCGGCTTCTCCCCCGCTCACGCGTCCACCGAGGGTGAGCTGGAAACTCTCTTCCAGTCGCTTCCATCGGCGCACAAAGCGCGCGAGTGGCATCGCATTTTCACGGCAAATCCCCACCCCGCGGCCTCCGCGCAGAACAACAAGCTTGCGGTCTTCCTTGCGCGGGAATGGCGCAACCAGGGTTGGGAGGACGTCACGCTGCGAAGGTATGACGTCCTGCATTCCAGCCCGCGGTCAGTCACTCTCGAGATGACGGCGCCCGTGCATTTCAAAGCATCGCTGCGAGAGGATGCCTACAGTCGCGATCCTTCCACGAGAGATTCTGGAATCGACAGCGCGTATTTCGGGTACTCAGCCTCGGGAGAGGTTACGGCCGAGTTGGTCTACGCCCACAACGGAAATCCCGAAGACTACGACTTGCTGCGGAAGAACGGCATCAGCGTCAAGGGCAAGGTGGTTCTGCTGCGCTATTCAAACCCGTACAGCTATCGAGGCTTCAAGGCAATTACGGCGGAGCGTGAGGGTGTGGCGGCCCTGCTGATCTATTCCGATCCGGCTGACGATGGTTACGCGCGCGGCAAAGTTTTCCCGGACGGCCCGTGGGGTCCCGAGAGCCACATCCAACACGGCGCGATCACTTACGACTTCATCGTACCCGGCGATCCGACTACGCCGGGCTGGCCTTCCGTGGCAGGGACCAAACGAGTCGACCGGGCAGAGGCGCGGTCCCTTCCGAAGATCATCGGACTGCCGCTGTCATGGCGCGACGCCAAACCCCTGCTCGAGCACATGAATGGCACGGAAGTGCCAGAGGAATGGCGCGGCGCGCTGCCGATTACATATCGCTTCAATGGCGCCGTCACTGTTCATGTCCACGCGGACATGGACACGAGCATCAAACCTTATACGGTTGTCGAGGCCCGGATACGCGGCAGCGAAGTACCGGATGAGTGGGTATTGATCGGCAATCATCGTGACGCCTGGGTGTATGGCGGAGTTGATCCCGTCAGCGGCACGGCCTCGATGCTGGAGCTGACACGATCCTTGGGAGAGTTGAAGAAGCGAGGCAAGCGCCCGCGAAGGACCGTCATCGTCTGTAGCTGGGATGGTGAGGAGTATGGTCTCACCGGGTCCACTGAATGGGGCGAACAGTTTGCTGACGAACTGAAGAAGAAGCTCGTCGCGTACGTCAACGTCGACGAATCTGTTGCGGGCGAGGCCACGACAGCGGGCCCCGACGGTTTGCGCTTCGAGCCCTCAGCCGTTGCTTCCCTTGCTCCGATGCTGGTCGAAGCGTCAAAGAGTGTACGCGCGCCGTCCGGTAAATCCCTCTATGAGGCATGGCGTACGACGGCAAAGGTGAACCGGAAGTTGCCCACACTTCCAGCGGATTCTGACCTGGTCGAGACGCGAATCGGCAGCGGCTCCGACCACACGGTCTTTCTCAATCACCTGGGGCGACCCGTCATCAACCTTCAGTTCAACGGTGACTACGGCGTTTATCATTCCGCCTACGATGATCATTTCTGGATGACGAACATCGGTGATCCCGGTTTTGAATATCACATCACGATGACACGCATCTGGGGCCTGGTCACGCTGCGGCTTGCGAATTCAGACATTCTGCCGTTCGACTTTGCGGCCAATGGTGCGGCGCTGCAGGGTTTTGTCAGCCAACTGCAGCGCGACAGCAGGATTGAGCCCGGGCAGTTGTCGCTGCAGCCACTGCAGAATCACATTACCGAGTTTGAGACGGCGGGCGCGCAGCTTCGCGACGTAACGTTGCAGGGCCTCGAGGCCGGAACTGCCAGCCCAACTCAGATCCGGGGTCTCGATGAGCAACTGCTACGCGTCGAGTCCAACTGGCTCGACCCGGCGGGTATTCCCGCAAGGCCTTGGTTCCAGCACTTGCTCTACGCCGCCCGCTACACCTACGCCCACCTGGAGCTTCCAGGTCTCACAGAAGCGGTGGAAGCCGGGAATTGGCAGCAGGCCGCAGTGCAGGCAGGTGTGCTCGACGCAGCTGTTCTGAGGAATACTCAACTGTTGCAATCAGCCGCCGCGTCGTGGCGAAGCGGAGCATCGCACTAACGCTCCTCGATCGGCAAACTTTCACAGGACCCGCCGGACAAACTCGCGCCCGGCGGGCAGGGGCGCAGTGAGGGTCAGCCTATCTTGGCCGAGACGACAGCCGAATCTACGCTTTCACTTCCATCGGTGGCGTAGCTCGTGACGGTGAAGTACCAGGTACCGGGTGAGAGATCTTCCACGACGTAAGCAGTCAGGCCGGGGTTCGCGACCTTGATCACCTGCGTCAGTTGACTGGGGTTGTTGCCATAATGAACCTTGTAGCCGGCCAGGTTGGTGAGTATTGATCCGTCGGTGCTCTCCGTCGGCGCAGTCCAGTCCAAAGCGGCGTTGCCAGCAGACATCTGGTTGACGGCGACCGTGAACGCCGGCAAGGCGACACGCATGTGGCCGTCACTGACCGAAATCTGGATATTCGCGTACGTGCCAACGTCGGCGGCACCCGGAACTCCGGATACTGTTCCGGAAGCGGTGTTGAATTTCGCCCAGCTCGGTAGGTTTGTGATGCTGAAGGCGAGCGAATCGTGATTCGCATCGGCCACCGTCGCAGTGAAGGTGAATACAGATCCGGCATTGACAGCCGTCACCGCGTGCCCCGAGATCGTCGGGGGAGCGTTGACCGGGACTGCAGCCGCTACCGGCGGGCTGGTGACCGTAATTGAGAATGGCTTCGTGGTAACGAATCCGTACCAGTCCGTCAGCCGGATCGTGATGTTGCTGTAGGCCAAAAAGCAGGGCTAGAACACGTTGCTGCGTGGAAGTGAACAACGCATCGATCAAACTTGTACGCGACCCGGGAGCTCGGCTATCCGACACTCTCGATCTACCGCGTGAAGAGGCTTTCCTGACGGCCTTTGAGCGCATACCCATTTTGGGTAGTTTGGTACCCAAAATGGGTATTTTCAACTTCAGCTCGTGCAGCGCTGCTGTGTCGAATCAGCGGGATATGTGAGGCGTACATTGTGAAAACGCCGGAGCAGTTCAGCACGCAAGGCATAGCTGTTGTTCATTCGCTGAAGACCGCCGGATCTACCCAACGCTTGCGGACTCATTCGCGGCTTCGGCAATGAGCCTGGTGGGCAACGACCATGCGGATATCGTTGTAGTCGAATTTGTCGCCGGTACCCTTTCGTATCGCCGTCAGCTTTGCGTTCGCGTTTTCCCGCAGAAAATACAACACCGGGTCGATCGTGTCTGCAGGCAGTACCTCATGCACATTGATTGTTCCGCTCGCGATCAATCGTGCCAGATGACTTTTGATCGTGCCCACCGTCAAGCCGCGCATCGCTGCGATCTCGTCCGCGGTTTTACCCCGCCGGTGCAACTCGAGAGTGTCCTGGTGCGTGGCGCCCTTCTCCTGGTGCTCTGTAGCAGCCGCCAGCGTGGATTTGTTTCGCATGTGCGAAACCTCGCCTACGTAAAGCCTCTCATTGAGAAATCGGGCGCAGTACAGCCGCTCGATTTTTCTCCAGCAGCTCTCCTCGATCCGCTGTAAGTGGTGCGCGTAGCGCTTCATTTTCTTCTTGTGGCCGAGCGTGTCGATATGCTCGCGCAATGGTGCAACGAGCTGCGTGGCAATCTGCCCGGTGAAGTATTCGATTGCTCTCGCGCAGCGCTCTTTCAAGAGCGCGACACCGTTCGGGTCGCTTGCGGTCCCCTCGATCAGTCTGCGTAGCTGCCGTCGGAACTTGTGTGCCGTGGTGTTGATATCTTCCAATTGTGCGCGGACACGTTCAAATACGGTGATAGCGGTCTTTTCCTCCGGAAGCGCCGTTTCAGTGATCAAATGCTGCCACGGCTCCAGGTGATCCGACAGCTCCGAAAACGCGAACAGCCGCAGCATCAGGTACTGGGCGTAGTGGATCTTTTCCCGCGGGAGCTCGCCCTGCAACTGCTCGGGTGTCTGGTGTGAGCCGCTGAACTCGTCGATCCGTGGTTCCTCATAGAGGACGCTCGGGGTGATGAGCGAGTGCAGCACGATTCCCTCCAGCGAACGGCAGCGGCTCAATGCAACGTACACCTGCCCCGCCGCGAACGATCTCCCCGCATCGATGATGACCTTATCGAAGGTCAACCCCTGACTTTTGTGTATCGTGATGGCCCACGCGAGCCGCAGCGGATACTGGCGGAAGGTGCCGAGCTCCTCTCGAACAACCTTTCCCGACTGCTCCTCAACGCGGTAGCCGAAGTTCTCCCAGATTTCCGGATGCAGCGTGTAGTCCCGTCCGGAATCCCTGAACGTCACGGTGATGCCCGTGTCGTCGATCCGCTCCACGATCGCGAGCTTACCGTTGTAGTAAGCACCTGCCTCGGTGTCATTGCGGATGAACATCACCTGCGCACCGATTTTCAGCTGTAGCACCGAATCACAGGGAAACAGTGCTTCCGGAAATTCGCCCTCGATCCGGGCTTCGAATGCATGGCCTGGATCCGGTAGGTTTGCCAGTTCACTCGAGTTGACGTTGTCGGCTTTGCGGTTATGCGTAGTGAGCAGGACGTATCCCGGATCGGGCGGTTTGAAATCCGGAACGTAGCGTTCCTGCAACCGGCGCAAGTCATCCTTGTCGAGCTGGCGATTGCGGATGTTGTTGAGGAGCTCGAGAAAGCGTTCATCACTCTGCCGGTATACCTTCCGCAACTCGATCTGTGCTGCATTGAGCTGCGCCCACACGCGGGAGTCGAAAAAGTAAGGACTGCGGTAGTAGGCCTTCAGGATTTCCCATTCGGCATCCCTGACCACCGGCGGCAGTTGATGTACGTCGCCGATCAGCAGGACCTGCACATCGCCGAGCGGCTGGCGATTTCCGCGGACATGGCGCAGGACCCCATCGATCGCATCGAATATGTCGGCACGTACCATGCTGACTTCGTCGATGATGAGCAGGTCCATTTCTCGAAGTACGTGCAGCTTCTCGCGGGTCAGGCGCAAGTACTCACCCAACAATCGGTAACGGTTGGTCGCGATGTTCGGATCTACGACGTCATCGCTCGGAACGAAGCACGTCAGTGGCAGGCCGAACATCGAATGAATGGTGGCTCCACCGGCATTGACCGCGGCAACGCCTGTGGGAGCCACCACCACGACGCTCTTTTGCGTCGCCGCAGCAAGTTCTTTCAGCAGTGTCGTCTTGCCCGTGCCGGCCTTCCCCGTGACGAAGCAGTGTTTGCGCGTGTGCAGGACAAATTGTTCGGCGAGCTCGAATTCAGAATTGGTCATCGCGGAAAATCCATTTTCAGTCTTCGGTGTCGAAGGTATACCCGAGGGCCCGGTAGCCGCAGCATCCCCGCTGGAGAGTTCATCTGTCCGGCTGCCGATGCCAGTGTTGGAATGAATCGTCTGTACGGGATGAGCCGTCACTCTGATCGATTTGCCAAGTTCGAAACCAGACGGGAAAGGGCCTCCCCAAGCTCTCGAACGATCTCGGGTTCAGGCACGGGAAGCTTCAGATAGGTTCGACCCGTCTGGGTGTCGGTCTCGATCCACGGCGCGGCAGCACTTTGCGCAACTCCGCTGCCGTTGCCGCTTGGCGCTGGCGCGGCCGTCAACGCCTGTACCAGCTTCAAGCCGGCGCTCAGCAACGGAGCCCAAACGGCGGACGCGGTTTGTTTGCCATCCTGATCAGCGGGCGCCGTTGCCACGGTCGGCTGATGCGTTTTCATGTCATGTCGGGAGGGCTTCAGAGCGTCCCCGGGAATCGAGCCAGAGCCCATTGCCGAAGTGGCATCGTTGCTCTGCTCTCGGGCAGTCACTACTTGGCTCGCGGTGGCCGGCGATGCGGTCGCCGAGGCGGTTTGAGCCGACGCGACCGTCACGGCTTCGACGCTCTCCATGAACCGCTTCAACCGTGATCCGCCGAGAAACACTTCCCGTGCCCCGCCGTCCAGTACCCCGGCAAACAGGGATTTCTTGAACGCCAGCACCGAAAGCATACCCTCCTCGATCGTACCTTCGGCAACAAAGTTCACGACCTGAACGCCGCGCGTCTGCCCGATGCGGTGCACGCGGCCGATTCTCTGCTCCAGAACGGCCGGATTCCAGGGCAGGTCCATGTTCACCACAACCGAGGCGGCGTGCTGCAGGTTGAGTCCGACTCCGCCGGCATCCGTGGAGAGAAAGACACGGCACGCCGGGTCGCTGTGGAAGCGGTCCACGAGCGCGCCGCGTTGACCGCTGGGCACCCTGCCGTGGAACAGTACGTGTTGCCAACGTCTCGATTTCAGGCGGCGGACGATGAGCTCATGAGTGCGCAGCCACTGACTAAAGATCACGATCTTGATGTCAGGCTGCTGGAGTAGCTCATCCATCAGCGTGACGAGCTCCTCGCACTTCGTGCCGTGATCGGTCTTGCCGTCGAGCAGGTATGTGCTGTTGCAGGACATGCGCATGTTCTGCAGCGCGGCCATGAGCCGGCGCTGATCGACGTCGGACAGGAAACCCGTGCGGCGCCAGCGCTGCACGATCTGCTGTACGCACGTTGCATTCGACTGGTGCTCCGCCTGTTGTTGTGGGGTCATCGGTACGAAGATCGTCTTGGCTACGCGCTCCGGGAGCTGAGCCAACACCTCGGACTTGCGTCGACGCAGCAGCACCGGTCTCAGCGTCTCGCCGATCCTGTCCAGATCCTTGTAGCCAACAACGCGTCCCGCTTCGTCGAGCACTTGATGGTCATGGCGCAGCCGCCAAAGGGGGCCGAGCCTGTGGCCGTCCACGAACTGAATGATGGAGACGAGTTCCTCCAGGCGGTTCTCGAGTGGAGTTCCCGTGAGCACCAGCGCGTAGGGGCTCTCGATGCGCTTCAACGCACGCGCCGCTACGGTGTTCCAGTTCTTGATGCGCTGGGCTTCATCGACGATCAACATATCCGGTGACCACGAACGGATGAACTCAAGGTCGCGAGCCAGCGTCTCGTAATTGGTGATTTTGCAGAACCCTGGCTCCGAGTAGCACTGCAGCCGCGCAGCCCGCCCGCCACCCACGATTTGCGCCTCCCGTGTCGAAAAGCGCGCGATCTCGCGCTGCCACTGGTGCTTTAGCGAGGTCGGGCACACGATCAGCACACGCTCGGCACCAAAATGTTTCGTCAGCAGCTCCGCCGTCGCGATCGCCTGTATGGTCTTGCCGAGCCCCATCTCGTCCGCAATCAGGCAACGTCCGGCGCGCGCGGCGAACAGCGCACCCTCAGCCTGGTACGGGTACAGCTGCGCCTTCAGCAGTTTCTGCAGCGCTGGGCTCGTTGGGCCTTCGGAGTAGGCTTGGTCGATCGTCCGCCGACGGTGCTCAGCGTCACGCGTCTGTGCGATGAAGGTCAGCGCGTCCTCATAACACCGCAGTTCGTGTCCGGCTTTCCGGGCGCGGGCGATGAGTCCTTCAAGCTCGGAAAGGCCATCGGCGGAAAGTGCTCCGGGCGGTGGGCCGTGAAACACGGCCGAAGCGGCTTTGGCCAGCGCCGGGGGACAGCCTGATCCGGCCCGGAACAGCACCTGCCGCTCACTGCCGTATCGCAGATAGATTTCGCTGTACCGCGGCCGAAAACCGCGACCCAGAGCCTGTCTGCCACCGCGCTTGCGCTCGAGGCGCGCCAGAACGAACTCGATGTGCTTGCAGGTACCGAGATCGTTCGTGGCGAAGTCGGGACAGGCGCAGAAATTGTCCCCGAGCTGGGCGCCGCGAATGGCGACCCGGTAGCTTCCACCGCTACCGGGATTGGTGACACGGAATTCCGAGAAGATGTCGTTCTCGCCGAGATTCTCGAGCTTGAATCGCTGTGTCCGGCCGAACTGCCGTCGTAGCTGCCTTTGCCAACTCTCTGGCGCCATGTCCGTCGGTCGCCGTAGATGTGAGAGCTTGGCCTTGCCATTTGCCCCCGTATTCGCGTTACCACCCGAGCCTGGTCGGCGCGCGCTCTGTGTCACTCGTGAGACCGTCATGTCCGAACCCATTGAGTCCACCTCTTGAGAAAATACAGGACGTCCACGCTCAGTCCGATCCCGAAAGTGGCGCTTGGAACGCGGTTGTGACAGATGTTAGCCGGCTTGCCAACGTTTGTGCTTGCTCGGCGAACTTCCTGCCATGGGTCTTCCGCAATTGTCAGGACTCCGAAAAGACCGACGACATCGTCGGCACGCTGGTCGTAAGTTTGCGGACACACTGGGCACTTTATAAATGCAGCGCAGGATCCGGGATGGTTTGGCGGCATTGCGTACGGCCAATGCGCAGCGTCGCCCACGCTGACGACTTCTCCTTAGAGACTAGCAGCAAGTCTTGCTCAACCTGGTAGAGCTCTGGCCACGGAACCGAGGCCTGATGGGCGAGGACATCCTGCAGGGTCAGAGGTGTCATGTTCGCTCTGTCTCGAGGCCTACGTTGTCGAGCACCATCCATGGCTGACGCACATCGCGCGTCCTACGAGCGACCGGTGCCTGGCTCTGCAGGAGGGCAACCGCGAGACGTTTAGGCAAGGTCCTTCGTACTTCTTCCGCCATCCGATCCAGTCCCAGAATGCTGAGCACATACCCCAGACGCTGCTTGACTGAAGTTTGAGTTTCAGCACGCAGCGCGGTTCGAAGACCAACGAGGCTCATTACGCGTTTCAAATCTGCAACCACTTCAGTGACGCGACGGATACCGCCTAGTCGATAGCTGAATGCGATGAGATCGAGGGCGGTCGCTTCGGGAGAACTAACAGCGAGAGGCGCCGGCATCCCCGCCAGTGCGGAAAGCGGTGTCTGTCGAAGGTGCGCTTTGACGTAGAAGTCCACATGTAGGCGTCCGACGTCTATCGGGCGCATTGGTTTGGTCGTCAGCACTTGCGTGACTTGCAGGGCTTGGCTCGGAATCAGGCACAATGATCGCTTCCCCATTTTAGGATTCTGCACCCTTGAGCTCCCTTCGACACGCCGGTGATGCTCGATTGTCCCCCGAATTGCCGGCCGATGAGGTCGCCAGCAACGTTGAGCCGCCGGCTCGGCTGCGCGAGATCCCCTACAACTACACCTCCTTCTCGGACCGAGAAATCGTCATTCGCCTCCTCGGAGGAGGCATTTGGGAGCTGATTCAAGAGCTGCGGCAGGAGCGGCGCACCGGTCGTTCCGCGCGCATGCTCTATGAGGTACTCGGCGACATCTGGGTCGTACGGCGCAATCCCTACCTGCAGGACGACCTCATCGAGAATTCGAAGAGACGGCGGCTGCTTGTCGAAGCCTTGCATCATCGCGTAACAGAGGTCGACCGTCGCCGCGATGCCGCTGACGGCCGGCGCTACGAGCGCGTGGGGGAGTTACTGTCTGCGGCCCGCGAAGCGGTGCGCAGCTTCGAGGCCGATTTCGAGACGTGGGTGCGCCTACGGCGCCAGACCAGCCGCGTGCTGAGCCGCCACACACGCACCGATAACGTGCGATTCGATGCACACGCTCGGGTCTCTCACGTGACCGACGCCACTGACTGGCGAGTCGAGTATCCGTTCGTGGTGCTGATGCCGGATACGGAGGCTGAGATCCCGGGATTGGTCCGGGCTTGCATCGAGCTCGGACTCACGATCATTCCGCGGGGCGGCGGCACCGGTTACACGGGCGGGGCGGTTCCCCTGACGCCTTTGTCCGCCGTCATCAATACCGAGAAGCTCGAGCAGTTGGGCACTGTCGAAGAAGTGCTACTACCGGGTCTCTCGTCACCAGTGCCGACGATTTACTCCGAGGCCGGCGTCGTTACACGTCGCGTCACGACGTCGGCGGAGAAAGCAGGGCTCGTTTTCGCGGTCGATCCGACATCGGCCGACGCCTCCTGTATTGGCGGCAACATTGCGATGAACGCCGGTGGCAAGAAAGCGGTGCTCTGGGGCACAGCGGTCGACAACCTAGCCTGGTGGCGGATGGTTGACTGCGAGGGGAACTGGCTCGAAGCGACACGCGTCGCGCACAACCGGGGCAAGATCCACGACGTTGAGACGGTCCAGTTCGATCTAGTATGGAAGGACGGCGGCGCGCCACCCGAACAGGCGCGAGTGTTGCGCAGTGAGACGCTGCGCATCCCTGGGCGACAGTTCCGCAAGGTTGGTCTCGGCAAAGATGTGACCGACAAATTCCTGGGTGGCCTGCCCGGTGTACAGAAGGAAGGCTGCGATGGGGTCATCACAGCGGCACGGTGGGTTCTGCACCGCATGCCGAAACACACGCGTACGGTGTGCCTCGAGTTCTTCGGTCAAGCGCGTGACGCCATTCCCGCAATCGTGGAGATAAAGGACTACCTCGACGGTCTAGCAAGTGTGCGGCTGGCCGGTCTCGAGCACCTCGATGAGCGCTATCTGCGCGCGGTCGGCTACACGACGAAATCCAAACGCGGCTCGCTGCCGAAGATGGCGCTCTTCGGCGATATCGTCGGCGACGACGAGGCCGCGGTCGCCAGCGCAACCTCGGAAGTCGTGCGCATCGCCAATGCGCGCAGTGGCGAGGGCTTTATTGCGGTGAGCGCCGAAGCCCGGCGCAAGTTCTGGCTCGATCGCGCCCGCACCGCGGCGATCGCGCGCCATACCAACGCTTTCAAGATCAACGAGGACGTGGTGTTGCCACTCGCCCGCATGGGTGAGTACACCGATGTCATCGAGCGCATCAACATTGAATTCTCGCTGACCAACAAGCTCCAGCTCATAGATGAGCTCGAGCGCGTGTTCGCGGCACACCTGCCGCTTGCGCGGGCCGAAGACATCGAGCTCGGCAATCTGCCGGACAATGAGGTCATCGGTGATCGCCTGCTGCAGACGCAGCAACTGCTCTCGACCGTGCGCGAGCGTTGGCGCTGGCTGGCGGCCCATCTCGACTTGGGTCTTGCTGAAGCACTGCCGGAGCTCGAGAGACTCGGATATGAAGAGCTGCTGCCTGAGCTGCGTTCGCGGGCCGCGCGCCCCGGGGCGTTGTGTTTGATTGATGTGTTGCAGGATCGCACGATACGTGTGTCCTGGAAGCGCGAGGTCAGGGCCCCGTTGCGGCAGATCTTCAGCGGCCGAGTGTTCGCGCCGATTCTCGATAAATGCGCGGAGGCGCACCAGCGTGTGTTGCGTGGGCGGCTCTTCGTCGCGTTGCACATGCATGCGGGCGACGGCAACGTTCACACAAATATTCCGGTGAATTCGGACGACTACGACATGCTGCATGCGGCGACCGCGGCGGTCGCGCGCATTATGGGCGTGGCGCGGAGCCTCGGTGGTGTCATCTCAGGCGAACACGGTATCGGCATCACGAAGCTCGAGTTTCTGGACGACGCCGAAATACACGACTTCCGCGCATACAAGCAGCGCATCGATCCCGAGGGTCGGTTCAATCGCGGTAAGCTGATGCCCGGAGGCGACCTGTCCAATGCCTATACACCGAGCTTCAACCTGTTAGGGCACGAGTCCCTGATCATGCAGCAGTCGGACATCGGCCACGTGTCCGATGCAATCAAGGACTGTCTGCGCTGCGGCAAGTGCAAACCCGTCTGCGCTACGCACGTACCGCGCGCCAACCTGCTCTACAGTCCGCGGAATAAAATCCTCTCCACCTCGTTGCTGATCGAAGCGTTTCTGTACGAGGAACAGACCCGTCGCGGAATCAGCGTTCGACATTGGGACGAATTCTCGGACGTCGCCGACCACTGCACGGTGTGCCACAAGTGCGAATCGCCCTGTCCGGTGGATATCGACTTCGGCAACGTGTCTATGGCCATGCGGGACCTGCTACGCCGGATTGGCAAGAAGCGCTTCAACCCCGGCACGGCAGCGTCGATGTTCTTCCTGAACGCGACCAATCCACAGACCATTCGCGTCGCGCGCAAAGTAATGATCGATTGGGGCTACAAAGCCCAACGCACAGCCAACCGCGTGCTCAAGGGGTTTGCGCGTGCGCAAGTTCGGCACCCGCCGGCCACCACCGGCAAGGCCCCGGTGCGCGAACAGGTGATCCACTTCATCAACAAGAAGATGCCAGGCGGCCTGCCTAAGAAGACTGCGCGCGCGCTGTTGGACATCGAGAACGCCGATTACGTGCCGATCATCCGCAACCCGGCTGCAACGAACAGCGAGACCGAGGCCGTGTTCTACTTCCCGGGCTGCGGCTCGGAGCGACTGTTCTCGCAGGTCGGCCTCGCGACACAGGCGATGCTCTGGCACGTCGGTGTACAGACGGTCCTGCCGCCGGGCTATTTGTGTTGCGGTTATCCACAGCGCGGCGCGGGGCAGTTCGACCGGGCCGAGAAGATCACCACGGACAACCGTGTGCTGTTTCATCGAGTCGCTAACACACTCAACTATCTTGACATCCGCACCGTCGTCGTGAGCTGCGGCACGTGTTACGACCAGCTACAGGGTTACAAGTTTGAGGAAATCTTCCCGGGCTCCCGCATCATTGACATCCACGAGTATCTGATGGAGAAAAACGTCCGGCTCGAGGGCATCACAGGGACCCGCTACATGTATCACGACCCGTGCCACTCGCCGATGAAGAGCTACGACCCCCTCAAGGTGGTCAACACGTTGATGAACGAGGCGCAGAACGGACATATCGAAAAGAACGATCGTTGCTGCGGTGAGTCCGGCACACTAGCGATTACACGCCCCGACGTGTCGACCCAGGTTCGGTTCCGCAAGGAAGAGGAAATGCGTTCTGGGGCCGACAAGCTGCGCGCGGGCGGCGGTGCCGGGCCAATCAAAGTACTGACGTCGTGCCCATCATGTTTGCAGGGCCTCAAACGTTACAACGAAGACGCGGACCTCGACGCCGACTATATCGTGGTCGAAATCGCGCGGCACCTGCTCGGCAATAACTGGATGGCCGATTACGTGGCACGCGCGAATAATGGCGGAATTGAGCGAGTGTTGGTGTAGCGGAGTTCGGCCAGGGCGGTCTGACTGCGAGGATACCCATGAAGGCACAGATCAGTGGAACAACCAGGCGCCACTTTCTGGCGAGCAGCCTATTTCTTCTCACGCGCCATGCCTTGGGAGCCACCAGCACGAACCAGGAGTCCACCTCGCACGACAATGCCCGCGTCGACTATGGCAGAGCTACCCTTCCAAGCGGGATTCGTTCGCGCCGGGTCGCCACCCACAATCAGATATTGCTCCATGCGCTCGAGGCCGGCTTCGAGTCCCCTGAAAGACCTTGCGTCGTCCTGCTACACGGCTTCCCAGAGTTGGCCTATACCTGGCGCAACCAAATGCTTCCGCTCGCCCGCGCCGGATATTACGTTGTGGCACCGGACGCGCGGGGCTATGGGCTCAGTGCAGCGCAACCGGTGGCACACGACGACAGTCTTGTGCCGTATTCAATGTTCAATCGTGTAAGCGATGTACTCGGTCTCATTCGCGCATTAGGACAAGAGAAAGTGGCTATGGTCGTCGGACATGACTGGGGCGGCCCCACGGCACAATGGTGCGCGCGATTGCGCCCGGATGTCTTTCGGTCTGTCGTTTCGATCAGTACTCCTTTCTTGGGTGCACCGACATTGCCCCTCAATACGGCAGCCCGCCCAGCGGATTCGAGAAGCGAGGTAGACATCGACAAGGAGCTCGCGGCTTTACCTAGGCCACGCAAGCGCTACTTTCGTTATTACGCTTCGCATGAGGCGAATGAGGACATGTGGCACCCGCCGCAGGGCGTTCATGATCTGCTACGTGAGCTCTTTTATTTCAAGAGCGCCGACTGGGAAGGGAACGAGCCATTCCCGCTAAAATCATGGACGGCATCTGAGCTCGCGAAGATGCCGACGTACTACATCATGGATCTGAATGAGGGAGTGGCGCAGACGATGGCTGAACATCAGCCTTCGTCAGAGTATATAGCCGCGTGCAGGTGGATGACTGAAGCCGATCTGCAGGTCTATGCAACACAGTTCAGCAGGACCGGATTCCAAGGTGGGCTCAACTACTATCGAGTCGACTATGACGAGCCACTCTGGAATGAGCTCAACAGCTTTGCGGGAAAAACGATTGATGTTCCGGCCTGTTACATCGGCGGCGCCAATGAATGGGCCGTCTATCAGAACCCAGGGGCCTTCCAGGCAATGCATACGGTGTGCACACAGTTGAAGGGCACGCATCTCGTCCCCAAGGCAGGTCATTCAATCGTTGAAGAGAAACCGGATTCCGTCAACCAACTGCTCATCGAATTTCTGAGCAAGGCCGCCGTCAGCTAGTCGGGCAGTCGGGCTCGAGTTGTTTCTCGGATCTTCAAAGCCGCCGCTCGGTGGCATTACACCCTCACGAAACCGACTCGCCAGGCCCACGAAGCAAGCCGAATGCCGCGGCCGCGGCGATCAGATGTGCACTGAGCCCCTCCGGCCTACTCAAACGCCTCCACACGACTTCGACAAGTGTCGAGCATGCCCAGGATCATCTTTTCCATCTCCGGGCTGTGTTCGATCGTCTTCGGCAGACTGAACCGGTCAATGCCTGAGGCCAATTGCCGCAAAGTGTCATCAATCGCGGGGAGAGGATAAAGGCGGGCAGTTTGCCGGGAGTTGCCTGCCGGATCAGCGGCGGACCCACGCGGTCAGTCGGCTGCCACCGCCATTCGAATCCGTCGTGAGTAAGGTGTCCGATGGGCACGCCGTGCCACGCGACAATGAGGTCGAGCGCCGCTTCATTCCTAACCACGGAAGCGGTTGGCTGGTGAGCAGGTAACGCTCGGCTGATTCTCCTTCGCGATACCACTCGTTCTCGAACGCGAGCTTCCACGTTGCGTCCGCAGCTCCTTCCGCGCTGCCATATTCCTCGACAAGACGAGCGGCGATGGTGGCCCGCATCTCCGTGTCGATTGACGTCGCGTGCTCACTGCGCAGGCGGAATGCTTCGAGAAAGCGCCGGCGGATTGATGAGACAGAAATTCGGAACTCGCCCATCCCATCATCGGCGATGGCTTCGCTGACCGACGGGTGTTTGGGCGCTTCGTTCTGGATGATCTCGAGCGCGCGAATGCGGGTGCGCTGCTTGCGGCGCGCACTCAGGAACAGGCGGCCGTCGCGGTCAAACCAGCTTGCTGTAGTCGTACAGGTCCCTGCAGACGTATCCCCGCTGGGTCAGGGCCGCTCGCTCGTCGTCACTGAACTCAGGGGCGAACAACACTTTCTCGCGCCTCCAACCTTGGAGCTGCCGGTGTTCGCGGGGGAGCAAAAACGCCTCGATATGCTTTTCGAACTTCGCCAGCGCCGTCCCGTCATGCGCCGATGCCGTCCGCTTGCAGGAGCCGAAACGAATACGCTTATTAGGCTCGTCGAGTGCGACCAGATCAATTTCGATGGCGTTCGCGGCATCGCGCGGCCGATTCCAGTAACCGAGCCGGAGCTCCGACAGTTCAAAGTCGCCTTTGCCTTTGCGTGACATCTCGGTGTGCAGATGACGGATCAGCTTTTCAAACGCGAAGCCCTCGAGGATCTCAAGCCTGCGTAGAGCCGGGGCAAGCGCCTTCTCGATTGGCTTCAAGCGAGCCGCTTCTCGTGCCGGTTTGGCGACCGCAAGCCAGGCCTTCAGAAAGTTATCGGAAATGTAGTAGCGGGCATTGCGGCTCTTGCTGTCCGAGAACACCGGCTGGAGCTTGTCGACCATTCCGTATCCCTTGACGAGCCGGGTGATGTCGGTCCCCAACGGCTTGGGATCGTGGGGGTCATTAAGCGCGCTGACGAGTTCGGCGTGGTTGCAACCGGGGTGGTCGGCCAAATAGTGGAGTATGGAAACCGCGCGCCCTCGAAGCTCGCGTAGAAACCAGGTATCCGCCTCCTCTGACAGCGGGCTAGAGCCGCGCACAAACATGCGGATGAGCAACTCGCGGGCAAAGTCCGGTGGCGGCACCTCGAACAGGCGCTGCTCGAAGGCATCGTGATAGAACTTCGGCACGCCCTCGAAAAAGGCCCACAGCGTGAGCCATTGCGACGGCGTCCGAACCTTCTGGTTGCGAAAGACGCTCATGAGGTCCTGAAAGTCCCAGTGATCCAGTTTCAGCTGAGCCGTGATGCGGCCGTATAACGGCGCGGCCTTGTCCTCGAGTAATGCGCTCATTTCGGAGTGCAGCGATCCGAGAACAAACAACCCGCCACGATTCAGGCCAGCGCTTCGCAGCTTGTCGACTTCGGCCTGCAGAAACGAGTTGAAGGGGCTCAGCGCCGCGCGGGTGAAGTATTGGAATTCATCGAGGACTACGACCAATCCCGCCCGACACAGCTCACCGATGGCGGCGGCCATGGTTGGGAAGTCGATGACCGTGTTGGCGAGCCCTCTGACGTCCTCGAGATCGGCTTCACTGAGACTGCGGCGAAAGGTCGCCGCGACGTCCCGCTCGTCGGAATCGGGAGTCTGCATGTAGATGAGCTGCGAGCTCAGGTCATCGCTCGAGCGGGCGAGATGCCCGAGAAGGGTCGTCTTCCCGATCCGGCGCCTTCCTTCGATTCGACAGAAGAACCAGTGCTCAGCCTCGACGATGCGCCGCAGTTCAGCCAGCGACTCAGTTCGGCCGTAAAATCCCCAATCTGGCATGGATGTCCTTAAGATACTTTTTTATATCTTATAGGATTTTGAACGCTAACACTATGATTATATGCGTCTTTTCTGTGCACCGCCCACTAGTCGGCGACAGCTTCCGTGCAGAGATCCGACGTCCATTGCCGAGGCAGACACCCCCGTGCGGCAGAGCGTCGCTAACGATCGTGTGACCCACTGGCCGGAAGCGCGTGTCGTCGCGCAGGCGCCGCCATAAGGATGCGAGGGCGATTCCGCTCAACATCGAATTCAATAGACACTCGGCCCATCGCCTTGCTGAATGACGTGCGGCTATCGAGACGAAAGAACGTCACAGTGCGTATTCTTTATTGAGGCCAGACCCGAGGCGTCACCCGACCGTCCCGGCCCACACAGCACGCGGCGCTGCCTCCAAGCTCACTGCCTCCGGCTCCGGCCCGAAACGACGAACCGGCCCGCGGCCCGCCATAGCCCGAACCCCCTCTGCCCCCGCACCAAAACCCCAATAAACCCTGTAACCACCCCTAACCAACACTAAACCGCCCTCGCCTCGCTCCCGGTTATTTTCTCGTGTATCGATGTTTCACACCCGCCGGGAAGTATTCCGTATCGCCAGAAGGTCTCAAGGTAATTCGCGGCGCTTGATACGCAGCCGGGACATAGTTGGCGAATTCGCTGTTGAGTCGCAGTAGTTGGCTGCGGATGGACGCGCCGATAACCTCGGCCAGATGCGCTGTCGGCTCGATTCCCGGTGAGATTTCTACGATGACATGCAGTTCTTTGTCGCGCTGCGCAGTCTCCACTACGTGCAACACGAATTTTCCGCTGACCCAGTTGCGGATATCCGGCTGCTCCAATCCTACGGATATGTTTTCGGGATAGACGTTGGCCCCGAAATAGGAGACGGTGAAATCGGCTCGGCCGAACAGATAGACAAACGGCAACGGCGCTACGCCGTCTTCGTCCAATCCCGTCAGAGGATCTGCACCCAGGTCCCGCACCCGTTGCAGCAACTCGTCGTATCCGAATATTCCACCTTTGTCGGCAATGTGATAGCGCACCAACGGTACGCCACTGTCCGCGCTGACCACGAGCGTGTCCTGGTGAGTTTCGAAGTAACGGCTGCAGGGGTCGTACTGAACCAACGTCGGCAACCGCGACTCACCAAACACAGTGCGCGCAGCCTCCGGGTGCGCGCCGAAGAGTCGGCGAAGGGAAATCGACAACGGCGTCTCGTTACCCAGCACGCCAGCGTCCGCCGTCCCGTAGAGCGAGGCGGTTGCCCAGGCTGGATCGCCTGCTCCGAGCCGTTCACATACCAGGCTGCGCCACTCTTCGCTGAACACTTCACCGGCGAGAATCATTTTGACGTTATAACTCGACCAGTCCAGGCCCCCCGTGAGGCCGCGATCCACCACGTCCTTGAGGAACGGCGGATAGCCCGCGAGCACCAGTTGATCGAAGTACTGCCCGAGATCCTCAACTATGCGCAGGATTTCGGCCGGATTATTCCCGGGTGTGACCATCGTGATGGGATAGCCCTTCTGCGCCAGGTAGCGGCAGCATTGGGCGGTGTACATTCCTCCAACCCAGCTACCCATCGCAAAGCAGATCACCACGAGTGTGGACCGCCGATCGGCGCCGAAGCTACGCGCGAACACATGCTCGAAGCGTGTAGCCACTTCCAACTCGTGCTCAATGGAGCGCGGCCAGCCGAACGGCTTGCCCGTGGAACCGGAGGACATCGCGAGGATCTCGCTGCCTGACACCGTGCCGCCTCTGCAGCGCGCCGGCAGCGGATAGGCGGTGATGTAGTTTCGCTTGCTGATGAGTGGCAGCCGCGCGAAATCCTCGTAGGTCCTGACCGAGGCAGGGTCAAACTGCCGTGTCGCCAGAAAATCCCGGTAGGCAGGCACCTCCCGCGCCGTACGTCGGAACAGGTCCAGAAGCCGTTCCCGTGCGTGGAGCAGATGATCGCGGGACAGGCGCTCCTCCAATGGCGTAGACACGAATTGTGCAAGCGACTGTGTGGCGCTCATAAAGGAATCTTACTCAAACAGTCAGGGTGATGTACTGCGACCGAGCTGCCCTCGCTGAAGTTCCCGCGCTTTCGGACCGTTCCTGATGTTCCAACAGCGCAGACCGAGTTCCAGACAGACCGAAACAGGTGTCAAGTTGTGTTGCACATGGCTCCCTGTATGGTGATAGGCGAGCGCGCGGGCGAGATGCTGCGTGCCACTCACAAGATATGAGCGCGTTGCAGCTCCCAAAGCGGCTGGGGGTCGCAATTCCACCCGTCTCAAGCGCCGTGACCGTGACGAAAATGGTCGATACACAGTTTCGGGATAATCAATCCGAACGCCATAGCCAGCACCACGACGAACGCCGTCGCTCCATCGGCAACGACAGCCTGAAGCAAACCTGCCGGCGCCTGCGCCCCGAGTGTCACCAGTGCCAACAGTCCCCCACCCATGCGGAACAGGAAAACCCCTGGAATGAGAGAAACAACTGAGGCAAATGCGATGCCAGCGAAGGGTAGGTGCAGTCGATCCGCGATCGGCGTTACGAGGACACTTACGATAAAGCACGCCAGTAAAGCACCCACTTCCACGCTGTGGCCGGCCTCCACGACGATGAACCAACGCGCGGCATGGGCGAGCATCCCTATCGCCACGGGAACGGGCACCATGCGCCACGACATCGAGAAGAACGTTCCATACGCCGCCACGGCGACGCCCGCAGCAATGACGTCGTAAAACAAAGGTACGTAAGAGGAATCCCCCGACACTGACAAACTGTCGCCACCCATCGCCAGGCCCAGGAGCAGTCCGGCACAAATCATGAGGATAATGACGCTCGCGTAAGTGACGCGCGCGAGTCCCAAAGAGATCTGGGTACGGGCCAGGTCGAGTGCACCGTTGAGGAGATGCGGGCCCGGTACCAACACCATGCACGGGCATACCGCAATCAGACGCTGTGGAGAGCTAACGTGAAGGTTGGTTGCGACTGCACCGATGATGCCCGCTAACAATGCGGCCGCGAAGGGCGGGAGCAGGGGGTTTTCGCTGATGCGCATCAGTCGGCGGCGCAACGCGGCGCCGAGGCCAGCACTACCGGCTATCAGGATCATGCCCAACGGGTCGGTGGCCCCGAAAATAACTCCCAGCGCTGCGGCGCCAGCGGCCGCCATAATGATGAAGCGTGCCATCGACACCGTCGCGACCCTGTTGAGGGCTTCTTGCAACATCACTTGCGCCGTAGCCGGCTTGAATCCGCGTGGGTCCAGGCCATCGATCATCGTCATTACCGCCGACACTTTTCCCATGTTGACGTTGGTCGGCGCGACGGGAGCGGCGATATCGTGTGGTCCGTCTTGATCCCAAAGGCGTACCGTGAGCTCGCCCCAACGAGGGAAGACCTCTATTCCAAAGTTGAGTGCCTTGGCAAGCCGACAGGTAGCTACTACCGTCCGCTGCGTAGTTTGTCCGTTCAGGAAAAGCAACTGAGCCACATGGCTCAAGAAGGCGAGAGCCGCTTTGGGCGAAGCCTGCGGCGAGATTTCATCCTCTGCGGCAGGTATGACTGGGTGTGTTTCCAATTTCCGGGTCATCGAATGCAACTCCTACTGCGGCTTCGCGTTGGCGACCCTGAGCTTGACAACCGGTATTGGAATCGCCGTTGACAACCCGTCGTCGAAAGGCATATTTGGCCAAGCGGCATAGTACCTCGCCGGATTATGTTCTCGAATCCGGGCGGGCGAGATTGGGTTCCAACTCTTCGCAAAGGGAGGTCGCATCATGGTGAGCATGCGTAAGGAAACCGATAGCCTCGGCAGTGTCGAGGTTCCCGCCGACAAGCTGTGGGGTGCACAGACCCAGCGATCGCTGGAGCACTTCAGTATTGGGAAGAATCTCATTCCGCGGGAGATGATCACCGCGTACGCGATCTTGAAGAAGGCCGCAGCCATCGCGAACCACGCGGAAAATCGTCTCGAGCAGCCTGTGCACGATCTGATCGTGCGGGTGTGCGATGAGATTCTCGCGGGCGAGCATCACGACATGTTCCCGCTGCACGTATGGATGACTGGAAGTGGCACGCAATTCAACATGAACGTGAATGAAGTTATCTCAAACCGCTGTTGCCAGCTAGCCGGCACGCCGTTGGGGAGCAAGACGCCGGTACATCCGAACGATCACGTCAACATGTCGCAATCGTCGAACGATTCCTTTCCTTCGGCGATGTACATCGCCGCCGCCCTGAGCTCGAGTCAACGCCTGGTTCCAGCCGTCACGGCTCTGCGCGATGCCATCGCCACCAAAGCCGCTGAATGGGACGATATTGTGAAGATCGGACGCACGCACATGCAGGACGCCACGCCGATCACACTCGGTCAGGAGTGGTCGGGCTACTCGGGTATGTTGACGGATGACCTGGAGCGAATCCAGGATGCCCTGAAGGGTGTGTACCGCCTGGCGTTGGGTGGCACCGCAGTGGGTACCGGAATCAATGCGGCTCCCGGGTTCGCCGTGGCAGCGGCGGCCCAGATAGCGAAATTGACCGAGCTACCGTTCATCAGCGCCCCCAACAAGTACACCGTCCAGGGAGCGCACGATGCGCTCGTGCATCTCTCCGGTACGCTTCGAACGCTCGCTGCGTCACTCTATAAGATCGCCAATGACATTCGCCTGATGTCGTGCGGCCCGCGCGCCGGCTTCGCGGAACTGCAGATTCCGGAAAACGAGCCAGGCTCGTCCATCATGCCTGGCAAGGTAAATCCGACCCAGGCGGAGGCGCTGACGATGATTGCCGTCCAGGTGATGGCCAACGACGTGGCCGTCGGATTTGGGGGCGCCGGTGGATATCTGGAGATGAATGTGTACAAGCCGTTGATCATCTTCAACGTCATCGAGTCCATCACCCTGCTTACGGATGGTTGTACGAACTTTCGCAAGTTCCTCATAGAAGGTACGCGCCCGAATCGCAAGAAGATCCAGGAGTACGTCGAACGCTCGTTGATGCTGGTCACGGCGCTCTCACCGGTAATCGGCTACGACAAGTCCTCCAGGATCGCGCATTACGCGCTGGACAATGATCTGACATTGAAGGCGGCGGCGCTCGAGTTGGGTTTCGTAGATGAAGCGGAATTCGATCGCGTGGTCGATCCAGTGAAGATGGTCAGGCCGTATGTTGCAGCGGCGGAGCCCTCCACGAACCCGAGGGGAGGACACCAATGATCCGTTGCGTACGCTTATGGACCGGTGATGATCAGAACTCACACTTCGAGGAAGGGCACATCAACCTCGGCGGGAAGCAGCGAGGGGATGAGCTCAGCAGCCTCGTATCGGCAGCGACCATCTCGTTCCAGGAGACGGCTGCTGGAGGCTCGTTCGCCTGGCACACCGCGCCTGCTCGTCAGCTGGTGATCACTTTGAGTGGCACGCTCAGCTTCGAGACACGTGCGGGTGAAACATTCCAGATCAGGCCTGGCGATATTCTGTTGGCTGAGGATACGGCCGGTGGTGGGCACAAGTGGCACCTGGTCGATCACCAGCCATGGCGCCGTGCGTACGTGGTACTGCAACCCGGGGTAACGGTACCGTTTGTCGGGAGCACAAAATAGGGGAACAGGAGAACTCCGATGCCAAACGCTGCGAAGTCCGAACCGGATGTCGTCTTGATCGGTGCGGGTGTCATGAGCTCAACCCTCGGGGTGTTGCTCAAACAGCTCGAGCCGTCGCTGACGATGGAAATGTTTGAGATCCTCGAGGGCCCCGGTCTCGAGAGCTCACAGGCCTGGAACAACGCGGGTACCGGCCACGCCGCCAACTGCGAGTTGAACTACACGCCCGAACGACCGGACGGCAGCATTGATATTTCCAAGGCGCTGCAGGTCAACGTCGAGTTTGATCTGTCGCGTCAACTGTGGTCCTTCCTCGTAAAGAGCGGCTCAATTCCCGACCCGCGGGCCTTCATACATCCGGTTCCCCACATGAGTTTCGTATGGGGTCCGCAGAACGTCGCTTTCCTGAGCAAGCGCTTTGCGGCCATGACTTCCAGCCATTGCTACCGCGGCATGGAATATACCGAAGACCTCAGAAAGATCGGCGATTGGGCGCCTCTCGTCATGGAGGGACGCGCCAATAGCCAGCCCTTGGCAGCGACCCGAATCATCACCGGCACGGACGTGGACTACGGGGCTCTCACGCGTCTGTTGGTGGGCCATCTCGTCAAACTACAGAGCTTCAACGCGCACTACCTTCATCATGTGACAGGCATCGAACGTGTGGACAACGGTCGGTGGCGCGTGGACGTGAAGGACATCAAGAGCGGGAACACACTGTCAGTCACGACCAGGTTCGTATTCATTGGTGCGGGTGGCGCTGCGCTTCCCTTGTTGCAGAAGTCCCGGATTCCGGAAGGAAGGGGGTACGGCGGTTTTCCCGTCAGCGGCATCTGGCTTCGCTGCGACAATCCCGACATCACGCTTCATCACCATGCAAAGGTCTACGGCAAAGCATCGGTGGGATCGCCACCTATGTCAGTGCCACATCTCGACACTCGTATCATTGACGGCAAAACGTCCCTGCTGTTCGGTCCCTACGCCGGCTTCTCCAGCAAGTTTCTCAAGCACGGCTCGCTTCTCGACCTGTTCGAGACGGTCGAGCCAAGCAACGTGGAACCCATGCTCGCCGTCGCGCGCGACAATTTCGCTCTGACCGAGTACCTGCTCGCACAGGTCCTGCAGTCGCAGAAGCACCGCTTTGCAGCGCTACAGACGTATTTTCCGGAGGCGAAAGAGGGCGACTGGAAGCTGCAAGTTGCCGGCCAACGTGTTCAGATCATCAAGCCCGACCCCGAAGCGGGCGGGCGACTGGAGTTCGGCACCGAGCTCGTCGCGGCGCATGACCGTTCACTGGTCGCGCTTCTCGGTGCGTCCCCCGGTGCTTCTACCGCAGCCTATATTGCGATCAGCGTGGTGCAGAAGTGTTTCCCGGAGGAGCTCAACAGCGCCGGTTGGCTGACACGTATCAAGCAGATCATCCCGTCCTACGGGATTTCGCTGATCGACGATGAGGAGACATGTAACCGGGTTCGCGCGGAGACGGCGGCTGCACTGAAGATCGGGTACCTGTAACGTACTATTCCCGCAGCTGAGCGGTCGGGAGCGGGCGAGACTGGCTCTCGAACCGCTGGATCGCCGCGATAACCCCTGCAATCAGGACCCTCGAGCAGGCGCCGGCTGTTTGGTCTGAGTGCCCGGTGATGCCAGCGTCTCCGTTGCGTCAGCCCGGAGCCACAGTCCGGCTCCCAGAATGAGTATTCCCGCCATCGACAGAAGCACCGCGTCATAGCTTCCGGTGCTCTGGACTAAATATCCGAATATCACAGATGAAACGAGGCCGCCCACTGCGCCTGCGGGTATTCATGCAGCCGGCGACGGCGCCGGCGTACCGCTTCCCGATGTCAACGCAAGTGGCCCAGACGGTCGGCTGCTTGTAGGTACGTGTTCTCGCATCCACGGCGCGGGTCCGAGAACTCAGTGGGATTCGGTTATTGCGCTAAGACGAGCGACGGCGGTGGGCCGACTAGTGGCTGTGTCCATACATCTCCACAACTGATTGCACATCAATTTAATATCACTTCGGGCTCTTCTCTTGTAGCCCATTGTGACCAGCGACAACTCAGCGTGTCCGTACACGCACCGCAACGGTATACCCCTCCAATTCCGTCGACTCGCGGTTTGAATCACGGTGCTGCGAGCGGCATCGTGTAGAGGTCACGGCTTCTTCGCTACGACCCTGCCGTTTTCCCACACATAGATCGGCGTGCCATAGAGGCGGGCAGTTTTCCGCGCACTACGCGCCGCAAGGCGAAGCCCTCGGCCGACGCCGTCGGCAAAGCTCTCGGTCTTTTTTGGTGGAACCCGCTTCTTCATGGCCAGCGTTCTATAAGCGTCGGGGATATATCCGAATTGTCGTATATCGCCCATTCGTCCGCCAGTGGGCGGTAAATACGCTGGAAATTGTCCCACCCTCGGACATATCGCCGAAGTACGTCGGAACGAGGGACGTTGTGCCCACCCTGCCTCACGCGAACTGCAATTCTTCGGAGAGCCAGCCTCGGTGATTTCAGCCGTAGGTACGCGATTTCGATGACATAGCCGTCGGCTTTCCAAGCTTTCAACTGGCGGGCATACGCTAATCCGCTAAGCGTAGTCTCGAAAGCAAAATCGGCTCGGGCGGCTGCCAGACGATTGACCTCCCGCAACAATATCCTCCCCGCAGCCACGGCGGCACCGCGGGGATCCAGTGGGGACAGCCCTTGCGCAATAAGGTCGGCATTCACGAATGGAATGACACCCGCGACCTTTGGGAGGTACTCACGAGCAAACGTCGTTTTGCCTGAACCATTTGGCCCGGCAATCACAATGCATCGTGGTCGGCGCTTTCGTCGACTCATGATGTCGGGCCGTCTTTACGAATCACTCAGGTGAATCCTTCCCGTCTCGGGTTGTACTTCCGCGCAACGCATCGAGATAATCCGCCCACCGCTGCATCATGTTCCTTCGCTCTCCTAACCGCTGCGCTTTGTTGTACGCAGCGCGCACCTTGTTCCTCTCCGCATGAGCCCAACTGCAGCTCAATCACGTCCGGCGGAAACCCTTGCTCATTCAGCAGCGTACTCGCCATACTCCGAAACCCATGCCCAGTCTGCACATACCCGTCATACCCAAGCCGGCGAAGCGCTGCACTGATCGTGTTCTCCGACATCGGCCGATCGCGCGTTAGCAGCGAGGCTCGACGGGGCAGAATTTGCGGGAATTTATCGGATTTTAGTGACGTCGCGGTACGCGGCGGAACCTCATGAGACCGATAGGT
>Ga0137415_10000045_pt1 | contig 91007 bp, 80 predicted proteins | sample CZODoug3_1_1_16f_FD_183082 | JGI IMG/M metagenome (GOLD analysis project Ga0137415, IMG submission 183082) | Vadose zone soil fungal communities from Angelo Coast Range Reserve, California, USA - CZODoug3_1_1_16fungal (Hybrid Assembly) | ecosystem: Environmental > Terrestrial > Soil > Vadose... | reverse complement strand
ATCGACCTGGAAGGCGGCCCGGTCCTTCCAGGGTGAAGGCTCCAGCTGAAATACCGGAAATCACTCGAGGCAATCGGCGATCGCCTGCTGACCGTGCCAAGGCTGGAGGACGAGAACCATCCGGAAAGACTTATCTGCTGGGGTACTAGTCCGACAGCAGCTCGAGATTGCGCACCGCGCCCTTGTCGGCGCTCGTGACAAGCTTTGCGTAAGCCTTCAATGCCGTACTGACCTTCCGCGTGCGTGGGAGCATCGGCTTCCAACCCTTGGTCGCCTGGACGGCGCGGCGACGGGCGATTTCTTCCTCGCTGATCGCAACGCGAATGGCACGGTTCGGGATGTCGATTACGATCGTGTCGCCAGTGTTGATGAGCCCGATGTTGCCGCCTTCGGCGGCTTCGGGCGACACGTGTCCAATTGAGAGGCCAGCGGTTCCTCCTGAGAACCGACCGTCGGTGATCAACGCACAGGCCTTGCCCAACCCCTTGGATTTCAGATAGCTTGTCGGGTAGAGCATCTCCTGCATTCCGGGCCCGCCGCGCGGCCCCTCGTATCGGATGATCACCACGTCTCCAGCTTCTACCGTGCCGCCGAGGATTGCCTCCACCGCCGCGTCCTGGCTTTCCAGGACCACTGCCGGACCACTGAAATTCAGCATGCTCGCATCGACACCGGCAGTCTTGACGATACAACCGCGCGAGGCGAGGTTACCGAAGAGCACTGCCAGACCGCCGTCCTTGCTGTAGGCATTTTCGCTGCTACGTATGCACCCGGACGTACGATCCGTATCCAGGTCCGAATATCGGCACTTCTGCGAGAAGGCCGCCTGGGTTCGGATGCCGGCCGGTCCAGCGCGAAAGAACTCATGCACTCCCGTGTTCTTCGTCCGCATCACATCCCACACCTGGAGCGCTTCCGCGAGCGAGTTGGTGTGAACCGTCGGTACCGAAGTATCCAGAAGATGGGCTCGATCCAACTCTCCCAGGATGGCCATGACGCCACCAGCGCGGTGAACGTCCTCCAGGTGATAGTGGCTCGACGGCGCCACTTTGCACAGGCTGGGGACCCGGCGCGACAGGCGGTCGATGTCGCTGAGTTGGAAGTCGATCTCACCTTCCTGCGCGGCGGCCAGCAGATGGAGGACGGTATTGGTCGAGCCGCCCATCGCAATGTCCATCGACATGGCGTTCTCGAACGCAGCCCTGCTCGCAATATTCCGCGGCAGCGCCCGGACATCGTTTTCCAAGTAGTACCGTTTGGCCAGCTCGACGATGGTGCGGCCGGCCTTGCGGAACAGTTGCTCGCGGTCCGCGTGTGTTGCTACGAGCGAGCCGTTACCGGGGAGTGAAAGTCCCAGCGCTTCGGTGAGGCAGTTCATCGAATTGGCAGTGAACATTCCCGAGCACGAACCGCAGGTAGGACAGGCGGAACGCTCGATTCTTTCTACGTCAGAGTCAGACACCTTGTCGTTTCCGGCGGCAACCATGGCGTCGATGAGATCGAGCGAAACATCCTTGCCTGCGAGCCGCGTTTTGCCGGCTTCCATCGGGCCGCCGGATACGAACACCACCGGAATGTTCAGGCGCAGAGCGGCCATGAGCATGCCGGGCGTGATCTTGTCGCAGTTTGAGATGCACACCAGCGCGTCAGCGGTGTGTGCGTTGCACATGTACTCCACGCTGTCCGCGATGATGTCGCGCGACGGAAGGCTGTAGAGCATTCCATCGTGGCCCATGGCGATGCCGTCGTCCACCGCAATGGTGTTGAACTCCTTGCCGACGCCGCCAGCCTGTTCGATCTCCTCAATCACCAACTGGCCCAGATCCTTCAGGTGCACGTGACCCGGCACGAACTGGGTGAAGGAGTTCGCAACCGCGATGATGGGTTTCTCGAAATCGGCGTCCTGCATGCCGGTTGCGCGCCAGAGTGCGCGGGCTCCGGCCCTGGTACGGCCGGCGGTGCTGGTGCGGGAGCGGTAGACAGGCATGCGGAAAGCTTCGCTGGTGCGGATGGGGCGTATTCTGCTCGGTCTTTTGATATATCGGCCAATACAATATCCAGCAGGTTGCTATAGGATTAACGAATAATGGAACTGCGCCAGCTGCGGTATTTCATTGCGATTGCGGAAGAGGGCAACTTCTCGCGCGCCGCCGAGCGGCTGCATGTTTCGCAGCCGCCCCTGTCAACCCAGATCAAAAGCCTGGAGGACGAGCTGGGAGTGCGTCTGCTCGAGCGCAGTAATCGCGGCGTGTCGCTTACGGCGGCGGGGTCGGTGTTTTATGAGGAGACGCGGGCCGTGCTTGCCCGGCTGGAGCACGCCAAGGGCAAGGCGCTGCGAGCGGATCGCGGCGACATCGGCATGCTCTCGGTCGGCTTCGTCTCAATAGCGGATTATGGGATCCTGCCGCCGGCACTGAAGTGCTTTCGCGCAAGCTTTCCCCTGGTTGAGGTCCAGTTGCACGAGCTCACGACGGATGCCCAGATTCGCGAGTTGCGCGCGTCGCGGCTGGAGCTGGGAATCGGCCTTGCGCCCGTGGATGAGCCGGATCTCGAGTTCGAGCGCCTGCTGCGTGAGGAGCTGGTGCTCGCCGCTCCGTCAGGGCATCCTGCTATCAAGGGAGCCGGTGCGATGGATCTGCGCGTGTTGTCGAAGGAAAGCTTCATCGTCCCGCCGCGCGATGTTGCTCCCGGCCTCTACGACCTCACCATCAGTCACTGCCGCTCGCACGGCTTCGCACCGCGAATCACCCAACATGCGCGCCAGATGCAGACAGTGATTGGCCTGGTCTCGAGTGGGATGGGTTTCGCGTTGGTTCCTGCCTCGGTACGCAATCTCAAACGCACGGGCGTTCAGTACCGCCAATTGCGTGGGAAGGCCGCTGTTGTCGAACTGGGGATTCTGCGTGTGCGGACTGCCGACAGCGCCGTCAGGGAGCACTTTGTCGAGGCGCTCAAAAGCACAGCTCGCGCCGCCGGCGCCTGGTCGCAAATAGCAGGATGAGCCAGAACGCGCTCATCCATCTGACTGCCGACAATGCTGCCCAGTTTATCGACCTCAACGGGTACCTGTGTTCGAATCGAGCCAACGGTGTGGCGGTGGCTTATTTCGACATCTGTTGCTTCGCGCCACAGGATAGAGACCTGTTCGAAGCGTTGCGTGCGTATGAGCTATCGCCGTATTTCAAGGGTTGATCAACTACCAGACTGGAGGTGAGCTACCGAGCGCAACAGCCGGTCGCTCCCAACGCATCGGAGCGTGCCCGATTTGCACGGGTGGTCGGAGCCGGTAGGCAGGACCGAATTGCGTTGGCTCAATCGTTTCAGACCAGTCGCCGTTCGTTGCGGATATAACATGGGTGGAGAGTGGGTTCCCCGTGGGGACGCTCACCAACAGTTCTGCGGTACGAGCAAGCGACGCCTGTGCTTGGAATCCATGGTCGCTCGCGAGGCGGTGGGTGACCCCCCGAATCGCAGCTGCAGCCATCAGGTACCCCGTGGCATGGTCCAACGCCTGGACCGGTAATGGAGTCGGGCGATCCTTCGCGAGCAGGCGCATTCCTGAATCGGCGATTCCTGCGCTCATCTGCACGAGGCTGTCAAAGCCTCTGCGGTTGTGCCAGGGACCACTCCAGCCGTACGCGTTCAGACAGATATCGATGAGGCCCGGACAAATGTTGCGGCGTGTCTGAGGGTCCAGGCCGAGGTTTGCCAGTGCGTCGGCCCGAAACCCGTGAACGAGGATGTGCGCACGGCGTAGCAGCTGCAGAAAATCTGCTCGGGCTGCGGCATCACGCAGGTCGAGTCGCGCGCAGCGTTTTCCCAGTGTTACTTCAGGTACTACGCCGGGCTCGTCCCATGTTGGTGGATCAATTCGCAACACATCGGCGCCGAAGCCGGCCAGAAAGCGTGTTGCTACCGGGCCTGCCAGGACGCGTGTCAGATCGAGGACTCGCAGTCCTTCCAGGGGACGATCCCGAGTCGGCGTCCAGGCGAATTCAGCGGTGTCTTCTGTGGTTCGAATCGCCATCAGCGGTTCTGCACTGACACTTTTGCCCTGCGGGTGCGCTTTCCAGGCATCTATCGAACGCATCGTGGCCGCACAGCCACCATTCTCAACCACGGCGCTCTCGAGCGCGTTTGCGCTCCAGCCGCCGACCGCTTGCGCAACCTGAGCCTTGTCCGCGGGCACGCCCAGGACGCGGAGAGCCGCGGCACGGTGGTGTGGGGCATTGGTGTGCAGCCGGATCCACCCATCGGTCGTGGAATAGTCACCGCTCATGGGGTCCCAGGGCGCGGGCATTGCCCAGCCATCCGGCCGAATCGACCACCCATACCATAGTGACGAGAGCCGCTTGCTCACCGCGACACGCGGCAGATCTCCAAACCTGGCACCGATCAGCTCGGCGATCGCCGCGCCGGCCGTACCGACAGCGGCCGCAGCGAAATCGGATACTGCGAAAACCGAGGGCAGCTCACCGGGGTCGATGAAGTCCACACTCGCGGCAACTTCCGTTCCGCCGCCCAATCCGCTCCACATCGCCGTCAAGAACTCACGGGTCAAGACTGCCGCACTCCTTAGGTAGGATTGAGACATGATGATTGGAAGAAGGCGGGCATAACAAGGGGCCGCTGTGGCGGCCCCTGTCGTTGTAGAGGGATGTGTCGCGAGGACTTTCCCGAACCTACGATTGCAGTATCCGCATTACGCCCGGTTGCGCCAATTACCGGCGGGCTACTCTTGCCGTCAGCGGTGTCTTACAAGGGTGGGGGCGGGCGACCGGCCCAGGTATTCTAGCGCATATGCAAACCACCGACGATGACCTCCAGAAATTCGAAGCACAGGGCGCCGCGGAGCTGCTGGTCGCGAAGACCCAAGGCTACGTGGAGCATGATGGCGCTCGCATCTGGTACTCAACTCATGGGACCGGTGCGCCGGTAATCCTGCTCCATGGTGGCCTCGGCCACGGTGGCAATTGGGGTTATCAGGTTGCATCGCTCGTCGACTCTGGTCGCAGCGTTGTGCTCATTGATAGCCGCGGACACGGTCGGAGCACGCGGGACTCGCGACCCTACACGTACGAGTTGATGGCCTCCGATGTCATAGCCGTGATGGACGCCCTGCGGCTGGAGAAGGCAACTGCTGTTGGTTGGAGCGATGGCGCATGCATCGCTTTGATCCTCGCTATGCAGGTTCCGGCGCGGATTGCCGGCGTGTTCTTCTTTGCCTGCAACATGGATCCCAGCGGCACGAAGGAAATCGAGTGGCCCAACCCGATCATTGACCGGTGTTTGAGCCGGCATCGTAAGGACTACGCTCGCTTGTCAGCCACTCCCGACCAGTTTGAGGCGTTTTTCGCGGCGGTGGGGCTGATGATGAAGACGGAGCCCAACTACTGTGCACAGCAGCTGGCTGAGATCCGGGTGCCCGTGTCGGTTGTTTTGAGCAAGCGCGACGAGTTTATAAAGCTCGAGCACGCGGAGTATCTCGCGCGGACCATCCCCGGAGCGCAATTCATACTCCTGGCCGGTGTCAGCCATTTCGCACCATTGCAGCGACCGGCGCAATTCAACAGCGTGCTGCGCGCCTGGCTCGACACGCTGTAGCCCGTTATTTCGCTAAGCGAAAACCCCCTCAGGGGGCCGCGCCGTTCACTTGACCGCGCGCTGAGTCCGAGTCCACACTAGTTTCGTGTTCCGACGGATCCTTCGCTATGCGAAAAACCGATCAGAAGGGACGGGAATGAAGGCGCGAGGGAGAATCCGGACCGACGCTGAAGGGCGCTACTGGTTTCGCTCGATCAGACCCACCTTCTATCCGGTCCCGACCGATGGCCCCGTGGGAGTCATGTTGCGCAAGATGGGGCGCCATCCTTACCGCCCCGGCCACATTCACATGATCGTCTCGGCTGTGGGTCACTCGCCGGTGACCACCCACCTGTTTGTTGCAGACAGCCAATACCTGGATTCCGATGCGGTGTTCGGAATGAAGGAGTCGCTCGTGGCCCGATTCGAGCGGCATCCGCCGGGAACTGGCCCCAACGGCGAGCAAATGGACACGCCGTTTTATACGGTCAATTACGATTTTCGACTGCGGCCATTGCCGTAGTCGGCAGTTGTCATCTACCTCACGTTGATCGCGGGCATCGCAGCGCCGTTCTGAATGAATGTGCAGGTTGTATGCATACACACATCGCGCTGCATCTTGATCTGCTCGAGTTGCACAAACTGCTCCGGTGACAGCCCGAGCGCCAGGCGGTAAGCATTGTCGGCGGCCGCGCGGGCCTCCTCGGCCGCTTTGCGCTGATCCTCAGCGAGCTTGATCTGCTTTTCGGTTTGTACCCGCTGCTCCTGGGCGGCGGTCTCGACGCGCTGCGACTTGATGGCATCGGGCGGATTGGCGCGGCCGACAGTCATTGTCACCAGCCGGATCGGCAGTCCTTTTTCCTTGATGAATGCGAGCAGCGAGTCGCGGATCTCCGCGTCGATGTCATCCAATGCGGTCGTACTGATGGCCGTCTCATTCATACCCCGCTTGCGTACAGCCTGTCGCACCATCGTCTTGAACGGCTCCTCCAGATTGTTCGGGTACCAATCCGGTCCGAAGCTCTTGATGAGAGATACCGAGTCGGACACTTGTAACACGACAATTGCATGGAAGCTGATGGGCACGCCGTCCGAGGTCATTGTGTCGTGCATCTCGGTGTCGTACTTCTTGGGCTGCATGTAGACATCAACGCCTTCGGTGGTGAAGGCGGCGAAGGTACGACCGGTCCTGACCGGCACGTCGTTGACTCCGCCATGCCCGAAAAGCCACGGCTTTTCGATCAGTACGACTTCGTGTCCGGCGTCGGGCGAGTAAACTGAGCATGCGCTGAGCAGCAGCGCGAGCAGTGATAGTGCAAGGTTTCTCATGGGTTTACCGCCTTACGGTTTGTGCAGGTAGCATCAGGTGATACCTGAGGGCAAATAGTAAGCTACTTCGGGCGCCTGAGTTGCGTTATTGGCTACCGTTTTGGACGCTATGCCTATGACGCCAATATCCGAACTGGAAAATGCACTGCGCACCGGCGATATCGTATTCACGCGTATCCCGGGATTTCCCTTTCGCCAGATAGCAGATGCAACCGGCACGTGGACCAATCACGTTGGTATCGTTGTAGGGTTCAATAGCGCGGGTGCCGTAGTCGCCGAAAGCCGGGTTCCGCTTTCGCGGCGTACGCGATTCGCCAACTTCGTGCGACGGTCTGCTGACGGTCGTGTGGCTGTGCTGCGCTTACCCCGGCCACTCTCCGATGCAGAAATCCTGCGACTGGGGCAAGCGATGCGGTGCCGCCTGGGACGGCTATATGACACGGGCTTCAACCTGTCCGTCGCTCAACGTTGTGTTCGATGGGACCGTGCGTTGGCAGGGACGTAGCCGCGCGACCTCGCAGCCGCGGAGCGAACACATTCGATAACGAGCTCCGCCACAGGCTCAGGTTACCCCGGCGGGCCCCGGCAAAATAATCGACCGTGGATGTCGCGACCGGCCGTTCCCGTTCGTCCTTCGAACGCCCACACTAGCCAGCAACGAAAGGGGAACGCCATGATCTATGTTGAAGGGTTCGTTATCGCAGTGCCCGCCGCGAACAAGGAGGCCTACGTAAAGCATGCAGCCACCGTCGCGCCGTTGTTGAAGGAGTGCGGTGTGAGCCGCATGGTCGAGACGTGGGGAGACGATGTGCCGGATGGGAAGGTCACCGACTTCAAGGGTGCCGTCAAAGCGAAAGAGGGCGAGGTGGTTGCGTTCTCCTGGTTTGAATACCCCTCCAGGCAGGTTCGTGATGCAGCAAACAAGCGGATGGCGGATGACCCGCGCTTCAAGGAGATGGGTGCTTCGATGCCTTTCGATGGTCAGCGGATGATCTTTGCCGGCTTCGACGCGATCGTTGCCGAGGCCGCGCAAGGGAAGATGGGCTACGTCGACGGTTTCATTGTCCCGGTGCCGACTGCCAAAAAGGAAGCCTATCGCCAGCTTGCTTCCAAGAATGCCGTGCTATTTCGTGAATATGGTGCGACACGCATCATCGAGGCGTGGGGTGACGACCTGACTGATGGCAAGGTCACCGACTTTAAGCGCGCGGTCAAGGTCACCGCCGATGAGAATGTCGTCTACTCCTGGGTTGAATGGCCTTCCAAAGCGCACCGTGATGCGGCGTGGAAGAAAATCATGGCCGATGACCGAATGAAGCCAGATCCTTCCAACATGCCCTTCGACGGCAAGCGGATGATCTATGGCGGCTTTGCACCCGTCCTCGATGTGTAAGCATCCAGCAGCCTGAAATTGGCTATTCGTCGAAGACGACGTCCGTGTAGGCGAGCTTGTCTTCAAAACACAAGTTGACTGTACGCACCCGGGCGCGGGTGCGATGCCGAACGCCGGCCGGGATGTTGAAGATCTGGCCCGGTTTGAGCACGACCAGGCGCCCATCGTCGAGATCGATTTCGAGCTCCCCTTCCAGGATCAGGAAACACTCATCGGAGTGCGGGTGCCGGTGCCAGCGATATTCGCCCACCATGACTGCGAGCCGGACACACTGCTGGTTGACGTTGAACAGGACGGAGTTTTTGTAAGGTTCGTTGACCTGGTCCGACTGCTGCTTCAGGTCTACGGGAACGAGGCCTGCAAAAGCGGGCTGCTCCCATTGTGGGTCGGGTGTTTCACCAATGCTGGAGTCCTTTGTATGCATGTGCGCAGTCTATACCCGGGCGCCGGGCATGTGCTGGATTGCCGCAGTGTCAGGCGGCGATCTCCAGGGAGGCGATCAGATTGTCTTCGAGACGGAACGAGTATCGCAGGTCAACGGGACTTCCGGGAAAGTTGCCCGTCACACCACCGTCAGGAGCGCCGCGCTCCTGGGGTTTCAAAGGCAAGGCCGGCAGCATCGAGGTCCAGCCCAAAGGCAACTTCAGGACCAACGACGCGGAGGAGATTCGCGCTGCCGTTCTGTCAGATATGGGGTTGGCGCATGCGCCAGGATGGCTGTTTGCGCATGAGATTGCGTCGAAGGCAGTACGTCCGGTGTTGCGCGCTTACGAGCCAACACCGCTTCCAATCAATGCGGTGCATCCGGCCGGGCGACGACTGCCAACCAAGGTGCGGGTGTTGATCGACTTTCTGGCGCAGATTTTCGCACAGCAGCCGACGCTGGCGATGAGGCAATAACCTGTCGGGGCGCCCCGGGGCCCCCGGGTGCAGCCTGGCTGATGCCTCGTGCTGGATTGCGGCTGCCCGGTGGCGCTGGTATAGCTGGGTGATGGCATTTCCTTTGGCTTATACGGAGCACCGACCGCCGGGCGATTTGGCGGGTTGGGTTGCATGTTTTTGGCGGATTGTGGGCGGGGTCACGGGGCAGCCGGCTACCGGTTCCGCGGCTGGCGCAGGTACTGGTTCCGCCGTTGGCACTGCTACTGGGGGAGTCTCCGGCGCAGGTGCTGGCTCCGCCGCTGGCGCAGCCACCGATGCACCGTCTGTTGTTCATCGCGTGCTTCCTGATGGCTGCGCCGACCTGCTGTTTGATCTCGAGGCTGCTCGCGGCTCAGGCGGCGCGCCGGCCGACCTGATTGGCCCAATGAGCGTCGCGCAGGTGTTTGAACTGCGTGGCTCGATTGACCTGCTGGGTGTGCGACTGCGCCCAGGCGCCATCGCTGCTTTCGGTGGCATTCCCGCTGATCAATTGTTGGACACGGCTGTCCCGTTGTCTGATCTACCGGTTTCGTTGGGCATCAACATTGACCAACTCGCGGACATCGCGGATTCTGCTGCGCAATTGAGACTCGTGATCAACGCCTGCCGGAAGAGGATTGCGGCGCTCAACCAGCCCGATCCTACCATCGGCCACGCGCTCGCCCGCTGGGCTGGCGCCGAGCGGCCCGACTTCCCGGTGATTTCGGTTCTAACACGGGATCTCGGTCTCAGTGAGCGCGCTTTCGAGCGACGGTTCCTGACGAGCGTCGGCTTGACGCCCATCCGCTACCGCCGCCTCGCTCGTCTTCGCACGGTGCTTCGGCTCCACGCCGACGGTGTTCGAGGATGGGCCGCGATTGCCGCCACTACCGGTTTCAGTGACCAGGCCCACCTCGTACGCGACTGCCGCGCGTTTACTGGCTTGACGCCCACCGAATGGGCTGCGAGCCAGGCGGACCGCGCCGGATTTCTTCAAGACGGTCACGTGACTACCCTCTAAGGTCACTTGCAGCTGAGGCACGAAGCCGTTTCCACCGCGACGCTGCTACGCCGCGAACCTGTCGAGGAGATTTTCCGTGACCAATATTCGTAAAGCGACGCCTGTCCTCGTGGTCGATCGGATCGAGCCCGTCATTCCTTTCTGGAAGAAGCTGGGCGTGACGGCAACGACTGAAGTGCCTGACGGGACCGCAAACGATGGCCGTCTCGCATTTGTGATTCTCGCCGCGGAGGGCGTTGAAATCATGTATCAGACGATCGCCAGCGTGAAGGAGGATCTGCTGAAGTCGGCTACCGTGAAGGAAGCCTTTCGCGCGCAACCTCAGCAGACGACGCTGTTCGTTGAGGTGAGTCAGCTTTCGGAAGTCGAGACCAAACTACAGGGCGAGTTGGTGATCATGCCGCGGCGGACGACGTTTTACGGGAGTACGGAGATCGGCTACGCGGACCCGGCTGGCAACATTGTTGTGTTTGCCGAGCACCACAGCAAATAACACGCGGGAGTGACTGCGACTCCAGGAGCGCTCAGGCACCCCAAACCTCGCTATAAAGCTGCATCAGATTGCCCCCCAGCACTTTTTCGATCCGCCCGCTGCTCCAGCCTGCTGCGGCGAGTCCGTCCGCCAGGTGGCGGAAGCGCAAATGGTCGTCCCATTCGGCAACGATGTTGAAAATGTCTGCCCCCTCGCCTGGGGCAGCAATGCCACGTTTGGCACGCTCATCGAAGAACTTCTTTTGTTCAGCGCGTGACGTGTCGTCGATTACCGTCTTGTAGAGAATGCCGTCGGTGCCAATCGACACGTGGTCTTCCCCGCAAACCTGCACCGCATACTCCATGTGGCGGACGAGATCGGCACCGGTTGGTTTACTCGAAGGGACGAGAAACGGCATCCAGTAGATGCCGACCACTCCACCCTTGTCAGCGCAAGCCTTTAGCTCCGCGTCCCACTGATTCCGCGGATTGTCGTGCAGCGCGCGGCAGCCGGTATGGCTGATCGTTGGCCGGCGCGTTGCAGCGGCAAGTGCTTCCGCTACGGTGCGCTGGCCCGAGTGGGAGAGATCGAGCAGCAACTTCTCCTGCTCGATCCTCGCGATGGTGGCAAGTCCCAGTTTGGAAAGACCGGCATTGCCGGGCTCGAGGCAGCCGTCGCCGGATAAATTGCGGTTGTTGTAGGTGAGTTGGACTACCCGAACCCCGAGGCCCTTCAGGAGGGCAATTCGGTCGAGCTCGGGGCCGATCATCGACGTATCCTGCGTATTGTAGATCGTGGCCAGCTTGCCTTCGGTTTTGGCGCGGCGGATGTCGGCGGCAGTCAGCGCCTTTAGTACGATATCGGCGTTATCGACGATCACTTGGTCGAGGGAACTGATCGTTTTGATCGTAACGTCCCACGCATCGAGGGAGTTACCGACTTCGTTGACCGTCATGCTGCATGCGGTTTGCCCCGATGCGCGGATTTCTGCTAGCGCGCGCTTTGAGAAATAGACATCCTCTGGCTTGCCATAGATGTCGGCGATCGCTCCCTGCCCGTCGATCACTATCGCGCGGGCGTAATCGCTGCTGGAGAAACCCCGGACCGCGGCTCGCGCGCCGCCTGCACTCAGCGTTGCAAGGGCCAAACCGCCGGCTAGCATCTCACGACGACTCAGCATGTCATGGTTCCTATGTAGACGGCACTGATCATACGCTTGGCCCAGCCGCGAGCCTGTTCAATGACATGGGGGCGTCGATGCCCTTTGCCACGCTGGGTATCTGTCTCGGATAATGCGACCGGGCCGGACCTTGCGACAAAGTCTCGAATCGAGCGGAGTAGACCCATGGACCTGACGATCAACGAACGAACCGTCCAAGTAACTGCCAGTGAAGACACTGCGCTACTGTGGGTCTTGCGCGACCTCCTGGGCATGACCGGTACGAAATTCGGCTGCGGAATGGCTCTCTGCGGTGCCTGTACGGTTCATGTGGACGGTAAAGCCGTGCGTGCCTGCGTTCTGCCGGTTTCGGCTGTCGTCGGTAAAAAGGTAACAACTATCGAGGGAGTGGGCAGCTCTGCCACGGGTTTCGCCGTGCAGGAAGCCTGGAAGGCACTGAATGTGCCCCAATGCGGTTACTGCCAGGCCGGGCAGATCATGTCGGCCGCGGCGCTGCTGGTGGAGAAGCCCGCGCCCAGCGATGCGGATATCGATGCCGCGATGTCGGGCAATATCTGTCGCTGTGGAACTTATACGCGGATCCGCGCCGCCATCATGCAGGCTTCGGGACAAGTGGGGAAGACCTCATGAGCGCGGTACTGCAGCAGGCAGGTCCGTCCGGCCTCAGTCGACGGGACTTCATAGCGAAGCTGACTGCAGCGGGTGGATTGGTGGTCATCGGGTGCAAAACGCGGATCCTCGCCGCCGAGGAAGCCCGGAAGTATGGCGCCGATGGAATGCCTCATGGCGCAACTGACAAACCGTTGGTATTCATCGCAATTGGCGACGATGGAATCGTCACGATTGCCGTCCACCGCTCGGAGATGGGGCAGGGGGTGCGGACTGGCATGCCACTGATTGTCGCTGACGAGTTGGAAGCCGACTGGAGCAAGGTCCGCATTCAACAGGCACCGGCGGACGAAGAGAAGTACGGCAACCAGGACACGGATGGCTCCCGTAGCACTCGGCATTTTATGGATCCGATGCGCCGGTGCGGGGCCGCCGCGCGCGCCATGTTGGAAAAGGCGGCGGCTGCTGCCTGGAGCGTGCCGGTCGGCGAGGTTCATGCCCTGAATCACGAAGTCGTACACGCAAAGACCGGCCGCAAGTTGGGATATGGCGCGCTGGCGCGCAAAGCGGCCAAACTGCCGATTCCTCCCCACGATGCGCTGGTTCTGAAACCCGCCTCGAGATTTCGTTACATCGGCAAAGAGGGGACGGCGCTTCTCGACGGCAACGACATCGTCACCGGTAAGGCGCAATACGGCATCGATCCCTGGTTCGCAGGCATGTTGTTTGCGGTCGTGGCCCGCTCGCCGGTGTTAGGTGGGAAAATAAAGCGCTTCGACGGCACGGCGGCCGCGAAACTGCCCGGTGTCGTGCAAGTGTTGGAGATGCCGGCAACCGTGGCCGATGCGACATTCCACCCGCTCGCCGGCGTCGCGGTCGTCGCGAGCGACACGGGAGCCGCAATCAAGGCCCGTGGTGCGCTGAAGATCGAGTGGGACGACGGCCCCAACGGCGAATACGATTCCGATTTGTACCGGGCGCAAATGGAAAAGGCGGCGCGCAATCCCGGCAAAGTGTTGCGCGAGAGCGGGGATTTTGCCGGCGCGATTGCGAAGGCTGCTCACAAGGTCGAGGCTGAATACTATTTGCCTCACATTGCACACGCGACAATGGAGCCACCCTGTGCGGTAGCACGGATCGTCGACGGAAAATGCGAAGTATGGGCGCCGACGCAGGCGCCGCAGGTCACGCGGGAAGATGTGAGCAAACATCTGGGCATTCCGTTCGATCAGGTCACCGTTCACGTGACCTTGCTCGGCGGCGGCTTTGGACGCAAGTCCAAACCTGACTTCGCCATTGAGGCGGCGCTGCTCTCGAAGGCGATGAACGGCCGTCCGGTCAAAGTCACCTGGACCCGTGAAGACGACCTGCATCACGATTTCTTTCACACGGTGTCGGTCGAGCACCTGCAGGCCGGACTCGATGCAGGCGGCAAGGTCACATCGTGGTTGCATCGCAGTGTAGCACCCAGTATCGGCTCCATCTTCGGCCCGGACCCGAAGCACGAGCTGCCGTTCGAACAGGGAATGGGGCTCATCAATCTGCCGTACGACATTCCCAACATGCGCATGGAAAATCCGGAAGCGACCGCGCATACCCGCATCGGCTGGTTCAGATCGGTCTCAAACGTTCCGCACGCGTTTGCCGTGCAGTCGTTCGCGGCGGAGCTGGCCGCTGTCGCCGGCCGGGACCACCGCGACTTCCTGCTCGACCTCATCGGCGCACCGCGGCTCATCGACCCCACGAGTCAACACGACTCCTGGAATCACGGCGAGTCCCCGAAACTCTACCCCGTGGACACCGGGCGGTTGCGGCGAGTGATTGAGACCGTGACACGCGAAGCGGGATGGGGAGCCAAATCGGCTGACGGGCACGGGCTCGGACTGGCCGCGCACTACAGTTTTCTGAGTTATACGGCCGTCGTTGCGCAGGTCACCGTGGATAAAACCGGATATCTGCGTATTCCGCGTGTGGACATTGCCTTCGATTGCGGGCCGGTCGTCAATCCCGATCGCGTGCGCTCACAACTCGAAGGCGCGGTTGTCATGGGCATCAGCCTTGCGACCCTGGGCGAGATCACCTTCAAGCGCGGGCGTTCACAACAGGATAACTTCCATCAGTATCGTGTAACCCGAATGGACACTGCGCCACGGGATATTCGCGTGCATTTGCTGCCCGCAACCGATTGGAGTATGCCTCTCGGCGGCGTGGGCGAGCCGGGTGTGCCTCCTGTGGCGCCGGCGCTGTGCAACGCCATTTTTGCTGCCACCGGGCGCCGTATTCGGCGCATGCCTATACGGGATCAGTTGGGTGGCACTTCGAGTTGAACAACTGGCTGCCCGTGTAAAACTGTGGGCGGGATCTCGCGAAGGGACGTACTGCGGTCAGGCGCCGTCTGGCGAGATGGGACGCTCCGGCATGACGCTGGCTCGAAGTTCGTTCTCAACCTGGATATGTTGTTCCAGCTTCGACGAAACAGAGGGGATTGGCCCAGGGATCTTCAACATAGAACGAGCGCTCGCCCCAGGGGCGCATGACCACGTCGCCGCCCGGCATCCCGTGAACCAGTGCGCCGCCACTGGTTCGAGGCGATTTGCAGTGGCGTCTAAAATAGATATATTAATCAGAATGTTATCTGGATCTGCGGTCACTGCCGCACGACTGGCATTGCGATTCGCTTGTAGCGGCAAATGGCATTAGAATCACTGCCAAATTGCATGAGAGGTCCTTCCGTGACACCCAATATCATTGCCGTTCTGGGCGGTCCCCAAGTGTTTGGTGTCCGTGGTGCGCGTGTGGATTTGCTGGAAGAGGTCGAGCGAGGGCTGCCGAGGCGTGCCTATGAGGCAGTTTCCGAAGCTTTGGAGCTCACTCCTGTGGAGGAGGATCGGCTGCTGCAGGTCAGTTTGAGAACGCGCGCTCGGTGGAAGAAGAATGCGCGACTCGATGCAGCTACTTCTGATCGCGTGGTGCGGCTCGCGCGTATTCTGGCGCTTGCCTTGTTGGTACTGGAGAGTCGTCAGAATGCGGTAGCGTGGCTCCGGGAGCCTAGCGATGTACTGGGTGGTCGTTCGCCATTGGCGGCCATTGGGAGCGATCCCGGCGCAGAGAAGGTTTCGAACATGCTCCATCAAATGGAGTATGGGGTTTATGCGTGACCCTGACGATTTTTCGGCTGGGTAAGTACGCCCACCGGGCAGAGCTGTTCAGCGGTCAAGGCGGACTGTATGCAAGTGGCCGATGGACTCCCCGAGGCCGGCCGATTGTGTACACGTCAGCGACCATCTCCCTGGCGGTTCTCGAGTACACCGTCAACTATCGCCGTCGCGGCTGGGTGCCAGCCACGGTTCTCGGGCGCGTCACTATTCCGGCAACCGTGCGTGTTGAGACGGTTGCTGTCGATGACCTGCCGCCAAAATGGTTCGCGGCTGATCCACCACCGCAATTGCGGGGGATTGGTTGGGACTGGTTTGAACGTGGCGAGAGCGCGGTTCTAAAGGCGCCTTCCGCGATCGTGATCGAGGAATGGAACTATCTACTGAATCCGCTCCATGCGGATTTCAAAAGCTTCACGTGCAGCCAACCGGAGCCGTTCGGTTTTGATCGCAGGCTGGCGCGCGCGAAGAAAAAAGTATAGTCAGCGCAGCGGCGACTAATTCACTCGAATGGCGAAAACTCCCTCTGTTGCGTCTCGTTGTGCTCGTGACGCCTGGCGGTCGCTGGTGAATACGACGACGCCACGCGAGATTGCAGGCCATAAGCCGTTGCCAACGCTGGTCAGTTGGGTGGGTGGTGTCCAGGTGGAATCTGCGGAGAGTTGCGCGGTGAAGATTTGCCAGCGCCAATCGGCTGATCGGGAGTCGTACCACACAGCGCGAACCTTCCCATGCGGATCAACGTCGAGTCGCGGCCGCTGGCTCATTGCATTGGGCTCCAGCGCGATACTGACAGGCGCGGACCAACTCTGCCCGGCATCACTCGAACGACTGGCGTTAATCGCAAGGTTCGCCCCTGAGCTTTGCAACTTCCCCGTATCCCACGCAACGACGAATCCGCCGTTGAAGTCCGCGACCACGCTAGGATGCCGATCGGAAGCGTTGTCATTGGCGCTGACCCGGACCGGACTTTGCCAAGACCCGTCTGCGGGCGTGCGAACGCTTGCGAGAATCTCCCAGTTGTCGGGATCCGTGCCACCGCACAAACGTCTCAAGTACCTTGCGCTTAACCCCTACGGACGCGTTCCCGCGATTGACGACGATGGATTCGTGCTCTTTGAGTCAGCGGCTATTCTCATGTACCTGGAGGCGACGCAGCCGTCGCCAGCACTCGTACCGGACGACCCCCGCGGCAGGGCGCTAGTAGATCTACATCTGCGTCTTTGTGATGCGCAGTTTGCCGTCCATGCCGCCACGATCCTGTTCCCCAAGCGATTTCGGCCACCGGAATCCTGGGACCACCGTGCTATGGAGATCGCCAAGGCACAAATCGAGAGACACTTTGGCATTCTCGAACAGACGCTGGGTAATCGTGAGTACATTGTTGGCGACAGATTCACGCTCGCCGATGTCGCATATATTCCGTTGCTGCATTTCGTTCCGCTCATGCAGATCGAACTAGGAATAACGCTGGCGGCGTGGCGGGATCGCCTGCTCGCCCGTCCGAGCGCACAAGCGACTGTACCCCCGCGATAGTTAGACCATCGTGCTGCACCCCCAGATATTATTTGCCGCTGAAGTCCTGCTGGCGATCTGTATTCTCTCCGCCATCCTTGTTGCAGCGATTGCCGCAGCCGGCTTCGCTTCGGGCGTTTCGATTCGCCAGATATCGCTCGGCGTGGGTTCGGTTATCCGGTGAACATGCCTATAACCACCAGCCCAGGATCATTCAGGCGGTGATTCCGCTTGCCGGGCCTGTGTCGCTCGCTGCCGTGGCGTTCGTACTTGTTCATGGAAAGGGTTCGTCCGAGGTCCTCAGCGGATTCCGGCAGATTTTCGTGGGCAGCCTGCAACCGTTATCCGTTGCGCAGGCCTATATCAGTGCCACGCAGATCTGAGTGACCCGCGGACGATGACTCATCAGCCCAAGCGCCCGCCGCTCGACCCATGCCCGGTCGAGGAGGTGGTCGCCATCATCGGCGGCAAGTGGAAAGCCCGGATCATCCTCCTGGTGTCGCGAGGGCATGCGACCTTCTCAGCCCTTTCCAGTATGCTCCCTGACGCGCCGGACCAGGTGTTGGCGACTCAGCTCAAGGCACTCGTCGACGATGGGGTGCTGACGAAGACAGCTCCCGTCTCAGTGAACGGCGCGGGATCGCAATATGAGCTGTCAGATGAGGGCAGAAGCCTGATGACCCTCCTGGACACAATATCCGCTTGGGGGCTGGAGCGATTGAGAGCGAGGGGCAAAGGCTGGGCTCCTCCCGAACCGAAGGCGGCGTCGGCCAGACCGCTGAATCCGCAATCGTAACCCGGTACCCTCAGGATCTGTTTCTGTAGGCCGACAATTCCCTCGATGAGTACGTTGTCCTTCCGGCCTGCGCGCTGCGCTTGTGACCACCCGATCCCCCTGGAACTCCTGGGCGCATTCTCTTCCCTCGGGCTGGCTCGTGTTGGACTTCGAAAGCCAATGGCAATTCGCAACCAGAGTCCCGCGGTTACCTGCACTTCCTGTCAAAGCCGAGGTAGCTACAACCAAACCTACTGCCACGGCGACCGCCGCCCCAATTCATACGTCGTAATGTACGCCTGCATACTTACAACCCGAGCCCTCCGTTTCCGACCCAGTTTTTCCGGAGAATACCTGTGTTGACACACCAACAGCGATCTCAGATCCGGGTAGAGGAATTGTTCCGCGCCGAAGTGCGCAGAACGCTGGAGACTCAGCCCGACTCTCCTTCACCTATTCGGCGCCTGCTGAAGTTTCTGAATACGACCCTCGGAATATGGCTTCTATCGACAGTAGCGGTGGGGACGCTCTCCTGGTCCTATGGTCAGTTCCGGGATAGGAATGCCGAGCATGACCACACTGCCGAAGTGGTGAAGCGCCTCGACGCAGAAATCGGAAATCGACTCGTGGATTATCGCCGACGTGTGGAAGCGGCGCGCGATACGGCTGAGTTGCGAATTGCAATCGAGCAGCTTGATGCATACCGGTCCCTGTTCCCGGAGTATAGACAGCGAACATTCGTGAGTTTGATCTGGGAGCTGCACTCGGCGACGCGCGGGACACAACGCTTCGAAATCTACTCTGCACTACGCGCCGCATGGCAGCTGCATGAAATGATTGTGCCGCATCTTTCGAAACTCGGACCGGCCGATTTCTCAGTTGAACAACACCGACTCATGCAATTCTATTTGTGATCAGAAACTGGATTGCTTTGCCGATCGGCTAAACCAGATTTCTGGATCAGCCGGGGTACTGCCGTTCACTACCGAACCTGGCGCTGGGCAAAGCGCCTGAAGAAGCGTCCGACAAAAGTGAAATCACCGCCGAGTTCCAGTAGGAATGCCTGCAGCTTCCCGATCAGAGCCTCCTCGAGCTCACTCTGCGAATATTCGTCCTCGAGTCCGAGGAATTCCAAAAGATAGGGATTTGTGCGACGCGAATTTTCAAGCGCATTGGAAAATCGTCCAGCCCTGAAGAGAAGCGTCTGGGTCAGTCCTTGACCGCCACGGTTACCGGGCAGGTCACTGGAGATCTAGGGGGCGGAATGGGGAGTAGCAACCACGAACAGCTGAGCCTGTCGCGGGATAGCGAGCAAGTGCGGCGAATTTGAGAGGAATGGCTAGTTTGCGGGCGTTTTATAGATTTCGCGGCCGGTTTTTGGAGATGGCGCCCCCGGTAGAAGGCTAGCGAGCCTAAAGCGATATCTTAGCCTGAATCATTACTGTACGGCAATGGCACTGACGGCAGCAATTGCGCCATCATCGTGTCGCAGAACATGCGGACGCCCGCAACAATTATTGGGGCGCACCGACAGGACCGGGAAAAGATCCCGCCGATCAGGTCGGGCAGGAGCCTTTCTGCGACGGGACCGTTCCCGGCAATGACGCGGGGATGCCGGTCACGACTCCTTTTTCCAAGGATCCGTTCGTCATCAACTGAGCGGTTGGCGGATCACCACGCGCGGCGCGTCCCCCCGCCAGGACGTGCCGCAACTGATCCGCCGACACCCGACTCCCACATCGATCGATCAATCAGCTCCGAAGGTCAGGGGCGTCACCACGGCCTTGCCGGCAAGAATGTCGGCGACACTGACCAACGGAAAACCGACGGTGATTGATTCGCTCTGATGCCAGGCATCCACGATCTCGTCGCGCAGCTCGGCCGCGCCGGCGGCCAGCTGGGCCGTGACAATGGCAACCTCTGCCGGCTTCGCGGTTTGATAATTGTCATTGCCGGAATCCTTCGCCGCCTGGTAGGTGGGCGCGACCTGGGCCAGGGTTTCCTCCAGGTACAGGGGTACGCGTTGCTCCATAGTGGTCACGCCGCGATCGGTGTATGGGCGGACGGCCGCCGCGACCTTGCGGAAGTCGATGAAATCCCGCACGAACGTGCCTTCAAACGGCGCGTGGATTGGCGCGGTCGTGTAGCCGTTGGGATTTGGGAAGTTGCCCCAGCCGTTGAAATGGATGGAAACGTGCATGGGTTGGCTGGCATCGGCCACGAAGTGGCTCCAATAGCCGAGGTCGCGGATGATGAGTTGTTCGCGCAGGGCCAGATGAAAAAGAAAGTACTCGCGGTCCGACGCCTTCCTGGCCGTACTCAACCCCGCCTTGAAGGCGCGCCACATGCCGAAATCCTTACGCAACTGCTGGAAGCCATCGAGCATCTGATAGGGAAGGTATCCCCCGGAATACTGAGTCTGCACCGGCGCCGCACCGCGTTGCGCGGTATCGAAGGCTTCGCGGGTCGTCGGCAGGCCCATCAGCGGCACCACGCCGCCGATGACAACGCCAGTGTCGTCGATGTCGATGAAGTGGCCCGGGTCGCGCTCCGCGTCGTGCACCGTGCGCGTCGTGAGTATGCTGCCCGTACTGCTGAGGCCGGTGACGATACCGGTAGTCTTTGATTCGTCCGCCTCGGGACCCAACTCGCCGATTGCCGCCTCCGTCAGACCGTTGCGAACGAAGAAGGGGATTTCGTCCGGCAGCTTGTCTATGGCAATACGGCTGATTTCCACGTGACCGGTGTGCCCCCAGGACCAAGCCTGCAAAGACGCGACCATCATGCAGACACCGGTCAGGCCGCTGATGACTCTCGGCGTTCGGATCTTATTAGTAGTCAACATGAGCGCTCCTGAATGTAAGGGTGAAAGTCCAAAGTTAGATCGACTGTGTGAAGCCGCCGTTACAAATCGACACACCACTGCTCCTGGGCAAATGCCGGCCTGCTGAGCTTGCGTGACGCGTAGGTGACACTTTCTGGCATTTGGGGCGGTCGCCGCCGGTAAGATGCGAGCGAATTTCCCAAGCTCGGCAGGCAGGATGAAATCCAACTACCACCCGATCCGATCGATTCTTCTGGTCTTCCTGTGGCTCGTTCCCGTGGTAGCGGACTACGCGACCGCGGCTGAGGAACGTCACCCGCGCGACGGTGAAATTCGTGACCCAGACACTCTAGCGTGGTGGCATACGACGGAAGCGCTTTCCGGCGACGACATGGAGGGACGCGATACGGGGTCACCCGCGTATCAACGAGCCGCCAACTACGTTGCGAAGCGCTTCGAGGCCGCAGGTCTGCAGCCTGGCGCTGAAAACGGAAGTTACTTGCAGCCGGTGCTCTTGCACGAAATCGCCGCTTCGCAGCGGGGCACTGACTTCACTTTGGTACGACCGGATGGCTCACGGACAAAGCTCAAATTCCTCGAAGACATCACCTACGTGCCCGCGGCGAATGCGCCTGCCCAGCTCGAGGGAGCACTTACGTTCCGCGGGTATTGCGGGCAGAACGAGATGGAGGATGTCGCGGGAAAAATAGTCGTCTGCTTCGGAACACAACGTGCGAATCTGCCAAGCGCGTCAAGCAGGATCGCCAACGCGCTGGCAGGGCATGCGCTTGCGGTCGTGAGCGTGGATGATCCGTATTTCACGATAGAGCCTCCCCGCTGGCCAGCCGCCTATGCCCGAACAGTCAGTTTGCGCGGCGATTCCGCGGGGTCTGTGGACGGCGCAGGCCCATTTTGTGTAATGCGTATCAGCGCAACTGCCTTTGCAGCGTTCGTCAAAGGGGCAGGGCACGACGTTGCTGGCCTCCTCAGGGACGGCGGTGTCCAACAACGGCTTCCGAGCTTTGAGATTCCCAGCCGGTTACAGCTGCATATTCACCAGAGTGAGCGCGACATCAGCTCGCCAAATGTACTCGCAGTGTTGCCCGGCGTGAATCCCAACACCCGGAACGAGTACGTTGTAGTGTCTGCCCATCTCGACGGATACGGTTTCGGCACGCCCGTGAATGGGGACAAGCTCTATAACGGTACATTGGACGACGCAGCCTACGTCGCGCTGTTGATCCAGATGGCTGATGACTTCCGGTCTCGCAGATTGCCGGCGCCTGAGCGCAGTATTCTGTTCGCAGCGTTCACGGGCGAGGAGAAGGGTTTGCTCGGCTCCAAGTGGTACGTCGGGCACCCCACCGTTCCGGTTTCCCAACTCGCTGCGGATGTAAACCTCGACCAGCTGCGGCCGCTATTTCCGCTGGATATCCTGACGGTCGAGGCACTCGAGGATACGACCCTGGGGAACATCGCAAAGAGCGTTGCTACTTCCCTGAATATACAACTTCGCAAGGATGCCGAACCCGAGCGGAACCTTTTGAGGCGCGCTGACCAATTCCCGTTCCTTCTCCAGGGCGTGCCGGCTATCAGCTTCATATTCGGTTACGACCCGGGCACCGTGTCCGAACAACGCTACCGCGAATGGTACAAGGTCCGTTACCACCGCCCGCAGGACGACCTGACACAGCCCGTTGATTTCGCAGCGGCGGCCAGGTTCAACGATTTCTTCTACAAGCTGGTGGTGGCGATTGCCGCGTCGCGTCCACGGCCCGAGATCTTTACCCGCCAGCCAGTTTGCTCCGAAAAAGGCAGCGGGGGCCATACTCGGCCTGGTGCAAATGGTCACCGCGGGCGCGGTTGCATTGATTGCGCAAGCGGCGGGTCGCAAGGATTTTGTCGCGGCGGACCTCGTCTTCAATCAGTCACTGTCGCTTGCGGGCCTGTGCGTTCCTGCTACCCTCCTGGCGGGATACACGCTGACGGCGCCGTTCATGCAAGCCGTTGCGGCCGACTACGCGACCGCCCGAGCCGGCAGCGATTATCTGTACTGGCTCATGCCGGGGCTGGCGCTCCAATTTCCTCTTGCCGCCATGACGGCTGCGCTGCGTGGCACTGGAGTTGTCAAACCCACCATGACGGTCCAGATCCTGGCCGTAACCGTGAACACCGTGCTGGCACCGATTCTGATCGCGGGTTGGGGCACTCACTATCCGCTGGGTGTGGCGGGAGCCGGTCTTGCGAGTACGATTGCCATCGCGGTGGGTACGCTCGTGCTGAGTATCTACTTCAGAAGACTCAATGAGCTGCTGACATTCCAGCTCCGGGAGTTGCGTCCCCGGCTCGCAACCTGGTGGCAGATACTGGCCATCGGATTGCCGACCGGCGGCGAGTATCTGCTGCTGTTCGTGGTCTCCGCGATCATCTACAGGGCGATCCACGACTTCGGGCCCGATGCCCAGGCGGGATTTGGAGCGGCCTGGCGAGTCATGCAGGCCCTGTTCCTGCCCGCGCTGGCCCTGGCATTCGCAGTCACGCCCGTCGTGGGTCAGAATTTCGGCGCGCGGCAGCCGGCACGCGTCCGACAAACCTTCAATACTGCCCTGATACTCGCGCTGCTCGTCATGGTGCTCCTGGCCGTGCTCTGCCGGATGGTCCCGGACTATCTGTTGGTTCCCTTTGTCGGCGGCAGGCAGGCACTGGAGGCCGGCCGGACGTTTCTGCAGGTCGCCTGCTGGAGCTTCGTTCCGAGCGGCATCGTTTTTGTATGTTGCGGTCTGTTCAATGGATTGGGTAATACCTGGCCGACGCTGCTGGCCTCGGGGCTGAGGGTCCTGGTGTTCGCGGTGGTGGCCTACTTCCTCACATCCTCTCCAGGTTTCGCGCCGAAGCTTCTCTGGAAGGCCTCGGTGCTCACCGTCTTCCTGCAGATGCTGCTCGCGTTGCTGTTGGCCGGACGGGAGCTGCGCAGCCCCCGGTTGTCAGAACAGACCCTCCACTGGTTTGCGACGGGTCAATGCGAGCCGAAGCTGCGCGCCGTACCGCGGATCGCCGCCGGGTTGCCGCTCACGACTCCTTTTTCCAAGGATCCCTTTGTGATCAACTGACCGGCACCATGTCATGGCCTTCGAACCAACGGTTGCCTCCTGAGCGTGCCGCTCCGCACTTGCCACTGTAGTTGATGGTCAGTTCTTCGCCTGCGTTGATTTGACGGTCGGCGACGAATCGCTGCAGAAGTTGAGTCCCTTCAATCACCGGCTCATATCGCATGTTTGCCGGGTTATCGCCGTTGTACATCCCGCCGTAGCCCAGCGCGACTGCCTGCATATTCCTGCCGGCACGACTGTCCAGGTCGCTCCAATCGAAAACGTAATCCTGCAGCTGCGCCGGTAGATCCTCGTATGGGCACTCGAAGACGATGACCGGGCATATCTCGACAACATCACCCGGTTGGAAGGGTTGCAGCGCAAAAACACCACGGCCCCTGGATGTGCCGGTGTCTCTGATCTCGACGTTTGGGAGCTTTGGGAGGGTCTTCATAGGCCAGTATGTGCGCTGAGTGTGCGCCGCAGCCAATACTTTCGGTGCGGTGCGATTTGAGCAGCCTGCGGACGCAACCGAAGTGCGCGGGTTGCGTTGCAACTTCCCTGCTGCTTTGCGAATACATCGCGCGGCAACTGTTCGAGCAGCGAATTCGTAGGTGGCGGTGGTTGGTGCGCTCGATGGCAGGCTGTTGTTCGTGCTCGAGGCAGCTCGCCTGGTACCGGACTCAGCCTGGAGTGCGATTGAGGTTCCCGCAGCGGCCGCGTGATTGAGCGTGGCTGCGCCGAGCCCCAGCGTTTCCGAGGCTGGATCGCCCGACGAATGGGCCTTTCCTTCGATGATTCCAAGCTCGAGTTTCTGTCCGAACTGCTGATCCGGCGCGCAGAACGACAGGGGCTGGAGTTGGACTGCTATCTGGATCGACTCGAAGGTCTGGACACCGATTCCGAGCTTCAGAACCTCGCCCTCGAACTGACCGTCCCGGAGACGTACTTCTTCCGTCACATCGAGCAGCTTCATGCGTTTGCGGACGTCGCTCTCCCGGACGCCCGAGCCGCGCGGGCGTCGCTTCGCAAGATCAATGTTCTGTGCGTGGGCTGCGCTTCGGGTGAGGAGCCATACTCGCTCGCCATCTTGATACGCGAACGCTATTCGGAGTTCACCTCGAGTGTCGCCATTCGCGCTGTAGACATCAACACAGCCATGTTGACTAAAGCAGCGCGCGGCTGTTACTCGGCTTGGGCGCTGCGCGAGACGTCATCAGAGACCCAACGGCGCTGGTTTCGGAGTGTCGGGCGGGAATTTGTGCTCGAAGAATCCATCCGGGACGCAGTGACATTCCAGGAAATGGGCGGCCTGGAGGTGTTGCGTCGCCTGCGCGCCGAGGAGAGTACGCGCCGTGTTCCCGTCGTTGTGTTGACTTCAAGCAACGAGGAACGAGACATTCTGTCCAGCTACGACCTGGGCGCCAACAGCTTCGTACGCAAGCCCGTCGATTTCACTCAATTCATGGAGGCGGCACGGCAGCTCGGCCTGTACTGGCTGGTGATCAACGAGCCGCCCCCGGGTTAGCGTACTCACCGCTGGGCCGTGTGGTGGCAAGGATGGGACCCGCACGCCACTCGAGTGGGATGACCGGGCCGTCTGATTTTTTTCTTGCACTGCGATCATGTTGCGTTGCAAGCAGAATGTCAGATCCGAGCCTGACGCTCTTGCTTCGCAAAGCCGGCCGCCCCAAGCTAATGCGTCCGCATCGTCGGGCTCTAATCAATGCGGGGGAGTGTCATGGCTGCTCGCGAACGCGGTGACCTTTCGCCGGTTATTGTCGTCGAACATCTGCCTGGGACGAGCGATGAATGATCCGTCTGTCAGGCTGATCGCGTCTCGGAGCTCCGCGGCAGTGCTCATCGCCTGTGCGCTGGCGAGTGCGGCGCTGCTTGGTGCCGGACGTGCAGACTATCCGGAACTCCATACGATTCTCGACACGGGTGCGTGTCTGTTGTCCGCAGTATTGGCGTGGCAGCTCTGGGATACAGGGGCACGGGTCCGTCGTCCATTCTTAGTTTGGCTCGGAATCAGTTTTGCCGTCACGTCGCTGTTGGAATTACTTCATGTGCTCGTCACGGTGGAGTGGACTGGACATCTGGCCTTCATCGTACACGCGCGGGCCGTGTTGCGACCAACCACCTGGCCGCTGGCGGCTCATGTGCTGCCCATCGGGATCGCTGTCTCGCTGTGGCTCAAGTGCCGTCGAGGCCGGTGGACTAGCGCATTCGTACTCGCATTGATGGTCTTCAGTGGGGCCTTGTTCGCGCTTTTCATCTGGCTGCCGCGGTATACGGTACCCACTGTCGTGGGAATCACGCGCCCTGCGCTCTTCTTTGTTCCGTTATTGTGGGTTCTCATTGGATGGCGATGTTGGCAACTGCGTTCTGCCGATCTCAGTTTGACTGATCGCATATTGCGGCCACTGGCTTTGATGGCAGCACTGCTTTTTCTTGCGCACGTATTGATGCTGTATTCGCGCGCTCCGCATGACACCGAGGCTATGGTGGCGCACGTGGGCAAGGTCGGCGGCTATCTGATTCTCCTGTTGTCGCTCATGCAGGCCGCATCATCGGACATGCTCGAGCGCTTTTTGGCGGAGCGACGGATCGCGCGACTGAACGAGGAGCTCGAGCAGCGTGTCCTCGACAGGACTGCGCAGCTGCACTCGGTCAACCTGACCTTGCAGGCGGAGATGGCCGCGCGCCAGGAAATCGAACGAGGTCTGCGCGACAGCCATGCGCGGACAATTGCGATCTTTGAGACGGCGCTCGACGCCATTGTGACGATGGACCAGGAAGGACGTATCGTGGAATTCAACCCGTCGGCGCAACGGATCTTCGGATTTCGGCGCGACGAAGTGCTCGGCCGGCCGTTGGCAGACACTATCATTCCGCCGGCCGCGCGCGAACGCCATCGGTGCGGCCTCGTGCGTTATCTGGCCACGGGCGAATCGAACGTGCTGGGCAGGAGAATCGAGGTCGAAGGACTGCGCGCGGATGGTTCTGGCGTTACGGTCGAGCTGAGCATCAATCGCATGCCCGGCGGTGGCCCGATGCTGTTCGCAGGCTTCCTGCGTGATATCACCGAGCGCAAGCAGGCTGAGCACAGACTCCGCGCGCAGCTCGATCGGTTGAATCTGTTGAATCAAATTACGCGCGCTATCGGTGAGCGTCAGGACTTGGCCAGCATCTTCCAGGTGATGGTTCGCAGCCTCGAGGAGAGCCTGCCGATCGACTTCGGCTGCGTCTGCCTCTGCGACCCGGTTTCCAGAGCCTTGACAGTCACCAGCGTCGGCGTCAGGAGCCGGGCGCTGGCCTTGGATTTGGCTCTCACTGAGAAAGCTCCCATTGACACTAATGAGAGCGGGATGTCCCGCTGCATGCGCGGTCAACTGGTGTATGAGCCGGATATCAGCCAGCTGACATTCCCATTTCCTCAGCGGTTGGCCCGAGGTGGACTTCGTTCTTTGGTCGCCGCTCCGTTGCTGGTCGAAAGCGAGGTCTTTGGGGTTCTGATCGCCGCACGGCTGACCGCCCACGCTTTCAGTAGCGGCGAATGCGAGTTCCTGAAACAGTTGAGCGAGCATGCCGCGTTGGCTGCACATCAGGCGCAACTCTACGGCGCGTTGCAGCAGGCGTACGACGATTTGCGCCAGACGCAGCAGGCCGTGATGCAGCAGGAGCGATTGCGGGCACTGAGCCAGATGTCGAGTGGTATCGCCCACGACATCAACAATGCTCTGTCCCCGGCGGCGCTTTACATCGATGCACTGCTCGAAAAGGAGCCAGGCGTGAGCGAGCGTGGGCGCGAGTACTTGACGACGATTCAGCGCGCGATCGAAGGCGTTGCCGAAACCGTGTCGCGCATGAGGGAGTTCTACCGTCCGGACGAGCCCCAGATGATGGTGACGCACGTTGACCTCAACCGACTCGTCGACCAAGTCATAGGTCTTACTCGCGCACGGTGGAGCGACCAGTCGCAACACCGCGGCATTGCGATCGAGGTGAAGACCGAACTCGCCGTGGAGTCGCCAGCGGTCTCGGGCGCTGAGAGCGAGGTCCGCGATGCGTTGACGAACCTCATCTTCAACGCAGTGGATGCGATGCCGGAAGGTGGCACGCTCACCGTACGCACGAGGCTTCTAGCGGTGGAGCGTGTAGATGGGAGTGATGTCTGCGGCACCTGCGTGGAAGTCTCCGATACAGGCGTGGGGATGAACGAGGAGACACGGCGGCATTGCCTGGATCCGTTCTTTACCACGAAGGGCGCGCGTGGCACCGGCCTCGGACTGTCCATGGTCTACGGAATGATGCAACGGCACTCTGGCGATATGGAGATTGTGAGCGAGCCCGGCAGGGGCACGACCGTGCGCTTGGTGTTCCCGGCCGCGGCTCGTGTGATGGCTGAGATCGTTCGCGCACAGTTGCCGCAGATACTCGGGCGACACCTGCGCGTCCTCATCGTCGACGACGACCCGATCGTCTCGGAATCACTGCGTGACTCACTGCACGCAGACGGCCATCTGGTCACGACCGCGGATGGCGAGCCGGCGTGGGCAAAGTGGTTGGTACCTTTCGTGAATGCACCTGGAACTACGATGCTGGTTTCGATACCCCAGCGAGTTAGCTCGCTCGCGTAGCTCACGGCCAGAGAGTCCATCGCAGCCTTCGCCGCAAAGTACGGTGAGAGATACGGTGGCGTGCCACCGCGAGCACTGCTGCTGGAGACCCAGATGACTAATCCGCGATGCTGCTTGCGCAATTGCGGTAGCGCCGCGCGGTTAACACGCTGGGTGCTGAGCACGTTGATGTCGTAGAGCTCGGCGAATTGCTTCGGCGTGAAGGCCTCCGCCGGACCAAATGACATGTGCCCGGCATTGTGGACGACGACGTCGATTTGTGCCTCTTCGGAAATGATCTGGCGCACGGCGGCGTCGCACGATTCCTCGGACGCGACATCCATTTCGATCGCACGAAGATCGACGTGGTGTTCGGTTGCATATTTATTCGCGGCCGCGACCTGCGGCGCATTGCGGCCTGTGGTGTCGCGCATTCCCGCGTACACGGTGTGCCCCGTATGCGCGAGTCGGCGGGCGGCGAGGGTGCCGAAACCGCTCGATGCCCCCGTGATGACGATGATTTGTTTCATGACACTGTACCTGGAGGATGGATGAAGGGTTGGTCAGACAATTCCGCCATTGACGCGCAGCACCTGGCCATTGATCCAGGCCGCGTCCGGACCGGCGAGAAAGGCGACGACATTGGCGATGTCAACTGGCTGCCCAAGGCGTTCCAACGGCGCCATCTTGGCCATGTGGTCGACCACTTCCGGCGGCTTGCCTTTGAGAAACAGTTCGGTAGCTGTAGGACCCGGGGCAACGGCATTGACGGTAATGTTGCGGCCGCGCAGTTCCTTCGCAAGGATGTGGGTCAAAGCCTCAACGGCGGCTTTGGTGGCAACATAGACGCCGTAAGTTGGCATCAGCAAACCTACTACGCTGGTTGAGAAGTTGATGATGCGCCCGCCTTTGCGCAACCGGCTTGCGGCCTCGCGCAGAGTGTTGAACGTACCCTTGAGATTGACCGCGATATGCCGGTCGAAGCTGGCATCGTCACAGTCGGCAATGTTGGCCAACGCCATGATCCCTGCGTTATTGACGAGCACGTCGATGCCGCCGAACGTCGCTTCCGCCGAATCGAACATTCGCCGAACCGCAGCCGAATCGCTGACGTCGGCTTTTGCCGCGAGCGCTCGGCCGCCAGCCTGTTCAATCCTGCGGACGAGCGCTTTCGCCGCAGTGGCATCCCCGGAGTAGTTGATGATGAGGCTGAAGCCGTCGTGCGCAAGGCGCTCCGCGATAGCCATGCCAATGCCGCGGGATGCGCCGGTAATCAACGCAACTCTCTGAGTTTTGTGTTCCATTTGAGTTCTCCTCGCCGGCATGGGTGCCGGGGTTGCGGCAGAGGATACGATCCGGTTGCAGGCGGATAATCTCTGTAATATGGGCATCACAGTTCCACCAGGGCGAACAATAGGATTACCCGCTTGGACCGGCTAGACGTTATGCGGCTCTTCACGCGGATAGTGGAACGGAGCAGCTTCACACTCGCGGCGCAGGATCTGGAGCTGCCGCGGTCTACCGCGACTCAGGTGATCAAGGATCTCGAAACGAGGCTCGGCGTACGGCTTTTACAGCGAACTACCCGCAGCGTGAGAATTACCCTCGACGGCGAGGCCTACTATCGGTCCTGCGTTGCCATTCTGAACGACATCGAGCAAGCCGAGTCGGTCTTTCGCGATGCCAAGCCGCGGGGTCTGCTACGGGTCGATGTGCACGGTTCGCTGGCCCGCCATTTCGTTCTACCCGCGTTGCCCGCATTTCTCGTGAAGTACCCGAACCTGCAGCTACAGATGAGTGAGGGCGACCGTTTGGTCGATCTTGTGCGCGAGGGTATCGACTGCGTGCTGCGCGTGGGTAATTTGCAAGACGGCACGATGGTCGGGCGGCGCATTGCGACACTCACTGAAGTCACCTGCGCGAGCCCGGCTTATGTAGCCCGACACGGTATGCCTGCTGACCTCAACAATCTCGACGGTCACGTCGAGATCGCTTTTCTCTCGTCAGCCACCGGCGCGACACTGCCCTTGCAGTTCACAGTCGCTGGTGAGATTCGCAACGTGGTATTGCCGGCAATCCTCACCGTCACGGCAGCGGAAACGTACGTCGCAGCCGCACGGTTGGGACTCGGGCTCATCCAGGTACCCCGCTACCACATCAACACGGACCTCGCGTCCGGATCACTGCTGGAGGTCCTACCGGCCTACCGACCGCCGCCGACACCCGTGCACCTGCTCTATCCGCAGCGGCGACAAATGTCACCGCGTGTGCGGGTATTCATCGACTGGCTGTCGCGCGAATTTGCCCGACATCCGGAAGGTTCCCTGGCCGAACAGTCATAGCCGGGCGGTCGGTGGGGCCCGGCGCTTCTCATAAGGCGCATTGCGATCGACAAGCGGGGAAAGGTTCCGGCAGTCACCGCAGGACTCGCGCCAGCGCGTCAAACATCGCGCGCCAACATTTCTCCGGGCTCCGCGCGCCCATCCATGGCAGGTACTCGTGCGTCAATGTCAGTTCGCTGCCGGCTCCTGCCCGAGCGATGTCGACGACAACATGGATGAACTCTGCCGAGAGCTGCAGCATGCCGAAGGTGAATATCAACCTGTGTGGCCGGTCGATCTGCAGGTATTGTCCTGTCGCTGCGAAATATTCGCCTCCACATCGATCGACAACGGTCCAATGACCTCCTTCCCAGGGCTCGAATTCCGCCCGGTGCAGCTCACTCGTTGCGGTTGTAAAGAACCACCTGGTCAGGATTGACGGGTTCACCCATGAGTCGAACAGCTCATCACAGGGCGCCTCGAAGCGGTGTGTACACACGACGTCGGGAATGACAGGGACGCGCTTTCCGTACGCGACGGTTGGGCTGCTCGCTGACGGGTTTGCGAGTTGCACTGCAGCCGGTACAACGTGATTTGCATCGTTCATTCTGCGCAGACTCCTTGGCGCCGCCGTGCTACCCCCGCGGTATTCACAGTATGCATACCCATACCTGCCAATTTGTGTCAGGTATGGGTATTATTATCGTGCGATGCGCGCAAGCCGCCTTCTTTCGATTCTGACGACTTTGCAGGCGCGGGGACGAACCACTGCCGAGGCGCTGGCCGAGGAGTGCGGTGTATCCCTGCGTACGATCTATCGCGATATCGACGCTTTGAGCTCGGCTGGTATTCCGGTCTTGAGCGAGCGGGGTGCAGAGGGCGGCTATCGGCTGCTGGATGGCTATCGGACGCAGCTGAATGGCCTTTCGGAGAAGGAAGCTGAAGCGTTGTTCCTGACGGGTCTGTCAGGACCGGCCGCCGATTTGGGTCTGCATGCGGTATTAGTCGCCGCCGAGAAGAAACTCATGTCCGCATTGCCGGCGCCCCTGCGAGCCGGCGCGGCGAAGATGCGTGCGCGCTTCCACCTCGATGCGCCGGCCTGGTTCAGGGAGGCGGAGAAGCCAAAGCTGTTACCGCTCGTTGCGAGCGCAGTTTGGGAGCAACGCCGGATCCGCATGCGCTATCGAAGCTGGCGATCCGAGAAGCCGCGCGCTATCGATCCACTTGGCCTGGTGCTCAAGGGTGGCGCCTGGTACGTAGTCGGCCAGACCGAAGAGGGCCTGCGCACCTATCGTGTCGCGCGCATCCTGAAATTGGACGTTCTCGAGACGCGCTTCGAGCGACCGGAAGGTTTCGAGCTGGAAGCCTACTGGAGTGCCAGTACGAAGCGGCTCGAATCCGAGCTTCACTCGAATCAGGCTACTGTGCGCCTGTCTCCCTGGGCGCTCAGCATGTTGGAAATATTCACCTCGTCGTTCGCTCGGGCGGCGGCACGGATTGAGCCTGGTGTGGACAGCGAAGGTTGGCACACCGTAACTCTCCCGGTCGGTTCCTTGCGCGAGGCATGTGCGCGGCTGCTGTGTTTCGGCGGTGAGTTGGAAGTGCTGGAGCCGACGGAGCTGCGCCGCATGATGGCCGACGTGGCCGCCCGGATGCATGGGATTTACGGCCGCGCGAGATAGACAGCCTGGCCATAATATGGCGCTAGATCAATGAGTTAGGCGGCAAAATCGATTCTCGACCCTCTGCACCGCCGTTACAGAAAGAGCCAACAATATTGCAGTCATTGATTCCGAATTGCTATCATTGACAGCAATTTCTTATTTGTGGAGGCAATATGGCTGTGGTCACCGTCCGTAATCTACCCGAAGAGACACATCGCGCGCTCCGCCTGCGAGCGGCCCAGCACGGTCGGAGCACTGAGGCAGAGATACGGGTGATCCTGGAGGACGCCGTGCGGCCCGAGGGGCGAGTGAAGATCGGCTCGGCGCTCGCGGCTTTCGGGCGGCGCTTTGGCGGGCTCGATCTGAACATCACCCGTGATGAAAGCTCGCCGCGCGCCGCTTCGTTCGAGTGATCATTCTCGATACGAACGTCGTCTCTGAGCCCATGAAACCCGACGGTGATCGTGGCGTGCAGGATTGGCTGGATGAGCAAAACGCCGAGACATTGTATCTAACTTCGATCAGCCTCTCGGAGCTGCTTCTTGGGGTGGAAGTTCTGCCAGACGGAAAGCGTAAGGTGGGGCTCGCCGCCGCACTCAGCGAGCTCCTGGCGACGCTCTTTGGAGCACGCGTTCTCCCATTCGATCAGCAGGCGGCGACGATGTACGCGGCACGTATCAGTCGAGCCCGCGCAGCCGGACGGGCGATCTCCATGGCTGACGGCCAGATCGCCGCCATCGCCGCGGTGCATGGATTCACGGTGGCCACGCGCGATACTGCCCCCTTTATCGCGGCTGGTATGGCGGTCGTGAACCCGTGGGAGGTTGGAGGCCAAGGTGCGAAACCTTGATGCGCACCGCGGGTGCGTAAATTTGGTCCGATCGGCTCGATGGACTGATTTGGATTTGTATGCGAGCGCACCGATCCGGTTCCGTCACGGCGAAAACATTCGAGCCGATGAAGGAGGGTGTTTCATGGCTTCTCTCGATGTGTCAAATACGAGCGATACTCAGAGGAAGCGAATTCGTGCGCTCGCCGCGGAGGTGCGCAAGTTCGAGATTGAGCGATTCTGGGCGCGGTCGATCTTCTTTTGGGGTTTCATTGCTGCTGCATTCGTTGCATACGCCCAGCTCTACAACCTGTCAGTCCGACATACGTTCAGGAGCGAGTGAAGTGCCAGTCAGGAAATACCTTCTCGTAGGGCTGCCGGCCGTCTTCATTTTGTTATTCTTTCTGCTCCCGTCCTTCGCCAACGTGTACACGGACTGGTTGTGGTTCCTGGAGACGAGTCACGAACAGGTGTTCCTGCGAACGTTGACTACGCGCATCGTACTCGGCGCGGCTACTTTCGCGGTTGTTTTCGGCGTGTTGTTTGTGAATATCCACATCGCCGTGCGAGGCCTGAGGAAGTTCGAGCTCACGGTGTTAGGGGCACGAGGCCCGCTCTCCGTCGGCATCGATCCACAAAGATTACGGCCGTTGTTTCAGGTAGGTGCTGCGGTTATAGCGTTCTTCGTGGCGCTCTACGCGTCGGGCCGCTGGGACACCTGGCTGATGGCCCGCAATGCGGTGCCATTCGGCAAAGTCGACCCCGTTCTGGGACACGACATTTCGTTCTACCTCTTCCAGCTCCCGCTCCTCAACTTCCTCCACACCCTGATCTTCGTGACCGTGCTGCTGGCCGCCCTGGCGGCGGGCCTCGTGTACTTCGTCAGTCAGAGCATAGTCCTCACGCCGCAACCCGGACTCATTGTCAGCGACAAGGCGCGACGCCACCTGAGCGTGCTCGGCGTCATCTTCCTCCTCATCCTTGCTTTCCGGGCCTGGCTGGGCATCCCGGAATCGCTGACGACGCAATCTGGCATCATTCACGGCGCGTCGTTCGTGGATGTGTACGCCACTATTCCGGTGCAGTGGCTGCTGATCGCCGTGTCCATCGCCGGTGCGGCGTTGATCGCCTGGCAGATCGCCGTGCCTCGCCGCTGGCCCGTGTTGGCGGCGGTTGGTCTCTATATCGGTGTTTATGCGGCCGGAAGTCTCTACGGGTTCGCCCTTCAGCGCCTCTATGTGTCGCCGAACGAACAGGTGCGCGAGATGCCCTTCATCGAACATTCCATTCAGGCGACACGTTCGGCGTTCGCGCTCGATCAGGTCGAAGAGCGCGCCATCTCTGGCGATGCAAAGCTGACTGCCGCAGATATTGCGGGCAACGCGGCCACCCTGGAAAACGTACCGCTGTGGAACGATTTGCCCCTGCTCGACACGTTCGGTCAGATCCAGGAAATCCGCACGTACTACGACTTCCACTCGGTCGACAACGACCGCTACCTGATCGACGGAAAATACCGCCAGATCATGCTGTCGGCGCGCGAACTGAACTCTGAATCGTTGCCGAGCGGAACTTGGATCAATAAGCGTCTCACCTTTACGCACGGCTACGGGCTCACGCTGGGTCCGGTAAACGAGGTGACGCCCGAAGGTCTGCCGGTGTTGTTCATCAAGGACTTGCCGTTGCAATCCACGGTGGACCTGAAGGTCACCCAGCCCGCGATCTATTTCGGCGAGCTTTCGAATGACCACGTCTTCGTGAAGACCGCAACCCAGGAGTTCGACTACCCGCGTGGTGACGCCAACGTGTTCGGCACCTACAAGGGCAAAGGTGGGGTGGAGGTGGGCGGCGTTTTCCGCAGGCTGCTCCTCGCCATCCGCTTCGGATCGGCCGACACGTTCTTCTCCCCGAATCTTAACGCTGACAGCCGCGTGCTGATGTACCGCCGCATTGCCGAGCGCGTCAGACGCATTGCTCCGTTCCTCACGTATGACCAGGATCCATACCTTGCCATCTCGAAGGGGCGGCTCCTGTGGATACAGGACGCCTATACGATCAGCCGGCGGTACCCGTATTCCACGCCGAGCGTCGGCGGCATCAACTACATCCGCAACTCAGTAAAGATCACGATCGATGCCTACGACGGCACGACGCGCTTCCACCTGATCGACATGAAGGATCCCGTGGCGGCCACGATCGCGAAAGTATTCCCTGGTCTGTTCGAGCCGCTCTCCGCCATGCCGGAAGACTTGCGCACCCGCCTGCGTTACCCACAGGGCATCTTTTCCCTGCAGGCAGCGATGTTCGCCACGTTCCACATGACGAATCCCTCAACGTTCTACAACCGTGAGGATCAGTGGGATGTGCCTTCCTTGGAGCAGAGCAGGGGTGAAGTGAGGCCGATGGTTCCGTACTACACCATCATGAAACTGCCGGGCGAGCGAGATGCCGAATACATCCAGATGTTGCCGTACACGCCGCGCCAAAAAGACAACCTCGCGGCCTGGATGGTCGCGCGCAGCGACGGTAAAAATTACGGTCAGCTCATCGCCTTCCAATTCCCGAAACAGACGGTGATCTTTGGTCCGCGCCAAGTGGCGGCCCGCATCAGCCAGGATCAGGTAATCGCGCCACAGATCACGCTATGGAACCAGCAGGGCTCCGAGGTGATTCAGGGCAACCTCCTCGTCATTCCCATCGAGGAATCGCTGCTTTACATCCGTCCCCTCTATCTGCGCGCGGCGGGCGGGCGCATTCCCGAGCTCAAGCGGGTAGTCGTCGCTTACCAGAACCACATCGTCATGGAAAAGACGCTGGACGAAGCGCTCGAGCGCCTCTTCCCCACGAGCGGTGCCGAGCAACGCCAAACAGGTATCCGAGAGCCGACGCAACAGCGACCCGTCGAATCCGGCTCCGCCACCCAGCCTTCCAGCAGCGCGGCTTCCCAGGCGCAGCAGCACTACCAGCGCGCACTCGAAGCGCAGCGCGCAGGCGACTGGGCCCGCTATGGCGAAGAGATTCGCTTACTGGGTGAGGCGCTGAAGAGTCTGAACACATCGCCCTGAGTGCGCCGAGGACTAGCCCTTTCCGGTCCTTGGGCCGGCGATCAGCCAGATGATGAAGCCCAGCACCGGCAATAAGACGACCAGCACCGTCCAGAGGACCTTGCGCCCGGTGGAAGCGTTACTTTGGAAGATATTGACGATAGCCCAAATATCGGCAATGAGTACGAGGATGCCCCACAGGCTGTTGTGGCCGTAGTACATGAGAAACTCCTTTACCGAGCCCGCAGGGGCTGTTGATGCGAGCGCGCACGAACCCGGATCATACAACCTCCAGGAAGTCGCCGTACCCGCCCGGTACGACCCAGGCACTCGCGATGTGGGCAACATCTCCGTAGCCCGGCATTGACGGGAAAGATAGGGATTTTGGAGCGGCGTTGGCCCGCTGGGCCGCGGGCATAGGCCGCCCTTATGCCGCTACCTGTGCCCTTCAGTCTATTCCCGGCTGACGACCTCTCACTGATGATGCTTGCCGTTGCCGACAAACGCATGCCGGCAACGCTTCAGTCATCACGAGTTTGTTCAACCGGAGAACCATCCATGCTGTCAAACCTTTCACAGTATTCCCCGCAAGGCCTGCTGCCTCAGTTTCCCGGACTGCAGACGGCGGGGTTGCCGCAAATGAACCCGGGCCTGTTTGGTCAGCCCGGTGCATACAACCCGTACAACAGCACTGTTCAGTTCGGTCACGATTCCGGGCAGGCAGGACTGAGTCACCCGTCTGCCTTTGGCGGCCAGCCGAATCCTTTTGTGCAAAACCCGTTCATTCAAAATCAGTTTGCCCCGAGCCCGTTCGCGCCGAATTCTTACCAGGCCAATCCCTATCAACATCAACAGGGCCCGTGGTTACAAAGTCCCGCGGTCTACAATCCGCTGCAGAGCGCCTTTGGCCAGAGCTCCTTTGGCGGACATCCGGGCGCGAACATTCCGGTACACCAGATCGTCCCGGTGCTCGGACAACTGGCGCAACAAATCGCGGTACAGAGTGCGCTCGCCCAGCAGATTGGCATTGCGGTCCAGCAACTCGCTCAGCAGCTCGCCGCACAGGGTCTGCAAGGCTATAGCGGATTCAATCCGCAACAAGCCCAGGCATGGGGTGCCAACCGGTCGCAGACGATTCAGTAGCAACTGTCGAGGATCAATTTGTAATGCCTCGGCGGGCACACGGTCAGCGCGGCAGCAACTCGCCTGCCATTGCCCGCCGAGTCGCGATGCGACACACCGGCCCGATGAAACCCATTTGGAGGAATGTTCGATGGCTCAAGATAAAGAGGAACGGCCCAGCGTGGCGGCCAAGAAGACGAGTGAGGCCGGCGAGGATGCGAGGCGGGCCCCGGGAATGCAAAGCCGGTCCGTCCCGCGGGAACCAGGCAACGGCTCAGAGGGCGCACTGGTGACATCGCCTCCCGACACGCGGCGGGAGCGTTACATCATCGGCACGCGTACCAGTCAGGGAATGACCCATCCCCAACATTCGATGGACGAGGTTGTCCAATACCTCAGTCGTCAGGAGAACGTCGAGATCGTCAAACGCGTCAAGCTGGGCGGCACACAGCCGTTCACGGCCAGTGGCCGGAGCGTAAACGAAGTGGTGGTGGCCAAGATCGACGAGCTCAAGGCACAGCGACTGCGGGCTGTCGCGCCCCCGGATTTGATCATCGAGCGCGATTCATTGTTGGCCTGTGCGGATTACCTATCGGTACCCGCGCACGTCCCGCCGATCGGGACGTTGCTGCCACTGCGCTCCGTTGCGACTGACATTTCCATTCGCGTGATCGGAGAGCGCGATCAGCCGCTCGCCAGGGCGACAGTTGTCATTGACGGAGGCGAGCTGCCGGCTCAGGCACTCACGGACGAAAACGGAAACGCGCGTATCACTTTCTTCGGTGGCTCCACGGAGGCGGTCCGTGCGCTGTTCATCAGGTCTGCGTCCAACCATTGGGATCGCCTCATACCCAGGCCCCGCCTGGGCCCCGGTACCAACACGGTCAGGCTGCGACCTCTGTCGGAAGTTTACCCGAACTTTCCCACTGAGCGATTGCTCGGCTGGGGCCAGCGCCTCATGGGACTCGATCCGACGGCGGGTCGTTTCACCGGCAAGGGTGTCAGGATCGGGTTAATCGACTCCGGGTGCGACAATTCTCATCCGTTGCTGCGGCATGTCGTGCAGGGCAAAGACTTCACCGACGGCGGGACAGACACCAGCTGGGCCCAGGACCTCGTGTCGCATGGGACGCATTGCGCTGGCATCATTAACGCATCTATTACCGAGCAGGGCATCGTCGGTTGCGCTCCCGCGGCCGAGCTTCACGTGTTCAAGGTTATTCCAGAGGGTCGGGTCAGCGACCTGCTGGCGGCACTCGATGAGTGTATCGAGCGGGAGGTCGATCTCATCAATATCAGTGTCGTGAGTGACGAGTTCTCCGAATTGTTGAGTCAAAAGCTGCAGGAGGCGCGGCAGAAAGGCATCGCGTGCGTCGTTGCAGCAGGAAACTCCGGCGGCCCGCTTGCATTCCCGGCGACGCTGCCGGGCGTCATGGCAGTGGCTGCGATCGGCAAGCTCAAGCAATTCCCCGCAGACAGCTCCCACGTTCTGAGTGTGGTGCCGCAACTGATCGGCAGTGACGATATCTTTGCGGCCAACTTCAGTGGCGCGGGCCCCCAAGTTGCGGTTTCCGCGCCAGGTGTGGCGATCGTGTCAACGGTTCCTGGCGGAAGCTATGCGGCCGCGGACGGCACTTCTGCGGCGGCGGCTCATGTGACTGGTCTCGCCGCGTTAGTGCTGGCGCATCATCCCCTGTTGCAAGAGGGATCGTTCAAGATGCGCTCGGAGCAGCGCGTCCACGCTTTGTTCGAATTGATCCGTGCGAGCGCAGTGCCTCATTTCCCAGATCCGCAGCGCGGTGGCGCCGGTGTGCCGGATCTGGCGTGCATCCCCGGGGCGCAGAGCTTCAGCATGGGAGTTTTCAGCGCCGATGGCCCGGAGCGAGTCGCAATGCCCAGGTATTGGCCCGTATCGGTCCAAGGTTGGCAGACATGGCTACCCGTGCGGCCGCCGGCAGCGGGACTTTTTTGACGCTCACCTCGCTTCGAGCGCCGGATTCGCATCCGGCGCCGAAGTTGACACTCGTGCCCCCGCGCGCGAGATGGCACGGACCCGTGCTGCAACTTCACCGCGGCGATGCACGTCGAGTTTTTCGCACATGTTGTGTACATGGTTCTTTACAGTCGCGGCTTCGATTCCCAGTTCGCGACCAATCTGCTTGTTCGTCAGCCCGCTATCGACCAGATGAGCAATCTGCAACTCGCGCGGCGATAGCGGCACCATGGGGATATGGCCGTTGCCGGCACTGGCGCAGTTATTGCCGGCCTGCGACAGCATGGCCACGCGCCGATACAGCGACGCAGAGGCGCGGGGTGAGCACAGTAATTCGTCGCACATCACCCGCTCGAGCACTTTTACAACATCGCTGCTTGCAGCGCCGTTGCATATATACCCTGCGGTCCCTGCCGCCGCCAACGCCAAAATATCCTCGTCGGTGTCTTTTACGCCGAAGGCAACAACTCGGGTGTGGGGCGCCGAGGCAACGAGGTCTTTCAGGAGCTCAACGCTGTCCTGCCGCGCTGCATCGAACAGGATTACATCGGGGTGCAGCCGTGTATTCTGGTTCCTGGCATGCAGCGTGTCGACGGTGCTCACGACATCTACGTCATCCCGCTTCGAGAGGACTGAGTGCAACCCTTCCTGCACGACTCGAACATCGCTGACGATGAGAACGCGCAATGTCATCGGCCTGCTTCCTGTTGCATGGTTCTATGACGCCTGGGTAGGTGAGGTCCATTGTATGACCGCTGGATCCGCAAGCGGCTCCACAAGGGCGGTGAATTTTTTATGACGAGCTTGCGGCAAAGCGACAGCCTTCGGCGGCAGCAGGGGAGAATCGCACCATGTCAATTCGACTAGACACTGTCCAGCTCACGCGTCGCCAATCCCCGTACTCTCCTGTCATCGGCGATTGACCGGCGCACGCTTTTCAAGCAAGCGCATCTAAAGCGGACCGATATTGATAGAAAACGCGAATTGCTTGCCGCTACGGTAGGCTGCTGTAGGAGTTGATTGCGGGGTGGGGCAGCTCGCAATCCCCGCCGGGGTCAGCGCCCGAGGCGCAGACTACACGAGCGCGCCATGGGACGGCTGGACTTACGCGGACCGACGGATTTGTCCCCAGGAGCCGCCAAGGCCGCCACTGTGAGGCAGCGGGTGCGATTGCAGGATCAGATGGACGATCCCGCGGGACGTAGTCTATCGTAATGCGAAGACACGCCCTGTTGGTCGCGCCAGATAATGACTGCCCACTCGATGTCCCGCACGCCCCATCCCGCCGAGCTGTTCCTCTTGATGTCGCTTGCTGCTGTGGCTTCGGTTTGGGCACAGCCAAACTCGGCCAACTCTCACTCGGGCAACGACGCGGCGTCCATGAGAGCCAATGCGGATGAGCTTCCGTCCGCGCACCGGGCTTACACGGAGGGACATCACTTTCTCATCAAGCTGCTGCCATTCCCGAGCGCGATCCGACTACAGCAGTACTTCAAGGTGCGGCTCGCCGTCTATGACGGCAACGATCCCCAGCGGCGACTTTCGGACGTCCGCGTGGAGGTCGCAGCAGGCATGGCGCATGGCATGGCGGAGGGTTTTGCGCACGGAATGCAGTCCACGCCGAAGGTGGAGATGCGCGACGGTGTCGTGACGGTTTCCGGCCTATTTTTCCATATGCCGGGTGTCTGGACAATGCAAGTCACCGTGCACCATGGAGAGGATGAGGGAACCGCCTCGTTTCAGTTTCCTTGTTGTGAGCAGTGACCGACGCCCAATGAAACACCGTCTCGGCGCCCGACTCGGACTGGCGCTGGCCATGATGACTCTCGTGAGCGCCCAGCTGCTCGCACAGGCCCGCGTCGTCATCCCGGATGACGACCGCAATCTGTACGCCCCGGAAGAACTGCTCGCGATCTATCGCCACTCGCCGTTGGGTCGGTTGCCTCCAGACTCAACCAATCGCGTGGCCGACGATCCGCAGGCCGCAGCCCTTGGCCAGTTTCTGTTCTTCGACGCCCGTTTCTCCCCTAACGGCAAGATCTCGTGTGCTTCATGCCATCGAGCCACCCTGGCGTTTACCGACGGCCGTGCCCTGGCAGAGGGCATGTCTGTCGGCACTCGCAACTCCCCGACAGTGCTCAACGCTGCCTTCGGTCAATGGTACTTTCTTGATGGACGCAGCGATTCGCTGTGGTCGCAGGCCTTGCAACCCTTCGAGAATCCCAAAGAGATCGGTGGCGCTCGCCGACATATAGTGTTTGCGGTGGCGCGCGACCCCGCACTTCGCCTGGCATATGAACGGGTATTCGGGCCGCTTCCGAATCCGGCGCGCAGCCACTCGGTTGATCGAGCTTTCAGCAACCTGGGCAAGGCCATCGAGGCTTACGAAAGACGGCTGAGGAGCCCGCCGTCGCCCTTCGATCATTATGTCACCGCCCTCAAACACGGTGATGCACCAGGACAGCGCATGTTTCCGGCGGCCGCCAAGCGCGGCCTGAAGTTGTTTGTCGGCGCGGCCCGCTGTGAGCTTTGCCACTCCGGGCCCGCCTTCAGCGATGGACAGTTTCACAACCTCGGTCTGTCCCTCGCCTCGGGCGAGGTGCTGGATCCGGGGCGCGAGTTGGGTATCCGTGGCGTGCGAGCCGACCCATTCAACGGTGTTGGATCGTTCAGCGATGCACCAGCCCGGAGCGGCGTGCGGGAGCGACTGGCATTCCTGCCGGAACCGCAGTCGCAGGCCGGGGCATTCAAAACACCGACTCTACGTGAGATCGTGCGGACGGCGCCCTACATGCATGACGGCCGTTTTACCGATCTGGAGCAGGTAATCAGCTTCTACGCCGCCGGTGAGACATCGATGCCCACCGGGACCAAGATCGGGCAACGCGAACGGACACTGGATCTGATCCCGCAACTGAATCGCGCACAACAATCAGACCTCATCGAGTTCCTGCGCACCTTGACCAGCCCGCCCTTGCCCGCGGCCCTCGCGCGAGCGCCGTCGCAGCCGTAAGTCAACTAGTCATAAGCTGACTCGAGCATAACTTAAAACTAACCTTCGGATAGTTGACCCGCGGGCGCTTGACAATTGTTGCACACATCGCTAGCGCACCCGCCCCGGGTCCATGACGAAGCATCCTCTTGCGCATCGCACCATGATCGTTCGTCGCCCGGTCTCAACAGCACTCCCGCCGCACACTGTATGAAGTTGTTGATCGACTCGTAGCAAACGCTGAAAGCGTTTGTATTGTATGGGCGAATACTCATCCAGGTTGGTACGCGGCGGTTGCGACGGCCGCCCGGCAATTGCCATGGCATGCTTCGTGCACCTGCCTTCCAGGCTAGTTCCGTTTGGAGATCGACCGGGCAATCAACCACGGATGTTAAAACACGGTTTTGCAGGAGAGCGAGCCTTCCACCCGCAAGGGTCGGAGGACTCCACCGAAGGCGCAAACTCCCATGATCGCTCAGGTTCGAAGTACTGCAAGACCGTCTTGCCGACTGAAGAGAGGTGTGCGATTGCGTGCATCCACCGAAGGGGCAACGCATGGTTCATGCGGAATCTCTCAGGTACCAGTACAGCGGGAGCGGCGTCATTACTCAACTTGTTGGTTGAGTCATGCGTCTTTGTAAACGCTGTCTCCGGAGAGTTAATGAAAACGATCGGCAAGAGCGACCACGCACACAGGAGCGCCGCCCGCAGGGCAGGCGGAATCCGCCCGTCACCAGGCCTCATACGCCCTGAAGTGATGCGCCGGCAGACTAGCTAGTCAAGAACGCCCGGAATCAAACAAAACTCGATTTTCCGACCGTCGTGACGGGCGGCCGGTTCGCGCTGTTGCGCGCGAATGAATCAACAACAAGTTATCAGGTGGGTACCTACATCATGAGAAGATCACACGGTGACGAGCCTCGCCGGCGCACGGATTGCGGCCGCGCCTTCACAGCGGCGCGCAGAAGTTGGCCGGCTGTCATCAGCAGCTCGTTGCTCCTCCTCGGACCTGCGCTGGGCAGCGAGCTCGCGCTGGCCCAAAACATCCCTGTCGCCGGGAGCGCGGCGAAGTCGTCGCAAAAAGGGGCCACGCGACTTGCCAGCAATGACGCCACACCTGCGGCCTCTGCCGCAGCCGACGCCGCGGAGGGCCCTGCCGCCTCTGCCGGGGAGCCCGCGGCAGAGGCGGGGAGCAGCGACGAAGGCCTCCAGGAAGTCGTTGTTACCGGATCGCACATTGCACGCAGCGACTATGACTCGCCGCAGCCGGTGACCGCCATCAGCGCCGCCTCCCTGGAGGCCGCGGCGCCCGCCAACATCATTGACTTCGCGGTGACGTTGCCGGCCCTGGCCGGGAGCACCACGGTGAATAACTCCTCCGGCGCGCTCTCCAACGGCGAAGCGGGCGTCGCCGCCCTGAACCTGCGCAACCTGGGAACCGCTCGCACTCTGGTACTGGTGGACGGCCAGCGCTGGGCGCCTTCCACCATCGAGGGTTTGGTCGATATCAACACCATTCCGCAGTCCCTGATCACCGGTATAGACGTCACCACCGGCGGTGCCTCGGCGGCCTACGGCTCCGGCGCCGTGGGCGGCGTGGTCAACTTCATCCTCAACAAGAAGTTCACCGGGGTAAAGGCTGACTACCAGTACAGCGAGTACCAGCTGTACGACGACCCGCAGAACAAGTTCACGCTGACTGCCGGCACCGGCTTCGCGGACGGCCGCGGCCATGTCCTCTTCAGCGGCGAGGTGTTCGGTGAGCAGGGCAACCTCAACAGCGTGCCGGAGTATGACAAGAACGGCTATTTCTCCATGCCCAACACCGCAGCCAACATCGCCGCCGGCGGCCCGCAGGTTCTGGTCGGGCCTCACATGGGCCTCTCGACCCTGACACCGGGCGGCCTGATCACCTCCGGTCCGCTCAAGGGCACCTACTTCGGTGTCGTTGGGGCAAACGGCGTGCCCAGCGTCAACCAGCTGGCCTACGGCAGCCCGGTGAACGGGCAGTGGATGCAGGGCGGCGACTGGAAGTACACCGACTCCGCGCAGTTCGGCTCTACCGCGCTGATTCCGCGGCAGCGTCGCGCCAGCGCCTTCGGCCGTCTCAGCTTCGAGCTCAACGACAGCACCGAGGTTTACTCCGAGCTGTCCTGGGCCCGCTATCACGGCTTCTCCTACTACGACGCTCCTACTACTACCGGCATTTCGATCTCCGTCAACAACCCGTTCCTGCCGGCATCCGTGGTCTCGAGGATGCAGGCGGCCAACCCGGTCGTCACGAGCTTCACCATGGGCACCAGCAATGCCTACTTCGGTCCGGCGGCAAGCGACACGGTACGCTCCTCCGAGCGCGCCAATATCGGCGCCGACGGTTCGTTCCATGTATTCGGTCAGACCTGGAAATGGGATACCCACGCGCTGATTGCCCAGACCGCCGACATCGAGGAACTACCCGGAACCTACAACAACGCCAACTTTGCCAACGCCATCAATGCAATTGCGGGTCCCAACGGCCCTGTGTGCGCCTCGGCGGCGGCCCAGGCCGCCGGCTGTGTGCCGCTGAACATCTTTGGCGTTAACCCCGTCCAGAGCGCCGCGGCCCGGGCCTACGTGCTGGGCGACCCGACGCGCCACGAGTGGTTCCAGCTGGATGAGGGCGCAGCCAATTTCTCCACCAACGACTTCGCGGGCTGGGCGGGCCCCATCTCGTTGGCAATCGGCGCCGAGGGCCGTAGGGAAGCCGTGACCGGCAATGTCCCGGTGCAGTACGACCCGACCTACGGCAACTACTGGAAGTACGGCAACTACGTAGCTACCCACGGTAGCTACACCGTGGCTGAGGGCTACGTGGAGACCCTGATTCCGGTGCTGAAGGGCCTCAACTTCAACGGCGCCGCGCGCTACACCAGCTACAGCACCTCCGGTGGCACCGATTCCTGGAAGTTGGGTCTGACCTATAGCCCGATCCGCGATATCACCTTCCGCGCCACCCGATCGGCCGACATCCGCGCGGGTAACCTGGCGGAACTGTTCTCTCCCGGCACGGCGCGCACCAACTCCGTGACCAACGACTTTGACAACAACAACAGCCTGCTGTTCGTGCAGAAGCTGGAGGGGTCCACGAAAGTCCAGCCCGAGACGGCGAAGACTGACGTGTTGGGCGTGGTGTTCCAGCCGAGGGCGGTGCCCGGGTTGCAGGCTTCTGTGGACTACTACAGCATCAAGATCTACAACCTGATCAGCGACCTGACCGCACAGCAGGAGGTCGACGCCTGCTACTTCAACAAAATCCAGAAATACTGCGACAACCTGCTGCTGAACGGCTTTGGCCTGGGCAGCAGCGGCGCCAGCACACCGGTCATCGTGCAGGTCTACGAGAATCTGTACAGATTGAACGAAAAGGGCATGGACTTTGAGGCTAGCTACCCGGTCGACCTGTCTTCCCTGTGGAGCCCGCTCGGCCAGCTCACCTTCCACGCGATCGCTACCCACTACATCAACTACACCACCAACAATGGCGTAACGGCCGTCAACCTCGCGGGTTCCAATGCTCCCGGCAATGCTACGCCGAACTGGATGGGCCGCCTCGAGACGATGTATATCAAGAACTCCTGGACCTTCGACGTGGTCTCACGCGTCGTGAGCCCCGGCAACCTCAACGACGCCTCGGACATCTACATCCAGTGCACCGCGAACTGCAAGGCGGGAAGCGGGGTCTACAAGACCGCCAATGTCACCTCGGTACCCGGCCAGATCGTGTTCGATGGCACGATCAGCAAGAAGTTCGACCTCTCCGACCGGGGGCAGGCGAGCGTATATCTGATGGTGCGGAACCTGCTCAACCGTCAGCCGCCGGTAATTGCCGGGTTGAGCAGCACTAACTACGGCGCGGAGAACGTCCCGGCGTATCCCCAGACCAACACCTATCTGTACGACTATCTGGGCCGTGAGTTCACGCTGGGCGTGAAGGTCCAGTTCTGACGCGGACGAAAGGACCCCAAGGAGAACCAATGAAAAGCCAGAATCTGAAAACGATCCGTGCCGCCGTCCGCGCCGCGCTGCTCATCGGCAGCGCGGCACTCCTGCCCATACTCCCTTCCGCCGCCACGCAGTCGATGGCGCCGGGACGGCAGGTGGCGGAATCCGGCCCCAGCGCGCCGGCCACCGGGATCCGTCCGCAGGGCGACACCGAGATCTCGATCGACATGAGCCAGGTCAAGAACCCGGACCTGCCGAAGATCTTCAACTACATCGATGCTCACATCGATGAGCACGTGCGCAACCTGCAGAAGTGGATCCAACAGCCGAGCGTCTCCAACACCGGTGAGGGCATCCAGGAATCCGCCCAGATGGTCAAGGGCTACTTCGACCAGTTGGGTTGCCAAAGCACTAAGGTTTACGACCCGGGCATCGCCGAGTGGGGCCAGCAGAGCAACCCGGTCGTGTACGCCAAGTGCGACGAGGGCGCCAAGAAGACCCTCGTAGTCTACTGGATGTATGACACCATGCCGATCACACAGCCTGACCTGTGGACCCGGCCGCCCTTCGCGGGCGACATTGTGGAGCAGGCGCCGTACAAGAAAGTGCTGATCGGACGCGGCGCGGTCAACTCCAAGGGGCCGCAGATGGCGCAATGGAATGCGTTGATGTCCATGAAGGCCGTCACCGGCAAGCTGCCTGTGAACCTGATCATCGTGGCCGAGGGCGACGAGGAGCGCATGGACATGGGCTACCGCACCTTCATCAAGGCGCACCCGGAGCTGTTCAAGGGCGCTGATGCAATGTTCGTGTTCGGAGGCCAACTGGGCATCATGGGTGGCTCGGAAGGGTGTCTGTTCATCGAGCTGACGACCTCGGGCAAGTCCTGGGGCCGTGGACCTGTGTACAGCGACATCCACGGCGCCAACAAGCGCTCGGTGGATTCGCCGGCCTGGCGCCACATCAAGATGCTCTCGACACTGGCGGCCGAGAACGGCAACAAGGTGTTGATTCCGGGCTTCTACGACAACATCGTGCCGCTGACCGCGGTGGAGAAGGCCAAGCTGGCAGAAGCCGCCAAGAAGATGAAGCCGGATGAAGCGGCCAAGAACCTGGGCGTGGCGCGCTTCATTGCCGACAAGCCGGTCGATATCGTCACCATGTCCCGCTATGGCACCTCGTTCAACGTGGACGGCATCTGGAGCGGCAACATGTTCCCGGGAGGCTCGGGCGCGATCCTGCCAAACACCATCACATCCAAACACAACATCCGCTATGTGCCGAACATGACCGGTCCGGACATCGTGAAGAAGCTGCGTGCCTACCTGGACAAGGAGGGCTACCAGGATGTGAAGATCAACGTGGTGGGGGATGTGCCGTGGGCGAAGATGCACTACGACACCGACATTGCGCACGCGGTGGAGAAAACCTTCAAGGCGTTCAACATCGACTATCAGCAGCCGCTGGAGGACCAGGCCTCGATCCTGGGCGGCTACTGGCCGGCATACCTGTTCGCGGGCGATCCAATCAACATCCCGATCGCCGGCGGCATGGCCGGATCCGGCGGCGGCGCGCATTCCGCCAACGAGTTTTACGTCATCGAGGGCGCGAAAAAGACCTACGGCATGGCCGGCGCGGAGAAGTCCGTCGCCATGACCCTGTACAACTTCGCCGGCTCGAATTGAAACCGAGGGGGAGTCTCCAGCATGAAGAGTACTCAGACATTCATCCGCACCGCGCTGTTGACCGGTAGCGCAGCGCTCCTGCCGATTGCGGGCGCCGTCGCCACCCAGTCGATGGCACCAGGACGACAGGTGGCCGAATCCGGCCCCGGCGCGCCGGCCACCGGGATCCGTCCACAGGGCGATACCGAGATCTCGATCGACATGAGCAAGATCAAGAGCCCGGAGCTGCCGAAGATCTTCAACTACATCGATGCTCACATCGATGAGCACGTGCGCAACCTGCAGAAGTGGATCCAACAGCCGAGCGTCTCCAACACCGGCGAGGGCATCCAGGAGTCCGCCCAGATGGTCAAGGGCTACTTCGACCAGTTGGGTTGCCAGCTGACGAAGGTTTACGACCCAGGTATCACTGAGTGGGGCCAGCAGAGCAACCCGGTCGTGTACGCCAAGTGCGATGAGGGTGCCAAGAGGACGATCGTAATCTACTGGCAGTACGACACCATGCCGGTCACGCAGCCCGATCTGTGGATCCGTCCTCCGTTCGCCGGTGACCTCGTGGAGCAGGCGCCGTACAAGAAGGTGCTGATCGGACGCGGTGCCACGAACTCCAAGGGCCCGGAGATGTCGCAGTGGAACGCCCTGATGTCCATCAAGGCTGTGACCGGCAAGCTGCCGGTCAACATCATTTTCGTCGCCGAGGGCGATGAGGAGCGCATGGACGTAGGCCTGCGCACCTTCGTCAAGGCGCACGCCGACCTGTTCAAGGGCGCGGAGGCCCTTTACGGGCCGGGCCCCTCGGAAGGTTGCCTCTTCATCGAGTTGACTACCTCCGGCAAGTCCTGGGGCCGCGGCCCGGTGTACAGCGACATCCACGGCGCCAACAAGCGCTCGGTGGATTCGCCGGCCTGGCGCCACATCAAGATGCTCTCGACGCTCGTGGCCGATAACGGCAACAAGGTGTTGATCCCGGGCTTCTACGATAACATCGTGCCGTTGACGGCGGCGGAGCAGGCCAGCCTCCAGGAGGCCGCCAAGAAGATGAAGCCGGAAGAGGCGGCCAAGAACCTGGGGGTGGCCCGCTTCATCGCCGACAAGCCCATCGACATCGTGACCATGCAGCGCCACGGAACGTCGTTCAATCTGGACGGCATCTGGAGCGGCAACATGTTCCCAGGTGGCTCGGGCGCCATCCTGCCCAACACCATCACCTCCAAACACAACATCCGCTACGTGCCGAACATGACAGGTCCGGATATCGTCAAGAAGCTGCGCGCCTACCTGGACAAGGAGGGCTATCAAGACGTGCAGATCCATGTGGTGGGCGATGTACCCTGGGCCAAGCAGCGCCACGATACCGAGATCGCGAAGGCGTCTGACCGGATGTTCGACGCGTTCGGCGCGGAGCGTCGTTCGCCGCCGGTCGAGAACCAGGCCAGTATCATGGGCGGCTACTGGCCGGCGTACCTGTTCTCGGGTGATCCGATCAACCTCCCGATCGCAGGCGGTGCGGCGGGTTCCGGCGGCGGTGCGCATGCCGCGAACGAGTTCTACGTAATCGAGGGTGCGAAAAAGACCTACGGCATGGCCGGCGCGGAGAAATCCGTCGCCACCGTGTTGTACAACTACGCCGGTCTGAACTGAAGGAGCGCATCATGTCAATTATTTCACTGCGTAACCTGACCAAGACTTACCAGATGGGCGACAGCACCGTGCACGCATTGCGCTCGGTGTCGCTGGACGTGGAGCGGGGCGAGTTCGTCACTATCATCGGACCGTCCGGGTCGGGTAAATCGACCATGATGCATATCCTGGGTTGCCTGGACCGTCCCACCTCCGGCCAGTTCCTGTTCAACGGCCGGGATGTGTCCTCGCTGCCGCGTGACGAGCTTGCCGGGATCCGCAACAAGCAGATCGGCTTCGTGTTCCAGGGGTTCAACCTGCTACCGCGTACGACGGCGCTGGAGAATGTGGAAGTGCCCTTGTTGTACAACCGCCCGGTGGTGCCTGCGGCGGAGCGTCACAAGCGCGCATTGGCGGCGCTGACCGCGATGGGGTTGGGAGACCGCGCGCATCACCATCCCAGCCAGTTGTCGGGCGGCCAGCAACAGCGCGTGGCTATCGGTCGCGCGTTGGTGAACGAACCCAACCTGATCCTGGCGGACGAGCCCACTGGCAACCTCGACACCAAGACCAGCGTCGAGGTGATGGCGTTGCTGCAGGAGTTGCGGGAGAAGCGCACCATAACCGTGGTGCTCATCACCCACGACATGGACGTGGCCCGATATGGTACGCGTATCGTGTCCATCCGCGATGGGCAGATCGTGAGCGACAGGCCCAACATTCCAACGCGGGCGGTCGAAGCGGCGGCCCCGCTCAGCGTGGTCAATGGATGACCGGCCCATGATGCCAATCCGCCACTGCCTGACACTCACATTGGGCGCGCTCAAGCGCAATCGGCTCCAGACCGTACTGGCCATCATCGGCATGGGGGTCGGTGTGGGCGCACTCGTGACCAGCGTTGCTCTGGGCCGGGGTGCGCAGCACGCCATCAACGAGCAGCTGCGCGCCGCCGGCGCCAACGTCATCGTGGTGACAGCAGGCAACTACCTGCAGGGAGGGGGCAATGTTGGCACACATGAGGGGGGCGAGATCATCGGCACGCCGACTGGTCCTAAGTCGGGCGATGAAGGCACCAGCCACAACGGCGCGCTGCTGCCGCCGCAGTTGCAGTTGGATCGGCCGCCGACCGAGTCCTATGACGGGGCGCTGCCCATTGCCTACAGCCGCGACGACCGGCTGGGTCACCCAACCGGGGCGGTGTGGTATGGCGGCACTGGCGCCCCATGGGTCTTTATGAGCGTGCACGAGGAAGACGACCCCTTCGCGGTCCATGACCACCCGACGGCGGCGCAACGTCTGGGCGACTCGATGGCGGGGCTGGGAGCGGCCGCCACCCTGACGCGGAAAGACGCCGACGCTATCCGCGCCATGCCGGGCGTGCAGTATGTGGCCTCCAGCGTCCAAGAGGACCAGCGCTTGAAAGTGTTGGAAGGGGGCGAGGAGAAGACCTGGTTCACCTACATGCGCGGCACTGACGACACCCTGCCGATGATCCGCACCGGCTGGGTGTTCCCGCGTGGCGCCTTTTTCACCGAAGAGGATGTCAAGGCCGCGCGCCAGGTGATGGTGTTGGGTCGTGTTGCTGCTGATCACCTGTTCGGGCACGACGCCAATCCCATCGGTCGCACCGTGCTCCTGTGGAACCAGAAGTTCACGGTAGTGGGTGTGCTCGGCAGCCGCAGCTGGGCGGCGCAGCCCACGCCGGGCGACCACGAGTTTGACGCCTTCTACGTGCCAGTCACCACCGTCCAGAAACTATTGGACCTGGGAAAACTCAACACCATCACGTTGACGACGTACTCGGTGGGCGATACAACGCAGATAGCGCGCCGGATCGTCGATCTCCTGCGTCAGCGGCACAAAATCAACGAGCGCATGCCGGATGACTTCATGGTGCGCACCGAGGCGCAGCTGGCTATCGGGCACGGGCTGCCACCCTCGGTGGCTCGAGTGCTCGGCGGCAACATGGCTGGCGTGGACCAGATCACCATCGGCCGCATCGCAGACTCTCTCAAGCGCGCCAACAACACGATGCTCAGCCTTCTGGCGGGCGTGGCCACCGTGTCGCTGCTGGTCGGTGGCATTGGCATCATGAACATCCTGCTGTTGTCCGTAACCGAACGCACGCGCGAGATCGGCCTGCGTGTTGCGGTAGGCGCGCAGCGCAGCGATGTCATCATGCAGTTCGTGGCCGAGGCCGTGCTGCTGAGCCTGGTTGGCGGCCTGCTGGGCACGGTTGTGGGCGCTTTGGCCTCCGGCAGCCTGGAAAGGCTGTTCAAGTATTCGATCGACATCTCTATCGCCTCGAGCCTGGCCGCCATCGCGGTGGCGGCGGTTCTCGGCGTCATCTTCGGCGTCTATCCGGCCAGGCGCGCCGCGGGCCTGGACCCCATCGAGGCTTTGCACCATGAATGAAAGTACGCGTCTGTTAGGTCTGGTCGTATCACTGCTTGCTGCAGCGGGAGTGGCCTGGGCCCACGACGAGCACGCTCCCCACTTCGACGCCCCGCAGCACGGCGGGGTGGTGCTGCAGTTTCACGACGAGATCCACTACGAGTTGGTAGCGAGCCAGGGGGGAAAGCAGCTTCAAGTGTGGCTGAGCGACGCCCACCGCCGCCCGCTGGCGGCTTCCGAGGTCGCCGACCTGGTTGCCGAGGTCGGCCATTCCGGCAACCAGGTGGAGCAGGTGGACATGCACATCAGCGACGACGGCGGCTGTTGGATCGGCGCCGTGCATCTGAAGGACCCCGCCGACATCGTGCGCATCGGCTTCACCTATCACATGATGACAGCCACCGGCAGCACGAAGTACGACATCTTGCTGCATCCTCCGACGCCACCCGTCGCGCCGCACGGGCAGGACCACGCTCATGGCGGTGCCCACACGTGAGCATCAACATTGGCGGAGCGGCTAAATCCTTGGTCCGCAACCGTCTTCAAGCCGCGCTGACACTCATCGGCATGAGCGTCGGTGTGGCCATGGTGGTGATCGTCTCGGGATTGGGCCTCGGCGCGCACCAGAAGATCGAGGCGCAGTTACAGAGCGCGGGCCCTACGCTGATCACGATCCGTTCCGGCAACTTCACCCCGGCGGGCGCGTCGGGCACCGGACAGGAAGACGGGAGCGGTGGCGAGGTTGGACAGGGTGGCGGCGCGCTATCGCTCGGTGACGGCGGCGCAGGCTCAGACGTGAATGCCGCCAACCCCAACGTCCAGGCCGCGCGGAAGGTGATCAAGATGTCCCGCTTTCACAGCCCAGCCACGCCGTTGGGCGAGGCGGACGTGCGAATGGTGTCCGGGATGCGAGATGTTACCGCCGTGGCTGCTTCCATGGACGGCAATGTTAGCCTGGCGCAGGAAGCCGGCACACTGATGCGTGTGGTGCACGTGAACGGCTTTCAGTCCTCCTGGCCGGACATGCAGGGCTGGAGGCTTGCCTCCGGCCGCTGGATCAGCGATTCCGAGCAGCGCGACGGCGCGGCGGTGGCACTGCTGCCGAACGGCGCCGCGGCTCGGCTATGGCCAGATGCTGCGACGCCTTTGGGTCAGACCCTGAAGTTCAACGGCCGCGTCGTGACTGTGGTGGGCACGTTCACTGCCCACGACGTTGACACGCAGGCCGTCATTCCGCAGGTGTATACCGACCTGATGGAAGCCCGCAAATTGCTGGGGCGTGATGACTACGACACCATTACCGTGCGCGCTGGCGCGGTGGACTTGATGTCAGCGTTGGCGGCGCGGATCAGCGCCTCTCTGCGCGAGCTGCACAAGTTGTCGGCGGATACCTTCGATGACTTCCGCGTACAGACCCAGAGTGCCTCGGCGATGAAGGGCATGGGCACCAGCCCCAGCACCGTCCGTTCGGTGCATTCCAACATGTTCAACCTCGACCAAGCGTCATACGAGCAAATGGCGCGCAGCCTGCGCAAGGCGGGACAGACTTTCAGCCTGTTGCTGGCCGGCGGCGCTGCGGTGTCGCTGCTCGTGGGCGGCATCGGCGTGATGAACATCATGCTCGTGTCGGTGACCGCCAGGACCCGCGAGATCGGGCTGCGGATGGCCGTAGGCGCCCGTACCCGCGACGTGCTGGTGCAGTTCCTGGCCGAGGCCATCATGCTCGCTATGGTCGGCGGCCTGTTGGGTGTGTTGCTCGGCACCGTGGGGCTCACCACGCTGAGCCATACCCTGCACTGGGCCACCGCTATTTCCCCCACCATGTTGGTTCTGGCGTTGCTGATGGCGACCATCACCGGCGTGGTGTTCGGCTACGGTCCGGCTCGCCGCGGGGCCATTCTCGATCCCGTCATCGCGCTGCGCTCCGAGTGACACCATGACTTCAGGTGCCCGTTTTTTCGCTGGAGGTACTCCATGATCGCCCTGTTGCCCGTCAATATGCGATTGGCTCTGCGCTCGCTGAACCGCAACCGCCTGCGCACCTTGCTTACCATGCTGGGCATCATCATCGGGGTGGCTGCAGTTCTCACCATGGTTGGTCTGGGCGCCGGTGCGCGCACGGCCGTACAGAGCAACGTGAAGAGCGCTGGCGCGAACCTGGTGTTCGTCAAGGCTGGCAACTATACCCGCGGCGGCGAGAGCGTTGGCATCGCCACAGGTCTCGGTGCGGCGACGACACTGGTGCCGGCGGACGCGCAGGCCATTCGCGACAACGTAATCGGCATCCTGAACCTGTCGCCGGAGGTGAATACGCGCACCTTCGTGGCGGTGGACGAGGCGCGCGAGTTCACGATGGTGCATGGGGTGGATGTGACCTACGCTGATGTGTATGCCTGGGACTTCAAGCCCGGACGCATGTTTACCGAACAGGATGTGCAGTCGGCTGCCAATGTGGTGGTGATCGGGCAAGGTCTGGCGGAATCGCTTTTCCCAAAGGGCACCAGCCCATTGGGCGGCAAGGTGACGGTGCGCGGTACGGCCTACACCGTGGTCGGCGTCACCGTCGGCAGTGGCGAGGAGCAGGGCAAGGAGCTGTTCATGCCTTGGAGCACGCTACAGCGCAGCTTGAATATCAAACACCTGGACGGCATCACGGTAGCCGCGCAGCGAGCCGGTGACACCTCTCGCGTGGCCGACGCCATCAAGGCGCTGGTGCGCGAGCGCCACGGCATCAAAGCCACTGACGCTACGACCTACATGGCCGCGGCGGGCAACGCTGGCGGCACGCCGGATGACTTCACAGTGCAGACCCAGGCGGCGCAGGCAATTACCAAGGGACTGTATACGCCGGCCGCAGCTTTCGCGCTGGCCAACATGCCGGGCTTGGACGAAGTAACGCTGGATTCCATGAGCAACACCTTGGACCATGCCAGCGGCACCATGACCGCGCTGCTTGCGGCCATCGCCGGCGTGTCGCTGGTGATAGGCGGCATCGGCATCATGAACATCATGTTGGTGTCGGTCACCGAGCGCACGCGCGAGATCGGCCTGCGCATGGCTACCGGTGCGCGCGGGCCGGATATCGCACTGCAGTTCCTCGTGGAGGCCGTTGTGCTATCCGCAATCGGTGGGATGGTCGGGTTGGGGGTGGGGCTTCTGTCTGCCCGCATGGTGGGTTGGACATTGGGCTGGCCAACCACGGTATCGGGCAGCACGATGCTCGTCGCATTCGGCATCGCCGCGGCGGTGGGCTTGCTGTTCGGGAGCTATCCTGCGCGGCGCGCCTCGCGGCTCGATCCGATCGAGGCGTTGCGAGTCGAATAACGCGAAGAAGGCTGCCGCGAAAAGGGTCCATCAACACCGATTCCGCATGCGCATGTTGACATTAGCGAGCGCAGTGTTGTACAGCGCTGTTGCTGTCGGGTCCGTCGTCGGCGCCGGGGGCAGTGAGCCCGAGCAGGCCGCAGAGACGTTCGTCGGGCTGACGCTGCGCCTTGGCGCGATGACGGGGCACGAGGAGGAAGTGGACTCCTACTTTGGCCCGGAGACGCTGCATCCGGCCGCGCAAGACGACCCCGGCGGTGTTGTCCAGCTGAGGACCGACGCGGATGCCTTGTTATCCAGGATGGAGCTCGAAGAGGCGGCGCACCCGACGCCTCGCGGAACCAGGCTGTTAGCCCAGATCCGCAGCTTTGACAACCTGCTGCAGATCATTGGGCCCGCGGCTCGCAGTGAGTCATTCGAAGACGAGGCGCAGCGCCTGTACGCGCGGTCGGTCCCCAGCTTCGAGGCTGGCGTAGCCCATCAGGTCATCGCTGCTTTGGAGGCCGCTGTCCCCGGCCCTGGGCCGCTTTCGCATCGAATGGCCGTGTTCTACCGTGACTTCATCGTGCCTGCAGACCGGCGCCGCGTGGTGTTTGAGCGCGCGCTACGGGAGTGTCGCAGACGGACACGCGCCCATTGGCAATTGCCGCGAGCCGAGAAGATCGATGTTGAATGGACGGACAGCGTCCCGGCTGCGTGGCATCGTTACCGTGGAGGCTGGCGCAGCACGCTTCAGATCAACCCGGATGCGGTAGCTCTGGTGGGGTCCGCGATCGACGTGGCGTGCCACGAGGGTTATCCCGGTCACCACGCTCAATTTCTCCTCCAGGACCAGAGAGCTCAGCCTGCAGGCCTGCCGGTGGAGGATCGGGTTGTATTGCTGCGCTCGCCCGCCTCCGTGCTGCGCGAAGGCGCCGCCAATTTCGGCGTAGAGCTCGCTTTCCCGTTCGAGGAGCGCGTGGCCTTCGAGGAGCGCGTCCTGTTTCCGCTGGCGCGTTTGGACCCGCGGCAGGCTCGCCGATATGAGACCGTGCATCGGCTCGTTGATCAGTTGTCAGCCGCGGCGGCGCCGATCATCGCGTCCTACCGCGACAACCGGCTATCCTCGGACGACGCGGAACAACAGCTCGCGAATAAAGCATTGGTTACGAGCCCGCGCGCATTGCTGGAGTTCGCAGACCACTACGGCGCTTACGTGTTGGGATACACCGCAGTGCGCGATTCGGTGCGGGCCTATGTGACAACGCGCGTAACAGCGCGAAGCCACATCATCGCCAAGGACGACTGGTCCGTGTTGTGCGAGCTCGTTTCCGATCCATACGGTGCGACCGACTTCGGCACAGCTGTGCTGCACATCTCCGGGGATAACACATGACTGATACTGACATGACCAATACTGATATGACCATACTGGATGCCACCGACTACCGGCTCTTGAGAGAGCTCTGCAGCGACGGACGCGCGACCGATGTCCTGCTGGGCGAGCGCATCAATCTGTCCAGCACGGCGGTCGCCCGGCGCCGCAGGATACTGGAAGAGAACAAGGTCATCACCGGGTACAATGCCAACATCAACATGGTCTCGCTGGGCTTTGCAGGCGTAGTCATGGTCACAATCGAGCTCACCTCGCAAGCCGAGCACGTGCTGGCGGAGTTCGAGCGGGAAGTAGTCAAGTGCCGTGCGATCTCCTACTGCGGATTCGTCTGCGGCGATACCGACTTCGTGATCATGATCCATGTGAACTCGTTTGCGGACTATGACCGGATCTACCGCCAGGAGCTTTCCAGCCTGCCACACGTCGCCCGGATCCGCAGCAGCGTGGTGCTGCGGGAAATCGTCCGCCGCACCACGCCGCCGATCATCTTCGCGCGCAGTCCTTGACGTGCTGTTCGCACGGTTCGTGCTCGGCACTTCGGTGGGCTTCTTTTCCTGGGTCTCGCCTTCGGGCCAAATCCTGAGGCCCGAGCTGTTGGGCTAAATTTCGCGGCGCTGGTCGCGATCGGAACCGCGAGCGACCGGCCGTTCAGCCGTCCGGCTGAGCCCTGATGACGCTCATGGCGATGCGATGGTCGGATACGACGCCTGCAAGGCTGGAGCGCGATGCGTGGTGCTTCTGGTGTTACCACTCATCCTGTCTACGGCGTTTTTATTCATCGCGGACATTGATAGTCCGCGCGGCGGCATCATTCACGTCGTTCCGCAGAATCTATTGACCCTGGTAGGATCACCGCACTGACCTGAGGCCCGAATCGTGTTGCTATATGTTCTGGATCTGCTGGGTGTCGCGGTTTTCGCCGTCAGTGGCGCGCTCGCGGGCGCCCAACGGGGACTCGATCTTTTCGGGATGACGGTCCTGGCTGCGGTGACTGCAATTGGGGGCGGCACTCTGCGCGATCTGGTGCTCAACCGCCATCCGGTTTTCTGGCTGCGCGATGCCAGATATTTGTATGTAATTCTCGCTGCCACCCTGGTAGCGATCCTCGGGAAGGACTTTCTGCCCAACGTGCAGACCGGCCTGCTCCTCGCGGATGCCGTCGGTCTCGGTCTGTTTGCCTTGTCGGGCGCGCAGATTGCGGAAAAGGACGGCTATCCGCTCCTGGTTGTCATCCTGATGGGAACGATGACGGGAGTTGCGGGCGGCGTGATCCGCGATGTGTTGAGTGGCGTCGTCCCGTTACTCCTGCGCCGGGACATCTATGCAACAGCGGCCATTGCCGGCATCTGCTCGTACATGCTGTTGCAATTAGCAGGCCTCAGGCGCTCCTGGGCGTTCATCGGCGGCATCCTGTCGGTCGTGATACTGCGCGTGCTGGCGATCGCGCTGCATTGGCAACTCCCCGTGTTGGCGAGCGCTCACTCGTAGCCGGATCCGAATTACGGCCGTCGCCACAGCCGCGGTGAAGCGTCGAGTCTCCCCCGCGCAGACGTAGGAACGCGTAGTCCGCCGGTAACGCTGCTGCGCCGGGTTTCAACTGAAACCTGCGATGGCTGGTACGGAAATGCGCGGGACACTCTGCGCATTCACTCTGACTGCCTCTCGCCTGAGAATCAAACCCGCCCCCCGGTGCCAACATGCTTGCCATAGTCCGCATTGCGCTTCGGCGGCCCTACACATTTATTGTTGTAGGGCTGCTCATTCTGCTCATCGGCACGCTCGCCGCCTTGCGCATGCCGGTCGATATTTTTCCGAGTATCGACATTCCGATCGTCGGCGTGGCCTGGCAGTACCAGGGCCTGCCGCCTGACCAGATGGCGGGGCGAATCCTGACTCCGTTCGAGCGCGCACTGACGACGACGGTTAACGACATCGAACACATCGAAGCGAATTCGTATACCACTTTCGGCATCGTAAAAATCTACTTCCATCCGTCGGTCAATATTGCTACCGCCAACGCGCAGGTCACCGCGATTGCGCAGACCCTGCTGAAGCAGATGCCGCCCGGGGCCACGCCACCGCTGATTGTCAACTACAGCGCCTCGACGGTGCCGATCATCCAGCTCGCGCTGTCGGGCCTGGGACTGACCGAACAGAATCTCGCGGATCTGGGCATGAACTTCGTGCGCCCACGCCTGGTCACGGTCCAGGGTGCGGCCATCCCGTGGCCGTTCGGCGGCAAGACACCGCAGGTGATGTTCGACCTCGATACCGCCGCGCTGCAGGCGCGCGGCTTGACCGGCCTCGACGTGGCCAATGCGCTCGCCGCACAGAATCTCAACACTCCGGCCGGGACGGAGAAAATTGGCGATTACGAGTACACCGTCAACCTGAACAGCGCACCGTCGAAAATTCCAGACCTCGGCGACTTGCCGATCAAAAGCGTCAATGGCGCAATGGTCTACATGCACGACGTCGCCCACGTGCACAACGGCAATGCGGTGCAGACCAATGTCGTCCACGTTGACGGCAATCGCTCCGTGCTGCTCAGCGTATTTAAGAACGGCTCGACCTCGACGCTCGACATCGTCAGCGGTATCAAGAACATGCTGAACGTGATCAAGCCCTCTTTGCCAGATTCACTGCAGGTGAAGCCGATCGCCGATCAATCGGTGTTCGTGCGCGCCTCCATCCAAGGTGTTATCCGAGAGGGTGTGATCGCCGCGGCGCTGACCAGCCTGATGATCCTTCTGTTCCTCGGAAGCTGGCGCTCGACTCTCATAGTGACCACGTCGATTCCGCTTTCCATCCTCGGCGCGATCGGCGCGCTGTCGGCGATCGGGGAAACGCTCAACATCATGACTCTGGGCGGCCTCGCGCTCGCCGTGGGCATACTCGTCGATGAAGCGACTGTGACGATCGAAAGCATCAACTACCACCTCGAGCAGGGTAAGCCGGTGGAAACCGCGATCCTCGACGGTGCCTCGCAGATCGTCGTGCCGGCTTTCGTGTCCTTGCTCTGTATTTGCATCGTCTTCATTCCGATGTTTTTCCTGAGCGGTGTGTCGCGCTTCCTGTTCGTGCCGATGGCCGAAAGCGTGATGTTTGCGATGGTGTGCTCATTCTTGCTGTCGCGCACACTGGTGCCGACGATGGCGAAGTACTTGCTGCGCGCTCACAAGCCGCACGGCGCCGAGGACGGCGAGCTGCGGCCGAAAAACGTACTGGTGCGCTTTCAGCAGGGGTTCGACGCGCGATTCGTGAGACTGCGCGCCGGGTATCACTCTCTGCTGGCGCTCACTATTGAGCATCGCAGGCTGTTTGTCGGTGGCTTCCTGGGCTTTATCGCAGTCTCATTCCTGCTTGCGCCGTTTCTAGGCCGCAACTTCTTCCCACAGGTCGATGGCGGCCAGATATTGATGCACGTGCGGGCCCCGGTCGGCATGCGCATCGAACAAACCGCCGCGCGCTTCGCCGAGGTGGAGAGGGCGATCCGCGAGACGATTCCGCCGGACCAGGTCGCGGCGGTGGTAGACAACGTCGGCACTTATCTGTCGTCGCTCAATACAATCTACAACAACACCGGCACGATCGGCGAGTCGGACGGAGACATTCAAATCTCTCTGAAGGAAGGACATGCCCCGACCGTCGATTACGTCAATCGCCTGCGCAGTGAGTTACCACGCCGCTTCCCCGGCACGAGCTTCTCGTTTCTGCCCGCCGATATCGTCAGTCAGATCCTCAATTTTGGCGCGCCGGCACCGATCGATCTGCAGATCCGCGGAAACGATCTCGGCGCGGACTTTGCCTACGCCAACAAGCTGCTGGCGCAAGTCCGTCATGTTACCGGGGTGGCTGATGCGCGCATCCAGCAGTCCGCCGGCCAGCCGACGCTCGACGTCAACATAGACCGCACGCGTGCGCAATACACTGGCGTAACCGCGGCCGACGTCACCAACAGTCTGGTCGTCAACCTTGCGAGCTCCAGCCAGGTGGCGCCGGTATATTGGCTCAACGAGAAAAACGGCGTTACCTATCCGATTGCTCTGCAGACGCCGCAATACCAGATCGACACGCTGCCGGCGTTGCAAAATCTGCCGATCAATGCTCCCGGCGCGCCTACCACAGTGCTGGGCGGCATCGCCGACATTCGGCGCAATCACAGCGACGCCGTGGTATCCCAATACGACATCTCACCGATGGTGGAGATTTACGCGACCATCCAAGGGCGTGATCTCGGCTCGGTCTCCAGCGAGATCCAGAAGATCATCGCACGGAACGACCACGACAAGCCAAAAGGCGCGATCGTTGCATTGGTCGGCCAGACGGCAACGATGAACAGCGCCTACTCCGGCCTGCTGTTCGGCCTGCTTGGCGCCATCGTGCTGGTCTATCTCCTGATCGTCATCAACTTCCAGTCGTGGAGCGATCCCTTTGTCATCATCACTGCGTTGCCTGCAGCTCTCGCCGGCATCGTGTGGATGTTGTTCGCGACGCACACGACACTTTCTGTGCCGGCGCTCACTGGTGCAATCATGTGCATGGGCGTCGCGACGGCCAACAGTGTGCTGGTGATCAGTTTTGCACGCGAGAAGCTCAATGAGATCGGCGATGCGACCCAAGCTGCGCTCGAGGCGGGATTCGTACGTCTGCGCCCGGTGTTGATGACGGCGCTGGCCATGGTGATCGGCATGCTGCCCATGGCGCTAGGCCTGGGTGATGGCGGCGAGCAGAACGCACCGCTCGGCCGCGCGGTAATCGGGGGCCTGATTTTCGCCACAGTGTCTACGCTGTTCTTCGTTCCTGTGGTGTTCAGCATTATTCACCGGCGCTACAGCCCGAAGCCGACGCCGGACGCCAACTTAGGAGAAACCCATGTCACAGCCTGATCGAAATCCCGGTCGCCCCGCTCGGCATCGGTTACGCCTGGCGGGCGGCGTGTTTGTGCTCATCGCCGTCAGCGTCGTCGCCTTCGGCACGGTCTCTCGCGCGAGGCAAGGCTCGCGCCTGCATGATCTCACTGAAGCGCAGGCCGTGCCCATCGTGGCCATAGCTGCGCCGGCCCATGTCGAGAACGTCGAGGGCCTGGACTTGCCCGGGCGCCTGGAAGGCTACATCAGCGCGCCCATCTACGCTCGCGTGCCTGGCTACCTCAAGAGTTGGAATCACGATATCGGCGCCAAGGTAAAGGCGGGAGATGTGCTGGCCGAAATCGACACCCCCGATCTCGACCAACAGTTGATGCAGGCGCGGGCCGACCTGGGTGTTTCACAGGCCAATGCGAAGCTTGCGCAAATCAGCGCGGAGCGGTGGCAGTCGCTCTCAAGCACCGACGCCGTTGCCAAGCAAGACGTTGACACCCGTACCTTCACCCTGAACGCCAACATGGCCCAAGTCAAAGCGGCGCAGGCGAACGTCGACCGATTAGTCGCAGAAGAGGGTTTCAAACACCTGGTTGCGCCGTTCGACGGCATCGTCACTGCTCGCGAAACGGACATTGGCGCACTGATCAACGTGGGCGCGGCGGGTGGCGCGGAGCTGTTCGTGGTGTCCGAGACGAACAAGCTGCGCGTCTATGTCAATGTGCCGCAGAACTATGTGCCCAGTGTGCCCTCAGGGACCCAGGCGACGATCAGGGTACCCGAGCATCCCGGAAAAACGTTTACCGGAACAGTCGAGGCTTCGGCGCAGTCCGTCAACCCGAGCAGCGGTACGACCTTGATGCAGATCATCGTCGACAACAGCGCGGGTGAGTTGATGCCGGGGGATTACGGCAGCATACACCTGCAGACGGCCGGCTCCCCTGACGCGCTCAGCGTGCCGTCGAGCGCGCTGATTTTCGACGCAAAGGGGCTCTCTATCGCGATTGTGGGTGCCGACAACCGCGTACTGATCAAACCAGTGACGATCGAACGCGACCTGGGTGCGGTCGTCGAGCTCGCTTCCGGCCTGGCACCGAACGATCGTGTGATCGTAAACCCGCCCGATGGAATTGGTAGCGGCGCCGAAGTGCGCCTCGCTGAGGCAACTTCGACCGCTAATGGAAGCAATGGCAATGAAAAAAGTTAGCAGCACTGCGCAGTGCGGCGTAGCGCTGGCAGTGTCGCTCGCGCTCGGGGCCTGTTCAATGGCGCCGCCTCTGAAAACCCCCGTCATTCCAACAGGTGACGCCTACAAGGAAATCGGTCCCTGGACGCCGGCGCAGCCAGCCGACCGTCTGCCGCGCGATAGCTGGTGGACTCTGTACGATAGCGCTGAGCTCGACGATCTTCAGAAAAGACTCATCGCCGGGAACCCCACGCTCGCCGCTGCTCTGGCTAACTATGCGCAGGCGAGGGCGCTGAGTGATCAGGCGCGCGCCGGGTTGTTTCCCACTTTGGGTGTCAACGCGAGCGTCCAGCGCAATCGCGAGTCCGCGAACGCGCCGCTCAGAGGGCCGACTACACCAACCTACTACAACGCTAACTCAATAGGCGGCAGCGTCAGCTACGAGCTCGACCTGTGGGGGCAGATTCGCAACGAGGTTGCCGCGGGTGAGGCCAACGCCGCGGCGTCCGCCGCGGATCTCGAAAATGCTCGCCTTTCGCTCATTGCGCTCCTGGTCGGCGATTACATTCAGCTGCGCAGCCTGGATCGCGACAGCGCGATTCTCGATCAGACAGTCAATGCTTATACCCGCGCGCTCAGCATCACTCGGCAGCGCCACGACGCTGGCATCGCGCCCGGCCTCGACGTCTCGCAGGCGCAGACGCAGCTCGATACTGCCCGCTCCCAAGCGGCACAGACGCTTGCCCAGCGCGCTCTGATGGAACACGCGATTGCGGCGTTGCTCGGCGTTTCGGCCTCGACGTTCTCGATCCAGCCGCAACTCGTCGCCATCGAACTTCCGCAAATTCCAAGCGGCGTCCCAACAACATTGTTGGAGCGTCGTCCGGACATCGCCGCCGCGCAGCGACGCATGATCGCGGCCAATGCCAACATTGGAGTCGCGCGTGCAGCGTATTTTCCGACACTGACGCTGGGTGCTCAGGGCGGCTTCCAGAGCACCGGGTTCTCGAACTGGCTGAGCGCGCCGAGCTCTTTCTGGGCGATCGGGCCGAACGCTCTGCTCAGCGTGTTTGATGGCGGCCTGCGCCGGGCGCAAGTCGTCCAGGCACGCGCGGAGTTCGATGCCTCTGCTGCCAACTATCGCAGTACCGTTGTCAGCGCGTTTCAACAAGTAGAAGACAGCCTGGCGACACTCAATCACTACCACGATGCCGCGGTGGAAGAGAAGGCCGCGGTAGATGCCGCGCAGCATACCCTGGACTTTTCCATGGCCCTGTACACGCAGGGCGCAACCGACTATCTCACCGTTGTCACCTCCCAAACCGCCGTTCTGCAGACTCAGCTCGAGGCACTCAATCTCGATACCTTGCAGCTGATGTCCAGTGTCGACCTGATCCGCGCGCTCGGTGGCGGTTGGGAAAACAGTCAGTACAGGATCTCGACCGGCGACTTGAAAATGTAACCGACGCCGCGCTCGGTGACGATGAACCGCGGTTGTGTCGGATCCGCTTCAATCTTCCGGCGCAGGCGCAGCACCTGAACGTCGATCGAGCGGTCGTAGACTTCATTGTCATACACGCGGCTGGCATCGAGAAGCTGATCGCGCGTGAGAATTTGCTCAGGGGAGGTGAGCAAGGCGGCGAGCAGGTTGAATTCGCCGTTCGTCAGGTCAATGTTGCGCGTATCGCGCTTGAGGCGCCGGGTGCGCAGGTTCAGCTCGAATTCGGCGAATCTATAGGCGCGAACCTCGCGGCGCTGGGCCTGCGCGACAGCGGCGCTTTTCGTCCGTCGCAACACTGTTCGGATGCGCGCCAGTAACTCTCGGGGACTGAAAGGCTTGGTCAGATAGTCATCTGCGCCGAGCTCGAGTCCCATGACGCGGTCGGCTTCATCGCGGACGCCGGTGAGCATGACAATCGGTATTGCCGACTGGTCGCGGAGTGACCGCACCAGGGTCATGCCATCCTCACCTGCAAGCCGCAAGTCCAGGATGACCAGATCGATCGCCTCATCCGCAAGGATCTGGGACATTTGTGCGCCGTTCAATGCGACGCTGACTCGCATTCCGTTCTCTGCAAGGTACTCTTGCAGCAACTCGCGAATATGCGGGTCATCGTCCACGGCCAGGATGTGCGGCTGGGGTTGGTTCGTCTCGGGGTTTGTCATGGGTTGCACCCGACTCTCCTGCGAATTCGCCGTCTCATGCAATTTACCACGGTTGGACTGCACTGCAATTAAGGACGCTCCAGCACCCGCGCCACCGACTCGGCGAGGTCACGACGCTGCAGCGGCTTGCGCAATAACAGGCTCACGCCGCTGGCTGCGGCCGCCTTTGCGAGTTGCGTGCCTCCCAGGCCGCTCACCAGGATGATCGGGATGTCCGGACGCAATTGTTTGATTTCCCGCGCAAGCTCGGTGCCTGTTACCTCGGGCATCGCCTCATCGGTAATAATGAGATCGAAACGGTCCGGCGCTCCCCGAAAAGCGGCCAGTGCCGCTGCACTGGAAGGGAAGCCGACCGGCTCGTACCCTGACTCCGCGAGCGTCTCCTCTGCCAATTCCAGTAGTGCCCGTTCGTCGTCAACGATCATCACCGTTTCTCCGTTGCCGCGGGGCAACGCACGCACGGCTTCCTTGGCAGGGCGGCTGATTTCGCCCGCGATCGGCAGCCAGATCTGAAAGCTCGTCCCTGCGCCTGCTTCCGTCTTCACATCAATCGCGCCTCCCAGGTCGGTCACGATGCCATGCACGAGCGACAGGCCCAGGCCGGTACCTTCTCCGACGCCTTTGGTCGTGAAGAATGGATCGAACACCCGCTCGAGCACTTCCGACGGAATACCCGTGCCCGTATCGCTGACGATGAGACGCACGTAGGGACCCGGATCGAGAGTGCCGCGTGCGGGCGATAGCCTCTGGCCCAGCCTGACGCGCTCGAGAACCACGCAGAGTACGCCGCCGTTCTCCATCGCTTGCAGCGCGTTGGTGAAGAGATTCATCGCCACTTGATGCAGATGTGTCGCATCGCCGATCACCGCGGCAGTTTCAGCCGCGAGCCGGCTCTCAACATGAATTGCGGGCGGCAACGAGGCCTGAAGGAGTTCGAGCGTTTCCTCGATCACGAACTGAACGTTGACGGGGACTCGCTCACCCAGGCCGCTGCGGCTGAATCCGAGAATGCGATCCACGAGTGCCTTGGCGCGCCCGGTAGCGTGCATGACGTTGTCGAGGTAACGGCGCAAGGGAGTGCCTGCCGCAGACTGCTGGTGCGCCAATTCCCCATACCCCAGGATCGCTCCCAGGATGTTGTTGAAATCGTGTGCGATGCCGCCGGCCAGTGTCCCGATGGCCTCCATCTTCTGTGACTGCCTCAGCTGTATTTCCAGACGTTCCTTCTCCAGTTGCGCCTGCTTTTGCGCGCTGACGTCGACTACGGATCCAACGAATCGATACGGCTTACCTTCCGCATCGCGCAGACTACGGCCCCGTGCGTGCAGCCAACACCAACGGCCGTCAGGCATGCGGACGCGGTATTCGCACTCGTAGCGCGGGGTGCGACCTTCAAAATGATCTGCGAGAGCCGCGTCGCGTTGCGGCAGATCGTCCGGGTGCACAACAGTTTTTTCCAGCCATGCGCGGCGCGTGGTGATTTCAGTTTCTGCGCTGTGGCCCGTGAGCATTTTCATCCGCTGTGAGACGAACAAGTGATCGCTGCGCATGTGCCAGTCCCAAAACCCTTCATTTGCGCCTTCCATTGCAAGGGCATAGCGCTCCTCGCTTTCACGCAACGCCTGTTCGCTGGACTCGACACGCCGCAACTGCCGTAGCAAGACGGCAATAGTCAACGCCCCGAGCAAAGTCAGGATGAGTGTGCGCGCGGCGACCCGAATCGTCTCTTCGCGCCAGGACTGCAACGCCACGGCTTCTTCTCGCGTCACGGTCAGTACCAGGTGCGTATCTCTCACTGGAGCTACGGCGAGAAAATCGTCTTTGCGGTCGATTGGATTCAGCAGACGGGTTGCCGGGTCAACAGGCACCGCCGCAAGCTCGGCGAAGTTTCGGCCGAGCAGCAGTGGCACTGATGGATTACGAGCGAGCAGCGTGCCATCGTCCCGTAGAAGGTGGACGGCGCTCGCCTGGCCCAGTCTGACGGCTCCGTAGAAGTTCTCGAGGTCCTCGAGGTCGATGATTGCAGTGACGACCCCTGCGAATTTTCCGGTGTCGTCTTCGAGCCGCCGGGAAAGGACGACGGCTGCGCGGTTTTCTGAGCGAGTCACGATGGGGTCGCTCATGAAGAACCCCCTCGCAGTCCCGTCACGTTGAGCGATGAAGTACGGGCGGTCAGAGACATCGAGGTTTGGAGGCGAGGAGCCGTGTGACCGATGGCGCTGGATACCTTGGGCGTCAACAATCGTAACCAGGCGGATCTGCGGCATTCCTGCTGTGCGCGTCGCAAGGACCTCGTCGAGACGCTCAGGCGCGATCAGGCGGCTGTCACTGCTATACCAGCGGGCTGTGTCGTCCAGCAAAAGATAAACGGCTCGCCAGGTCCAGGCGGTCTGTTCGGCGAGTGCGCCGGCCACATTGCTGATCTCTCGATCGGTCGCTCTCACGGCATGACGATAGGAGCGCCACGCGTCGTAGAAAGACGAGCCGCCGAACGCGAGCAAGGCGAGGACACCTAGTGTCAGTATGCCCAGCCGCAACCGTCTGAACCGAATTGAACGGCTCGGGAGTGAAACGGCATCGAGTGGTGGGCGCATCGGTGAGGGGGGGGCTCAGCCCGGTGCGCCAATGAGAGCGCGCACAGCAGCAAGCAGATCCAGGCGGTTCAATGGCTTCGCAATGGCCTGCTGTACGCCGAGCGACTGCGCGATTGCGCCGTTGGCGGTGAGTCCGGCAAAAAACTGTCCCGAGATCGCAATCACCGGTGTTCCCGGGTGAATAGCCTGTATTTTACGCACGAGCTGCGCACCTGCTTGTTTGGGCATGTACACGCTGACGATGATCAGATCTGCGGGGCGGCCAACCGCCGGCCCGCCGCTGGGCTCGTGAGATGCAGCTGCATGGACGATATAACCTGCTTTGCTCAACCATTCCTCCAGCAAGGCACGCATCAGGTCATTTTCTTCGTATATCACAATCTTTGACATTCTTTCGGCCCGAAACGCCTTCTCAGGACGGCGTCTTGTTCACATGGACGGAAAGCACACGTCCGTCTCTGCGAATTGCCTCGATGGCGTTGCGACAGCGATAGCCGGGACCTGGTCCGGTGAGGTCGAGCACCAGAAGGGAGTCGCTGCGCTCGTGCCGCAAGCTCAGTCGATAGTTGACTTGATTGCTCAGGAGCGACCCCAGAAAGCCCACATCGGTAGGCTCTGGAACGTCCGGCGTCAGCTCGACTGTGAGCTGTACCTGGCAAGGTGCGGGTGCCGCGGCAGAAGCGGTCGCGAAGACGAGCTTCGAGGCCAACACCACGGCGCCGAAGATCCCTATCCCGGGTCTCCATACCTTGCTCATGGCGCTTGCGCAGCAACGACATCCGCCTCATTTGGCGGGGCGCCGATTTTCCCATCAGAGAGGAACCGGGCGACAAAAACGGTGATGAGTACCGCTGCAACGAGTGTGATCAATCGATAGGTCTTCATCGGTAGCTCCTGTGGCCCTCATTGGGCTTGCGTAGCGTGAATTCTGGGGGGATCGCGTAACCAGCGTGTTTCGCTCCGCGCGAGCAAGTATTTCAATCGAAACACAAAATTCTCGTTTCAGCTGAAACCGGGCTCCGCAGGTGCGGAAATGGCCGGGTAACGCAATTTCTCCATCGTTTCCCAGCACCGAAGAGGACCTGAGGAAGCTCACAGTGATTCGCTTGGAACAATTGACGCCGCAAGATCACGAGCCTGCGTTGGGCTCGCACCTCGTTACCCGCCGGCGCGGCTATCTGCATCACGGAATCTATGTGGGTGATGGCAGGGTCGTTCATTACTCCGGACTTGCAAGTGGCCTGCACAGGGGACCGGTCGAAGAAGTCCCGATGGATCGATTCACCCGCGGCCAGTGTGTGTGGGTCAAGTTTCACGCAACCGCGAATTTTGACGCCCGGGAGGTGATCGAACGGGCGCGCTCCCGGGTAGGGGAGGATGGCTATCGGCTGCTGACGAACAACTGTGAGCACTTCTGCGAGTGGTGCCTGCGTGGCGAGCATAGGAGCTATCAAGTAGACGCCCTGCTGGCGCGGCTACGTGTGCTGCGTGCGACAGTCCGGTTCGTCGCGCAGTCGATCCCCTCGTTTGGACGAACCGCCGGGTCCCCGACGCGGGCCCCTTCAGATGCATGAGCAACAGTTGCCTCGCGGTGGCATGAGCCGCGTGTTGGTTGGAGTATTCGCAGGCGCCTGTGGTCTGGTCGTCGCCAACATCTACTACTCGCAACCGCTCATCGGACTCATTGCGCCGGCTTTGGGTCTGCACCCGGGCTTCGCCGGCCTGATCGTGGCATTGACCCAACTCGGTTACGGAGCGGGCCTGTTGTTTCTGGTGCCCTTGAGCGATGTGTTCGAGAACCGCGGCCTCGTGATCCGGGCTCTCGCTGCGGTAACGCTCGGTTTACTGGCGATCGCGCTTTCGAGCTCGGCTGCGACTCTCATGGTCGCCTCAGTGGTCGTTGGCGTATTTTCAGTGGCCACGCAGATTCTCGTCCCATTTGCCTCGCACCTCACTCCTGAGACTTCCCGGGGCAAGGTCGTCGGCACCGTCATGTCGGGCCTGCTCGGTGGAATAATGCTTGCGCGCCCGTTCTCGAGCTTCATCGCCGCCACACTGGGTTGGCGTGCGGTGTTCTACATATCGGCAGGCATGATGTTGGCGCTGCTGGTAGTGTTGCAGCGGGTGTTGCCGCGGCGTTACCCCAACTCTGCGCTGACTTATGCGCACATTCTGCGATCACTTCCCGGCCTGATAGCAGGCACGCCGCTGCTGCGGCGCCGTGCTTTCTATCAGGGAATGTTGTTCGCGGGCTTCAACCTTTTCTGGACGGGATCGCCGTTGCTGCTGGCCAAAGAATTCGGCATGGGTCAGCGCGGCATAGCACTGTTCGCGCTGGCGGGCGCGGCCGGCGCGCTCTCGGCACCCATTGCCGGGCGGCTGGCCGATCGCGGGCTGACGCGGCCCGCAACGGGATGGGCATTGGTTGCAGTGGTGTTGGCGTTTGGACTGGCTGCCGAAGCACGGCTGATACACTCTCTGTCGCTCCTCATTCTGGCGGCGCTGATATTGGATGCGGCCGTTCAGGTGTGTCAGGTCCTGAGCCTGCGCAACATTTACATGCTTGCACCGGAACTGCGCGGGCGGCTGAACGGAATGTTCGTCTCGTTCGCATTCCTCTGTGGTGCCGCCGGTTCCGGTTTGGCGGCTGCGGTGTACACCACCCGGGGCTGGACCACGCTCGCTGCTCTCGGCGCGATGTGTGCCGGTGTGGCGCTCGCGCAGTTCGGCGTCGAGTACCGGCACGTGCACCGACGCGCGTTGTTTCCTACATATTGAGCATATCCAATCATGAAACCAAAGTTGATTCCGTCGAGTAAGGCCTCCGCTCTATTTATCGCGGGTTTCGTAATGTTGCTATACCTGGCGGGAGGATGTGCCGCCGTGACAGCGCAAACCGCCGCGCAACCGAGCGAGCTGAATCAGTTGGTTGCACCGATCGCGCTATATCCGGACGCCCTGGTCGCACAGATTCTTGCGGCGGCGACTTACCCCACGCAAGTCGTGGAGGCAGACCGCGACGTGGACCCCTGCTGAATCGATACCCTGACGCTTCGTAAGCGCGCTTCCTAACGGGGGGAAGCGCGCCGTCACTCGGCAGATAACCGTTACGTTGCCGTGCCTGCGCGTTTGAGCTCCTTGCCGGCGTCTCGTGCCGCAAGCCCGCCGATGGCGGCCCAATCGAGCCGCTCCCCGCCCTCAGCAAGCAGGCGCAGAAATCGGTCGTGGAGCAGGCTGCCCAGTGGCATCGGCACGCGCAGGCTCTCGGCTGCCTCCAGCGCCAGCCTGATGTCCTTGAATCCCAGCGGCGCGGCGAACAGCGCCGGCTCAAACCGACCCTCGGCGATCAATCCACCATACGTCTTATAGACGGGTACGTTGAATATACTGGACGTGAGCAAGTCGACGTAGACCTTTGGATCAATGCCAGCCTTACCGACGAGGGCGATGGCCTCGCCCAACGCCTCAATGACAGCGGCCATCAGAAAGTTTCCGCTGAGCTTGACGAGATTAGCCGAGGCCGGGGTCGTGCCGATTGGAAACGTTTTCTGACCCAGGACGTCGAGCAACGGCTGGCACGTTCTGAGTGCGGTGGGGTTGCCTGCTGCGACGATGAAGAGTTTTGCGGCCGCCGCCGCATCCGGGCGGCCGAATACGGGTGCCGCGACGAACTGTTGAGCGGCTTGGGCGTGCGCTTCAGTCAGTCGTTTCGACAGGGCGACGCTGATTGTGCTCATGGAAAGATGGATCGTGCCCTTGCGCAGGACGCTGACAACGCCCTTGTTTGAGAATGCGACATCAGACACCGCGGTATCGTCGGCGAGCATGGTGACAACCAACTCCCCGCGACAAGCGTCGGCGATGCTGGTGGCCGCATGAGCACCGAGCTCGATGAGTGGGTGCAGCTTCTCGGGGCTCCGATTGAACACCGTGACATCATGTCCCGCCTTCAGGAGATTCGCCGCCATTGCCGAGCCCATCTGGCCCAGGCCGATAAATCCAATCTTCATATCTTCAACTGCCGTGGTTGTGAGTCGTCCGGTCGTTGCAGGGGAGCCATGAACTCGGGCCCGACCGGATCGGTAATTGTCCTGCTGAGGATCTGGTTGATCCGGGTCAGGGCGGCCGCATCGAGTTTCCAGCCGGCCACACCGAGCGCGGGCTCGAGTTGCTCGGGGTGCCGGCCGCCCCACAGCGCCGCACTGATGCCCCGGTCGAGCATCCAGCGGACGGCCAGTTGAATGACGCGCCGGTTGAAACGATCCCGTGCGAGTTGGTCGAGCTCACGAACAGCCGCCAGGTACTGCGCAAACCGGGGCGACTGGAACTTCGGGTCGGTGCGCCGCAGATCATCACCTTCGAAGGTGGTGTCAATCTGCATCCGCCCGCTGAGCAGCCCGCGACACAGCGCTCCGTAGCCGAATGTCGCAATGTTGTTTGCCCGGCAGTAGGGCAGAATCTGCTCTTCGATGGCTCGCTCAAAGAGGTTGTACGGAGGCTGCAGCACATGTATCGGCGCAACACGGCGGAAGCGCTCCATCTGTTCAACGGAAAAATTGCTTACGCCGATGGCGCGTATTTTTCCGAGCTCGTAAAGGCCGCGCAGGGCCTCGGCGGTTTCCTCGATCGGCACGAGCGGATCAGGCCAGTGAACCTGGTAGATGTCGATGTAGTGGGTGCGCAGGCGGCGCAAAGAGTCGTCGATTTCGCGGTGGATCCGCTCTCGAGTCGCATTGCGGTAAGCCTTGCCGTCGCGCATTTCCACACCCACCTTGGTGGCAATGACTGCACGCGAGCGCAGACCTGCTACTGATATGGCCCTGCCGACCAGTTTCTCGGACATACCGGATCCGTAAGCGGGAGCCGTATCGATCAGGTTGATCCCCTGGTCCAACGCGGCCCAGATCGTCTTGACCGATTCGCGCTCGTCGGTCCCACCCCACATCCAGCCGCCCATCGCCCAGGTTCCGAGGGCGACACGCGACACACGGAGTTGTGTTCCGGGAATGTCTACGAATTCCATATCTCCTGGCCCATTGCGGGCTTCGTGAGCTGTCTCGTGCAACTGCTGATTCGACTGTGTCATGGCAACCACGCTCCTGATTGGCGGATGTTCGAAGCCTGGGCGCGGTCAAATTCCCGGTCATTGCGGGAGCGGCCGGATGGGTTACAGATGAAATCCGCGGCGTAACGGTGACAGACGGGTGTAGTTTCAATTGAAACTAGTGTAGGCTGTAGCCCGAAAGGCAAATCGGGCTTCCGCCGCCCGAGGGGTGCGAACCATGGGACAGGATCTTTATGCCAACCCGCTCGGCACTGACGGGTTCGAATTCGTAGAGTTTACGAGTCCAGACCCGCAGGCCCTGCGTGAGTTGTTCGAGGCGATGGGGTTCACCGCCGTAGCGCGCCATCGGTCCAAAGACGTGCTGCGCTTCAAGCAAGGCGGCGTCAATTTCATCCTGAACATGGAGCCGCGCGGCCAAGCTGCAGGATTCCGTGGCGCGCACGGTCCTTCCATCAATGCCATGGCGTTTCGCGTGCACGATGCCGCAAAGGCGCTTGCGCTCGCGGTCGAGCGCGGCGCGCGCCCGGTCGAGGGATCGGCCGGCCCGATGGAGCTCAATATTCCGGCAATCGAGGGAATCGGCGGGTCCTACCTGTATCTCGTGGATCGCTATGAGGCGCGGGAAATCTACGATGTTGATTTCGTGGCGATTCCCGGAGCCGTGGAGGGCGAGGCGGTCGGTGGGGCTGGCCTCACGTACATCGATCACCTCACCCACAATGTCCATCGCGGCAACATGAAGACGTGGGCGGACTTTTACGAGCGCGTATTCAACTTCCGAGAAATCCGTTACTTCGATATCGAGGGGAAGGTCACCGGGCTGATCTCGAGGGCGATGACCAGTCCGGACGGCAAGATCCGCATTCCGCTCAATGAGAGCCAGGACGACAGGTCGCAGATCGAGGAGTTTCTGCGCGATTACCGAGGCGAGGGAATTCAGCATGTCGCGCTCGGGACGGACGAAATCTGTGCGACTGTGGATCGCATGCGGGAGCGGGGCGTCAAATTCCAGGATACCCCGGACACCTACTATGAGGCCGTGGAAGGGCGCGTGCCTGGGCACGGGGAGGACCTCAACCGCCTGCGGGCGCGGCGTATCCTGATAGATGGCGCGCCCAAGCGGAATCAGGGTCTTTTGCTACAGATTTTCACGCAGAATGTTGTTGGGCCCTGCTTCTTCGAGATCATTCAACGCAAGGGCAACGAAGGGTTCGGCGAGGGTAACTTCAAGGCCTTGTTCGAATCGCTCGAGCTCGATCAGATCCGCCGAGGCGTGTTGTCGGCTGAGAAGGATGAACAGAGGACATCATGAGCAGTGTGGTGAATGCGACGCAGGAAAGCGACGCTTCGGCCGAAGAGCTTTCTGCGGCCCGTCCGGATTTCGCCTCGCTGCACTACCAGGCCGGCTTCGGCAATCAGTTCGCCACGGCGGCGCTGCCGGATGCCTTGCCCGCACAAAACTCGCCCCAGAACTGCCCTTACGGCCTCATCGCTGAGGTCATATCGGGTACCGCCTTCACAGCGCCCCGCGCGTCGAATCGGCGCACGTGGCTTTATCGCATTCGACCGGCGGCCAAACATCGGAACTTCCGACGCATAGACAACGGCCACATCGTTGGCGATTTTGCCGGGGTCGAGACGCCACCGAATCAGCTGCGTTGGAATCCGATACCGATTCCGAGTGAGCCGGCGGATTTCATCGAGGGCCTCATTACGATGGGGGGCAATGGCGATCCGCATGGGCAAAGCGGATGTGGCATCCACGTCTATGGCGCGAACCGGTCGATGACCACACGCGCTTTCTACGATGCCGACGGCGAACTGCTGATCGTGCCTCAACAAGGTAGGCTCGAGGTCGTGACGGAGCTCGGACGAATGCTCATCGCGCCGCTCGAGATCGCCGTGATCCCGCGGGGCGTGCGATTTCGTGTGGAACTGCCGGACGGGGTAGCGCGGGGTTATGTATGCGAGAATTTCGGCGCAGCGTTTCGGTTGCCGGACCTGGGACCGATCGGCTCGGAAGGACTCGCCTGTCAGCGGGATTTTCAAACTCCCGTAGCCTGGTATGAAGACCGGGATGAGCCTTACGAGCTCATCGCGAAGTTTGGCGGCGCGCTTTGGGCAGCCCGGCTGGAACATTCACCCTTCGATGTCGTAGCGTGGCGCGGCAACCATGTCCCTTACAAGTACGACCTGCGCCGCTTCAACACCATCGGCTCCGTGAGCTTTGACCATCCCGACCCCTCAATCTTTCTGGTGCTGCAGTCCATCACCGACACGCCGGGCGTGGACAACATCGACTTCGTGATCTTTCCGCCGCGCTGGCTCGCAATGGAGCACACATTCCGGCCGCCCTGGTTCCATCGCAATGTTGCAAGCGAGTTCATGGGCCTGATTCACGGCGTCTACGATGCGAAGGCTGAAGGGTTTCTGCCGGGAGGCGCATCACTTCACAACTGCATGAGTGGGCACGGACCCGATGCTGCAACGTTCGAGCGGGCGAGCCGCGAAGACACCACCCGGCCGGCGCGCATCGCCGAAACCATGGCCTTCATGTTCGAAACCCGGTCCATCATCCGGCCCACGCGCTTTGCGTTGGATTCGCCGTTACTGCAACGCGACTACGGCGAGTGCTGGCAGGGGGTCGAGAGGCATTTCGATCCCCGGCAGCGTTGATCGGCGTAGTCCGCATGAATCTCAACGAGACACACGACGCGCAGCTCGAGAGTTGGATTGAATCCGCCAATGCGCCCGGGAGTGATTTCCCGATTCAGAACCTGCCGTTCGGCGTGTTCCGCCGCGGGTCGAGTGCCGAGAGTTTTCGGGGTGGGGTTGCGATCGGAGACCAGGTTCTCGACCTTGCAGCCGCGCTCTCGACGGGTGCGTTCCGAGCATCGGCCGTGGGCACGGTTGCTGCGGACGCGGCTATCTTGGCCGCAGGTCCCGTGTTGAATGAATTCATGGCCGCTGGCCACGAGGCATCATCGACGCTGCGCCTCGCACTCTCACGTGCATTGAGGCGAGAGTCTCCCCAACAGGAAACGCTAAAAGACTGTCTCGTTCCTCAGGCGGAGGCAGAATATGCACTTCCGGCGCGCATCGGTGACTACACGGATTTCTATACGTCGATTCACCATGCGACCGCGGTCGGGCGTCTGCTTCGTCCGGATAATCCACTGTTGCCCAACTACAAGTGGTTGCCGATCGCCTATCACGGTCGCGCATCCTCCATTGTCACGTCAGGCCACCAGTTTCCACGCCCTGTGGGGCAGATTCTTCCGAGCGGCGCAACTGCGCCCATCCTCGGTCCAAGCAAACGCATGGACTACGAACTCGAGCTCGGCGTGTTCATCGGGTCGGGCAACGCGCTCGGCTCGCGCATCGACATCGCGGACGCCGAGTCGCACATATTCGGGTTGTGCTTGCTGAATGATTGGTCGGCCCGCGATCTGCAAACCTGGGAGTACCAGCCGCTGGGTCCTTTCCTGGCCAAGAATTTCGCCACCACAATCTCGCCGTGGATCGTAACTCTCCAGGCTCTGGAGCCCTACCGCACCGGCTGGGAGCGACCATTGACGGACCCGCGGCCCGTGTCCTATCTCGACTCACCCCTGGTGCGCAGTCGAGGCGCCATTGACATTCAACTCGAAGTCTATCTGGAGTCGCAGTCGATGCGGCCGGCGAGGCAGGCGCCCTCGCGGCTCTCGGCGAGCAACTTCAAACATGCATACTGGACGCCAGCTCAGATGGTCGCGCACCACACAGTGAATGGATGCAACCTACAGCCGGGGGACTTGCTCGGCACCGGCACGCAATCGGGGCCGCTGCCCGGCGAGGCCGGATCGTTGCTCGAGCTCTCTCGTGGGGGTACGGAGCCGGTGCATTTGGCGAATGGGGAGACACGCCGTTTTCTCGAGGATGAAGATGCAGTGATTCTGCGCGGCTACGCCGAGCAGCCGGGTTTTGCCCGGATCGGATTTGGTGCCGCGATTGGCCGCGTGTTGGCAGTGGCCGATGCCGAATAGCGTAAAGAAAAAACTGCGACTGCAGGATTATTTGCCGTACCGATTGTCGGTCGCGGCCAACGCCGTCTCCAACCTCATCGCCCGCGCCTATGAGGACCGATTCGATCTGAAGATTCCACAGTGGCGCCTGATCGCCGTGCTTGCGGACGAGGGTCCACTAACACCGCAAGGCCTCTGCGAGCGCACGGTCATGGACAAGGTCACTGTCACTCGTGCGGCACAGGGGCTGATCGAGCGCTCGCTGATAAAACGCGAACCAAACTCGAGTGACGGGCGCTCGCATCGATTGCTTCTGACGGCATCCGGCGAACGTCTCCACGAGCAAGTCGCGCCGCTGGCGCTCGAGTACGAGACGCAGTTGCTGGCGGGGATCGATCAGCGCGAGATCAAGATGTTGGAGCGCCAGTTGCGGCGGCTCGAGGAGGTTGCCGGGGAACTCAGTCGGCGCTGAGGTTGCCACCGGGGAACACAACACAGTACTGTTCAAGCATAACTTCGGCTGACATACCAAAATACACCCAGACCAACCAGAAATGCCGACGCGACGTCGACTACGATGGGGCGCGGCAGCTCGAGTCGGCGCTTTCGCAGCAGCACCACCAGCAGCGTCGCAGCGATGACGAGGGTCAACTGCCCGATCTCGACGCCGAGATTGAAGCCTACCAGCAGTTGCGCGAGGCGCTCCGGGGGCAGTTGCAGCTCCAACAGGTCTGCGGCAAATCCGAAGCCATGGATCAATCCAAAGACCAGGGTGATGAGCATGCGCACGCGCCCGGCATCGCCCAGGTGGCCGGAGATCACGAGGTAGCTGGCTGTGAACAGGCCGGCGCCGAGCGATAACAGTCCCGGTAGACCGCCGAAGCCCAGCCACGCGGCTGCCGCCATGGCCGCCATGGCGCCGCCGGCGATCACGGCGACCGGCTTCGAGTTCCGAGTTTGAACGACGATATTCTCTGCCCCGATCAACGCAATCGTGAGCGCCACCAGCGCGTCGATGTATTCCGCGTGCGGCCGGAGGATCCCCGTCACAGCGAGCGCCAGGGTGAGGCTGTGGCCGATGGTAAAGCCGGTGACCACAAACACCAGATCCCGCAGCCGGCGCGATATCAACACCAAGCCCAGGAGAAACGACATGTGATCGACGCCCGTGAAGATATGCATCATTCCCATGTGGACGAATTCGAAGAAGCGGGCTTTCCTGAGCCGGCTGTCCGATCCACCGGTCACTTGTACCGTCCGGTGCTCGCTGGTGATCAGTTGCTCGGTAAATTCGCCGGTTGCCGCATCCTGGATCTGTGCGAAATGGGTGTGGCTCGGGACCAGATCGAAGAATGCTGCGGAGTAGAGCTGTAGATCCTCGGTCGTAGCGCATTTGAACGTGAAATCATACTTCTGGTACCCCGACAGGGCTGCAAGCGTCTCGACCGGCGGGAGCAATGCGCAGCGCCGGCCAGCGGCGATCGGGTAGATCCGATCGGTCAGATAGGCTTTGATTCGTTCGTTGGAGGGAGCCGTCGGCCCTTCACCGAGACGGTCCGTCTCGATCGTCGGGATGGTCATCACCAAGTCCACGGCCGTACCGTTAATCTCCCAGACGGAGTGCGACTGGCTGCGTGTGTGGCCGGCCGCTGAACCGGCGGCGAACAGGAGCGCAAGCACGACCCAGCGGAAGGCGGCGTGCATCAACGCAGGTCGTCAGCAATCAGGATATTGGCGCGCTTGTGCAGGAACGCTTCAGCTCCGGTAGTCAGGTGGTGGACTCGCTCGTTGCGATAGTCGCTCAGCACTGCGTCGCGGGCCGCGACGAAGTCCAGGAGCGCCGGCCTGATGTTGCGTTGCATGTACAGAACGTGGATCCCGTCCGACATTTCGATTGGGGCGGATACATCGCGCTGCGACAATCCCTGGGCGGCCGTGAAGAGGCGGGGGCCCAGATGAATCCGGGCGGCAAAGTAGAACTCTTCGTCGCCGACCTTGCCGGAGCTCTTGCCGCCGAATCGGGCAATGAGCTCCGGTGTTGGCGCCTCGCTCCTCAGAGTGTCAATCGCCTGTGATACCGCACTGCCGTTCGCGGGGAATATGTAGTCCTCTACTGTCATGATGCCTTCGGTTGCATAACGCTCCAGGTGCGCCTGGTAGTAGTCGCGCAGAGCAGCCTCGGTGGGCTGCAAGGTGATGGCGTCCGAAGCGATTTCCAGCTCCACTGCATTGACCATGGCGTTGCGCACGTCGGGATCGGTCGACGCCACGTCCAGCTCCTTGCCTCGCTGGACGAACAATTCCTCCCGAATCATGTCGTTCAGGACCTTTTGGCGTTGCTCGCGCGTTGCATGTGAGTACGCGACGTTGTAGAGACTCTGCAGTTGGATGAGATAGTCGCTCCGCGAAACAGGTTGCTGGTTGACCAGCGCCACATCTTCCGCCGGCACCAGCAGCGTCGACGTGCCGCGCGCCGTAAACAACACGTACCCCGCCAGCAGCAGGCCGGTCACCGCGCCGCAAATCGCGAGGAAGAACGATCGTTTGGAGCTCACCTGCGCAAGCTGGCCCCAGGAGCGGCCTTCGAGCACGTTAGTTGTCATGTTTCGATCCGACCGAGGAGTGGGAAAGCGAATAGACATACAGGGCGAGCTCGCGAATGCCCGCCGGGCTGATCTGCCCGACCCAGGCGGGGCACACGCCCGAGCGCCCATTGGCGATGGACATGAACAGCGCCTGGCGGCTGCCATCGCCGTAGAGGGTGACGTTGTCGATCAAATTCGGCACTCCGATCGCCGCATCGCCCCGCAAGTCCATCGAATGACAGTCGTAGCAACCGCCGGCGCCTCGATACAGCGATTCGCCTCGCACCGCCGCCGCGCTGTCGCCATCCCGTCCTTGCTCATGGAGAATGAATTCGATGAGGTCGCTGATCTGGGGCGGCGCGAGCGGGACGATCTTGGCGTCCGCCTCGCTCGGCCGCGGGCGGCCGAAGGCCGGCATGACGGCAAGATTCCAGGCCTTGGGGTGATGCGAGCGAATGCCATAATCGATCACCCGCTCGATATCGATGACCTGGCCGGTGCCGTAGAGCCAGTCGACATCGGTCAAATCGGGTATTCCCTCGTCCCGATCGCCATGGGCGTCTGGACCATGGCAACTCGCGCAACGAGCATCGAAGAGTGACCGGCCGCGGCCGGTCGCGAAACGCATGAGAGTCGCGTCGGATGGTGTGCTGCCTGGATCCGCCCGCAGCAGATTTGCTTCCACATATCGTCCGTGCAGTAGCACGGCAGCGGCGATGCAGGCTGCCAGTACTGACAAAGCGACGCCGCGCATGCAACTAACTACAGCGGTGTAGAGGTTGCGACATCGCTCAGGTCGTGAATCCGATCCAGCGACCGAAGCAGATCACACCGATCCACAGCGCGATAGACAGCGCGCCGGCCAGCCGCGCCGCGCGCGGCGGAGGAAGTTTCTCATCCCACTCGAGCACCTGACGATAGGTGCCGAAATGGAATACTGCCATGTTCACGCCCGCGAGTAACATGCACAGAAACTTCAGCTGGAATTGCAAGTTGTAGAAGTACACGTGCGCCTTCGATACGAACAGTAACGAGCCGGTAACGACGGCGCAGACGAATGCCCCCCAGGTGTAGGGAAGCACCTCGCGGGACAACTTCGACACCGCACTGTCGCGCGAGGTGTTACCCACCAGGCGCAGGTCCACCATTACAATGGAGCCGAACACCATCGCCAGCGAGATCACGTGCAGTGTCTCGACGATCGGGAACAGCCACTCCCCGCCGACTTCACCGCGCATCGCTGCGGCGAGTGGGGTGTGCTCCGCGGCTAACAGTAAATCGGACATGTTCATTCGACAGGTCCGCCGCGCGTCACTGGTAGAGCTCCCAGGTGTAGCCGATGAATCGGCCGCAGAAGACGATGCCGATCCACAGCCCAAGGGATGTCAGCGCGAACCATTTCGCGCCGGCCGGCCGGGCCGCCGCATCCCATTCCACCGCATTGCTACGCACCGCACGGGCGAACCAGATTGTGAGTGTCAGCACACAGATGATCAGGAACATCTTCCACCAGAAGACCGGTGTCACGAACTGACGCACCGGTTCAGCGATGGTCTGAACAATACCGGTCAGGAGCAACACCCCGAGCGCCCGGTACATCCAGGGCACCAGGGTATTCACGAGTTGCGACACGCTGCGGCCGGAAGCGCTGAGCCCGAGAAGCCGCAGGCTGATCATGACCGCGCAGCAGAACACAACCGATACGCTGGCGATGTGGATGGATTGCGAGGTAGGGACCACCCACGACTCGTTCTGAAACCAGCCGCTCAACGCGGTGCCGGCGATCGAGTTCGCCCAATGATGCGCAACGTGCAACACGTGAATCCCGTTCTGGAACGCCCGAGGCTACTTCCGCGGGATGATATCGACGGACAATTTACGCAGCAAGGATTCTCACCTGCCAGACGTGCATTTATTTGTTTATCGATTCATGTCGTCCTGTGTCAGGTTTATCCAAGTACCTAACATACGACACATTTCGTAATCTACGCCAAATGGGCGGAAGTGCTATGCTCGTTGGAGCGTCGCGGACCCGCAACTCAGCGGGCATAGGGGTGCGCAGGAGATGGCAAATGGGGTAGGCCTTCCAAACGGCACGAGGGGACAGACCGACACGGGCGCAACGCGTCCTGTGCATCAGACGATCCTCGTCGTCGAGGATGACGAGGAAATTCGTGTGATGGTCGCGCAACAACTCACCAAGGCGGGCTATCTAGTTCTCACAGCCTGGGATGGGCCGACGATGTTCACGGCGCTCAACGCGCACACCGTCGATTTGATCTTGTTGGACCTGAATCTGCCGGGAGAAGACGGCCTGTCCCTGTGCCGCAGCACCCGCAGTCGGCTCAACATTCCCATCATCATGCTGACGGCCCGCAGCGACGCGATCGACCGGGTGATCGGGCTGGAAGTCGGTGCCGACGATTACATCTCCAAGCCGTTCGATCCCAGAGAATTGTTGGCACGGGTGCGCAGCGTCATGCGGCGCGCCTGCGCCGCAGCCGGCCCGCAGGAGGCACCGCCACCGAAGCGTGTCTTTTTCCGCGGCTGGACGCTCGACCTCGTCAATCGGCGGCTGACGGACGTCAAAGGTCGCGCCGTCATATTGTCCGGCGCCGAATTCAGTCTGCTCAAATTCCTCGTCGAACACGCCAATCAGGTGCTGACGCGGGAACAGCTTCTCACGCTCACCTCGCATCCCGCCGCGAGCGATGGCGCCGCCCAACGGGTTGCCGATCTGCAGATCAGCCGCTTGCGCCAGAAACTGAATGACGGTGAGGCACGCGCTACGGAACTCATCATGACAGTACGCGGCCAAGGTTATGTCCTCGCCACGGAGGTCAAGTTCGAGTAATGCTGCAACGCTACTTCGGGTCGATGGCGGGACGCCTTTTCCTGTTGCTGCTGCTTGGGGTCATGGGATCGGCATCCATCGCCCTGGGAATGGCGGACCTACGGCGGCAAGCGGATCTGCGACGCATCCGGCTGGAGCGGATCTCCGATCGCGTACAGGATTTCATCTCACTGGTGAACAGCGCGCCGGCGCCGCTTCGAATGGAGTTGATCTCGCGCGGCATCACCGGTCTGCGGCCGGCGAGCGGCGCGGAGAAAATCGAAAAAGCTGACACCGAGCTCACGCAACGGTTGAATTCGCGCATCGGCCCCGGCATTCGTGCGGACCACGTGATACCTTGGACGTGCTTTCCGCAGGGTGCCGATCGTCGCATCTACATGATGCTGAGTTGCCGATTGATTTCGGCCACCGTCGCTGACGGGCTCAGGATCAGGGTCGTGTTGGTCTCGCCGCAAGACGATAATTTCGGCTTGCCAGGCGGCCTCGATCCCGTGTTCCTGTCGGTACTGGCCGTCGGCGTGGGCGCGCTCGCTTTTTTTGCCGCACGCATGGCGGCGGCGCCGCTAAACGATCTATCGCGCGCTGCGCGTGCGCTCGGCGGCGATCTCAACAGCTTGCCGCTGCTCGAGCGCGGTCCCAGGGAAGTGCGTGATGCCCTGCGGGCCTTCAACGCCATGCAGACCAAGTTGCGCGATCACGTCATCGATCGCACACACATCCTGGCGTCAATCACACATGACCTGCAGACGCCGCTGACCCGCTTGCGCCTGAAGCTCGAACGGGTTGAGGACATCGCGCTGCGCAGCCGACTGATAGATGACCTCGATCGAATGCAGGCTCTCGTGCGGCAAGGCCTCGACTTTTCACGCGGCAATCAGGCGGAGGAGCCCTTCGTGCTCCTGGTGCTGGATTCGCTGCTCGAAAGCGTAGTGCAAGACGCCGCCGAAGGAGGGGGCGCGGTTGCCCTGGTGGAACACTCAGGCTATGACGTCGAAGCGCGACCTCAGGCGTTGCAGCGATGTCTCGCCAACCTGTTGGAAAACGCCATCGGTCATGGCGGTTCAGCCGAGGTGTCTGCCAAACAGCTGAACGGCGCAGTCCATGTCCGCATACGCGATCATGGGCCGGGAATTCCGCCGGACCAACTCGAGGCCGTATTCGAGCCCTTCGTGCGACTGGGCTCGGCGTCCTCGCGCAGGGCGGCCGGTGTTGGATTGGGGCTGACAATCGCGCGTCAACTGGCCCAAAAGAACGACGCCGAACTGTCGTTGACCAATCACCCGGCCGGCGGCTTGGAGGCGTGCCTGACTTTGCGACGGGGCGTTGCACCGAGCGCAGCCTCGCCTGACGCAGCGTAGCTGACATAAACAAACACACAACGATAAATATCGACAACTAAATAAATACATCGTTTTGCGTCGGCATATATTGACCGCGTAAATTTTCCACACCTACTATCAGTCGGAATGAGCACTCACGGGTCGGACCGGGCGCGCAGTGTTAGACAGGGGGCGCAGTGTTCAATCTGCGGACTATCAACGGTAGGGGGCATTTAAATGGCGTTGGGAAATATTCACTCTAAATTCCGTGTTGGAGCATTGCACGGCATCTCGCTGACACTGTGGGCGGTTCCACAGCTCGTGCTGGCACAGCAGGCGGCCTCACCCGGAACCGCAGGTGCCGCGGCGGCTGCGTCCACCGATTCCGACAGCGTGCTGCAGGAAATCGTCGTTATCGCACAGCGCCGCAGGGAAAACCTGCAGGATGTCCCGGTTACCGTGACGGCGCTGACCGCCGACAGCCTGCAATCCGCCGGCGTGACGGGGACGACGGAGCTTGCGAATGCGGTGTCAGGTCTGACAATGCCGCAATCGCAAGGCACTCCGATGCCGCACATCCGCGGCGTCGGCAATACCGCGATCGGTACGGGCATCGAAAATTCGGTGGCCCTGTACGTCGACGGCGTTTATCACGGCTCCGCCAGCTTCTCGGCGCTCACCTTCAACAACATCGCGCAGCTCGAGGTGGCGAAGGGTCCGCAGGGCACATTGTTCGGGCGCAACGCCACCGGCGGCCTGATACAGGTGGTGACCCTGGATCCGCACCCCGGTTTTGCGGGGCTGGTTAACCTGGGGTACGGGAATTTCAACACGGCGACGCAGGAGATGTACGTCACGGGAGGCTCAGACAGGCTCGCCGGCGATTTCGCGTTCCAATCGAGCCAGCAATTGACCGGCTGGGGCACGAACCTCTACAACGGCGAGCAGGTCAACAAACAGGGCCTCGACCTGTCGACGCGCTCGAAGTGGCTCTACAATCCGGCAGACGGCACCACTGTGCGGGTGATCTTCGACTACGCCGAGAACCACAGCACGGTCGGTGCGTTGCGCAACTATGGCAACACACCCAACATCTACTATCCGCAGGGGTTCGCCAACCTGCCGACATTCGACCTCGATAATGACCTGCAGCCGCATCGCGACAAAAAGGGAGGCGGGGTCAGCGCGCAGCTCAATCAGGAGATGGGGTTTGCCTCGCTGGTGAATACGCTGGCATGGCGCCAGGATGCGATCAGCAACGACATCGATATCGATACAGGTCCGCAGCCCATCGTCGCCGTGCAGACTCACTCGGCGGACACGCAGCTCACGGAGGAACTGCAGCTGCTGTCACCAACAGGCTCCTCCTGGAGATGGGTGACGGGACTTTACTATTACTATGCCACTAACGGCAATGTGCCCGGAAATACCCATTTCGGCGGTCCCGCCGTGAATCCGAGGTCCCACATCACTTCGGTCAGCAATGATTCGACGCAGCGCACGAACTCGGTAGCCGCTTACGGGCAGGTCACCAGGGAGGTGTTGCCCAATACCGATCTCACCGTCGGATTGCGTTATACCTATGAGGAACGAAGCGTCGGCAGCACTCAAAGCAGCTTCAGTAACGCAAGTGCGCTCGCGCCGACCAGTATCAATGAGAGCGGAACGACCAATGTTCCCACGTGGCGAGTCGGGCTGGAGCACAGGTTCTCGGATAACGTAATGGGCTATATCTCCGACAGCCGCGGCTTCAAGAGCGGCGGCTACAACCTCTCCAACGGCGATGCCCCTTACAGCCCCGAAAAGCTCGCGGCCTACGAGATCGGTTTGAAAACCGAGACTCTGTCGCATCGCCTGTCGTTGAACTCCTCGCTCTTTTACTACGACTACAAGAACATCCAGGTATCACGCTTCGTCAACGGACAGGCGCAGATCTACAACGGCGCGGCGGCGACCATGTACGGCCTGGATTTCGACTTGACTGCGGCCGTGACGGCGGGATTGACGGTGCGCGCCGGCGTAGAGTTGATCCGCAATTATTTCACTTCGTTTCCAGGCGCCGATTTCTTCCTCAGCTGCCCCACCGGGTCAACGGGAGTCTGCAGTTTGTCCGCGACGGGGAAGCAGCTTCCGCAGACGCCCACCGCGACGGGTACGATCAATGTCGACTACCGGCAGCCACTGAAGCACGCTGCCGGGGCGTTGGATTTCAACCTGAACTCAGTGATCACTTCCAAGTATTACTTCGCACCGGACAACGAGCTGAATCAGCCCGGCTATGGTCTGCTCAACGGTTCGATCCTGTGGGCCTCGGCGAATGAGAGTTTCAGCGTGCGGCTGTGGGGCAAGAACCTCACCAACGAGATTTACACGTTGAGCGTGAACCAGGCGCCGGGCACGACCGCAGCCAGCTACGCGGCGCCGCGCACCTATGGCATCACCCTGGGTAAGAAATTCTGACATCGACTGTCCATCGGACCGCCGCCGTGCACATCGATACCTGTCAAATTATATCGTTGTGTGTCCGTGTGTGTGTTGTAGGTAAAGATCAACCGCACGGACAAAAGCCCGTGTATATTTCCAGTCTTGCCAACATCGCCGCGGTCCGGTCGGCATGTAGAGTTCGGGTTTATACGGCGAAAGGAGAAGTATGAAGTTGCATACCTGGGCCGGGCGGCGCTCCCCGTCATTTCGATTGCTGGCCGCGGGCGCCCTGGCGGGCGCGGCTGCGTCCGCGTCCGCTCACCATTCCTTCGCGATGTTTGATTCGCAGCATCCTGTGCAGCTCGAGGGGACCGTCAGGACGTGGGAGTTCACCAACCCCCACAGCTGGCTGATCCTGTTGGTCATGAAGGGCGACATGCCGGTCGAATACAGCATCGAGGGCTCCAGCGTCAACACGCTCGTCAGGCAGGGATTCGGCCCCCATACGTTTTCGCCCGGGGAGAAGCTCTCGGTCACCATCAGCCCCCTGAAGAGCGGCGACAACGGCGGTGCGCTGGTCAAGGCGGTCAAGGCCGACGGCACCATTCTCACCGAGTCGCCGACGCCCAACTGATTCAGGCAACTCGCGCACACTTTCCAAACAGGCAACTCAATGAACATGTATGCGATTGGCCGGGCGATGAAGTGGTGTTTGCCGGTCCTTGCGGTCGGGCTGAGCGTGCTGGCGACCGAGCCGGCGTTGGCGCAGACGGCGAATTTCCCGCACGGCGCTCCGAAGCTTCCCGCGTGGCCGCAGCTGCCCGACTGGAACGGCATCTGGGAGCGAGGTGGCGATATCGTCTGGGACGATAGCCTTCCCTACACACCTGGAGAACCGCAGGCCCCTCCTTACAACCAACAGTACATGCTGGAGTACGAGGCCAGACGGGCGAAAATGCGGGCGGAAAATCTCGCCGGCCACGCTCGCAACCTCCGCGGCGGCGACTTATACGCCACCATGCCGGCCATGATGATCATGCTCTTCCCAATGGATATCCAGATCAACCCACGGGAAGTAGTGCTCATGACCTCCAACGGCGGCGCGCGCGAAATCTACACCGACGGGCGCCTTCATCCCGCGGACGCCTTGCCGAGCAAGAAAGGCCACTCGATCGGCCATTGGCAGGGTAAAACCCTCATTGTCGATACCTGCTGCTTCAGGGATGACACGCGCTTCCCGGGTGGTGGCGCTCACAGCGATGCGCTGCACATCACCGAGCGCATCTGGTCACCCGATGGCCACTCGTTGAAGGATGCGATTGTCGTCGAAGACCCGAAGGCCTTCACCAAGCCGTGGACCACTGAAAAAACCTATTACCGCAGGCCGGATTGGGAGCAGGTCGAATACGACCCTGAGGAAAACACGCGCGACTTCCCGAGCGCTGGCGGGGCGCAGCCGTCGTACGGAGCTCAGGCCGCGCCGGGTGGCGCGGCTCAACCGGTGCGAGTTAGATATGACGACGACAAGCCGTATGTTGGCCGTGATGCCGAGCGGCTGCAGAAGGCGACGGCATTCGTGGCCGGTAATCTGGCGTGGGAGACGGTGAGGATCGTCAATGTCGAACGTAGCGCAACGGAGGTCAAATGGGTTGGTCTTACCCGCTCGGCCCGGTGGCGCTGTACCGCGGGGCCGGATGCCACCAGGGCATCTTGCGACAACGCACTGGTGGTGGCTGCAGTAGCCGGTGCGCCGGTGATGCCGGCCGTCAAGCCGGCTACCGACGGTCCGCTGGTCAGAAACAGGATCAGTGTGGATGGCCGGGACAGGACCTACTACTACTACGTTTCCTCGAAGGCCGACAAGAAGGGGTTCAATTTCATCGTCTACGCTCTGCACGACAACGGGCAGACGGCCGAGGAATTTGCAGAGCAGTCCGGATGGAAAAAGATCGCGGAAAAGAATGGCTTCGTCGTGGTGTTTCCGGAGGCGGTTGAAAGGTCCTGGGCCTCGAACAGCGGCGGCGAGGATCATTATCTCAAAGCGGTGTACGACGATGCCTCCAGCCACATGGTGTTGCCTGGGGGAGGGGCGGTTCCGCAAAATTTCGGCCCGCGTGGCGGCACCGATGCGCCGGCCAATGAAGGGGCGGACGCGGCCGGCGGAGCCGAGCGGCGCCGCGGAGGGGGTGCCGAGGCGGGCGGCGCAGCCGGGCCAGCCCGCGGAGGGGCCAACGCAGAAGGCGAGGGCAACAACCGGCGTGATGATGGCCGGCCGCCCCGCGTCATGACCTGGTTTCCATTTCAAAGCCTGGCCGGAGTGGGAGCCGGCGGCAGGGTCGCGCAGGAATTCGCGATCGATTATCCGGGCGTGTACGCAGCGGTGGCAACGTTGAATGCCACACCGTTCAACGCGGCATATGCCAGGGGCAACGAGCCTGCCCAAGGGTATTTCCAGCAAATGCGCATGAAGAATGCGCCGCCGGTGTGGAAGCAACTCAAGAAGGACGTGCCGGTCGCGGTCTGGCTCTTCAACACGCAATCCAACACCGCCGCGACGAAGTTGGCCGATTACTGGAAGCAGGTCGATCGGGTTTCCAGTGACGGATCGGCAACGACAGTAGCTGGATTCAGTACGGTCATATACAGAAATTCCGGCAATGCGGCACAGCAGGTACGATTGAGCACCCTCCCGGCAGCCTCGAAACCCGACGAGGCTTTAGCGTCGGTGATCTGGAGCGACTTCTTTTCTCACGTGGCACGGTGGACCTCGTCCCCCAACGGTGACCTGGGCACGCTCCTGACTCGAGCCGAGATCAATGATTCATTCGACGTCCGACCCATCACTGTCGATGGCAAGCCGTACAAGTATTACTTGAAGCGTCCGTCCGGCCTTGAAAAGGGTAAGTCACTGCCGTTGGTCATTTCGGCACATGGCTTCGGATACCCCGCGTGGCTGTACCTCAGCCAGATCAAAATGCACGAGGTGGGCGAAAAGGAGGGCTTCCTCACCGCCTATCTGGAGGGTCCGGCGCCGGGGTGGGACTTCAAGTCGCCCGATGGCGCGGATGCGCAGTTCGTCCAGCAGGTCATCGCGGACGCAGAGCAGGTGTATGGGGCGGATCCGGGCAGGATCTACATGCAGGGCTTTTCTCTCGGCAGCGGCTTGACCTACATGATGGGTATCACCCACCCGGGCCTGTTTGCCGCAATCTCCCCCAACAGCGGCATTGGCCCCATGAGCAAGGAAGTGGAAGCGCGTGTCGCCGCAGTCAAGGCTCAATCCGATATCCGGATTCCAACCATGATGGTGTACGGAAATGTTGATTCGGGCGGCTCGGTCGACGGGAAGATCCCCGCTCAGGGTGTCATCCGCGGCGCTTTCGACGAGATCAAGGCTTTCGACCACGTCACCACGCAGGACCGGACTGAGCGCTTCAACAGCGAGTATTCGGAAGCTTACGAGGTGTTGGTACCGGGGGTCAAATTGGCGCGCGGCGGTGCCGACAAGCGCTATCCCAAGGGCCGCTTTGAGATCTATCCATACATGAGCGCCGATCCGCAAGCGCGCAATTTATTCAGCTTCGTTTGGGTCGAGGACCTGGCACACGGCGGCGACCCGCGGCAGGCCCAACTCGAGTGGGATTATTTCAAGCGGTGGCACAGAAATGCGGACGGCTCTGTGACTTACACTGCCCACTAACACGGCACGGTGCAGACAGATGACTGAATCTCAATGGCCTCAACCCGGGCGCGAGCGGCTGATCGTTCCGGCGCCCGTGGGTTTCAGCGGTACCGACAGGCCCAATCCCGAGGAAGGGCTGCTGCGCCAGCTCGACGAGCGGCAGGTCATGATGATGGGCGACAATCCGGCCCTGGCGCGTTTTCCCGCCAAGCCGACCTTGTTGGATTTCTTCAGATTGCGGCTGCAGCGAATCACGGCCAAGCACTTGCTGACCAGCGCATTGCACGCCATGAATGCGGGGCACAGCGAAAAGGTCGTCCTGGCCTGTCTGCTGCACGACATTTCCAACGGTGCCCTGATACGGAGCGATCACGGTTACTGGGGAGCGCAGATGATCGCGCCCTATGTGGACGAGGAGATCGCCTGGGCCGTCCGCTATCACCAGGCGCTGCGATACTTTCCCGACGAGAGTGTCGGATATGCCTATCCGGAGAGCTATCACCGCTTTTTCGGGGCAGACTATGTGCCGCCGGACTATATTCGCCGTGATGCCGAAGATGCCAGGGCTCACCGCTGGTACATGACCTCGCGCCTGGTTACCCTCAACGACATCTACTTTTTCGATGACTCCCCGCCCCCCGAGCCGGAGCGATTCGAGGACATCATCGGCAGGCATTTCCGCCAGCCAGCCGAAGGGCTCGGGTTGGATTCGTCCGCGGCCGCTCATATGTGGAGAACCCTGATATGGCCGAACAATTTTCTGTGAGCGGGCCCATGATCGTCGCGGCATCCGTAGATGGATCCGACGTTGCCGGGATTGCAGCACTGCTGATCAGATTCAGCGATGCGGTGGACCAAAGGCGGCCGGCCGACATCGCGGAGTTATTCAGCCCCGAGGGGCTGTTTCAGCCCGGCGAGCAGAGCATTCGCGGCCGCTCGGCCATACTGGCGCTTTATACGGCGAGGGTTGCGGATGAGCGCCGCCGCACCCGCCATCTATGGTCGAATCTTTTCGTTCGCACCGTCGGTCCGAAGCAGGCACGGCTCGAGGTCGTGCTCACAAACTATGCATTCGAGCCGACAGTCTCGGAAGTCGCTCTGCAGATGCGAATCGGCAACGTCGTGGGCCTATGTGAAAGCGATGACGCCGGTAACTGGCGTTTCACTGAACATCTGTATCAACGCATTTTCGCAACGAGCTTGCCGCTTGCCGGCGGCACAGCCCAAGCGCCCAGGAGCTGAAGTTATGAGCCAACTGTCTCTCGAAAATGCAGCACGCATCGTAGATGCCGCGCTGGAACACGCACAGACGTTGAAGTTGAAACCTCTAACGGTTGCGGTGTTGGATGCGGGTGGGCATCTCGTCGCCTTCAAGCGGCAGGACCGCTCGGGAATTCTCCGGCCGGACATTGCTCAGGGGAAGGCTTGGGGAGCATTGGGCATGGGTATCGGTGG